>Ga0255768_10000047_pt1 | contig 117378 bp, 133 predicted proteins | sample 071ome_33_FD_179983 | JGI IMG/M metagenome (GOLD analysis project Ga0255768, IMG submission 179983) | Coastal salt marsh microbial communities from the Groves Creek Marsh, Skidaway Island, Georgia - 071412AT metaG (version 2) | ecosystem: Environmental > Aquatic > Marine > Intertidal zone >... | reverse complement strand
CTATCTTTCTTGGCAATGTCTCAATCTCTGAAGAAGGCGAAGAAGGAATTAAGATCACAGGCGCCTCTGGACAAACTGCTACACTTGTCACTCCAGAAGCTGGTGGCGCTGCTAACGTTTCAGCCAATATTGCTCTACTCGAATCAAATGTGACAATTCTTCTTGGGTCAGCTGCGGGACAAAACACTCGTATAGCTTCAGAAGAGGCTAATGTAATTAATCTTCAGACAGGACTCGTAGGCGCTAATACAGCTCTCGCTAACGAAATCTCAGCTACCAATGTGGATGTCACAAATTTAGTTACCGGCATCGGAGGGTCAAACTCTCGTATCGCCGCTGAAGAAGCCAATGTCATTGCGTTACAAAGTGGCATTTCTGGTTCAAATTCTCGTATCGCTGCAGAGGAGGCAAACGTCATCTCCCTACAAGGAGGATTGATTGGGGCCAACACAAACATCTCATCAAATGATACTGATATCACAAACCTAGTCACTGGACTAGGCGGATCAAATACTAACATCACAGCTCTTGAAGCTAGACGGGCGGCTAATACCTCAATCTTTGAAGGCGCTTTCTCAGGTTCTAACACACGTCTTGCAGCAGAAGAGGCTAATGTAATTGCTTTACAGGGTGGCATCACTGGAGCTAACAGCGCTATTTCTGGCAACGATACTGATATTACAAATCTAATAACTGGACTAGACGGAGCTAATACTGTTATTGCTACAAAAGCCGCTACTACTTATGTAGATGCTCAAATTGCAGCAATTGTAGATAGTGCTCCAGAGACTTTAGATACTCTTAACGAACTTGCAGCTGCTTTAGGTGATGACGCTAACTTTGCTACAACTACTGCAACTCAGATTGGTACAATTTCTTCTAACACTGTTAATCTTCAAACTGGCATTGCGGGTTCAAATACCAATATTACTGCAAATGAAACTCGTCGGGCAGCCAATACCTCTATTTTCCTTGGCGCCTTTACAGGATCTAATGCTAGAATCGCTGCTGAAGAAGCCAACGTAATTGCGCTACAAGGTGGTATTGCTGGAGCTAATACCGCCCTCGCTAATGAGATTGCAGAGACTAACACAGATATCACAAATCTTGTAACTGGGTTAGATGGTGCTAATACAAATGTTACTGCACTAGAGGCAAGGCGTGCTGCCAACACTTCTATCTTCCTAGGAGCATTTACTGGTTCTAACGCTAGAATCGCTGCTGAAGAAGCCAACGTAATATCTCTACAAGGCGGAATTGCAGGCGCTAATACTGCTCTCTCTAATGAGATTGCCTCTACTAATACAGATATTACGAATCTTGTAACGGGTCTTGAAGGATCTAATACAGATGTTACAGCTCTTGAAGCGCGTCGTGACTCTAATACATCAATCTTCCTCGGAGCGCACTCAGGGGCTAATACACGTATTGCGGCTGAAGAAGCAAATGTAATTGCTTTACAAGGCGGTATTGACGGGGCTAATACAGCTATTGCTTCTAATGACACAGATATTGCAGCTTTAGAAGCTCGTCGTGCAGCTAATACAGCAATCCTACTTGGTGCTCACTCAGGCGCTAATACTAGAATAGCAGCAGAAGAGGCAAATGTTATAGCCCTACAAGGGGGTATTACAGGGGCTAACACCAACATCGCTTCTAACGATACTGACATTACTAACCTTGTAACTGGTTTGGAAGGTTCTAATACTACTATAGCTACTAAAGATAGCGTAGCTAACGTTTATGCAACGTATCTAGTCGCTAAAGGCGGTATTGACGGTGCTAACGCTGCTATTTCAAGTAACGATACTGACATTACTAATCTTGTAACTGGTTTAGAAGGTTCTAATACTACTTTAAGCACAAAAGCTTCTACTTCTTATGTAGACTCAGCTGTTGCAGGTATAGTTGATAGTGCTCCAGAAGCTCTTAATACTTTAAACGAGCTTGCTGCTGCTCTTGGAGATGACGCAAATTTTGCTACAACAATTTCTACTCAAATTGGGACTATCTCTGCTAATACAGTAGCTTTACAAGGTGGTATCGCTGGATCTAATACTTCAATTACTAACCTTATAACTGGGTTAGATGGGTCTAATACTTCTATTACAGCTCTTGAAGCTCGTAGAAACGCTAATACTGCTATTCTATTAGGAGCCCATTCTGGAGCTAACGCTAGAATTGCTGCTGAAGAAGCAAATGTAATTGCTTTACAAGGCGGTATTGACGGTGCTAACGCTGCTATTTCAAGTAACGATACTGACATTACTAACCTTGTAACTGGTTTGGAAGGTTCTAATACTACTATAGCTACTAAAGATAGCGTAGCTAACGTTTATGCAACGTATCTAGTCGCTAAAGGCGGTATTGACGGTGCTAACGCTGCTATTTCAAGTAACGATACTGACATTACTAATCTTGTAACTGGTTTAGAAGGTTCTAATACTAATATTAGTTCTAACGATACTGACATTACTAATCTAGTCACTGGTCTTGGAGGATCAAATACAAATATTACCGCTGTAGAAGCTCGTAGAACTGCTAATATTGCTGGAGCAGTATCATCAATCACTACTTCTGATCTAACTGCTTCTAGAGCTTTAACTTCTGACGAGTCTGGTAAAGTAGCTGTATCTGCAGTAACAGCCACAGAACTAGGGTACTTAGACGGAGTCACATCTGCTATTCAGACCCAGTTAGACGCTAAACTTGAAGGGAATCAAACTATCACTCTTAATGGAGATGTTAGTGGATCAGGAACTACTTCTATTACAGTTACTGTGGCTGATGATTCTCATAATCATGTTATTTCTAATATTGATAATCTTCAAACCTCTCTTGATGCTAAAGATACTGTAGCAAATGTTTATGCAACTTATCTAGTTGCTAAGGGCGGTATTGATGGAGCCAACTCTGCTATCTCTTCTAACGATACTGATATTACTAACCTTGTAACTGGTCTAGGAGGCTCTAATACTAATATTACTGCCTTAGAAGCAAGACGAGCTGCTAATACTGCTATTCTACTAGGAGCACATTCTGGTGCTAACGCAAGAATCGCAGCTGAAGAAGCAAACGTGATTGCACTACAAGGAGGCATTGCAGGCGCTAACACAGCTATTGGATTAAGAGCAACTACTGCTTCTCCAACCTTCACAGGTGTTCCAGCGGCTCCTACAGCTGCTGCAGGGACTAGTACTACTCAAATTGCTACAACAGCCTTCGTTGGGACTGCGGTAGCAAACATTGTAGATAGTGCCCCAGAAGCTCTGAATACTCTTAATGAACTTGCTGCAGCTCTTGGAGACGATGCTAACTTTAGCACTACAGTTTCTACACAGATTGGAACTATTTCTTCTAATACTGTTACTAATGCTACTGACATCACAGCAGTAGAGTCTCGTCGAGTAGCGAATATTGCGGGTGCGGTATCCTCAATTACTACTGGTGACTTAACTGCTTCTAGAGCCCTTGTATCTGACGGTTCTGGTAAGGTAGCGGTATCTGCAGTAACCTCTACAGAGTTAGGATACTTAGATGGCGTAACTTCCGCTATCCAAACACAATTAGACGGAAAACAAGCGTCTGGTTCTTACTTAACTGGTAATGAAACTATTACTCTTAGTGGTGATGTAAGTGGCTCTGGTACTACAGCTATTACCGTTACCGTAGCAGATGACTCACATAATCACGTTATCTCAAATATTGATAACTTACAAACTACTTTAGACTCCAAGGATACTGTAGCTAACGTCTATGCAACTTATCTAGTCGCTAAAGGTGGTATTGATGGCGCTAATACAAATATTACAGCTGTTGAGGCACGTCGCACTGCTAATATTGCTGGTGCTGTGTCCTCAATTACTACAGGAAATTTAACTGCTTCAAGGGCTCTTGTATCTGACGGCTCTGGTAAAGTAGCCGTATCTGCAGTAACTTCTACAGAGTTAGGATATCTTGACGGAGTTACTTCGGCAATTCAAACACAGTTAGATGGTAAACAAGCGTCTGGTTCTTACTTAACTGGTAACCAAACTATTACTCTATCCGGCGACGCATCTGGTTCAGGTACTACAAGCATTGTTGTTACAGTCGCAGATGACAGCCATAATCATATCATCTCAAATATTGATGGATTACAAACAGCATTAGATGCTAAACTTGCCTCATCAAGTTATACAGCTGCTGACGTTTTAACTAAGATTAAAACAGTTGACGGAGCAGGATCTGGTCTAGACGCTGACTTACTAGACGGTCAGTCAAGTGCGTATTATGCAGTAGAAGCTACTCGTTCTTCAAACGCCGCTCAACTTGCGGCAGGTATTGCTTCTGCAGGTGGTACAATGACTGCTGCTGAAATTAGAGCACTAGGATTCTTTGATACTTCTAATGACGGTGCAGGATCTGGACTTGATGCTGATACTCTTGATGGTGTTCAAGGCGCTAGTTATCTAAGAAGTGATACATCAGATAGTATAACCTCTGGAAGTTTGACTCTTGATGCGGGCAATATTACTGTAAACAACGGGACAAATTTACAGGTTCTTCTTAACGCCTCAGACGGTGCTATTGAAATTACTCGTGCTGCTGGTGGCGCTTATATTGACTTCAAGAATACTACCGGAGAAGATTATGATGCTAGACTTCAGGAATCGGGTGGTAGTATCAATCTTAATGGAAATCGTATTCTTACAACTGCTGACGAAGGTTCTGGTAACGGTATTGATGCTGATACTGTTGATGGTATTCAAGGCGCAAGTTTCTTGAGAAGTGACACAGCCGATACAGCGACAGGTGTAATAACACTCAACGACGATTTAGTATTTTCAAATCGCACAACAACCGATGGGCACATTCAACTTTATGCCGGGTCTGGTGCTACTGGTTATGCTATTGGTGTTGAAGCTAGCACATTATATAATAGATCTGGTGCACTTCATCGTTGGTATATTGGTACACTTGCTGATGGCGGCGCAAGTGATTATATGGAGTTATCCACCAGTGGTTTAACTGTCAATGGTACAGTAACAGCTACTAATGTTGATATAAGCAACTCACTCGATATTGGCAGTGAAGTAGTGCTTACCGAATCAACTGACCGTGCAGATTTACTTCTGATAAAAAGCACTACAGGCACTTGGGGTGGCATACAGATTAGTAATAGTTCCAATGAAGGTCTTTGGTCTTTTATGACTGATGGAGCAACTGGTGGCATCTACGATGACCAAAATAATAAATGGCATCTTCAATTTATTGAAAATAGCGAAACTAGACTATATCATAATGGAGCTGAAAAACTCAATACCGATAGTGGCGGTGTTACTATAACAGGTAACATTGTTGTTTCAGGCACTGTCGATGGTCGTGATGTCGCTTCCGATGGTACTAAACTCGACGGAATAGAGTCGGGAGCTACTGCTGATCAAACTGCCGCTGAAATACTAACTGCTATTAAAACAGTAGATGGTTCTGGGTCAGGTCTTGATGCTGATTTACTTGATGGTATCTCATCAGCAAGTTTTCTAAGAAGTGATGCTGATGATGCGATTACAAATACCGGAGTTGAAATTAGTTTTTATTCTAATGACGTTCTTGAAACTTCAAGCGGCGATCAAGCAACATTAGAGGTATATCAAGACACAGCAGGTGCAGACGCATTTATGCAATTCCATATAGGCGGTGATTACGCGGCATACTTTGGACTAAAGGGCGACATTAATGACTTTGCTGTTGGCGGTTGGTCTATGGGCGCCACCTATTATCGGGTTTGGCACGCGGGGAACGATGGCAGCGGTTCAGGTTTAGATGCTGACTTACTTGATGGTTTGCAATCTTCAACCTCAGCTACAGCTTCTACTATTGCAGCTAGAAATGGCTCTGGTGATATTTACATGAGATATGGATTCAGCACATACTTTAATATGTCTCACGCTACTGGAACTAGAACATCTGATACTATCTTCTATTCATCAACTGATAACTATATTAGAAAAACTAATGCAACAGGCTTTAGACAATCTTTAGGGTTAGGCTCTGATATTAATGCTAACGTAATTCCTGCAGGCTTTATTGGTATGTGGGGAGCGGCTACAGCCCCTTCGGGCTGGTATTTATGCCAAGGGGGCGCTATTTCAAGAACAACATATTCCGCTTTATTCGCAGCAATCGGCACTACCTATGGTACAGGAGACGGCTCTACCACATTCAATGTGCCCGACTTTAGGGACCGTGCTCCTTATGGCGCATCAACCTATACTCTTGGGTCTAAGACCACTAATGAAATTAATGGAAGCGCCCAAGCAGCGACATCTTCTGGGGGATCCACGAGTCATAGTGTTACAACTAGTACAACTAACTCTACAACAGACAAAGACGTTACAAACTCCATTACAGTTGTAACAGGCGTGAATAATCATGGGTCACATTCCCATACAGTTACGTATCCTGCTGTAGCTGTGAAGTTTATTATTAAAACATAATATTTTAAATTTTGATTTGACTCCTACAAAAATATAAGGTAAAGTATAAAGATTATGGCACAAAAAGCAATTCCAACCAACAAAGCTCTATACAATCGAGTTAAGGCAGAGGCTAAATCCAAGTTTAAGGTTTATCCTTCTGCATACGCTAATGGTTGGTTAGTGCGTGAATATAAAAAACGTGGTGGTAAATACCGTACTTCTACTACAAAAAGGAAGAAATAACTATGCCCGGACATTATGGTAAAAAGAAGCCTATGAAAAATGGTAAGAAGAAAGCAAATGGTAACGGTGGTTTAACTGCTGCTCAAAAGAAGTTGCCTCCTGCACTTCAGAAATCGATTTTAGCTAAAAAGAAGAAAAAGTAATGGCAACACTTCGTTATCGCTATCGTGATAAAAAATCTCGTTCAGGAGGTACTTGGGAACAGGCTTCGTCTGACCAGCGTTACAAAGAAAAACAAGATTGGTGCGAATTCTACACCCCCCTCGGTAGAATGGTCACCAAACCAGCTGGTAAGAAACCAGGTTATATGGGATATGATGAGTGGTGCGCTTTAAAAACACCATTTAAAAATCAAATAATTTCAAACCCAAAAAGGAAATATGACTAATGGCTACAACATACACATGGTCTTTTGGACCTCTTGAAACAGCACCTACAGAAGGTGATCTAACTGACGTAGTAAAATTAATTCATTGGAGACTATCGGGAGAAACTGACGATGAATCTCCAGTATCGGGAACCGTTTATGGTTCTATTGCAACAGGAGATGCAGAAGCTGGATCATTTACAGCATTTGCTAGTCTTACTGAAGAAATAGTTAAAGGCTGGACTCTCTCTAACCTTGTTGAAGGAGAAGAGACTACTTCGGAAGCAGAGGCTCGTTTAAAAGCTTCTATTGATGCTCAAATTGATGCTCAAAAAAATCCAGCCAGAGTAAATAAAATAGCGCCTTGGGCGTAAGAAAGATAGAGGGGAACTATGACAGAAGAAAATACAAATAAAATTACAATTGATGATAAAGAGTATGATTTAAGCACTTTTAATCAAGACCAATTAAAGTGCGTTGCACAGCTTAGAGATATTAGCATTCAGCAAGATAACTTAAGGATGCGCTTTGACCAACTTGATGCAGCTAAGTCAGTATTTGTTTCTAAATTAAAATCATCACTGGAGAGCTAAATGGCAAAACCTCGTGGAGGTCTTAAAGCTTGGTTTGGAACAGGTAAGACTGGCGGCATTGGGGGTGGCGGTTGGGATCGTTATGATGCCCAGGGTAATCGTATTGGTAAATGTGGGGAAGGCGAAGTTGATGAACCTTATGCCGCCTGTCTATCTAGAGAAAAAGCTAGAAAATTAGGAAAAGAAGGCAGAGCCTCTTTTGTTCGTCGTAAACGAGCAGCCCAAAGAAAAGCAGGAGCAGGTAAAAAAGGACAGGGGACTGGCACTCCTGTAAATGTAGCTACTGGTGCTTCGCCAAGAAGGAAGGTTAAGAAATAATGGTAACTCGTGTTGATCCATTTTTAGGTGGTCTTGGTATAGATGCCACTGGTAAGTTTGAAGTTCAAGCTAACGCCACTGTTACTATTGGTGATGGAACTTCTACTGGTAACGTAAATGTTGGCGGCAGTGTCGGTATTGGAAAAAGTCCAAGCTATGCACGATTGGAAGTAAGTGAAGGTACAGGAACAACTCCCCCAGAAACACAATCTGGTGAAACTGTAGCTTTATTTCAAAATAATTCTGTTGCAGGAAATGATGCTCATATTGCTATAATTTCTGGATCATCAGGTCAATCACGAGTTTACTTTGGTGATTATCTAGATGAAAACGCTGGTGCAATTGAATATGATAATGGAACAAATTACATGTCTTTCAGAACTAATGGTTCTGGTGAAGATATGCGTATCGACAGCAGCGGCAGAGTCGGTATTGGTACAACTTCATTCAGTTCTGGTTTAACAGTTTCTACAGAAGGATCTAATACCACAGACGGTGTTTATTTTTTAGTCGATTCTAGTAATGCTAGTCTTGGTGGTAATGCTGTTGGAGCAGGATTTAAATATGCTGCGGCATTAGGTCAATCCTTTATCCCGTTTAAAATTACTGCTGATGGTACGACCATTAACCAAATATCTTCCACTGGTGTTATGTATGTTGGTAATGGATCAACTGCTTATGGTTCGCATGATCCTTATTATACATTCACGCATGATACTAATACAGGAATGGATTGGGCTGCTGCTGACACATTAACATTTAAAACTGGTGGCACTGAACGTATGCGTATCGACAGCAGCGGTAACATTGCTGTTTCAGGCACTGTTGATGGTCGCGATATAGCAACAGACGGTGCTAAGTTAGACGGTATCGAGTCGGGTGCGACAGCAGATCAAACTGCTAGTGAAATTCTTACGGCGATTAAGACAGTTGATGGTGCTGGTTCTGGACTAGATGCTGATTTATTAGATGGTATTTCGTCAGGAAGTTTCTTACGAAACGATCAAGCAGACCAAACTATTGATAGTGGTGGCGCTAATACAACTCTTCGGATTAAAGCGCAAAATGCGGGGCTGGCAATTTTACAGGTTGGCCAAAGTACCAATGGTTCACAAAGTACAGGTGCTATTGAGGTAACTCAAGACGGATCTGCCGGTGGTGGTATCTCATATAATGGCGATGGTTCCCCAGCATTTGCTTCAGGTGAAAGCGCCGACCATGTAACATTCTATCGTATGAGTTCTGGTGTTCGTTCAGAAGTATTCCATTATGCATATAATAGTGATACAGTTAATTTCAACGGCAATATTACTCTTTCTGGTACGGTAGATGGTCGCGATATAGCAACAGACGGTACTAAATTAGATGGAATTGAGTCTGGGGCAACTGCGGATCAAACTGCCTCTGAAATTCTTACGGCAATTAAAACTGTAGATGGCGCTAGTTCTGGTCTAGATGCTGACTTACTTGATGGGCAGCAAGGGTCTTATTACTTAAACACATCTACATCATTTGGTGGAGATGTCAGTGGCACATATAATGCTATTGTTATCGCTAACGATAGCCACACCCATGCATTCAACAACCTAACTGGTAAAACATCAGGCACAGGCGAGTATTCCACCGATACTTACATAACGGCAGGGCGTGGTAGTGGCGGCGTATCACTAACGATTAATGACGGATACGGAAATGCTAACATAACATGGAACCATAAGGCTGGTATACCAGAGCAAAATGGTAACTCTGCACGTATTCACGTGAATACAGATGCAAGTACTAACGCTGCTATGATTTTTCAAGTAAAATCCGGTGTAAGTAGTGGCTCTGCTGTTACTCTTACACAGACACTAGCGCTATATGAAACTACCGCAACATTATTTGGTAACACCATTTGGCACTCTGGTAACGATGGTGCTGGGTCTGGACTTGATGCTGACTTATTAGATGGACTATCTGAAAACACATTTATGAGAAGAGATGCTAACAGCGCGTTAGACATGAACAACTATAATATTACTGCAGTAAACCATCTTACATTCAACGATCCTGGTCCTAATGAAGGTCTTGAATGGGTTGGAGGTAATGGTTGGAAAGTATATGAGTCTCCTAATAACCTAACAACAAATTCTGGTGGTAATCTTCAAGTCGTAACAAGCTCTGTTCAGTTTACTTTTACTACTGCTGGCGATTTTAATGCGGCTGATGGTAAACTACAAGAAGGCGGGAATGACTTAATTCCTGCAGGATCTATCATCATGTATGGTGCAGCCACTGCACCTGGAGGATGGTATCTCTGTCAAGGTGGAGCTATTTCAAGAACAACATATGCAGCACTTTTTTCTGCAATTGGCACTACTTATGGTGCAGGCGACGGGTCTACGACCTTCAACGTTCCCGACTTTAGAGATAGAGCCCCATATGGTGCGTCTACCTTTACTCTTGGTTCTAAGACAGGTGGAGAAGTTAATGCAAGCGGTCAGAACTCAACTGGAACTGGAACTACAGGGTCAGGAGGTCCTACAACTCATAGTGTTACGACTAGCACAACTAACTCTACAACAGATAAAGACGTTACAAACTCAATTACAGTTGTTACGGCAGTAAGTAATCATGCTGCTCATACTCACTCCGTTCCTGCACTAACAGTTACCCATCCAGGTGTTGCTGTTAAATTTATTATAAAGACGTAGACTAATGGATATTGAAAATAGTATTGATAAACTTCATGAACGCACACAACAGTCTAAGCTAGAGTTTTCTAGACATGAGGCCGTATGTCAAGAGCGATATGAACAACTATTAAAGAACATGCAGGCTATGTCTAATTCTATTAGTGAAATGCACAAAGAAATAAATCAACTTAGAACAATTGCTACAACTGGTCGTGTAAGTTTAAAGACTTTAATCTGGGTAGGTTCTGTAGCTAGTGCAGTAGCAGGTCTTGGAATTGCTCTTGCTAATTATTTGAAATGAGTATAGATGGATAACTATTTTAAAGTACCTGTAGAAAGACTACTTGATAAGATTGTAGTAGGGGAACATAACGGAATACAATTTAATGAGTCTCAGTGGGGAATGGTTCAAGGATTAGAAGACCATCGTTTTTGGACTCACATTTCTGCTCGAAGAACTGGTAAATCTCTAGCTGCTGGTATTTTGGCTTTTGCTAAACTCTTAGAGCCAGGAAAACAGGTGATGGTAGTAGCTCCTAACTTTACTCTATCATCAATTATTTGGGATTATGTCACAGATATTATTAGAAATTTACAACTGGAAGTGGATAGATTCAATCAAAAAGATAAGGTTGTTAAACTTATCAACGGTTCTACCTTCCGCCTCTTATCGGCTAACAACAGAGACTCACTTGTGGGGCGGGCTGCTCATCTTATAATTGTAGACGAGGCGGCAATCATCCCTGATGATGAGTATTTTACTCGTGATTTGCGCCCTGCTCTTTCTACCTACCCCGATTCTCGGGCACTTTTTATATCCACTCCCCGTGGTAAAACAAATTATCTTTATACATACTATCTTCGTGGACAAGATTCAGAATTTGAGGATTGGGGTTCTGGTCTATTTACCTGGAGAGCCAATCCTCTTCTAAGTACAAAAGATATTGAAGAGGCTCGTCGTTCTATTTCTAATAAGATGTTTGCTCAAGAGTATGAGTGTGATTGGACTACTACGGAAATGCAGGTCTATAGTCTTGATGAGAATCGTCATCTTCAAGACTTAACTTGGGTAAAGCAAAATCTTAATCGTTTTGAGATTATTGCAGGACTTGACGTTGGTTATCGAGACTTAAATGCTTTTATTGTAATAGCTACTGATGGTGAACGCTTTTATGTAATAGATGAATATATTTCTGGAGAGGTAACAACCTCAGAACTTGCTGAAAATATTAAAGAAATGGAAGAAAAGTGGGAAGTAGAAATGATTTATATTGATTCTGCTGCCCAGCAACTTAAAGCTGATTTTGCTTATGACTATGATATTTTTTGTGAGAATGCTGTAAAATCTGTTAAAGACGGTATAAATTATATTGCAGCTCTTGTAGATCATGATAAACTTATTTTTGATGCAGAGACTGGTTTTCAAACTTTTACTGCTATGGCAAACTATAAGTGGAATCCAAAAACAGAAAATCCAAAAACAATTCATGACGATAATTCTCATGCTTCAGACGCTGTAAGATATGGTATTTATACCTATGTAAAAACATCGGCTTCAATTTATGCTTAAAGATACTGCACTAATAATTTTAAACTACAAAAGACTTAGTAATATTTATTATCTTGTTGAAAAATTTAAAGGTAAATTACCTATATTTATAATTAATAATAATCCTTCTTATAAAGTACATCAGTTTAAAGGTGCAGCCGTTATAAATAAAAAAGAAAATGGATGGTGTATTGAGCGTTGGAAATTTGCAAAAGATTTAAATTATAAATATGCAATTATACTAGACGATGATATTGACCCAAGTTTTCACTGTATAATGAGACTAATAGTAGAAATAAGAAAGACTCCTGATAGGCTTATATCTATATATGGTAGATCTGGAGTAAATAAAGTTTCTTGTTATGAAGATTTATCTAGTGAATGGTGTATAGATGCAGAATCAGATATAGCTGTTGGAGCTTGTTTATCTGTTTCGATTCCTCATTTAAAAACTATATGGAAAGACTATATAGAACCTTGGGGAACAAAAGATAGAGGGGATGATATACAGGTATCTCTTTCTATGAGTGACTACTATAAGACAAAACCTAAAATAATTAAAACAGAAGTTTCCTTATTAGAAGAGGGAGCTGTAGGATTAAACAAACATCCTGAGCATTTTAGTAAGAGATGGCAAGTAATTCAAGATTTTCGTTCCCCTTTCTTGGCTTCTAAAAATTAAAGATTGGACACAAAGTTTAGTATTTGGTAAAGTTATTCTAATGGCAGATTTAAAAAGAATTCCTATTAAGTATATAAGGGATTATATTAAAAAAGATTACAAATTACGCGATGAATGTTATATATGCAAAGAGAAAGAAAACTTAGAACTTCATCATATTTTTTCTATATCTCAACTTTTTGAAGACTGGTGCATAAAAAATAAAGTGTCTAAATTTGATACTGTTGAGGAAATAAAAGATATAAGAGTAAAATTTTATGATGATGAGTTTGATCGGTTAAGCAATAACAACCTTTATACCCTTTGTAAACAACATCACGAAAGATTACATAATATATACGGACAACGTTATAGTAATCATCTATCAAATAAAATTATAAATTGGTTAGAAATTCAAAGGGAGAAACATGGCTAACGAAGTTCCAGGTTGGAGAAGATGGATATCAGAAAAGCTTAACCCTGCACAGCCTTCGTTAGCTGCCGCAGAGCCTTATGCGAGTCCAGAAACTATTCTTGATTTTGAACAAGCATATCGTGACGTTGAAGTAGTTAATCGCTCTATTGAGTTAATTATTAATGCTTTGATTGAAGTCCCGATTATTGTTGAAGGCGGAGGTGCTGTTAAGAAAGTAGATAAACTTTTAAATCGTTCACCAAATCCTTTTGAAGACAGAGTTAAGTTATTTCGTAGAGCTTTCTTAGACTATTTACTAGATGGTAATGCCTTCTTTTATTATGATCGTACAAATCTTTACGTATTACCAGCTAATGATATGGAAGTTATTCCAGACGAAAAAACCTTTATTTCGCATTTTAACTTTTTAGTGCGAAATGTTCAGTCTTCAAGTGCTTATAGTTATGGTAAACAAACCACAAGACAAGAATCTGCTCTAAAATTTGATACTGATGAAATTATTCATATTAAGTCAGATAACGAAGATAGTATTTACCGTGGCGCACCAAAGTTAAAATCTGTTAAAAGATTAATTGAGTTATACTATTACTTAATTAATTTCCAGCGTCAATTCTTTAAGAATAATGGTATTCCAGGTATTGTCTTACAAACTGCTTCTGTTCTAAGTCCAAAAGTAAAAGAAAGATTATTAGAACAGTGGAGACAGAGTTATTCTACTATTTATGGTGGTGCTAGAAATCCTGCTATTTTAGATGGCGGACTACAGCTAAGTCCTTTTGGACAAATTAAATTTTCCGAGTTAGATTTTGAAGCTTCTGTAGAACGAGTCCAACAAGATATTGCAAAAGCACTTGGTGTACCATATGTTCTGTTAAAATCAGGAAATAATGCTAACATAGCTGCAAACCAAGTATTATTTTATAACCATACTATTATGCCAATTTTAGAACAGTTCTGTAGCGCATTTTCTCACTTCTTTAACTCAGATATTATTATTCGTCCAGATAGAGCAGCTGTTTCAGCTCTTAGAGCGGACGAAAAAACACAAGCTATGTACTATTCTACATTAGTAAATACTGGTATTATTACACCTAATGAAGCTAGAATAGGATTAAGATTCCAACATCGTGAAGATTGCGATGAGATTAGAATACCACAAAATATTACAGGAAGTGCTGTAGACCCCTCACAAGGTGGAAGACCTACAGAAGATAATACAGATACACCTCCTGATCCTACACAAGGGGATAATGAGAATGGATAAAATGTTTCATGTATACAGTCCACTAACTGTTGAGAAACGTGCTCCTAAGAAGAAGAAAGGCTTAAGAATTGCTGGCTATGCTAACACCACCGATAAAGATCGAGCAGGTGATATCATTACAGCTAATGCTTGGGCTAAGGGTGTTGATTACTATCGTAAGAACCCTGTTCTTCTTTATCAGCACGATCACAGCAAACCTATTGGACGTGTAGAAAAGATTTCTGTAGACCGTAAAGGTATTTTTGTTGAAGCTTATGTAAGTGACGCAGCAGAAAAACTTCACGGTGTACAAACACTTATTAATGACGGAGCTTTAAAGAGCTTTTCTGTAGGGTTCCGCGTTAAGGATGGTCGCTATGATCGGAATACAGACACAACACAAATTACTGATGTAGAACTTCACGAAATTAGTGTTGTATCCGTTCCTTGCAACCAAGAAAGCTTATTCAGTGTTAGAAAAAGTTTTGAATCTAACGATGAATATGAAGACTTTAAGAAGAGTCTCAAAGAGGCTAGCTTAAAAGACGAAGTGAAAATGATGGAAGGCATTTATGTCGGAATAACTGGTAACAAAGCCGGTCATTATCATACCATTGAAATGGATGATAGTGGCAATGGTGTTACTACCTATTCCTCTCATGGCCAAAAGCATTATCACAAAATTGTGAATTATACCATTGAAGAAGCAGAAGGGCACGGTCATGAAATTGTGTTCTTAGTTCAACCTTCTAACAATGTTGATTCACCTGATAAGACAGATGGAGAAGCCCGTCCCATGTCTCCTAGTGAGACTGAGGCAAACGGTGGGTCTAAAAACCCTAACTACTCATCTGTTACTCTATATTCTGAAGAGGAGAATACTATGACTAAAGACGTTGAAACAAACGAGACAGAAGAAGTCATTGTTGCTGCCGCTGAAGAAGAAGAGAAGGAAATTATTAAGGAAGTCAATCTTGCTGAAGACGTAGAAATTGAGAATCTATCCGAGGAAGATGAAGACGATGAGGATAAGACCTTATCATCTGATCCTTATGAACCAATTCCTTTTGTTAATCTTCTTAGTGCAGAAACCGCACAAATTAAAAATGGTGCTTTTGTAAAACATGAGGGTAAAAGGTATCAGACAGTGAAAATTGCTACTGCCCAAAACCCTATTTTTCAATTTTTAGAAGTTGACTTAAACGGAAAATCATTGGATAATACAGTTACAATCCCTGCTGAAAATTTATCAGTAGCGAATTTTTGGGACCTTGGATCACAGTATGATCTAGATGTCTCTGTTACAGAGTTCAAAAGCTTAAGTGATGGAGAACGTTCCAATATTAAAGAAAAGTTTGACTCACTGGTTACACTTTCTGAACAAGAGCTTTATGCAGTGAAAGATAACGAAGCTGTTAAAAACAGTGAACTTTTACAGGAAAAGCTGAATAAAACACTAAACTTAACCACTACCCCATCATCAGAATGGAATGACACTAACTATCATATTGCTAAAATGATGCTAAATAACATCGAAAAGCTTAAGAGTATTGACTGCAACGATGGCGAAGAGACTTCAAAGGATCTAGCCTTATTAGTAAACGGTCATAAGACTACTAAGACTATAAAGGAGAATGAAACAATGGCAACCGAAAATGCAGGTGATCCAATTGTACTAGAGACTGAAAAGAAAGCAGCTCCTGCAACTGAAACAGTTGTGGAGAAGGCTGTCGAGGAAGTCTCCGTTAAAGTTGGAGAAAACAACACAGAGAAGCTAGTCGAGAAGGCTGGTGAAGCTGTTATACGTGAGTCCGATGAGGCTGAGCGTAATGGTGAGGCAACTCGCCAGACCCGTGAAGAGCTTTCTGAGCTAAAGGCACAGATTGCAAAATATAAGGACGAGATTAAAGCTATTTCTGAAAGCAAGCATGTTTATCAGCAGCAGAAGGCTTCCAGCAAGTATAGCGAAAAGGAAATGGCTAATGCCTTCCTTCTTGCTAAGGCTCTCAATCGTCGTGACCCATTTGATACCAAGCTTGGTAATCAGATTAAGGCCGTCACTTCAGTTGATCAGTTCCTAAGCAACTTCTCAACAAATATCTATGAAGAAATGGAGCAGCAGCTCGTTATTGCTCCTATGTTCGATAGAATCCAGGTCGATGCAAAGACATTCCGTGTCCCAGTCGCCGATGAGGATACAGACGATTACGTAGCACAGTTCGCTTCTGGCACATATGCCACAGGCGTTGGTGATACATCAAACGTCCCAACCTCAAACCAGAACGCAATTAAGTCAGTTGACTTTACACCACACAAGTTCATGGTTACAACACATCTTGCCAAGGATGAAGAAGAGGATACAATTCTTCCTCTAATCGACTTCCTCCGTCGCGCAGCAACACGTCGCCTTTCTCGTTCAATCGACAAGGCAATCCTTCGTGGTACTGGCGCCCTATCAGGCTTCACAGCTAACCCAGCTGGCACATCAACTTATGCCTCTGTTGTTAAGGGTATCACCACAATGGTTAACCAGGTTGCTACAGACGGTCTATCCGTTCGTACCGCCGATGGCGACACAAAGGCTACAGCAGCTAATATTGCTTCAGCCCGCGCCCTAATGGGTAAGTACGGTCTACAGCTTGGTGACCACCTCGTATATCTAACCACAATCGAAGGTTACAACGAGCTAGTCACAACCTCCGACTTCCGCACAGTCGATAAGTTCGGACCAAACGCAACATACCTCACAGGTTCTGTTGGCGCAATCTATGGTATCCCAGTTGTTATTACTGAGTTCCTAGATAACGTTGGTTCTAACTCAGCCGACATTGGTGCTCTAGTCTACAAGCCAGGCTGGATGATCGCAGAACGCCGTGGTATGGAGATCGAGAGCGAGTACGAGCCTCGCCAGCAGGTCACAGCGATGTACATGAGCACACGCTTTGACTTCAAGGCTCTCTCAACCACAGGCTCAGGTGCAGGTGCAAACGTTTCAACCACCTACGGCTATGCTGCTACAATCAGAACACTTGCCTAATCTTAGGTATAATAGATTCTGATTTACCTTAAGGAAGAGGGAGGTAGGTTAACCTGCCTCCCTTTCTTACTATAAGACAAGGAGAAAATTATAATGATTAATGAAATCATGCAAATTGATGATGAAGACGAAGCTCGTAGAATTCTAATGAAGTTAGGAAATGGTCTTACTCAGGTAGACGCTTATATCGCAGAATGGAAAGCAGCTAAAGCTCCAAAACCAGCTCCTGCTCCTGTTAAGCAAAAAGTAGTCAGCGCTACTTCCGTAGAGGCTGTGGCTCCTGTTAAGCCAAAAACTACAATCGTTACTAAATAAGAAGGGGATAAACAATGTCTAGCAATTATGGTAAATATCCATATGTAACTTTAGCACAAATAAAAAATTATCTAAACATTACAAGCTCTAACGAAGATGCTAGACTCAGCAATCTTATTTCTTTCGCTTGTGGTGCTGTAGAAAACTATATTGGACACGAAGTTTTAAGTAACTCGTATTCAGAAGTATTTGACGGAGGAAAATCTTCGGTTTTTGTATCTAGGCTACCCTTACAAAATGTTCATTCTATTTCTGAGTATGACGGTACTGCATATAGAAAACTAACTAATCCACAATCAGATGGTTCTTCAGTAACAAGAATAGATTCAAACCATACTTTAACTCGCAGTGGAGGACCCGTTCTAAAAACTAGATATAAAAAGTTCGGGGACTCCTCTGTGTTTTTTGACGGATCTGATGACTATATTTATTTAGCTGATTCTAATGACTGGTATTTTGGAGACTCTGATTTTACTATTGATACACAAATAAGATCTAACTCTTATTCTGCTAATGCAGTATTCATCTCACAATCTGCGGATGTTAATAATCTTTGGTCCCTTGGATATGATACTACTAATGGTTTTACTTTTAGAGCAGTATCTGGAGGTACTGAAGTTGTTAATGTTACACATGCGGCCTCAACTGGTTATTCTGCTAATACTTTTCATCATGTAGAAATTGTTCGTTCTGGTTCTTCTTGGACACTTTACCGTGATGGAACTTCTATAGGCACACAAACTACTTCAAATGTGATGCCTGATATTTCTGCGCAACTTGAAATTGCAAGACAAAATGTTACTTCAAATTATCAATATTTTAATGGATTTATGGATGAAACTCGTATCTCTCATGTTGCTAGACATACTACTGCTTTTACTGCTCCTTCTTACCAACATGCGACAGATGATAATACTGTTTTATTAGCACATTTTGATGGAGACAATGATACCTCTGGCTTTGCTGACGATCACGCTTCTGTAGAAGACTTTTTATTCTACCCTGATACAGGCGAAATTACTAAAAATATTGGTGATGGTACAGGAGATTTTGGATTAACTCTTGTAGGAGCTGCTACATTTAAGAATTATCCTCGTGGTGTTAGAGTAACTTATAAGTCTGGATATGATTCTGGCTCTATTCCTCAAGATTTATTGATGGCTACTATGGATTATGCTAAAATGTTACACAAAGATCGGCAAGAATCCCAAGGCTTTACTTTCCAAGGTGAGAATGTTCAAGATAGAGCATTGAGTGCTAATTTTCCTCCACACATTCGTCGTATTCTAGATTTATATAGAGTGATTTATTAGTATGATAGAGTCTGTTACTAGATTTAAAGTCACAGGACCAGACGGTAAAACTTTTACAGGACCTAATGCATTAGACTTACTATTTAAATCTAGAAATGCAATAGGACCTGCTCGTTTTTATTTAAAAGCTACAAATGAACCATTATCCAGAGCTTTATTTGGTATCTACTCAAGATTATCAAATATTGTTGATAGGGTTATGGTAGACAATTTAGGTGGTACCCTTATTCAAGGAAAATCAGGGTCTGGTGTTATACCCGATAATATTGTTTATGATGCGGAGTCAGGACAGGCTGTTGTTTCAGAAAATAAAGCTATTTCTACAACAACAGACTCTTCAGGACAAGTAACTAGAGCAGGACAGATTGGGATAGCCGGCGGACAAGGAATTAATTTACGCTCTACCACAAAACTTATAACTGGGTTTGATACTTCAGAAGGCTCTGCAACTCCTATCGAAGAACGCGTTAGATTTGGTGATTCTTTTTTACAAGAGCTAGTTAAATTAAAAAATGATAGTGAAGGTTTAAAATCTTTTTTAAATAAGAGTAGATCTCCTGCTGCTATCGCATTAAGAAAAAACTTTGCTTTAAAAGCAGCAGATATTAAAGTTCCTATACAAGTTGGTGGAAAAAGAATAATTAAATCTATTGGCTGGAACTGGCAACAAATATCCAAAAATCCTAAAGCTAAAATAAAAGTGACAGAAGGCGCAGAAGGACAAGTCTACTTTCAAATTTACTTTACAGAAGCTGAAGTTAGAAACGCTTTAAACAAAGCAAATAAATCTTTAGATGTAGAATTAAAAAAGCTTAGTCTGGCAATTGCTCAAGATTTAGCAGCAGAGTTTTCACAATTCTCTCCTTCTGTAATTAAATTCTTGAACTCACAATTTAAGGGCAAATTTTTAATTGAATATGAAAAAGGGTCTGCCCTTTTAGGAAAAGGATCTATAACAGCTAAAACGAAAAAGAAAAAGGCAGAAACTAAAGTAAACTATATTTCAGACGTTCAATTAAGTGCTTTAGTACAAAAAGAAGTAGAGCGTCGTATGCCTAAAGGACCTATTAGAGGAGAGCCTTTAAGTCCTACTGTACTAACATATAGAACTGGTCAATTTGCAGAATCTGTTAGAGTTATGCAAAATATTAGACAACAATTAATTACATATTATTATGCTCCTAACTATCGTGTTCACGAAAAAAGAGGAGCAAGAGCACCTAGATTTTTATTACAAGGTTCTATTAGAGATACTGTTAAACAAGTGTATGGAACTCGTTTTAGAATTATAAGAGGTTTTTAAACTGGGCACGAATCTGTTTTGAGAATTTAGGATTTGCTTTATAAAAATCAATTTGATATACTATGAAAAGGTAGAAAATAAATGGCGTTAAGTCGAAGAAAAGAAATTACCGACTTATTGGTATCTGAGTTGAAAAAAATAAACGGCGATGTTTCTACTTTTGACGCAAGCTACACTTATAACTTAGATATTTCAAATAACTGTTTTCGTCGCGTGAAATTTTTAGACGAAATTAATGATTTTCCTACAATATGCGTAAATGCAGGAACAGAATCTAGAATTTACGATACCGCAGGATTAACTACTGGAGAGCTAAACATTGCGATCCGTGCTTATGTTAGAGCAGAAAACCCTATAACAACCGCAGAAAGTCTAGCAGATGATATAGAGCATATTGTATATAACTTAGGTGATAGATCAAACATTGGAATACTAGATATGATAATAGAAGGTGTTTCCACAGATGAAGGTTTAGTAGCTCCCTTTGGGATTTTGGAAATAGACGTGACAACAAGATACCAATTAAATATATAAAGGAGTTTAATTAAATGGCTGCCCAACTTAACCTACAGAGAAACACAAAAGTGTTTATGTCCACCGTTGATATTGCCAGCGGTGCCGAAGTAACAGCTATGAAACCTGCAAACACTTGGCAAGTAGAAATTCTTGCTGGATTTGCAGTGTCTCAGGCTGCTGCAACTCAGGATATCACATCACTAGAAAGTGGTTTGACTCCTGATCGTTCACAACAGAGATTCAATACCGCCCTTAACCCAGTTGACTGGAACTTCCAGGCGTATCTAAAACCAACAGGTCTTGAAAAGACCGCAGGTGCTTCAGATAAGTCTGCTGAAGGTAATTCAATGCCTTGCGCCGACTGGTTTATGTGGCAAGCCTTAATGAGTAACACTGCATTTGCTTCTGGCGATTCACTTCAGAGTACTTGGCAGGCTGATGGTAAATTTGCACTAGGAGAGCGTGCTGCTGCTGCAAACGTGTTCCAGCATTCTGCAAACTTTGCTACTGCTTCTGAATACCATCTATATTTCAAAATGGATAACGTTGTTTATCAGGTTTCTAACGCAACTGTTAACCAAGGGTCTATTGATGCTGCTATTGACGGCATTGCTACAACCACTTGGACAGGATTCGGTACAAACCTAATCGAACTTCGTGATGATAAACGTAATAATGCTATTTCAGTATTCGGTGGAATACTAAATGCTGGAGGAAATGAAATCACAGCTAACTCAAATCAGTATGCACTGACAGCTGAGGCTTCTTATCATCCTTGGAACTCTTATAATGTTTCTGGCACAATTTCTTCTGCTAGCTTCATTAAGAATAGACTTTCAACAATTGATATTAAGCACGCTGAAAGTTCAACTGCTACAGGGGTTGATTTCACATTCCCAGTAACTGCACTCAGTTTTGACTACAATAATAACATCACATACTTAACACCAGAAGAGCTTGCATCTCTTAACTCACCTATCGGTCAGTTTGCCGGTGCTCGTGCTATTTCTGGTTCACTAAGTGCTTACTTACGTGGTGGTTCAAGTGATTCTGCTCAGTTCTTGAAGCAGATCGTTGAAGACACTCGTACATCTTCTTCTGCTACATCTAACGCTAACCTTAAAATTGGCGGAGCAACAGCACCATTCTTTGCAATCAATATGCCAAAGATTCAGTTCGAGATTCCAACTCACGCTGTTGAAGATGTTATCGGTATTACAGTTAACTTCCTTGCTCAGGAAACTAGCAAAGGTACCGGAGATGAGTTGACACTTATTGTAGAAAAGTAAGTTAAATGAGCTTTGAGGGGGCAAAATTTAATTTCATGTGGGTGCTCACTGTTAACAAACGTCAAACTTGCCCCCTCAGTTTGACAGGCGTTGATAACGACGGTGAGCACCCTTTTTATTAACACAGAGGGGAAAACCAAAAAATGAGTAAAATTTCAAGTTTAATGGCAAAGGAAACCGTAATTGACGTAGAGTTTCCTGATATCGAAGGTTTTGTAGTTAATCTAGTATATTTAGGTCGTGATGATCTAATGAAGATTCGTAACTCAAGTCTTACATATAAGTTTAATAAGCGTACTCGTCAACGTGAAGAGGAAATTGATAATGATAAGTTTATTGAAGAGTATTCACGTAGAGCAATTAAGGGGTGGTCAGGTCTTAAAGTTAGATCGTTGCCCAAGCTTCTTCCAGTAGATATTAGTTCTATGGAGCCAAATGAGGACGTAAATTATTCTGAAGAAGACGCACTAGATCTTCTAAAGAATTCCACAGTTTTTGATCAGTTTGTAACTGACGCACTAAATGATTATGAGCAGTTTTCTATTAATAAGAAGGCTGAAGACTCAAAAAACTCGAAAAGTACCTCCGGCACAGCTTCCAAGCAGGGGGAATGACCCAAGACCAATATCTGTTAATGTGTGAACAGATGGGATGGGACCCTGACCCTGACGAAATGCCGCCAGAGGTACATGAATTAAGTTACGAAGCGCAACAAGCTCTAAGGCTTTTTAATGCTTTGCCAGATAAGATAGAGGGAATGAATGGAGTCTGGTTAGGTAAAGACTATGCAGGTTTAGGAGATATTATGCGCATCTATAAAATTGAAGATAGTGAAGAGGTGTTTGAACTTCTTCAAGTATGTATTTCTGAGGCTTCTACACACTATGACCAACAACGTAGAACTAGAGAAGCCGCATCAAGGGTGAGACGCTAGTGGCATCAATTAAAAATATTATTGAAACTACTTTTAGTACCAAAGGAGCGGCTGCAGCAGCTGCGGCTACTGAAACAGTAACTAAACAACAAACCAGACTTGGTCAAACCAGCGCATCAGCAGGAAGACAGTTTTCTGCTCAAGCATCTGGTTTGGGAGGTCTGGTTTCTGTTTATGCAGGCGCTGCCGCTAATATCTTTGCTATTACTTCTGCTTTCCAAGCACTGTCTAGAGCTGCTAGAAACGAAGAAGTTATTAGGGGTACTCAAACTTTAGCTAGAACTATTGGGGAATCAGGGGATCAAATTATTGCTAAAACAAAAGAGATAACAAAAAATCAGTTATCTATTGTTGAAGCTGCTACTCAAGTTAACACCGCACTTTCTGCAGGTTTTAGTGCTAAACAGATTGAAGGTCTTACAACTGTTTCTTTAAAAGCATCTCGTGCTTTAGGTAGAGATTTAACAGATTCTTTTAACCGACTAGTTAGAGGCTCTGCTAAGTTAGAACCAGAACTTATCGACGAACTTGGTATTTTTACTCGTATTGAGCCTGCTGTTAATAAGTATGCTGCATCTTTAAATAGAAGTGCTTCTAGTTTGACTACTTTTGAAAGACGCCAAGCATTTGTTAATGCTGTTATTGATGAAGGTAATGCAAAGTTTGGTATTATTGATACAAGTTCTAAAACTTCCCAACAATCAATCGAACAATTAGCTGCTAAGTTCCAAGACTTAACACAATCTGTGTTAGGATTCGTAGCAAATGTTTTAAGCCCTATTGCTGATTTCTTATCTAAAACAGGTAATTTAATTATAGCTTTTGGGGCTGTAGGTGCTATTGTTTTTTCAAAACTAAAAGACTCTATAGTTGCAGGACTAGGGTCTGGATTTGATTTTGTTACTAGAAAATTAGATAATCTTACTGAGAAATTTTCAAGAGCCGGTCCAGAAGCTCTTACTAAGTTCCAGGCGGCTGCTAAACAGGCTCTCTCTAAAGGAGAAGGAGGGTTAACAGGTACAGGAGCTATTCAAGGCACTAATGCTAAATTAGCTCGTACTGAAGGGGCAGAAATTCGTAAACTTCTTGCAACGCAAGATCTATCTATTAGGCAAGCTGAAAGAGGCAAAGAGTTAACTGCACGTAGAATTGCTGATTTAAAGGCTCTTGATAACGGCACGGGGGTCTATGCAGCACAGATTAAAGGACTCGAAACTGCAGAAACAGCTTTTAATGACAGGCTAGAAGGTACAGGTAAGATTGCACGAGGAACTGCAAAGGGTGTATCAGGATTAGCAGGAACTTTTCGTGTTCTACAAGGAGCAGTAGTTGCTGTAGGGGCGGCAATGTCAAAAATTTTAATATATGTAGGAATTGCTCAAGGAGTTCTTTCTTTATTTGGTATTGATTTAATTGGAGAGGTAATAGGATACTTTGAAAGATTAAACGCTCAGGCTAGACAAAATAGAAAAGAAATAGAAGGATTATCTACTGCGATATTAAATTCATCAGGAACTGCGGTTCAATATGCCAAGGCTCTTGGGCTTACAGAAGATCAGATAGCAGATGTTAGAAAAGAACAGGCAGATTTAATACAAGGAGTACAAGCTGGTAGTGTTAATGCACAAATTGCCTCTGAAAAAACAGATAGGCTCACAAAGTATTTCCTCCTTTTTGGTAAATCACAAATTCAGTATGCGGCTTCACAGGATTTAACTGGTAAATCTCTTGAAAGAACTACAAAACTCCTCAATGATAACGACGCAGGAGTAAAAACCCTTGATGCGCGAATTAAAGCTTTAACTGACAAGACAGGAGAGTTAACAAAAGAAGAAAAGTTTAGACTATTAGTTCTTCAAGAAACAAAACAAGCTATTAAAACTGTAGGAAAAGAAAATGTTGGTTTATTAAGGGGTATTGTTGCCACTGGTGTGTCTTATGACTCCGCAGCAAAAGCTGTAAAACAATTAACTGATGAAAATGGAGCGGCGGTAAAAGAGTATAAAAACTTACTTGACGTTATTATACAAAATGTAGGCGGTCAAAATGAATTTATAGCGGGAGCAGAAGCACAAGGAGCCGCTCTTGTAGCAACAACGGGGGCCATACAGAACTTTAATGAGCAATTAAAGTTAGGTGTTAATTCAGAAAAACTTTCTCAAGCTTTGGTTAGAGCAAATAGAGAGTTAGAAAAATTCTCAGATACTCTAGATTTTGATGATCTAAGTAATCAGCAAGAGGAAGCTTTATACAAATTAGAGAAAAGAATTCAAAGTCTTTCTAATACTTTAGCTAATGTTCAAGGATTAGAAAAAATTAACAAAGATCTTCAATCTACTTTCGGAGGAGCCTTAAAAGCGGTTGACTCTTTATTAGCTAGTGGGTCTATAAGCAAAGTTGGAAAGATAGCTGAGATAGCTGCTACTCCTGAAGAAGTAAAAGCAAATCAAATGAAGTTCCTAGATGATACAATAGCAGCGGCAGGAAATATCTCTGATAAGCAAAGAGAAGCTGTTAGATTACAAGAGATGTTAGTTCAAGCGCAAAAAGAGGGTAAAAATAACGAGGCATCGATTTTACAAGGCAAGATTAAATCACTAGGTATAACTTCTATAGAAATTCAACGAGCAACCAATGCTACTACAGCAGAAAAAGCAAAAGCTGGTCTTATAATAGAGGCTGCAAAAGATTCTACAAAACTTTTAAGAACTCAACAAAGAAGTTTAACTGTTCTTCAACAGCAACTAGCAGTATTAAAAGCGCAAGCTTCTGTAGATATTTTACAAAAAGAGCTAGATCTACTAAAAGCTAGACAGGCTAATGCTAGAGAAATTCAACAAGCTAAAAACGAAGCTAACGCGGCTGAAAGAGCTGCGGCTGCTACTGTTAGAAAAGGACTTGAACAAGAAGTTGACTTAAGAATAAAAGCTTTAGAAGCCTCCAAACAATTAGCACAGGCAGAAGCTGCTAGAGCAGAAGCTGCGCAACGAGCAACTAATGCTGCTGCTCGACGAGCAGATTTACAAAAAGTTAATGCTGCAGAAAGACAACAAAATCAATTAGGTTTATTAGGTAATTTAGCTACAGAAAAACAAATTAGAGATGCAGAGATTAATGTTGCTCGGGAAAAGTTTAATGCAGAAATGGCGCGTCTTGATAGAGAAGAAAACTTAATTCGCACTAAACTAGCTGCTGACTTAGCTGCTTTAGATAAACAAGCTGCTATACTAAGAGAACAAATAGAATTAAACGAGGTAAAGAAAACTAATGCAGCACTTGAAGCACTTGACCAGTTCAAAGCACTAGATGAGAAAAAGGCGCTGGATGATAAGGCTCGTTCTGACAGAGCGGAGCAAATTGTTAAAGAAAAAGAACTTGTTTTATCTCAACAAAAAGTTGCTGACTTACAAGCAGCAAATGCTGCTAAGGATAGAGAATATCAACTAGGACTAATTGAAAAGAAGGTTAAGCTTCTTGAAATGCAGGCTCAGGTAGATGATAGATACATTACAGCAATGGCTAAAATTTTAGAGCAACAGGCTAGACTAGTAGAGTTGCAAACTGGTAAGAAAGATCCACAACTTGAGGAAGTTAAGAAGACTGCAAGGGAGTTGGCTAATTCTACTATTAAGACCCTTCAAACTAATGTTGAGAATTTACGAACTAATATTGAGGCACAAAAAACTGCAAGTGCTGATATATTAAACGAGGAGATTAAGAAGAATCAACGTCTTGCAGATCTTAAAACATCGCTTTTAAACGCAGAAGAGCAGAAGATTAAAAAAATTCAAGCTGACGTAGACAGAAGATATGCCGCTGAATCAGCAAAAATACTTGAAAATTATAATCAGAAAATTAAAGAAATAGAAGCACAGAGTGCTAATACCGAAGCTCAGTTAAAAAGTATTGAGGCACAAAAAGCTGCCGCTTCTTCTAACGCACAAGAAAAGCTAACAGCTTTAAACATTGAAAGAGATAAGCAAAAGGAAATTATTGCTTTAGCAGAAAGAAAGTACCAGTTAGAAGAAGCTGGGTTATTAAAATATTTACAAGCAGCAGCAGGAATTATCGAAGGTGCTCTTAATAAAGGTGTCGATGATTTATTTGAGGCTATTAAAAACGGTACTCTAACAATGAAGAACTTTAAAGAAGGTCTAATGAATATGCTTAAGGGTATTTTAGTGGACCTAGCTAAACAAGCTTTTAAGCAGTTTATTGTACAGCCTGTAACTGATTTTCTTAAACAACAATTCCAAGGATTGTTAGGAGGGCTTACTAAAACTGCTACAACAGCATTAACACAGACTCTACCTGATGCGGCTTCTTCAGCTATTAAATCAAGTCTCGGAAATATTGAAGGAAGTGTTAAAGCCCTTAAAGACGTTGGCATCCAATCAGTTTATGTTACTAACGTATCAGAGTTCTGTGCTTGCTCTGGTGGTGGAGTAGGTGAAGCAGCTGGTGGTCTAAAGATTCCTGGTACTGGTGGTCCAAAGATTACTGATACTGGTGGTAGTGGAAAGTCCCCTGTTCCTGGTGAGATGTTAGAAGAAACAAAAGGTGCATTTAGTGATTTATGGGATAGTATAAAATCTGGCGTATCTGGAATAGTAGATTCTGTTTCGGGTGCTTTTAAAAATCTAGGAGATATGGTAAGCGATTGGTTTGGTGGCGGCAGCGGCGGAATAACGTCTAATGGAGTCCCTGTTGAGGTGCTTAAGAGTAAAAACGTACCAATAGGTACTCTATTGGGAGATCAGGTACAATCTGACTATAATTTAGGCGGCGGTTTTAATCCAATGGGAACAGGTTATTCTTCGACAACATATGGTCCTTTTGATATGTTTGGTCAAAATACTCTTAACCCGTCAGGCCCCGGTGGTTTTGGTGCTATGGGTTTTGGCGCCCCTGGAGGTTTAGGTAATATTGGAGGCTCTTTCACTCCTCTAGGGAGTCCCTTCGGAACCAGTTTTGGACAAGCTCCTATGGGAGGATTCCCAGCGGCCACACCTTTCTCTACGGATAAGTTTACTAATCGTGTATCAGAAGCCGGCATCGGCGACGGTGGCCTTGGCCTTGAGGGAGTAACTGCAGAGCTTGATAACTTTACAACAGGCCTTAAGGATGGCGTAACAAATCTTGGCGATTTTGGTACCAAAGTTACGGATAGTAGTGGACTTTTAAGTAGCTTTGGTACTGATACACAGACTGCTGGAGGCAGCCTACTCAACGTAGGTAATGATGCAAGCGTTCTTGGTGGTAGTTTAGGAAGCGCAGGTGCTGCCACACAAGCACTAGAAGCAGCACAGGTGGGGTCTAAGGTAGCTGCTGTAAGTCAAACAACGGCGGATACTACACTAACTACAGCAGCCTATAGTGCTGCTACAGCCCTACAAACTGTAGGTGCATCTGGTTCTGCTGGTGGTGGCGGTGGATTCTTTACTGCCCTAGTGGCTGCTGCATCAGGTGGTTTAGTAGGTAGACAAGGTATTGCTCGTTATGCAGCAGGCGGTAATGTTAGAACCCGTGATAGCGTGCCTGCTCTCTTAGAGCCAGGCGAGTTTGTAATGAAGAAGAGTGCTGTAGATGCTATCGGTGCTTCAAATATGGAGCGCATGAATGCTACAGGTAAAACCGCTCTTAATTCAGCACCAAAGGTAAAAGTTCAAATAGAAAATAAAGGATCAGATAAAGAAGCTGAACAAGGAGAAACACAGATGGACGGCGAAACAGCAATTGTTAAACTGATTCTTAAGGACCTAGATACAAACGGCCCTATCAGAAGATCAATTAGGAGTAATACATAAAAATGGCTACATATCCAAACGACGCTACAGTAGCACTAGACGCTTTTTCGACTGTGGGAACAAAAACATATACTACTACAGGAATCGAAATTGAATTCCCCCTTCCTTCTACAGTATCATTTTCAGGAGAGGTAATAGCTACTATTGATGGTATTGTTCAAGATGTTTCAAGTTATTATTTATCTAATAATAACGGTTCTATTACTTTTGTAGCAGCCCCAAGTGCTGATGAACTTATCCTTAGAACTATTGATTTGCCTAATAGGTTTAGAGTAACTCGAAAGTATCCCGCTGTTTTTTACGCTCATTATTCAAATACTTCTGCTACTATTATAGATTCTAACACGTATCTATTAAACGGTGTTGCTACAACTTTTTCTCTTCCAACTCCTGTTTTAGGTAGTATAGGAGAAAATGAAGCCAACGCTATATTTGTTACGCTTTCAGGCGTGTTACAGAATCCAGATAGTTTTACTTATCCAAGTGCTACTTTAGGAGTAAATGGTATAGACCTTCCAGTAGCCCCTGCTGTAGACGAAGAAGAAGTAGATTACGCTAATGTTACTCTAGAAATTAGAACGTTTGCTCCTCAAGTAGACTCAATTGGTCGATTTAATGATATGAGAGATCGTAAACCTTCTAATGGGTTCCAACTCGGTCGTCAATTTAATGTAAATAAATATGCGACTCAAAGCGGTTATGAAAAGAGACGATTAATGTCTCGCAGAGGAAAAAGACAGTATCAGTTAGCATACAATAATATTTCTGGTGTTGAAAAACAAGCAATTGAAGATTTTTATGTATCTATGAACGGAGAGTATGAAACTTTCACTTTTGACTTGACACATATTAATAGTACTGGTACAGTAAGAACAAGATTTAATGGACCTCTACAAATTCAACAAGTTATTTCTGGTGGTACCGCTCTTACCCAAAATTTTTACTCAGTTACTATAAATTTAATGGAAGATTTTGATTAATGTCTACTAGACTTTATGATTATATTTTAACAGTTAATGATACAACCCCATTTAAGAATGGAAACAATATTATTGGTGCCAGTTCTGAAACTTTTGGGTATGTTGCTAATGTAGATCCTTCTACAAGTAATATTAAAGTTAAAGTTGCTAATGCTTTTCAAGAATTTACTGTAGGAGAATCTGTATACAGTAATCATTATTTACTTTCTAATGTTGTTTCAATACAATCATTTGCTGCAACTTCAAGCACAGAGTATGTTACGCTAACTGGTTTGACAATTCCTACCTATGCTACAGAACTTAGTGTCTATGTTAATGAACAAATAGCTTATCCTAATGATTGGACCTATCATGAAGGAAATAATAAGATTCAATTTTTTGATAGCACTCTTCCAGGTCAATCAACTATTAAAGTATTTAGACAAACGGGTAATACTAATGCTTTTAGTTTTGCTTCTTCAACAGGCACTTTAATAGCTGCAAACGCAGTACAATCTTCTAGTGCTACAATTTCAGCAATAAATGTTAGCCCTTTTATTAGAGCACGACATGCATTTACTCAACCTCCTGTAGTAAGACTATATACTTTTTATTACCCCGGAGAGTGGTATCCTCCTAATGAAAACGGTAATCCTTCTGGAGAGGGTGCCGGATACGCTTGGCCTGTAGACATGCCGTGGAGAATAGCAGAAGTAATTGGTGATAATTTTTCTGATTTAACCTACAATGTTTCTTTTGCAGGAGAGAGTTATCTTCCTTATCCAGTAGAATCTTCTGGTATTTCTACTTCTTCGGATGGAAGTATTGATAGAGTTAGTATTTCGGTATCTAACTATGATAATGTTGTTACTACTCTTGTAGAAAATCCATACTTAGTAGGAAATGTTACGTCTAACTCTTGTCATGCTATGGTAAATGGTGAAATGGTGTGGGGTCTTGACCCGGCGACAGTTGTAGGTAATGTTCATTTTAATCAAGATGTCGTAGATTCTTATTATGGAACTACAAACTCAGCTTGGGGATATTCAAGAGCACAGACATTAGGGGAAGACTGGGAACAACTTAAATACGATACGAGAGATTTTCTTGGAGGAGTTGTAGAAATTAAGTCTACTTTTGCAACACATCTTGAATACTGGCCAGAACACTCTAGTATAGATTATATTAGTGGAAATGTCATATCTGTAGTAAACGCAGCTCCTTATAGAGTAGGCGATAATGTTAAAAATCAATTTGGAACTGCTACTAGAACTATTCAAGATATTCAAGAAGAAAGAATTTTATTTTTGAGTGCCCCTCTAGCTAATGCAGCAGAAACACAAAACCTTTATATCGTAAACGATGATTATGATCCAGAAGCCTATGTAAAAGATGTATTTAAAATTTTAGAAATGCCTACTCTAAATGAGCAAATTGCAGAATTTACTTTAACTAGTTGGTTACAGTATTTTAAACTACGTCTTCCAAAAAGAAAATTTTATAAAAATACGTGTCAATGGGAGTATAAAGGAACTGAGTGTCAATATCCTGGACCTCCTACCCCTCCTGCTGCCGCTAGTGCTATACCAGGTACTTTTCCGACTCGTTATGCTAATACAAATCCTATATTTGCTAATAATACTATCGCAGCATCAATAAAAGATGATGAATGTGGTAAATCATATGAAGCCTGTAGAGTTAGAAATAATACAATTCATTTTGGAGGGTTTCCAGGAACAGGAAGACAGGTACCAAAACAGTAATGGCAATAAAAGGATGTATATTACCGTGGATTCATATGCATGGTAATATGAGAGGGGAGTATAAAGCCTGTTGCTTTTCAGATTCTTTTTCAAATAAAGATTCTTTAGGAGATAATACACAACCTATTATGGATGTGTGGCACGGAACTCCGTACATAGAATTAAGAAAATCTTTTTTAGAAGGGAAAATACCAGAACAGTGTTATAATCCTTGTTTTAAAAAAGATGAATTAGGTGTTATTGAAAATCCAAAGAATAACGCTAATAATTTTTGGAGTCACAAAGAGTACCTACAAAAAACCCTTACCCCTCCTCCCCCTCCTTATATAGATTTTAGACTAGGAAATACTTGTAATTTTAGGTGCAGAACTTGCGGTCCTGCTTCTAGTACTGCTTGGATAAAAGAAGGTAAAAACTTATTTTCAATTCAAGGTAAAAAAGAAGAGCAGTGGGATAATGATTTGTTTTGGGAAGGATTAGAGTTAATATATCCTAATTTAGAAGTTTTATATTTTGCAGGAGGAGAGCCTTTAGTATTAGAGCAACATTATAAAATACTGGAGTACTTAATTTCTAAGGGTAAAACTGATATAAATGTTCAGTATAACACTAACCTATCTATTTTAAAATTTAAAGAATATGATCTAGTATCTTTATGGAAACAGTTTAAGAAAGTCAACCTCTGGACGAGTTGTGATGGTTATAAAGAAGTTACAGAATATGTTAGAAAAGAGTTAGTTTGGGAAGACTTTGAGTCTAATATAGATATGGTTAAACCCTATGTTACCTCTATTAGTTCAGTCGTATCTATATTAACTATTTATTCTATGCCTGATTTACTTTTATGGGGTAAAAAGAAAAATATACCTATCTTTGGTACAACGCTAGTTACTCCCCCTTCTATTTCTTTGCAAGTTTTACCTACTGAAGAAAAGCAAAAAATAATGAGGTATTATAAAAATTTTATAGAGACTCACAAAAAAGATTTACATATATCTGATATTAAACATATGTCAGACTGGTTAAGATATATGAATGGTGAGATAAAAGACAGAGAAAAATTAGAGTGTATCTTTAAGAAAAATACTGGAATTTTAGACAGAAATAGAAACGAAAATTTTACAGCTATAGTCCCTCAGTTAGCAGATTGGTATGATGGAATCAAAATATCTTAAATACTTAGGAATTCAACATAATTACTTAGAAAATAATTGTATTACTCTTATAGATTCCATCTATAAAAATGAGCTTAATTCTAATGTTTTTGAAAGTTTGTGGGAACCTTTAGGTCTTCCAGGGGGTAAGCCAAAAGATGGAAGAGGTTGGATGAAGCGCTTATCCGTTCAGACACTTGAAGATTGGGCAACTACTGTTGCTAAAAAAGTTTACTTGACAGAGTTGCAAGAATATGATGTAATAATATTTAAATCAGGTCGTTTAATACCAACTCATTTTGGTTTATATATAGAGGCTAATAGATTTATTCACTTACCGGAAGGAAAAAGTTCTTTAATTGAGGTATTAAATCAAGATTGGAGAGATCAAATAGCAAGTATATGGCGGTGGAATGGGATAAATACGTAGGGCTTCCTTTTAAACATTTAGGATTAGACCCTAATACTGGAATAGATTGTTTTAATTTAGTTAAGTATATTTATAAACAAGAACTTGAAATAGAAATACCCTATACTACTAGAGACTGGTGTAATATAGTAGACGATTACTGGTATCAGCAAATTCATGAAGATAATATTAAAAAAGCATCTTCTAAAGATTATGGATGGCAGTTAGTTAATAGTCCTAAAGAATTTGATGTTATAACTATGACTATTGGTGCTTCTACAATTACTAATCATTGTGGTTTATATATAGGGAATAATAAGATACTGCATATATTACAAAATCACAAATCACATATAGCTACATATGGTAACTATTATAAACAATATACGATGGGGATATATAAATGGATAGGTACAAAGACTTAGTAGCAGGATTTAAAAAACATATTAATGAAAATACTGAAGTAGAATGTTGTGGAATTATTACAAAAAACTTTGAATATATTCCTTGTGATAATCTTAGTCCTGTGCCATCAGAAAGTTTTGTCTTAGACCCCAGAGCCTTATTCAAGTATGGAGAGGATTGCTGGGGTATTTTTCATAGCCATACTGCTTATCATGACGTACTACCTAGTGATCATGATAAGAACTCTGCTATATTTAAACAATATAAATTTATAGTTGGTAGTCCAAAAGAGGAATATTATTTATACTGGTTAGATGACTTAAATTATCTAAGATTTAAACCATTAGAGGAATCAGATTTACAATGCTAGTTACTTTAAACTTTCATCCCGCATTTCAAGAAATGACAGGAGTTAAGTCTCACCAAGTAGACGTAAACAGTATTTCTGATATACGTCATGCATTAGTGGCTTTATTTCCTAAAATGAGAAGGTATATAAAAACTATCTCTACAGGATGTTTAAAAGAAAATATTAGTTTAATAACTCCAGAAGGAGAACTATTAAAGAAAAAAGACTATGAATTTAATAGATTAAAACATGAAGAACTTACCTTAGTCCCTATTTTAGAAGGGTCAGGAGGAAAAAGTGGTCTTTTAATGGTACTTTTGGGAGTAGTTTTAATAGGTCTCGCCCTTTTTACTGGAGGTGCCTTCGCCGCTGGTGGGCTTGCAGCATTTGATGCTAGTGCTAAGGTCGGTATCGCTGGTCTGACAGCAGGAGGGCTGCTTAAAATGGGTATTGGTCTGGTTTTGGCTGGACTAATGCAAATGATGATGAAACCTCCAGAGCCTGTTAATAATAGTAATAATAACCAACAAAGAAGAAATAATGATATGTTTGATGCTTTAGAGAATACTACAGATACTAATGCTAATGTTCCTCTGATTTATGGTGCTCCTAGAGTTGCAGGACAAATGTTAAGTGGGCACGTAGAAACTATAAAACACGGAGAAAACGATACAATCGCTGTGAGTGACATATTTTATACTAGGTCAGATGAAATTACTAGGACAAATTAAAAGGTAGATTATACAGAATGACAGTGCTTTATATTGATGATACTGCGGTTCCTTTAATAGAAGGTGGAGGCGGAGGAGGAGGTTGTTTTGCTCCTGATACTCTTATCTCTATAGAATCAGGATTTAAACCTATTTCAGATATTGAAGTAGGAGATTCCGTATGGGCTTTTAACGAATTAGGACATTCTGTTTTATCCACAGTTACTGAGACTTTTTATCACCCTATAGATAAAATATATCGCGTCGAACACGAAGCGGGTACTCTTGATATTACTCCTAATCACTGGGTGTTAAAAGAAGATGGTACATATCAAGAGCTAAAAGATTTTAAGGTTGGTGACAATCTTTTAACAAACGATAATCAACTATCTAAAATTAATTCTATTGAATATCTACGAGATGGAGAAGTTTATAACTTTAAAGTTTCTCATGTTCACTCTTATATCGCTAATGGAGTTTATGTTCATAATGGTGGCGGTGGAGGAAAAGGCGGCGGTAGCGGAACCGAAACTCCCAATAACCTGTTCTCTACAGATATTTTATTACTAACCCTTGGTTTAGGAGAAGGTCCTGTATATAGAATCAACCCAAATGGACCACAAGATATAGAATTTAATGAAGGTAATATTGAAGATTTATTAGTAGAGGGAGTAGTAGATGATGAAAAGTTCTTTTATTATACTAATACAGGAACAATATCTCAACAACGCATTCCTTTATTTGGAGACTATACTTTTATCCCTCAGAGACTACAAGGAACAGTAGAACTTAAAAAAGGTAATGCTGATGGCGTTCCTCGATCTGCTGTTGATAAACAAGATACATCTCCTACAGCATTAACAGCCTGTAAGTTTTATTTTATCATTGGAGGCTTACAAAAACAAAATGATAAAGGAGATGTTCTTCCAGAAACTATAGAGGTAAAAGTTACATTATATAATAGAGATGGAACAGAAGAACTAGCTACACAAACAAGAACTATTAATGGTAAGACGAACGTTGCATTTTCTTTTGACATATACTTAGCAGTTCCTACTAATAAAATAGATGACGCTGGTTATAAATTCACAGTTGAAAAAACAAATGCTGATACTGCGTCTTCTAAAGTACAAGCCTCTGTAACTTTCCAAGGGTGGACCGAAATTATAGAAGAACCTATTGCATATACTAGAACAGCTACTGTTGGATATGCACTAAAAGCTTTCGCAGAACATAAAGGCGGAATGCCTGCTATTACTCAGATAGTTAAAGGTCTTATTGTAAAAGTACCCTCTAATTATAATCAGCCTATTTTAGAGAATGGAGATATTGATTGGAGAGAGGTAGAGGTTAGTGCCACTGATAGAACAAATTATGGTTATAGTCAACAAAAAACTGGAACTACCTTACTAACAGGCACTCCTGTTATTTATAACGGTCTTTGGGACGGGCAGTTTGTATTCTCATGGACTCAGAATCCTGCATGGATTATATATGACATGCTAACTAATAAATCTTATGGATTAGGTATTCCAGAAGAAAATGTTGATAAATTCTCTTTTTATGATGCTGCAGTATATAATGATGCTTGTGATGTTACTACAGGTGAATTTGTAGGAGTTGCAGCAGAGGCTGATGGTACTAATAGATATAAGCCTAGAGGAGTTAAAACAAAGGTTACAGAGGTTTTAGTGGGGATAGACGCAGGTCTTGGAGTGTTAGAGAGACGTTTTATATACGACGGTGTTATATCTGACCAAAAACAAGTCATGGATGCTATAAATATTGTTAGTCTTAGTTCTAGATCTATACTATTCTATTCTGGTGGTAAAATTATGATGTATCAGGATAAGCCTGATAATATGCCATCAGCAGTATTTAATGAGACAAATATTATAGCAGGGACCATGAATATTTCTGGTATATCAGAGGAGTCTCTAATTACTGGTGTAGATGTTACTTATATAGACCCTACATTACACTTTAGAAGAGAAGTTTTAAGAATTGATGATCCAAAAGCTCTTAGAGAACGTAATAGTATTGAGAATATTGCAAAAATTGATTTAGATGGAGTAGCTAGAAAAAGTCAAGCAATTAGAGCTGCTCAATATGTTATTGCTGATTCCAAATATTCTAGAAGAAAAGTTGGCTTTAAAACTGGTATAGAAGCTTCTGAACTTACTCCAGGATCTATTATTGCGGTATCTCAAAGAGCTACTTCTGTAGGGTGGGGTTATGGAGGTATAGTATCTAACTCTTCTACTGCATCAAATACGGCTATATACCTAGAACATATAGGAAATCCTTCTATAACTTCGTCGTTTTTTACAGCTAATACTGATCCTTTAATTCTTAGGGTGTCTAGTCACACTTCTGGTTTAGTTGATGCTTATATAATTAGTAACACTAGTTTTAATCTATCTAATACTGCAAATGTTACTGGTGGTGCCGAAGTTATCAGAGTTGAGGCTTTAAGTAAATGGGATCACCCATCTAAAACTTTTAATGCTTTTAGTGGTGGGTGGGGAACTTTTCATACACCAAGTAGGTATGATACTTGGAGTATAGGAACTATTGCTAATCCTACTGATATTTTTACTGCGCAATCTGACAAACTCTTTAGAATCATTAATATGAAAAGAGAGCCAGACGAAACAGTATTCATTGAAGCTAGAGAATATATTTCTAATGTTTATGTAGATTCTGATACATTAATTAATTATAAGCCTTTAGCTTTTACGGATTTATTCTCTCCTCTACAAGCTCCTCCTGCTCCTATGTTTGAACTAAGAGCAGTACCAAAAAGAGATTTAGACGGCTCTGTTTATACTGATATTGATATTAGTTTTACAAATGATTTTACCGGTTATTCTAACGAGACTAGAACTGACTTTTTCCATGCTCCTCCTTTTAATACAAGATCGCTAGTATCAAACACTACCCCTCAAGCATCGAGGGATATTATAAAAGTACATATGGATGATTTTACAGATATCTTAGAAGGAGAGTCTGTTACTCTAATGGGTAAAAACGGTTTCACTACAGAAATCGGAAGATCAAAAATTCTTGTTACTGGTTATGATATCGTTGATATTGGAGCTGACGAAGAAGCTAATGGGTATATTGAGCTTTCTTTGACAGGATTAAACAATCTTCAAGACATAAACTTTGGTACTCATGTTCTTGCTGTTAATGATACTTTTGACTTTGGAGGATTAAAAGGTAATGATAAGATTACTTTACCAATTAACTCTAAAGATGAGGGAGGTACAGGAGACGCAGCGGGATTATTAGGATTTATTGGGTCTGATACTAGGGTGACTCAATACAGTGCTAATGTTACTTCTTATAATGCCTCTACTAATACTATTAAAATATTGAATGATCATTCTGGTTCTACTACTATTCATGGATTATTGCCTGATCCTCCTTTTTATATTAAGGTTCCTCAAGTTATAGATCACAGATATTTTGCTAATAATTCTCTGTATGTAACTGGTACACATTTAGATTTAGTTAGAAGTAATACAGCTACTATCTCTAATTTAATTGATAATCATGTTTTTAAACAACCTTTAGGAGTTTCTCTAAGACATACAGGCTTTGTAGAAGTATTTATTAATGGAGGAACACACTCTGATTTTACACTAGAAAAAGGATTAGATAATTTATCTAATTCTCAAGTATCTATTAATCTAAGCACTTTACCTACCTCAATATCTAATTTAGATATTAGAGTAACAGCTAATGTTTATACTGTTCCTATATTAGAAAGAGGTGATAATATTACCTGGAATGCGGGTAACGTATATGGTATTTCTGACTCTACCTTTGATATTGCGGCTCCGTCTTATGACGCTGCTCTTACTGCTAACGGTATATATAGAGTTACTTTGAGTGATAATATTAAATCTAATGTGGCAACAGCGTTTGCTATAAATATTACTGAAGATCCTATTGGAACTGTTGGTAATTTAGATTTAGGATCAAAAACGTTTACCTTTGACTATAACCATCTTCGTTATAGAGGTCTTTTAAATTTAGCTAATAATGGGGTATATACTACTAATACCCCCGTTAATACTTTTATACCTTTAAACTTAGAGTCTGGTAGTAAAAGAGTAATTAATAGAGCTGAAGTAGGTATTCATTCTGTAAGGGCTAGAAACGTAACTAAGTATGGAAGACGTAGCCCTTTTACAACTAAAAGTGTTAGTGTAAGACCTATTCCGATTAAGGCTGTTTCTAATTTAGCTATTGCGGAAGAGTTATATAAAGACTCAACACTAGGAGTCTCTACTAGAATTATGGTTTCTTTTGACCATATCACAGGTCAAGAAGTAACCGATTATGAAATTTCTTATAAAATATCTGGAGATATTGCAGGAGACTTAACCTCTTTTAATACTGTAAAAGTGTCTGCAGCAGGGGTAGATGAAGATGGAAAGATAAGAATAAAAATAGATAATATTGAAAGAGGTTTAAGTTCAAACCCCAATGCTATTGTTGTACGCGTTATACCTTTAAATAAAAATATTAGAGGCTCAGTAGCAATTAAACAGGCTTCAATCACCGGTAAATTAGCTCCTCCTAAAAATGTGGTAAACTTTGCTGTAGGACAGGCAAGTGACACTTTAGTTATGATTTGGAGATACGTTATTGATCCTATAACAGGTGATAACTATGACCTTGACCTATTAGAAGTTCAAATTAAAAAGGTTGAAGGCTCTATTGCAACAGATCAAGCAACTCTTTTAGACTTATGGCCTAGAGCACAAGAGGTTGCTATCGTTGACGCTCGTACTAACCGAGTAGTAATTGATATTGATCAATATGGTCAATATTCGTATCTAGTAAGAACTAAAGATACTTCTGGTATATTCAGTACTGATATAGTTGCAGCTTCCTTTACTTCTCAACCTGTTTCTTTTAGTAAAACATACCAAATCTTTTCTGAAGATACCCCTGGAGTACCTTTAGTAGTAGGGGTTCACAACTCTAATAACACAGAGTCCGCCTATGCATCATTCTATTCTTCTAATACAGGAGGATTATCTTACGCAAAAGCGGATAGTTTGTTTGATTCCAGTGTAGTAGATAACGCTAATGGTTCCTCCTCTGGTTGGAGTGTAATTGGAGGATCTCCTACAGACTTAAGAGCACTAGAAAATGCTGAATATGTAACACAAATTAGAGATTTAGGTAATACTTTGACTGCTTCTATACAATTAGAATTAGTAGGCTCTCAAGCTCTTAAATCTACTTGGTTAGATTATAGCGAGCAGATAGGAGGAGATCAAGTCACAGAAGCTGCCTCTGGCTCTGGAAAATTAAAGGATGTAGATTTTTCTGGAACATTAGGTATTGGAGAAATTTTAGGAAGCTCTAACACAGGAGCAGCTACGGTAACTTATCATTCAGAAAATAAAACTTTAGTTAGCGGATTACAAGGATCTTTCCCTGCCAATGTATATGGTATTGTAGCTATTGGAAACTATGACGGAGATGATTCTAACGCTAACGTATTTTCTTTAATTGCTGGAGTTTCTAATGATAATGAAATTATTTTGGGAGACTCTTGGTATGCTAACGGAATGTCTACAGGAAGTAATGGATTTGCGAATTTAGAAGTTGCCGGAAGCTCCTATAAATTGGTAAACTTAAAACAGTGGTTAGATTTAAGTGAGGGAGCGACTTTTTATGGAACTTCGGGTATTGTAACAACTAATACTGAAGTTAGATACGCTACAACAAGTCCTTATTTTGCTAATGGTAACGTAGATTCATCAGCGTTTACTTCTGTAGCTGGTTCAGACGGTTTTGAAAACTTTGTAACAGGTGCTAGAACCTTTAGATATTTCCAGTTTAGATATAAAGTTAATAATAGTGACCCGACTCAAGCTGAATTAATTTTGGATAAGTTTAACTATAAAATAACTTTAGACGAAAGATTATATACAGAAATAGTAACAGTAGATACCTTATCAAAATATGTTGATTATTCACAGATGGCATTTACACAAATTCCAAAAGTAACTGGGTCTATTGTGAGTGCAAGTTCTAATCAGTTAGCACAACCACAAGTAATTATTTTAGATAGAGGGTTAGGAGGAGCGAATATTTCCGTATATTTCTCTAATGGAGTCTCTGCACATAATATTGGCGGACCAAGTGGTATATTACCACAAGTAGATTTCGCGGTAACAGGAGTTTAATAATATGGCATTAACAGATGCAAATACCTACGTATTGCCCTCTCAAGGGGCATCTATTGCGGTTTCAAGATCGCAATTTAATAGTAGTTTAAGAGCACTATTACAAAATTTTTATAGTGGAGCTACACCAGATACAGATAACTTGGTAGCAGAAGGGTCTGCTATGGGCGCAACCGCTTATGATGGTATGTGGTATAGAGACTCGGATACTGGAATGTTTTATGTTTCTGATAGCGCTATTACTGTTGCTTCTGGCAGAACTAATCGACCTGTGGGAGGTAATTTTACTAGATATGGAGTTGCTTGGAGGCAACAAGGTTCCTTAGCCGCTGCTGCAGCTAATATTGCTACTTTTGATGTTGGAGAAGCTTTTGTTGTAGTTAAAGATAGCGGAGGCTCTTCCAATAATAGAATGTATTTAAGAGTAGCAACAACAGGAACTTTTAATAGTGACTTTGTTGACGTTGGATTGCCTTTTCCTGGTAGAGTTGGTACTACTGAATTAACAAATGGAGCAGTAACAGGTCCTAAATTAAACGCTTCTATGAAAGCAATTCCTACAACTGTAATGGAACATACTTCTGCAGTTACGATTACTCCAAGAATAGTAGTTTCTAGTTTTGCCAATAATCAGACAACAGCTACAAGTGCCGCTATTGAGCTAAAATCTTCTTCTGGTTCTAATGATATAGCTTTAGGATTTAATAACGGAACAAAAAATGCTGCAATAAAGATGATTCCAGGCAATACAGGAGATACAAATAGAGGTCTTGGGGTATATACTACTGCAGGTGCTCTTGCTCCTATCAGAGCTAACTTAGTTGTTCAGTCTACTATTATGGGAAGTACTTCAGAAACTGCTGCTCCTCTTATACCAGCTGGTGTAGTTGTAGCCTGGGCAGGTGGTGCAGCTCCTAGTGGTTGGCTAGAATGTTCAGGCAGTGCAATAAGTAGAACAACATATGCAGCGCTCTATGCTGTCTGTGGAACTGCTTTTGGATCAGGAAACGGATCTACTACATTTAATTTACCAGATATTAGAGGAAGAGCTATATATGGTACGTCTACTTCTGTTAGTTTAGGAGCTACTTCAACAGCGATAGGTAGTAGTTTTCAAAATAGTACTGCTTCAGGAGGTCCAACTTCTCATACTGTAGGCACGGCTGCTGTTAGCGCTAGTACTAATAAAGACGTATCGACTACTATCAACGTAGTTAGTTCAGTATCTGCCCATTCAGCTCATACACATACTGTAACCCATCCAGGAATCAGTATGAAATATATTATAAAAACTTAGGAGGCACCAAATGCTTACAATTAAATTTAATGCTATTGACATTCAAACAAAAACAGTGTATTGTTATTTTAGAGACGTCGAAACTGAAGGTCCTAGAGCAATGCCGGTCGAAAGGTCTTTCCCTTTTGATGCTTTTATGGAAAAAGAACCTACTTTAGCAAAACTACTTGAAGGGGATGTATATTCTTTATACATTGAAAATGACTATACAGAGAAAAAATCTTTAGATGGCTCTTTGGGGTCTATGGAAGAAGATGAAATTGAATACTGTAAAAACTTAGTTATTAGAGCATGTAAAGACTTAGAGTTTGAAGATTTACTTGCTCCTCCTTCTGTGGATGACCAGATTGATGATTTTATTAAAGAATTTTTTGATGAAGAAGATAATCCTGCAGAACAAAAAGATTTCTTAAAAGAATTTTTCGACGAACTAGAGTCTGATAAAACAGATACATAATACGGAGATAATTTAAATGGCTATAACCCAGATTACTTCTCAAGTAATTTCCTCAAATGTTATTACAACAGGTGCTATCTCTAGTCACGCACTGGAAACTAGACATTATAGTACTGCTTCTATCACAGCAGATAAATTTGCTGCTAATACCGCTACCGCTAGTCCTATAGCGGTAGCTCTTAATGCAAATATAGATTTAGTACAGTCTAATGTTGTAGCTACTCAAGTTAATGTTAATACCGTATCTTCTAACGCTGGTTCTATTCTATCTAATTTACATGCATATGCTAGGAGAGCTAATGCAAATATAAATTTAGTGCAATCTAATGTCACTGCTATAATAAATGAAACTACTGATTTGCTTATTGGTACTAATATATTTACGATAGATAAAGATCGAAGATCCTTTGGTTTTAGTAATGTAGCTACTTCTTTAGGAGTAGGGCAGGTTGCTTTTGGTAGTCCTGCTAACGTTATTATTGATTTTAGTCCAACTGTAGGAGGTAATGTTATTATTGGCTCTAGCGGTTTTACAACTACTCCTTTTAGGCTAGATGTACGTGGGACCGCTAATACAGGTACTTTTACAGCTACATCTGTATCTTCTGCGGGAGTCGAACTTCGTGCAAATGACTATGCTACCTATCTTGTTGCTCGTGGAGGATTAACAGGATCTAATACTGCTATCACTAACTTACAAACTGGTTTAACAGGTACAAATGCTAAACTTCAAGCTAATACTCTTATTTTCTTAGGCGCCCACTCAGGTGCTAATACAAATATCACTAACCTTGTAACAGGCCTTCAAGGTGCAAATACTAATATTTCTTCTAATGATACAGATATTACTAATCTTGTAACAGGATTAACGGGGTCTAATTCAGCTATTGCTGCTATAACAGATGGATCAACAGCCTTTACTGGAGCCGTCACTATGAATGACGACTTAACAGTTCAAGGTAACCTTACTGTTGCAGGTTCTTTTGCAAATCTTGCAGTTCAAGACTCTTATACTGATGATAGACTCTTATTTTTAGCTAATAACTTTACAGGTTCGCCTTCTCTTGATGTTGGTCTTCTACTAAATCGTGGAAATGATGGTAATGTATTTATTGGGTATGATGAATCTCAAGGGGAAGTTGCCCTACTACACAACTTTGACCCTGCTACTAATACAGCTATTTCTGGGTCTACAGCCGCTAACCTTAGATTAAACACTGGTTATTTTGATGATGGAACAGCCAGCGCTCCTTCTATTACTTTTGACTCTGATCCTAATACAGGTATTTGGAGAGCTGGGGCAGAAACTATTAGTTTTACAACATCAGGAACTAATAGGTTTAATATATCTACTGCTTCTTTTGCAAGTCCTCAAACTGGAGGTATTAGACTAACCTACGCAAACGGCACTGCCGCCGCTCCTGCATTTAATTTTAGTGGTGATGCAGATACTGGTATGTATAGAACAGGAGCAGACGGACTTGGTTTCTCAACAGGTGGAATTGCTGCACTAACTATTGCAGATAACCAAGATGCATCTTTTGTGAGTAATGTTGATGTTGCTGATGGCCAATATATTAGAGTTGGTGATGGCCAAGACTTATTGATTTACCATGATGGTTCGGCTAGTCGCATTTCTGACGAAGGTACTGGAAGATTATTACTTCAAACAAATGGCGACAGCATCAGACTTACCAAAGGTACTTCAGAAAATATGGCTATTTTTACACCTGATGGTGCAGTAACCCTTTATTATGATAATGCAGTCAAACTTACAACTAAAGCAGATGGTGTAGACATTACTGGTGAACTTCAGTCAGACTCTCTTGATGTAGATGGTAATGGTGATATTTCTGGGACTTTAACTCTTGGTTCTCATCTTATCATGGGAGATAGTGATGAGATTCAACTAGGTGCTTCTACTGACCTTAAAATATATCACGACGGAACAGACTCTACAGTTTATAACTTTACTGGAGATTTACATATTAGAAATACTGCTACCGATAAAGATGTTGCTATAGCATCTGATGACGGTTCTGGAGGGTTAGCAAACTACTTCTTAGCAGATGGTTCTACAACTGCGGCTTTATTATATTTTGGTGGGAGTGCTAAACTTACAACTAAAACAGACGGGGTAGATATTACTGGTGAGCTGCAATCTGATTCCCTTGATGTAGACGGTAATGGTGATATTGCAGGAACCCTAACAATTTCTAGTGGAGGTCTTGTAGTTCACGATTCAAATGGTAGTTCCACAAACTCATTAGATTTAGATTACAATGGCACTTCTGGTGCAGGTACTATTAATGTGGATAGTAATGGAGGAAGTACTTACTTAGCTATCGGAACTAGTAATTCTGGGACACTTGCAGAAAGACTTAGAATTACTAACCTAGGTAATCTTTTGGTAGGAACCACAAGTTCAGGATTTAATTTTGATGCTAGAGGAACTTCCAATGTAGGAGTATTTACTGCTACCTCTGTTGCAGCAGATACAGTAGAATCTAATGGTGTAGAACTTCGTGCAAATGACTATATTACTTATACCCAATTAAATGCAAACCTTAATGCAGTATCTTCAAACGCTGATGCTAAAGTAGATAAAGCAGGAGACTCTATGACAGGCGCTCTTGCTATGGGAACCAATAAAATTACTGGTGTAGGAAATCCTACTGCCCTACAAGATGCAGCTACTAAAGCATATGTAGACGGTCTTCTTGGTGCTTCAATTGTTCCTACTTATGTAACTAATACTTCTACAGGTACTTCAAATGTAATTGCACTAACTAATTCTCCAGCAGATATTGATAAAATATCTGTAGCCTTAAATGGAGTAGTTCAAGCTCCAACTGCTGATTGGATATTTAATGGAGGAAATAACTCAATTCAATATACTGTAGCGAGCCTTCCCTCTGGCTTAGTTTCTGTTATTTCCGCATGGGATACACCATAATGAGGGATATATGCGAAAATATAAACAAATAACTACTGAACTAACTTTTAGATGTAATGCAAAGTGTCCTGCATGTCATCGTTTAAAACCTCTAAGAATAGACTTAAACGATGAGCAGTATACCTATACGTTAGATAGATTTAAGCAAGTCTTTTATCCAGAGTTTTTAGAACAACTTGACTGGATTGTTTTAAATGGTAATTTCGGAGACTCTATAATGAACAAAGAGTTTCGTGAAATTATTACATATGTTAAGAAATATGGAACACGTTTAAATATTCATACTAACGGTGGTATACATGGGTCAGACTATTGGACTGACGTAGGAAATATTTTAACCACAGAAGATATTATAAATTTTGATTTAGACGGACTAGAAGATACTCATTCTATTTATAGAATTAATACAAAGTTTGAAAATGTATTTAACAATGCTCGTTCTGTTATAGCAACTAATAGACCACAAGTACACTGGAAATATATAGTTTTTGAACATAATAAGCATCAAGTAGAAAAAGCTAAAGAACTAGCTATCTCAGAAGGTTTTCACTCTTTTTCTACTGTTAAAACTGGTCGTGATTTTGCAGCACCAAAATCTGGAGATTATGTTCATGCTAAAAAGAAAACAGACTTATCTTCTATCCCAAAACAAATTATATGTTCGTGGGAAGAATGGGGGAAGTGGTATGTTGCTCCAAATGGTCTAGTATTTAGATGTTGTTGGACAGGATCACACTACTTTGATAAAAGTAATGATAGATTTTATTATCTAGATGATATGGAAGAAAAGTTTAATGCTACGAAGATTCCTTTAGAAACTATTATATCATATGAATACTGGAATAAGCTAAAAGCATATTTACAAGGATATGATAGAAGTTTTAAACTTTGTAAGTCTCAGTGTGGAAAATTATTGAGTAGTAGAGAAAAGATTGAAGAGAATTTAACTACTGGAGAAAAGACGGTATTTGAAGCTGGGCTTGGAACTTAATTTAAGAATTTTTAACTGGAAGTAAAATAGTATAAAAGTTATAATAAAAGAAAATTTTAGGAGATGTCTAATGGAAAATCAAGTAGAACTTATGGGATACACCACTAAAAACTTTGATATTTGTATGGGAGCCGTTCAAGCCTTTACAAAATTAAAAGCAATGATTCCTGATATGAGTAAGCAGTCTAGAGAAGATGTGCTTTCAGCAATGAAATATCAAGATGCTATGTTTGGTATTGAAAAAGCTCTTTATGAAATTGGTAGTACTGAAGTAGATATGGATCAAGTTGAAGAGGCTGTAATGCTATCTCATATGACAACTTACGCTATTGGTATGGTTTCTGCTGAACTTGATATGGAAATTGTTGACATGTTTGATTATCTTCCAATGCATATTGAACAGATTAGACACCCCTACAAGAAAATTAATCCCGCTTTACCTGATAAAGCCGTAGAAGAGGAAAAGAAAATGTACGGAGAAATTACAACAATGGACAAAGAAAAAGAATATGGCGAAGGACGTATGGCTCGTGCTTCTCTTAGAAAATTAATTATGTATGCTGGTGAGATGCTTAGTATGATTGAACCTGATGATGAACTTGAGTCTTGGGTACAAGCTAAAATGGCCGAAATGGATCATATGATTGAAGCAGTTTATACATATTATAAATTTGGTGAGCGTTATGAGCCAAAGCCTCAAGCAGTTCACGAAGAAGATATGCCTCTGCCACCAACCGCACAAGGTATTGAGCATGTATGCGCGTTATCTGTGCAACATGAAAAGATGGGCTTTGGAATGTGCATTCCAACAACTCATTCATTAGAAAAAGATGGAACTGTTGAATTTTATGATGTAGTATTTTCTAATGGAATTGCTAAAGGAGTACCCGCAAAGGATTTAAAAATCCTAGAATCTAAAGCACATACACATATGTAAGGAGACTAAAATGCCTATTAGAAAAGTAAAAGGCGGTTATCGTTGGGGTAGTTCTGGTAAGGTTTACCCCACAAAAGGTCAAGCAGCAAAACAAGCTGCTGCTGCATATGCTTCTGGTTATAAAAAACCAAAAGGAGGAAAAAAGAAATGATTAATTGGATTAAAGATAGAATTAAAGAACGTACATCTTGGGACGGCGGTGCTCTTATCGCTGTTGGCGTTATTGGGCTCTTCTTCTCAGCAATAATTCCAATGAATCTTATTTGTTGGGCAGCAATTGCCTATGGTGCATGGACAGCTTGGAAATCAGAGTAATATGGGAGAAGTTATTTCTCTAGTAGAGTTAGTAGAGTCAAGACTTAAAAAACAACAAGAACTTGATTATTATTTAGAAGCTTTGCAAAAGCTCCAAATAAGAGTACATGACTTACAAAAAGAAATAAATATTACTAATATTATTATTGATATGATAGAAAACGAAAAAGTACTTTCTTTGGAAGAGAAAAAACAAAAAGTAGTCCAACTAGAAATAAAATAATTTTTGAAAATAACTATTGCTAAATTTACTTTAGCAAGATATAATTTATATATAGCTAATTTGTACAAGCTAGTTAGTTAAGAACTAAAAAGGAGAACTTAAAATGGCAGCAGTAAGAAAAGAAGTTACTGGCGTTGCAGCAGCCCTAGGAAACTCATATGAGATGAATCCACAGGGAGGAACAGATATGGGTCCAGGTGCTTCTGGCGATGCAACCGGTAAGAAGTATTTAAAGGACGCCCCCGGCCTTATCGGTAATAATGCAGGAGCAGATACAGATGCTCATGGCCTTTCAAAAGGGCCACAAAATGGTTCACTTGGCGCTACCGGAACTTCAATGAGCGGTAACGGCAAGGGTCGTTTCTAATAGGAGGATAGTTAAATGGCAGGAGCGGCAGGAAAAGGAGAACGTAGGGTTGTTATGATTGGTGACAATCGTTATGGCATGCCCGAAGAATATGATCCTGTTCGTAAGCAAAAAACTGTTATGAAGTATCGTGAAGGAGACTCTGCATCAAGAGAACTCAAAGCGGTATATAACGGAACCGGACTTGATCTAGGAACGTATCCTCAAAGACAACTAAACTATGGTAAAAAAGTTGTAAAACAAAAAGGCGAATAATGGATATTCCAGCGTTTTTACAACAAACAATGCCTAAAGTAAAGAAAAAAGCGTACAGCAAAAAGAAAAAAGATTCTATTGCTGTACGCTTAATTTCTGGTAAAGGTATTTCTATCAATAAAAAACCAAAAAAACTAACTTTTTAAATAATCACCAAACGTATTCTTAAACCAAGCATGTTTACCTGGGGCGCAGATATAAGGCTGCGCCCTACTTGTTTCTATAACTCTTTGAAAAATCTCATCAATACCTTCAACATCAATACTAAAAAATACTAAGTCTTCGTGATCTAAATTAGAATAATCATATTTTTTACCATCTATAAATATTATTTCTATGTTTTTTATCTTACATTTCTCTATTAGGTGCTTACTTAGTTTTACACATTTTTCATCGTAGTCTAATCCAATCATTTTCATATTTGGATATTCTTTATGTAAATCTACTAAGCTATATGGATACATACCAGAACCTACCATAACAAGAGTCTTACAAGTTTTAAATTTAGAAGCACACTTTTTTTCTAATAAAGTCTCTCTTATCCAATTTTTTCTAGGTTCTTTACTTAAAAATAAATCATATCTATTATTCTTAATAATCCACTCTATGTATTTAAATTCCGTCTGTTTTAGACCTTGTTTCCAATTATTTTCTAGTTTTTTAAAAGTCTTCAATGAGTCTGGCACTTATATCCGCTCCGTCCAAATTAATAAAAGTTTTTCTAGGAAAACTACTATCTTCTAAAATTGAATTTAGTTGTTTATCTATATTAAATAACGAGTGATAAGAACATACTTTAAACCAGTCATATTCTTCAAATTTAAAGCACCTAATTAGCTGTTCGAGTTTATGCCCGTCTTGTCTAGGTATTATAATTGAAGGTATTCTAGCTTTAAGTATGTCTGTAGTGCTATTATATCCGCCGTATGTTATATACGCAGTACAGCTTTCTAATTTTTTAGATAAGTTTGGAATATAATTAACAATATTTACATTACCTGAAGCTCTGCTTCCTATCTTAGAAAATAACTCTGAGTCTCCTAAAGGAACTATAAAATTAAGATTAGGAAATTTTTTTGATAAATTTCTAAGAATTTTACTATAAATAAAAAATGCTTCTTCTTTATTTAGTCCGCAGCTGATATATACGTTATTGTTTTCTTTTTTATGAGGCTTTATATGAGGGTTACAAACATATCCTGTATAAATTATTTTATCTTTAATAGGCTTTTCTAGTTCTGACCACTGATAATTTCTTATAGCATCTGCCATCAAAGGCATAACTTTATCATCTCCGTGTATTAAAATTTTACAATCGTAATGTAGAATAGTTTGGTTTATTGTATTAGCTATCCAGTCTTGAAGACCTTCATAGTGAGGCTCATCCCAAGGAAAATCTCTTACACTAATAATAATTTGAATATCTCTCTTTTTACATTCTTCGAACATAGAAAAATATTCATAGGAAAATTGTTGCCTACAAAAAGGAAACCCTTCACATACTAATTTAGTAATTTCTGGGTGTTTATCAAATATATCTAACAACCTAACAAGTCTTCTTCTGACTCGTTCTTTTTTCATTAAGAATCTATAGTCATTCTCTAACTTATCAGGCTTTTCTTCTAAATAATAAGCATACTCAGTATTATATTCAATAGGAGGATTGAATAATTGATTTATCATTATAAATGAATTTGCGGGTAAGTTATCAGAGATATACTTAACCCGCATAGCATGACCCAATCCTCTATAGTATTGAGTATGAAAAGCTATCATTCGTGTACAAAATCTCTAATCATAGGAAATATAGGTTCTATCGCATCAGCGCAAGCACGGGCTATTTCCATATGTTCTTTTTGAGTTCCGTGTCCACTACGGAGTTCGATATAGTGAACCCAAGAACGAAGAGTACCATTCATATATAATTTAGATACAGTTAGTCCTTCCGGTAAAACTGCTCTAGCTTGTTCTTTAGCAATACCATTACTAATAGCCCATTTATAGGCGTCTTCTGCAGCTTTCATTATCGCTATTTGTTCGCAAGCCCATTCATTATGAATGTTACTGTCTTTATCCAGCTCTACAGAATTTTGTCTATTTTTCTCATCTTGAAGTCTTGCCTCTCTATCAACAAACATATCTCCCATAGCAGAAGGATCGGCGTATCGTTGAGAAAATTCTTGAAAACTAAAACTGCGGTGTCGTAGCACCTGTCTAGCAATATCTCTTGTAGTTTCAATTTCTAAACAAGCGTTAACCATTTCAAGAGGCGACCAGTGACCGTGTTTAATTAAATATTTAATAAGTTTTTCTGAAGTTTCCTTATTCATTTGATTTGCAGGGTTAGAAACCCTTGCACAATAGGCTACTAAATCTTGACAGTCTACTAGCCCTTCCATATCACTAATAGAGTGAGATATTAATTTTACTTTCATTATTTCCATCCTAACCATTTTTTCAGTGCTAAATACAAAATTTTAGTGTGAGTTGATTGATACCATATATTAATATTAATAGATAGTATAGCTATTATAAGTAGTGTATGATATATAGAATTATAATATTGATACTCAAAATATCCTATGACTACTACAAGTACATATAGAATAATATGAGAAAGTATTAATAAGTATTTTTTCATTCTGTTCTTTCTTTGATTATTTTATGCACCATATGTTTATTAATTTTAATATTTTCCTCAGACTTATTTATATAGTTTTTAGCGACTATATCTTGTTTTCTTTCTTTTTTCTCTTCTTGAATCCAGTTATTGTCTTTAGTGCCTTTATATTTTTCTCCAGGCTCTATCATAGTAACATTTTTAAATGTTACTAAAGGAAATCTTCTAAAACTTAGATTAGCTATAATTTCTCCTTGAGAGATAGTTTGCTCTATATTTCCATAATTATAAATAATTAGCGTTAATTCATTTCTAAAATCATAATCAAATACGTTATTTAACACTCCTATATTTTTACTCCGTAAGACATTAGAATTAGTAATAACTTCCATTCTTACGCGAGGGTCTGTTAACTGTACGTAAATACCTGTGCGTATAGTTTCTAAGGATTTACTAGAAACTACTATATCTTTGGGATTGGCACTTCTTAAATAGTAAACAGAATCGAATGGAGACTCTTGGATAAGTCCCCACTCTATATTATATTTTTTACTTATTTCTTGTGCTAAACTAGATATTTCATATAAAACTACCAGTTGTTCACCATCTCGCATAGCGTCTCCCATACTTCTTGACCATCTTTAGCTGCCTGAACTACAGATTTATTATATTTTTTTAATGAAATAAGTTGTTCGTTCTGAAGTAGTTTATCCTTACTTTGATTAATATTTTGAATGTATTTAGATTTTCCTTTAAGAGGTAGGTCACTTAATAAAGCAGTTAAAGATTCATACTCCTTAGCTAACTGTTGTGCTCTTTTAGGTCCTACACCTTCCACTCCTATAATATTATCGCTTTTATCACCCTCTAAAATACGAGAGAATAGGTATTGAGTAGGTTCTAGTTCATAAGTCTCATAGAAACTTCCTAAGTCAATTTCTTTTCGTGAAAATATATTGAAGATACTTACCTTATCAGATAGTAGTTGATACATATCTCGGTCACTTGTTACGATCCAAGTATGTTCGTATCTATCAGATAAATTCATAACTAAGAAAGTTATAATATCATCCGCCTCTAATCCTCTAAATTTTAGAGATTGATAAGGTAACATTTCTGGGATATCATTGAGACAGGCAAAAAACTCTTCGTAATGTTTTTGTTCTTCTTCCTCTTTAGGTTTAGATCTATTTCCTTTGTAAGAATCAAGCAAATCCATTCTATAATAACTTTTACCAAAATCAAAACATACAATAGTTTTTTCTGCATTATAACTTCCTGATAAGCTTTCTAGTGTTCGGAGATAATCATCTTGAAAAGAATTGTAGTTTTTACGGTGTAACCAACGGTAGGCTAGATTATTACCGTCAATAAGAAGTAGAGACTTAGGCTGAGATTTAATGTTCTCAACCTCCGCTAAGTCATCCCAAGTTTTTGTATTCATTTTTATTTCTTTCTGTTTTAAGTTATAATATATTATATAACAATTTCAGTCATTTAGCAATCTTTTTGTAAACTTTTAACCAGTCTTGGAGTAATCCCATTTTAAAGTTACAATCAAAGACTTGACAGTGAATTTGATTCTCTAACTCTATCTCATCATTCCAACAAATATAATCTTTAGAACGATTCCACCTGTAAATAACAAGAGGTTTCTTTTTCATGACTTCTGCCTCTCTAACAGCTTGTCTCCAAAAGTTTAATAAATCAGAAGATGTAGCGGTTAAAAGTCCGTTCCAGTTTACTTCTGCATAGTGTTTACATTCTATACAATAAGGCCAAGCAGCTGTGTCATGGGGAGTCCATAGATCACCTTTTAGGTATTCAATAGCACCACTGAGAGGCATACGTTTAAATTCTATTTTAAGCTCTTTTGTTAATAAATCTCTAATCTTAGCCTCATAAGCAGAGCCTTTTATTTTACTACGGCTAGCCAACGTTCATTCCATGATTCTCAATGTAATTTTGTAGGTCTGTATACCCTCCTACATATTTACCCCACATGAATATTTGAGGTACAGTTTTAGCATCCGGCACTATTTCTAGTAACTGTTCTTTTGTCCAACCATCTCCTAATTTTCTTTCTTCATAAGGAATGCTTCTTGACTCTAATTCATACTTTGCTTTTTGACAAAAAATGCAATCGTCTTTTGACCATATAATATTTTTACTCATAGTTTAAATCCTTCAAAGGTATTTTTATTAATGTCTTGTTTAATTCCTCCTACTATGTAGGATTCAATTTCTGTCTCTTGAGGAGCATTTTGAAGTTCTCTTGAATTTAACCAATGTTGTGTCCAAGGAAGTGGGTTATTATTAGTTTTCTGACTAAATATTGCTTCTAATCCAATAGCTTTCATACGTTTATTGGCAACCCACTCTACATAATCTGATAAAAGTTTTGCGTTTAGTCCTACCATTGAACCATGTTCAAAAAGATACTCAGCCCAACGTTTTTCTTCCGCAACTGCATCTTTATACATCTGATAAACAGTAGGAGTGCATTCTTTAATAACTTCTCGCATCTCTGAATCACCTTCAGCAGCACGATAGTTTTTAATAATATGCTGAGTAATAGCAAGGTGCTGAGATTCATCTCTAGCAATCAGCGAAATAATTTTAGCACTACCTTCCATCAGTTTTAGTTCGCCAAAGGCAAAAGTACAAGCAAAACTTACATAAAATCTAATTCCTTCTAGTATATTAACATTAATTAAAGCTAACCAGAGCCTCTTTTTAAGTTCTCTAGTATCATTTACTAATCCAAGCTTAAAACGGTTTCCATACTCAATAAAATCATCGTAGGTTTTAGTTACGCTTTCAGCTCTTTCAATAATCATAGGGTCATCTAGAATAGTATCAAATACTTCACTAGGATTAGAATACACATTTTTCATTATATGCGTATATGAACGACTATGGATAGTCTCAAAAAAGTCCCAAGTAATCATACAAGCTTCTAGTTCTGGAAGAGTACAGAAAGGTATAAAAGCTAGCGCAGGTCCTCTACCTTGAACAGAATCTAACAGCGTTTGATATTTTAGATTAGAAGTAAAAATAAATTTTTGTTCTTCTCTAAGTTCATTATAATCATTACGATCTTTTTGAAGAGATACTTCTTCTGGGCGCCAAAAATATCCAAGCTGACTTTGCGTTAGCTTATCAAAAATTGGATACTTAAAAGCATCGTATCTTTGAGAATTTAACTCTTCTCCAAAGAACATAGGCTGTTTAGTAAAATCTATTTTATTCTTATTAAAAACTGTTGTCATTATTTAGCCACCTATTTATTTCTTTAATACATGTTTCTATTAAAGAATTTATATCTTTATTATTATACACTGCTGTTTCATAAATGTCATCAATATTATTCCAGTAACTTCTACTATCTGACGAAAAATCGTAACCTTCTCGCTTTACTCTTATTAGTAAACAATTTTTTACTCCAAAATCTTCTACTAAAGTATGGGCTTCTTCATAGAATCCGCTATCACTAATAAAAAAAATTTCATTATTAGAGTGTTTTATTCTATTAGATGCTATTCTACCAAATACATCTTTACCGAATATTGGTTTAGCCCAATACTCAGATAAAGAGATCTGCACCTCTCTCCAAGTTTTGCCTAATAAAATTTCGAGAGGAAACTCTTTATGATTTTCTAGGGCACTTACATAGTCATCGGAAATACCAAAAAACTTAGGCAAAGAAGATTTTAAAGACTCTGAAAACTTAATATTTTCTGATTTTTCATAATGAGATAGGAGACCGTTAGATGCAGTATCTTTACCACATCTAGGAGGTCCGTTAAAAAATATTATCTTTTTCATATAGTGCAGCTTTCACAATCTTCTGGGTCTTCTAATTTTGGTAAATCTGTTTCATCATGCCAGCCAATATTATGTTTTGGCTCTTCATCTTCGTCTTTCTTAGCATCATAAGTATTTTGATAATAAGAAGTTTTCCACCCTAGTTTATAAGTATTTAATAAATCTTTAGCCATTACAGATAACGGAACCTCATTATCTTCATAATTTTCTGGATTATAACTCCAGTTTCCACTAATAGCTTGATCAAAGAATTTTTGCATTACGGCTACAATGTTAATATATCCATCATTACTTGGCATATCCCATAATAGGGTATAATAGTTTCTATAATGATAGTATCCAGGAACAATCTGTTTCAGAGGTCCTTTTTTAGATTTCTTAACAGATAGGTATCCTCGTGGAGGCTCAATACCGTTAGTAGCGTTTGACACAACAGAAGAAGATTCTGAAGGCATTTGTGCTGTAAGAGTAGAGTGTCTCATTCCATGCCTACAAATTTCTTCTCTCAATCTTTCCCAATCATACTTTAAAGAGGGGTCACGAATAAGAGCGTCAACTTCCTTCTTATATGTATCAATAGGTAAAATACCATCATAATACTTTGTACGATTAAAATACTCACAAGCTCCTTTTTCTTTAGCAAGATTCACAGAAGCCTTAATTAAGTAATATTGAAATGCTTCTGTAGTATCATGCATAAGCTGCCAAGCTTCTGGAGAATCATATTTTACTTTATTCTTAGCTAAGTAATGTGCTACTCCGATATATCCTACACCTAATGAACGTCTAGCTTTTGTAGACTTTTCTGCAGCATCGACTGGGTATCCTTGAAAATCTATTAGTTCGTCTAACGCACGAACTGCTATATCAGCAAGTTCTTCCATTTCATCTAGCTTACTAATTTTACCTAAGTTTAGAGCACTTAAGATACAAAGAGCAATTTCTCCATTCTTATCATCAATGTGTTGAATCGGTTTCGTAGGTAACGTAATTTCTTGGCACAGATTAGACATATATACTTTGTCTTTAAAAGATGAGTGAGAATTACAATGATCTAGATTCATAATATAGATACGACCAGTTTCTGCTCTTTCTTTTAATAATGCCATAAATATATCTTGAGCTTTAACTTTCTTTTTAGGAATTGAATAAGCGCGTTCATATTTTTCATAAAGTTCATCAAACTTATCAGTGCCAAAAGCCTCATATAGACCAGGAACATCGTGAGGAGAAAATAAAGAGATTTGTTTATCCTCAATAAAACGTTCATAAAATAACTTAGAAATTTGAATAGAGTAGTCTAACTTACGAACACGATTATCTTCAGTTCCTTTATTGTTTTTTAGTACCAGAATGTCTTCGATTTCTCTGTGCCAAATAGGAAAATGTACTGTCGCAGAGCCTCCGCGTACACCGTTTTGAGTACAACAACGAACTGTACTTTCAAATTTCTTAAGGAAAGGAATGACCCCTGTATGTTGTACTTCTCCGTCTCTAATTTTCGAATTGATCGCTCTAATTCTTCCAGAGTTGATACCAATTCCAGCTCTTTGTGCTGTATAGTATCCGATAGCCATATCAGAACTAAATATGGACTGAAGAGTATCATCAGCATCAACGAGAACACAAGAAGCAAACTGCCTGATAGGAGTGCGAACGCCTGCCATAACAGGAGTTGGGATATTAATTTTAAATGTAGAAATAGCATCATAGTATTTTTTAACATAGGATAATCTAGTCTCTTTCGGATATTGTGCAAACATAGTTGCAGCAATCATAATATACATAAATTGTGGAGTTTCATATATCTGACCGCTAGAACGATCTTGTACTAAATATTTATCTACTACTTGTCGTAGTCCAGCATATGTAAAGTCGAAGTCACGTTGATGTTTAACATAAGAATCAAGTTTTTCAATCTCTTTTGCAGAGTACCACTCTAGTATAGTACTATCATAGACACCATGCTTAATATTTCTATTAATCATTTCTGATAAAGAAATATATTCAAACTGACCCATTACTTCTTTTCTAAGCGCAAAAAGAAGTAGTCTGGCAGCTGCAAACTGATAGTTTGGTGTGTCTAAAGAAATTAGATCAGCAGCACTTTTAACTAAAATATCTTGAATATCTTTAGTTGTAATACCATCAAAAATTTGAATACCAGAATTCATTTCAATCTGTGACGCAGAAACTCCACTTAATCCATCACAGGCTTCAAAAGTCATCTTATGTAACTTTTCTAGATTAAGAGACTCTTTATTACCATCTCTTTTTATTACCTCTATGTTTGACACTATATTTTTCTCCTATTCTATGTGACTTACATTATTTTCTTTTAATATTGAAACTTTTTCTATTAGAGGATGTGTAAAATCATGAGATATCAAAAACACATTTAAGTTCTCTTCCTCTTGTAAAATATCAATAAGTTTTTCCTTACCGGCATCATCTAAAACACCAGTTATTTCATCTAAGAACAGCAAATTGATATAATTTCCGCCTATTTTAGATAGTAGGCTTCTTATAGAAAGAAGAATAGCAGTTTGTATTCTACTAAACTCTCCTCCAGAGACGGTTTCTATAGGAGTCTCTTTTCCATCATTAACTACAACAATATTTAGTTTTTCGCCTTCTAGTCTGAAAACTACTTGAAATTTACCATCAGATAATTCTGATAAATATCTATTAATAGTATCTTCAAGTTCTTTTGTTAGATTTTCAAGTTTGAACGCTACAATACCTGTTGTGCTAAATGCTTTTCTTAAAATTGTTATATTTTTAATTTTTGAAGTTAAAGAAATTATATCATTATTTAACAGCTGTTGTCTAACTAAAAATTGTCGTTTTTGTTCCTGCAGGGCTTCCAATTTAGTATTATGAATCTTAACTTGTTCATTATGTTCCATAGCAAAGTCTCTTTCTTTTTCTTGTTCAAAAAGAGTTTTTGACAATTTCTTTGCTTCTGTTTCTATTTGAGTATAGTCTGGATATTCTACAGGTAGAGATGAATCAATAATTTGAGTTAGATTCTCAAACTTGTCAATTGCAGCTAAGTTTCTGCTATATTCTTTATCAAGTTTAAGATAGTCATCTAATGTTTTTTGTAATTCTTGTAACTTTTGTTCTTCAATTTCTAGTTCTTTTTTAGAAGAGAATAAATCTTCTTCAAGATTAGCCTTCATAAGCATTGAATGCGTATTGTCGATTTGCTGTCCGCACACATAACATTTATCGGCTGTATCTATGTCCTTAAGTTGTTTATTTACGTTAGAGATATGATTTTTTCTCTTTGATACATCATTTTTTGCGGTTTCTAACTCGTCAGAAAGCGTCTCATTTATTTTGGGAGATTTTAATGACACATCAAATTTTAAAGAATCTCTATCCTCAATTAAGGAATTATTTCTATCAATCTTTTTACATTGATCTTCGTAATCTTCTAGTTCGTTTTTTAGTCTAGCAATACTTTGACGTAATCTATCATCTACTTCTGGTACTTCAATTAAGTTTTTTGCTCTTCCTATTTGAGTCTCTTCTAAGAAAGCTTTAACAGTTTTCATTTCACCATTTTTACCAGCAAGATCTTTTTCTAGGGAAGATAGCGATACTTTAAGAGCATCTCCTATTCCTATATATTTTTCTAATCCAAAGAGGTTAATTAAGAATTTTTTACGGTTTGTATCAGTTGCCTTAATAAAGTCTAGTAAGTCTGTTGAGCTTTGATATGTTAATTGAGAAAATACTTCAAAGTCCATTCCTAAAATAGAAGCTATTTTTTTGTAGGTATCAGGGACTTTGTGATCTGAAATATCCGTTCCATTTTCATAAAGAGCAACCTTAGAAGAGGCTCCTACTCTTTTAACGTCTATTTTATAAGATTTAGCATTTACTTTAAATTCAATAGATCCGTTCCATTCTTTTACATTAGAGTATCTATTTAAAATATCACCTTTTTTAATATTCTTAATATTTTTAGAAAATAGCAGTTCTTGTATGATTAATGCAATAGTAGATTTACCGCTTCCATTAGGAGCAGTAAGTTGTGTAATTTTATTGCTATTTATTGATAATTCATTATCATTTCCATAGCTAAACATATTATTAAATTTTAATGATTCTAATGTTATTTCCATGTTAAAAATACCTGTTCATATGTATCACTTCCTAGTAATACAGGAGTGTCTAATAGTGTTTTATATTTATCTTGAATATGCCCTAATACTTCCCATCCAGTTCTTTTTGTTCTCTTTTTTAGATTAGGATAACAGTTATATATAAAAGTATTATCTTTATCTCCAGGCTGCCTTGGGTCGTAGTTTATTAGATAGTGCATAAAAATAGGTTCTAAACTTGTAAAAGTAAAAAAATTATTATCAGTATTTATTGCATACTTTACCAAGTTTGGTGAGTCTTCCCACCATCCTATACCTTTTAAACAAAAGTCAGGGTTATGTCCAGAAAAAATAAGAATATCTTTTTCATCCATAAATTCAAAAAGATATGTTAAGGCAACTTGACTCAAAGAATTAGTAAACTGTCCAAACTCTACTGCTTTTGGTATTACATTATTTACAAAATCAGTTAAATCTAAATCTATAAAATTATAGTTTATACTTCTTTGTTGACAAAAATGTTTTACATATATTAAGTCATGTGCATTTTGTGCTTCGAATAGCGATAAGCTGACAGCTTCAAAGGGTACACCTAATTGAAAAAAAGTTTCAGCAGTGATTTCAGAATCAATGCCGCCACTCATAGCTATATAATAGTTATATTTAGGATACTTTTCTACAAATTTTTCTACAAGAGTAAATAAATCATGTCTTATTGTAGGTCCATATCTTTTATATCTAGGACAAGTTACTTTTGCTTGAGAGTATGGAGTTGGTCGCCACCAGTTTCTATCATCATATTCCCAATATACTCTATTAAGTTCCAACATTTATATTTAAGTCTTGAAAGTCTTTTATAATTTCTTCTGTATTTGAAATTTTTGTGTATTCTAAATATGCTCTAAGTTCTTCAATAAGACTCATATTTTTTAAGTCTAGTTTTGAGTTTTCAGTTGGCTTTAGAGCAATCTTTTTATCAAGTAGTTCTGAGTTTTGTACTTTAGCAAGTTGATCTACTGAACCAGTTACTTCATATATTACATGATTAAAATTATCAGGAACCATTTCTTCTCCTACTTGTAGAGTCTTTCTTACTAGCTTTGGAAGTTTTAGTGGTAGAAAAGATACTTCATAATCATCAATAGATCTAAAATCAATAGAGTTAACTCCATAGTCTCTAGAGTCATCTCTATCAAAACTTACATTCATCGGAGAACCACTATACCAAGCAGGATAATCCAAGTAACGATGAGCAAAATGTATGTCACCAAGAAGTATGAGTTTCCAGGGACGAAGCTTTTCAAAATCATATTCAGCCGTGATATGGGGCGGTACTTCTCCACGAATATGAGTAACAAGAATTTCATCTCCCTCAAAATCCAGAAGATTTTCTTTTTGCATTTCTCCATAGGGATAGAAATATACGCTTTGACCCCGTATAGTTTCACGTTGATTTTTTGTAATAAGAACCACGTTTGGATTCGTAATAGCATGTTGTTCATGGAAATGTTCAAGGAATGTTTCGCCTTTCTTCGTAGCTTCATGGTTTCCTGGGATAATATAGGTTGGAATTTTTACTGCATTTGCGAATCTAAGAAATAAACAAATTTCATCTGGTTCAGGTTTTCTATCAAAAATATCACCAGATAAGAAGTGAACATCATGTGTTTCTTCTAATTTATGAATCTCTTCAAAGAAAAGTCTGAAACGATTCGCACTCCAACTAGCGGGAACTTTTTTCTTATGTAGGTTAATATGCCAGTCGGCACTGTGTAAAATTTTCAATCTAGCTTCTCCAAAAATTTAAGGATAGTGTATTTTACTACACTATCCCATAATTGTCCAGAACTATTTAAATTTAAATTCTAGTAACCGTTAGGTACAATTACATAATGAATTAATAGTACAATGCCTACTGAAGCACCAAGACCAATCATCATTTTCATAAAATCACGAGTGACTAAAGGAAAGATTTGTTTCATCTTAGTATTATATACAGAAGCAATTGCTAGTTCTCGTCCTGTCAGTAGACCAACGAATACCCATGTGGTTGACATTGGAATATTATTGAGTTCTTTGAAGAAGTAGAGAATAACAAAATACGCTAAATCAATTAACGTAGCTGATCTAATATATCGTGTTGTAGATTTTTCTAACACAATATTTTGAATCTTACCTCCACGTTCCATAAACATCCATCCTAGTCCTGCGACAAAGATGATTGAAATGATAATCATTAAATCCCATGGAACTTGTCTGGGAAGAAACACTGCAATGTTTGCCATATCATGTGATAACCAAGTCCACCAAAGTAGACCAGTAGTTACCCACTGTGCTACACGCCAGTATGGGCGACTCCAGTGATCACCGATAGGCTTCTTTTCATTAATTAATCGAGCAATGATATGCCAAAGTGCGTAGGCAGTGACAGCTGCTACAGCATATCCCATGATAGATTTCATCAACATCTTTTCTAACACAAAGGTTGATGCAAATGCAGAGAGAACGAGGAAGGAAGTAGAGACAGGGACACCCACACGAGTTAGAAGTAGAAGGATTGCTGGAGCAGCTGCATGATACCATTGAACCTCTTGGAAAGGTATCTTAGTTAGGCGACCATATGAAATGTCGCCTCCATTGATATACCAACCGAACCATAGCGCCCAAAGCAAAACCGCCGAAGAGGCGGTCCATAAAACTGTCCAGTGGAATCGTTCGTTATTTGATGCAATCCAAGTTCCAAGCGTTTGGACTGAATCGTTTGCTATAACACTATATGCGGCCATGAGAAATCCGATCGCCATCCAAATAGTTACTGCATCCATTTTTAGTCTCTCTTTCTATATTGAGGTTTGAGACAACACCAGGTTTTTTGATCTTCTTTAAATATATAGGCAAAGGGAGAATCAACTCCCCAGGGAAGATTAATCGTCTCTATTTTTAATCTACGAGATAGATCTTTAATCTCTATCTCAGGTTCCTCTTGTAGCATCTCTACTATAGCATCTGTGAGTTCTTCTGCAAGTTCATCACTTAATTTAGCAGAAAACATCACTCTTTTCATAGTTCTACCTGATGAACTTTAATCTTACACTGTTTTAAAAAATCTATTCCATCTGTGAGTCTATAGCTATGAGAGTAGTATACTTCACAGATACCAGCTTGATACAAAAGTTTTGCACAATCTAAACAAGGAGCGTGGGTAATAAAAGCTACAGCTCCTTCTCCACTCTCAGGTGATCGTGCTAGTTTAGCTATAGCATTAGATTCTGCATGTAGTACTTCTGGTTTTGTTTTTAGTATAGGCTCTACTAATTGCTTGCCACCTTGAAAAAATACAGTGTCTTCGCAACAGTTGTTCCAACCACTTGGCATACCGTTGTATCCGATGCTAATAATACGATCTTCTTTTACAATAACACAGCCGACCTGAAGACGGACGGCTGTGGAACACTCTGCATAGTTAAAAGCAGATTTCATATGAGCATGAATATGTTTTAGTTTCATTATAAATATATCACAGTTTTGTTACAGTTTTATGACAGCGTTGCACCAGAAAGAGCAACGATAAAATTTTAATTTTATATACTTGCCGAAAGGCAAAAAGTATGCTATTCTATGTGCATAATTAGTGAATAAATACCACCGCAGGTGAACAGCTGTTGGACAGCGCTGACCTAAGATGTTCATTCACGTTGTCTCGGAGAGACACAGCCGGGCGCACGGAGTGCGCTACTTTCCTAAGACGTCACACTTGCGTCTTGATTTTGACTAACTTCTGAGCCTCTAGTGCTGTATCTAAATTATTAGACAGTAACACTCCTACTCTTCTATTAGGTTTTGTACTTGGTTTTCCAAAGATTCTAATATCACATCCCAGTTCCAATGCTTCTTCAATACCTTCTAGATCATAAACTAACCCTGATTTAGTATCAGATGGAATATTAATAGTAGCACTTGCCCATTTATTTTTATTAGGTCTAACTTTAATTTCTGGTATAGGAAGTCCAGTAAATGCCCTAACATGTAGATCAAATTCTGATAATTCTTGAGATATCATAGTGATCATACCTGTATCGTGTGGACGAGGACTTAATTCACTAAATATAACTTCTGGTCTATCTGAAGAAGTTATTACAAAAAACTCTACTCCAAATATGCCAGAACCTCCTAAATCGTCTGTTATAGTTTTTGCAATTTGTCTAGCATCTGATTCAATAATATGTCCTGTAAAAGTTTCTTCTGTAGCAGGTTGCCAGCTATGTTTATAATCACCACTTTCTTGGTGGTGCCCAATAGGAGGACAAAATAAAGTAGGACCATTTTGTTGTTTAATTGTGAGAAGAGTGATTTCATAATCAAATTTAATAAACTCTTCTATGATTACTTTTTCTCTGTCTCCTCTCATATTATCCACAGCATATTGCCAAGAAGAAGCTAGGTCTTCTACAGAGTTTGCTATCGACTGTCCCTTACCACTCGAACTCATTACTGGTTTTATTACACAAGGGTATCCAATTTCATCTGCAATAGAATATAAAGAAGCTAAAGACTCTGCATAAGAAAATCGGGCAGTACGAATGCCTAGCTCCGCTGCCCGATCTCTAATTTTATCACGATTCATTGTAAGGTTTACAGCTTTAGCAGAGGGTACTACTGTGTATCCTTCTGCTTCTTTCTTTAGTAAAACTTCTGTAGCAATAGCCTCTATTTCAGGAACAATATAATCAGGTTTATATTTATCTATAACACGTTCAAGTTGTTTTGCATCAAGCATATCAAAAGTAACATCATGATCTGCTACTGACATAGCAGGTGCTCCGAAGTAGTTATCGCAAGCTACTACATGCATTCCTAGTCTTTTAGCACTAATAACAACTTCTTTACCTAATTCACCACTTCCTAATAGTAGAATACGTTTCACTGATTACCTCTTCATATTAATAATTTTACCTAAATCACCTTCAAAAGTATATGATCCTACGTGATTTAGTTTAGTATTAGGGTCCATCCAAATTTCTCCTCCCATCTTTTGCCAAAGACGACAGAAAGTATAATCTTCTGATAGATAACGATTGTCACCATTTTCATCTTCATCAATCATTGTATCAAAAAATGCATAGCAATATTTTTGTAGTTTAGGGTCAATATTACTATCATTCTTATAATGAAGGTGTGGATATTCAACCATCATTTTTTCGAAAACTTCACGTTTAATACAGAAGAATCCTGTAGATGCGTCCCAAACTTCTACTGCCCCGTTTTCTACTCTGATTTGTTGTTTTACAGGATCAATATACTTGAAATTCATAGCATATTGAATTGGTAGAGCTTTTTTAGGATATGCTGCTGCGATAATAGGCTTATCCATAGCTAACATTCTAATAATTGCGTCTTGTTCAAATTCTATATCAGCATCAATAAAAAATAGGTGACTAGCACCAGAATCTAAAAACATTGCAGTAAGAATGTTTCTAGCTCGTGTAACAAGGCTTTCGTTTCTAAGGGTTGTTAGTCGGAAGGTAATATTATGCCTTACTAATTCTTGAGATGCTTTAAAAATACTTAAAAAGTACTGGTCTGTAATCATACCACCATAGCAAGGTGTAGCAAAAAATACAGAACAGGTTTCTCTTAGTTTTTGTAGGTCAACTTGTGTCTGACCTTCTGGGCCTACTAATAAGGCCCCAGTAGGAGCAGAATTTTCCTCTGCTTCTACTGTAGTAAAATCACTTAGTGACTTTTTTGCCATTTAGTCGAGATCCTCTACTGCTTCTGGCTTAAATTCATCAGAAGCTTCTTCAGCAAAATAAGCCGTATTTTGAAGAAGCCACTGTTTTTGCTCTTCATAAGATTGACGCTTGTAAATCTTATCAAGTTCAAAAAGCTCTAGGCCCTTATCTGAATCTGTAAGAGCAGAATTATTACGAGCAGGAATTACAGAATATTTAACATTCTGTGGTAGAGGTCCTGTCTTTTCCTTCTTAATAGTAATATCATATCCTGTACTATCATCTGCTGGATTACCGTAATCAGGATTTGTAGCATAGTCTACAATCTGCTTGTAAATCGTAGAGCGAAGATCAAAAATCTTAATCTTATTGTCTGCACGATCAATTACATTACAAACATACGCAAATTGGGGTTTATCAGCATAAATCTCTTCGTCAATTTCTGTCATTGGGTCTTTATTTGACTCATTAAAAGTTTCCTTCTGACGATCAAAACGTAAGCACTCAACAGGCATCTTTTTGCCTTCTGTGGTTACTACCCAATATACATAACGAGGCATAACTTCTCCAATTAGTCGAATCTTTGTTTCTCCGACTGGGAGAGTTAGTCTCTCAATTTCTCGGCGTTGTCCGCCACCGCCACCTCCGGCGTTTCCTTTAGCTTTGTCCCATGATACCATAATAGTGTTTCCTTTCTTGTTGAACTATGTTCTTTGTGTGTAGGTATTTTCTAAGATAAAATTTATCTTATCTTTGTCAATACTTATAAATGGGTTACTTTTTATACCATCTATTTCTTTTAACTTAAAAAAGTCTCTGTTAATAAATGGGTTTTTATCATCATTTCTTCTGTGCGAAAGCAACCATAAGTATTGTATTTTATGTGTTACTGGTGTAACAGTTTTGAGAAATGATGGATTTCTAAAATAGCTTTGAGGTTCTTCAACTCTATAATTATTAAAGATTTCAAAACTTCTATTTGTTATTAAACTAGAATTTAACCAGTTTGGTATTCTATGAACATATAGTTTTTTTACTAATTCTAACGAGCTATTTGCAATTTTCTTATTATATCCAAAAGTAGAAGCATATGTCAATACGATTATTGAATCGTAATCCTTTTTGGATTTTTTAAGCAACTCATACCAGTTAAAGTAAAAACTCATAGAGAGTACCCTCTTTGTATATACCAGTTTCTTCTATTAGTTTGTTGTTTTTGTACTATCGGTCCTGTTAACCAAAAATCACAAATAAGAGGACGTTTCTTTTCGGGATGTTCTCTAATAATTCTACCAATTCTTTGTTCCAGTTTTATGGGATTATTAGAAGGAAATACTAAAAATAAAGTATCAAGTCTATGACAGCTAATGCCTTCATCAAATAACTTAGTTGTTAAAACTACTTTATACTTTGTACCTACGTTATCTAATATTTCTTTACGTTGTTCTTCCCCAGTTTCTCCAATTAAAAGAACTGATTCAGGTATAATTTTATTTAACTCACGAAGCCAATCTAGACGTTCTCCTAAAATGAGTATACAGCGACCTCCACTCACTTTTGATATGGCTTTTTCAGCTACCAGCCGGCGCAATTGTGAATTTTTTGCTAGAGAGTTAGTTTGCCTACTCCAATCTCGTTTTGGGTCAACCACATTAAATCTAATAGCTGTTTGGTATATTTCAACTTTTGGAGTTGCAAGAACTCGTGGGTCATACGCATATGACTTAAATGTGGTAAAATAGTCGTCTAAAACTATATGTTTTCCATCTTTTCTACGAGGAGTAGCTGTAATAGCTATTTTTGCTCTACAATTTATAGCATTTACTGCTTGAGAGAACATATCTGCAGGACATAAATGAGCTTCGTCAACCATTAGAAGACCAAACTTATCATGTAGTTGAGGAATATTGTTCAATACACTTTTATAAATGCCTACTGTAATGTCTTGAATATCTAAAAGACCGTCTCCAACTCGACCAATTTTTATTCCTGGTATTTGTTTTTCTAACTCTTCAATCCATTGTCTAAAAAGTAGCTTTGTGTGAACTAAAATTAAAGTGGGTTTGTTAGCACGGGCTAAAAGATTGCATCCTACATAGGTTTTACCCCAGCCGCAAGGTGCTTGGAATAGTCCACTACGCACCCTGTCCTTGATTTGGAAGAAAGCATCTACCATATCTTGCTGTTCTTCTCTTAATTGCCCTTTAAATTCAAATTTTTTCTCAGAATCTTCAAAATTTCTTAAGTCTTCAACAGTTTCTATATCTAATTTAGCATAAGAATTGCTAGGAACAGTATATATTCCAGTATCTTCGTCATATTCATAGGTATAGTGAAAATCATCAACAATTTGATATGTATATGCTTGTTCAAAAGCAGAAATATCTTGAATATCTTCTTCTTTTATGTATATTTTATCTGTAATTGTTGCTGATTTTATGTTAATTTTGTTCATAGTCTCTCATAAAGTATTGCCATTCTGACATAAAGCCCATTTGACATTTGCTCAAAGTATTTTGCTCTTGGATCGCTATCAAACCACTGAGGAATTTCTTCATTTCTAGGAAATGGGTGCATAACTATACATTTTTCTGGTAATTTATCAATATGTTCTTTTGTTAATTCATAACTACCAGAGCTTCCTCGCTCTTTTTGTACTCTTGTTAAGTAATATATGTCTGATTCTGGTATATTATCAACAGAATAATCATCACAATAGTAAACTTCAGCGCATTTTTCTAAAACCTTACCTAAAGAATGCACTGTTCTGCTATTTTTATTATCTCCAACGAACGCGATTTTTAAATCTTCTATTTTTCCAAAGTTTTTATATATAGTATATAGGTCTAATAGTGTTTGTGTCGGGTGTTCTCCTGCTCCGTCACCAGCATTTATAATTGGAACTGGAGAAATATTAGCTGCACGCTTTGCTGCTCCAATTTCCGGGTGCCTAAGTACTATAATTTGACTATAACAGGCTAAAGTCCTTATAGTGTCTTCTAAAGTTTCTCCTTTTGCTACGCTTGAGTAGTTAACGTTGTTAATAGAGATAACATCAGCCCCGACTTTTTTAGCAGCCGCGTAAAAACTAGAGCTTGTTCTAGTGGAAGGCTCATAAAATAAATTTGCGACTATTTTATTACTAGTATGAGGCATAAATCTATTTTTTCTAAACTCATCTACAGTTATAAAAAACCTGTTAAAAGTATTTATGCTCCAATTATTTAGTGTAATCAAGTGGTTTATTGTCATATTTTTTCATACCATTCTTTCAATAAAGGAACTTCTTCTATAAAAGATTTATTTCTAATCCTATCTTTCTTTTTTGTGTGTTCTTTAAATTTTTTATTATTTTCTATCCTATACTTCTCTGGAACCTCATTTAATAAAGGTACTAGTATATTATTTTTTATTTCTAATTGTAAATCTTCTGGAATATTTTTTAATTGTTTATATTCTTCAATAATTAATTTCTTTTCTAACTTTGGTAGTGTAATTGCGTCTAGCCAAAGATCACTTACGTAGAAAAACCTTATTTTAGTATCATGTTTAACACACCAGTTAATTAATTTTGTAATATTACTAATATTATAGATTGATACGCAGCAATGTATAAAATTTATATAATTTTTAAAATAAAGTAGATTTTCTTCTATTATCTCCCATTTACTTCCATATCTCTGATATTCTTGAATGTTACCAAACCCATCAACCGACGGGGATACCCATACTTGTTTATATTTTTTCCATAAATCTACAAAATTATAACCTTTATAACTAGAAGTTGTAACATTAGAATTATATATTAACATCAAATCAGGGTTAACTTTATGAGCATGTAGTAGAAAATGCAAATGATCCTCTGATAAAAAAGGCTCACCTCCACTTATACATGCTATTTCTAATTTAGGAAGTATATTATTGTAAAAATCTTCTTTTAAAACATTATTATCAAACGCATTAACTATGTTTGTTTTACCAGTTTCTTCTTGTCCAATTGCTGAGGAATGGTATTTACTACACATTAGACATTTCAAATTACATTTATTAGAAAACTTTATATGTGCATAGTTTATAGAGTCTTTTATCTCATTAAGTTCTCTATTTGACCAAGTTCCTCTGTTTTCGTGTATCCAGCATCTAAAACACGAGGTACTTTTAACTCCTGTAGTAAGGTCTTTTTTTAAATCTTTTAGAAAATCGCTGTTTAAATAGTTATTTATAGATTGATAAGGCTTACCATACATGGTACAACAAGGGCTAATACCTCCATATATATCAATATTAATTTCATTAAAAGGACGAGAGCAAAAAGTGTCTTTGTTTATATCCATATCTTATCTTTAGTGCCTTTTTCATCAGAAAAACCTAAAAAATACCAATTTCTGTTAATATATGTTAGTTTTCCATAATAGTATTTGTAATCTTCAGCAATTTTTTCTATATTCTCTAAATCTAAGGTAAAAGGGTAGCTTATTTTATCAAACCAAAAGTGTTTATTTCTATTTTTGACTATTTTTCGCTCAGAATATTTAAATTGTTCTTTTACATCAAAATATCTAATGTTTCCTAGCTCATCAATTCCTACTTTACAATCAGATTTTAATAATTCTTCCATATTTCTAATAGTATAGTCAAATTTTAGTCTTTGATACTTTTTTCTAGAGTCTAACTCTATTAATCTACTTAAATAAGATGGATTATTAATAGATTTATCATCTACGATATATTTTTGTCCATTTATTGTAGTAAATATTTCATTAATAGTAAAATTAAAGTCTACAACAGTTTTTAACCCGAAAATAGGAAAATTTAACTTACTGAACTTGTTCATTTTGTCTATGGATAAAAGTGATACCACTTAAATGATCAAGCTCATGTTGGTAACATCTCGCTTCTATACCTTCCATTTTTTCAGTTATTCTTTTTCCTCTAATATCAGTATATTCTGCAATAATTTTAGAAGGACGCCACAGGTTAACGAACATATTAGGAAAGCTAACACATCCTTCTTTCATTTCTACCACATCGTCTGACTGCCAAGAAATAGCAGGGTTTAAACAAGTTATGATTCTTCCTTCTTTATACATAATAAAAATAGCCTCGGACCTACCTACTTGAGTAGCCGCTAATCCTATGCCTTTTTCTTTTTTCATAACTTTAATCATTTTATCTCTAAGCATTTTTATACTTAAAGATTCTGGTTTAGCAACATGGTTACAAGTTGCATATAACCTATCATCTGTAGTATCAATTAGATTCATTTAATATGTCCTATATGCTAACAGTCTTTTGTAAGGCAATAAAGTAATACTAACTTTTTTATCTTGATTGCCTCCTAGTACTTTGATAAACTTTTTACCATTAATAATTTCAGTACCTAAATAGAAAGCAACGTGTCCTGTTATTCTACTTCTACCTCTTTTAAAGATAGCTATATCTCCCACTTTTGGTTTTCTAGTTTTTTTACCATATCTTAAATAGCTTCTAGCCATTAAGCTATTAGTGCTTTTATATCCTGCTTTTTTTAAAACAGAGTTCATAAAAGCAGCACACCACTCTACTCTTACAGGGTCTATCTTTAAAAAATTTTTTAAAGATACTCTATTTTTTCTTTCGTGATACCCTAACCAAGATCTAGCTTCGTTCAAAGCTTCATTTGCTTTAATTTGTTTGGGAATTAAAAATAATATTAAGGCTAGTAATATATTTCTCAATAGTCATTCTCTCTTCCCCCCTCAATAATCGTTGAGTTCTCCCCAACTAGGCCCTACTTCGAAGTCCATTCCAATAGGACAGTCTTCAATAGAGCAACCTCTATCAATCTGAATAAACTCTTTTGTCTTAGAAATATATAAGTCAATTAAATCTTCTCTAACTTCTGCAACAATAGAGTCATGTACGACTGTAAAGGGTAGAATATCATTTTGATACTCATTATCATCAATCCACTTAATTAAGTCGATTAAACCAAAAATATTAATATCAGAAGCCACACTCTGAACTAAGAAGTTAACACCAGAACGAATTGCATGTTGTGCTACACCACGATTTGGAGAGCGCGATTCTGGTAATCTACGTTTACGCCCGAAGAAACTATAGATAAAAGCATTATTCTCAATTTGAGAGTTACTATCATCAATATAAGATTTTAGGGCATAGGCTTCTCTAAAATATTTTGCGATAAAAGATTTAGCCTCTGTAGGTGTTACATCGGCAGTTTCTGCAATTTTTGCCGGACCAGCTTGATACATAATACCGAAGGTAATAGCTTTTGCGTGTTGTCTCTTATCTGGGAACGCACTTTTAACTTCGTTCACTTCGCAAGGTAGATTAAAAATCTGCTTTGCAACATAAGAGTGAAAGTCTAGTTTTTCTTTAAACGCTCGTTGTAAGAACTGATCGTTACTTAGTGCGGCTGCAATATAAACTTCTGCGGTTCCAAGGTCTCCTTGAACAATTTTATATCCAGGGCGTGCTTTAAACAGTTTTTTTACATCTTTATTATCTCTTGGAATATTTTGATAATTTAGAACACCAGAACTAGACAGTCGTCCAGAAGTAGTTCCATGAATATTGAATCCGCTACGGAGTCGTAAATCTTGGTCAACACCATTTCTAATACTAGAAATATAGGTATTTAGAAGCTTATTCTTTTCACGAAGATCAAGAATAGCCTGAGATAGTGGATGTTTTAACTCGGCAAGAACTTCTTTATCAACAGACCAAGCACCTGTTGCAGTTTTTTTGGTAGGTTTAAGTTTAATAATCTTAAAGAAAAGTTCTTGTAATTGTTGAGTACTATTTGGATTAAATGTTTTATTATGAAGACGTTCAAAAGTTTTAACATCTTCGTGCAATTCAATCTCAGCTAAACATTCTTCTATATCAATTTTATACTCTTCTTCTATAGAAGATAGCTTATCCATATCAATAGGACCGCCATTATGCTCTAGTCTCATAAGAGCAAGTGTAGCAGGTTTTAGAATCTTATTGTAAAGATAAGAAAACTCTTTATTTTTACTAATTAGTGGATTGAACTTGTTCCACAGTTGATATGTAGCATCGGCATCTTTCTCAGCATATGGAGCGAGAATGTCTGTTGGAATCATACCATAATTAAAGTCTTCTAGTTTGATCTTGTTTTTACGCGCAAAAGTTTTCTTGTACTCATCAAGCTCACGTTCATAGTCTCCAAGATCAGTAAATCTTAGAGCTAGGGGTTTAAGACCGTGTGTACCTACAGATTCTTCTAGACAATAATGCATAAGCATTGTGTCTTCAAAGTCTGGAAACTCAAATCCAAACTCATATTGAAGAAAGTTCATATCAAATTTTGCATTATGAAGGACACATTTACGAGTCTCAAACAGTTTATGAAACCAGTCTTTGTTATTTGTTATTAGATCTGAGTGTATATAATAGCCTTCGTGTGCTTGTGTTGATAAAGCAATACCAATCACATTACCAGTTCTGGGGGATAGGCTTGAAGTTTCAATATCTACAATTAGAGGGTCGGCAGACATAAACTTATCCATTACAGTATCTAATTCTTTTTGTGAGTCTATATACACATAGTTTTTTTCTTGAATATTAGAGTCAATTTCTCCAGATAGAACTTTCTTAAGTTGAATAGTAGCTTTTAGGATTTCATCCTCATATTGAGGTTTGAAAACTGTCATGTTAGGATGAAGAAATGGTAACCATTTCTTCTCAATAAACATACCATTATATTTTGTAATACCAGTTAAACCAGCTACGTATTTTAGAGGTTCTGCACCAACAGGACACACTACTTTATACTCGTCAAGAACTGACAAGTCTAAATCAATATCTTTCTTTAGAATTTTATCTTTAGGTTTTGAGCATAGGAAATGTACATCAAACTCTTCTTCAAAATACTTACTCATAATCTGAGGGTCTTTTTCAGAAGTAGATGCAAAAACAAAAGCTACATTATTTGACATTTTTATATCTATCCTTTGGTAATATCATGTTTAATTCATCTTGTGTTAAGTCGCCTGGGTCTTTACCAGACGGTAGTTTAATAATTTTTGACTGTATAAATCGTCTTTCTAAAAGGTTTGCTATTTTGTTTGCACCAGATACTCCTGCAGCATCTCCATCAAATAGTATCTCAACAAAAGTTGTTCCAATTTTATCAAGAACTTCCAGTTTAGGAGTACTGAAGTTAGTTGCACCAAATACGCATACGGTATTGGTATAACCTTTGTCCCACATATTTAGCATATCAAATAAACCTTCTACTAAGATAAGTTGTGATTTGTTTTTTATCTTATCCAACGGAAAAAGTATATCTGATGATCTAGCTTTAGCAGGACGACGATAATATTTTGGTTTCTCAGATTTTGCAAATCTGTTTCTACCTTCTATAAATCTTATTTTACCAAATTGTGATACAGGAAAGCAAATATAATCTTCTAGCCCAAGCTTCTCAGTAAAGAAAGCTTCAAAATCTTTTAAGGTGGTAGCACTGATATTGCGTACAGTTCCGTTAACAGACCGAGCATCCTCTGGAACTGTCATATTATCTTCAAACATTACTTCATTTAATTTATCGCGTAATTTTTGAATTTTAAAAGGCTGTTTACTATCAAAAGGTATATCGGTATTTATACCAATACTTTGTAGAAAACGACGTTTTGTTCCTTTGAAACCGCAGGACCAACAATGAAATATATCTTTATCTAAGTTATACATCATACTTGGTCTGTTATCTGCATGATTACCAGAAGTGCATTGTAAAACAATTTCTATTGGATTATTAGTTTTTTCATAGTTTAATCCGTGCTGCTCTAAAACATCAATCATGTTCATAGGTCGCGACTCACTTCTGATGATTTTCCGTTCTCATCGTCTCCGTACATTGCTCCACGATGCGGAGCGGCATTAATAGACTGACTTTGAGATGGGTCAATTTTTACACAAGCCCAATCCATATAAACATCAAAACTCATATGCTTACCATTACGAATCTTTGTTGTATGAATCTGTAGCTTATTTTCTTGCGCTCTATCATCTCCTTCTTTTGCTGGAAAGAAAGCGAAACTTCTATCTGCACTATCAAGAATACCTTTAGCAAATCGGGCTTCACCAGTTGCGTCAATCTGATAAGGAGACAGCATTGTAAGATTAAATTTACGACTCATACCTTTTAAAGCTTCTGCTAATACAATTTGTGTTTTCCAGTCTTTAGAGTCGTCATGTTTAATAATATTAATATAATCTACAACAGCCATATTAAATTTATCATATTGATTAGAAAACATATTACAATAATGATCAATACGATTAAGGGTCAGTCCTTCATCATCAATAATAAAAAATCTATTGTCTCGTAAAGGAGGTTTTTCCGACTTTACTCGTTTCTCAAACTTCTTAAAATCTTTTGTAGAATATAATTCTTTGTACCAATCATCAATGACTGAATCTTTAGCATAAAAATTATCAATCTTTGCTTTTACAAGGGATAGTTTTTGATCATTAGATAGTTCATTCTTAAAAATAGATAGAAAAGGAACTCCACTAAGAATACTTAGTAGACGATCATAAACTTCTTTATATCGCATTTCGATTGTAAAAAATGCAATAGTATTACCTTGTAAAAACCTATTTATAGCTAGATTTAAACTTATAATAGATTTACCAGAGCCTCGACGCCCTCCAAGTAATACCAGTTCTTGTAGCGCAAGCCCTCCATTTGCAGAGTCATACTCAGCACTTAATCCAGACGGATGTAATATAAAATCATCAGGATTTGGAAAGAAATCTAGATCTGCAACATCGTAAAGCTCGTCCGTCATTGGAAGAGCCTTATTTAGATTTAATAAATGAGTTTGTAGTTGATCTACTATTTCTACTTTTTCTAGTTCTGATAAATCATTAATAAATTTGTCTAAGAATCCAATAGTTTCTTCTCGGATATAGTAATCCTGTAGTTGCCCGACCAAAAATTCATCTGCAACTTCATCATATTTATTATCTTCATCAAGAATTTGAGTATCAAAATACTCTTGAAGAGAGGATTCTTTCTTTAATACCTGAAACTCATCTAAAGTTGGAATTCTAATATTAGCTTTGTAAAATGTTTGAACTCTATTGAACAAAGCAGAATTAGCCCCTGTGAAGTACACAGGGGTTAATTTAGAATAAAAATCAGGGTCTTTGCCATCCAACAATCTTCGGATAGCAAGTTTTTGTAAGTCTAGTGCCATTAATTACTCTTTACAGGGAAAAGATTTTCTCGTTTTTCATTCCTAAAATGTCCGTAGTCTCCGTCTACAAATAGTGAATAGTACTCTCTACCGGTTTCTTCTATTATATTTTCTACTTGACCGATTTTATACTTTATAGCAGACTCTTTCCATTCAGTTCCGTTATCATATTGCCAGTAAATATTCCAGTGTACATCTTCACGGCCTTCAAACGTTTCTCCATACCGTTTCTTAGCTTCTTCTAGTGCGTGAAGTTCTACGTATCGACGACGTTCTGGCTGTCTATGATAATCAATCCATTCTTCATCAAATACTTCTTTTACTTTTCCAAAAGCGTTAATTTTTGGAATAAATACTCTATCTTCTTTTTTAAAGATAACGTCTAAGTCTTGAACAACGTGATCTACTTTTGCTTCGCCAGTTTTAGATCGGGCGCGAATAGGAACGTTCATTTCGATTAGAACGTTTTTAATTCTCTGAGGAGAAGCATATAAACGAGTAGCAATGGCAGATTGACTCTCGCCATTATTATAATCGTCTACAATACTTTTCTTTTCTTCTGTGGTAAACGGAGTTTTAGAGCGTTTCTTTTTTAGCTCTTTTAGTCTGTTTTCTTTGTCTTGAAACTCGTTAATAATATTGTCGAGACGTTTTGTGTTGTAAGCAATACCAAGATGTTCACAAATAGACTTTTTAGTCTTATTTGCTTTTACCATCCAGATAGCTTGTCTAATTTTTGTTTCTGAAATTTCGTTTGTTGTTGGCTTCCTAGCCATAGTCAATCTCCTATTTTTCTTTATTTTAACATAAAGAAGAATACATGTCAATTAAAATGTAAATTACCAGTGTCTTACCGCATTTGCGATAATTGCAAAACACGTTATAATATGTAATATAATCCAACAGGTACGAATAATAGCTACTCGATCTGCTTGTTTATTATCTTCATACGCTTTTTGACCTATTGCTTTACACCAGTATTTCCAAAAGTTTTGCATGTTAGGGTTTCTCCTGCCATAGACTCTTCGTCTTGTATAAATTTGTAAAAGTGTTGCACTGCAACTTCTTTGTTTTTAGCTTCTACTTCAAAATCTGCATACTCAAGCATTGGAATAGCCAAGGACATCAACTCTTCATCATGATACATATCAGAGTGTGCATTTGGCTTCATCCAGTAATCTTCATTATCTATCGGAAAAGACTGAGATTTATGAAATAGAGGACGTACATCACCCCATGTTTTTACTGCTTCTTTGAAGAAATCATCATTCACAGTAATATGGGTAACTTCATCCCTAATCTTTTTATTAACTTCTTTACCTGATGAATTGATAGCTTTTTCAGAGGTACGCATACGATGGCAAGCATAATGATGAATGTCTAGGCAAGTTCTAATAGGAACTCGTTGGGCAAGCTCTAGTGTATGTTCAATATCGTATCCGTTTGGTTTGTCTTCATTTTCAACAGTGAGACATTCTTTAGCATAGTCTGAAAGATAGTCGAAATGTGTAGCGAAACGCTTAATACCATCAATGTGTTTGCCTCCATATAGCCCTTGAAGGTGAATATTCATTGCAAAATCTTTAGCAGGGATACCCATTAGAATACCATATAAAGCATGGTATTCTAGATCTTTAACGGAGTTTTCAACTACCTGTGGATTATTAGATGCAAGAACTGTATACTGTCCTGGATGAACAGACAAACGAATTTCATGCTCTTTAGCAATGTCACCTGCTTGTTTTAGGAGTTTAGAAATCTCTGGCATGATTTCTTCATACCAAGGCTTTGTAAACTCTAGCGTATAGCAAGGAAACAGCTCAGAAGAGATTCTGAAACAGCGCAAATTCTTAGGTTGTTTTGTAAAATATGTAGAAAGAATATCTACTAGTTTTGTACAATTTTCAATAGCTTTAGATTGAACACGTTCTTTACCTCCGTCTTTAAGAGCGTAGGTTTTTGTCGTTGTTCCGAAATTGTATCGTTTAGCTAGTGATTTATCGTGAAATTGGCAGCATTGGGAAATGCGCCAATCAGTTTGTGATTGGTTAAAATACATATTATCTCCTACTTATTTTTTACTATTTTACAATAAGTTAGAGTAATAGTCAAACGTTATTTTCTTTCAATATCGTCTTCTTCGCAAAGATCGCCATATTGAATCTCAACTACTCTTAGTATTTCATCATGTTTATTTTGTAGTTGATGCCATTGTTTTTTTCTAATTGTTGTAGTACTAAGCCTTTCTACGGTGTAAAGATCATAATCTGTTGAGACATTTAAAGTTCCTACAGTAGCAGTTCCCGCTGCTACAAACCATAACTCTTCTCTGTGCTGGTGTCTTTGCATACTTAATGACTGTCCAGGATTTACTACTAATTCTTTTACTTTTACATTAGGATATTCTTTTAAAACACTCCAACTACCCCAGTCCCTGTTAGCAAACTCTTTATCCCAGTTATTTAAAATAACACTTGAAGAATTTTGTTTTCCCCCTCCTACTCCAAAAGCAAACTCAACACCTATTGTATCTTTCCATAGCTTTTGCTCAGGAGTATTAGTCTCTGTTCTATCTCCTCCGTTAGCAAAAATTATCGAGTCATCATTCCCAGTAGTACAACGAAGTTTAAAAATAGCTGCACTAGCTGACCCATCAGAATCATCCCAGGTTATAACTTCGTCAACCATTTTTAAGTTTTCTACCACACTAATACGCTCTTTTAAAGGCATAAATGGCTTACCCTTTTTACGAGTAAGCCATTCGTCTGAATTTAGTCCTACAATTAATTTATCGCCTAATTTCTTAGCTGCTTTAAAATACTCTATGTGTCCAGAATGAACAGGATCAAATCCTCCAGTTACTAATACGTATTTCATTAATTCTCCTAGTGTATTATTAAATCGTCATCAGTGTAATACAAATCATTCCAAATATTTCTTATTAAACCAGTTTTTGTATATACTACACTAAAACACTCTTTCATAAAATCATTATTACGGTAAATCTTTTCCATTAACCAACAAGCTCTATAATGTACTTGTAGATTATGATATTCTGTCGATTCTCTTTTAATATTAGGATAGTGTAATTGAATCAAATTATCAAAAAATATTGTTTTACTTTGATCATCCAAAGATAAAACTATGTCTATTTTTTCTTCTTCTATCTCGTTTAAAGTTAACTCTTTTGCTGCCATATTTTAGATACACTTATAGAGTGAAGTGCATAGCACCCCACTCTATATTTTCTAACAGTGTAACTGATTACTCAGCTGTCTTTGGCGTATAGTCTGCGCAAGATAGACCACGACGAGTTAGAACTGTCTTGACACCACGGACTGTCTTATCAAAGTTCTCAGCAATCTGCTCAACTGACTGGTCAAGCATATCTTCGATACCTTCATAAGGATCGGCCTTAGTACCCTTCTTGTTCTTCTGCTCGGCCTTAAGACCCATGCTTAGAAGCTTACCACGAACTGAGTTAGCGGTCTTGCCGACTGCCTCGGCAATGTCCTCAAGGAACGCACCATCTTCGACCATAGAAGCAATCTTCTCTTCCTCTTCAGCAGAGTAGGTCTTAGGTGTAACCTTCTTCTCAGCGGGCTTAATGTGTGAGGTCATCTCTAGTGAGAGAGCCTTACCATTAATCTGACGAGCGGTAAACTTACCGTCCGCGAATCCAGCAGCAATCTCTTCAGCTGTCTGGTTACCAGAGTTAGCTTCAAGATAAGCAGCGAGAGCATCAGTCTCATCTGCGGTAAAGACAGGTGCTGCACCTGGCTTCTTAGGAACGTCGTAACCAAGCTTACGTAGCTTTGCAGTTACAGAACGACGAGGAAACTCAAACTCGTCACAAAGTGACTCGATAATATCCTCAGTTACGCCACTGCCGCAGACATCATTCATGCGGGTGACCATTTCATCAGTGTATTCAAACTTAGACATGTTTTCTCCTTATTTGTCAGTAGTTATTTTGGTTTTTTCTGACTGAGAGTTTTTCTCTCAACGTCATAAAAGGATTATAGCAGTTAAAAGATGATAGAGCAAGATTAATGTGACAGTATTTAGTCTTTTGGTCTTTTGTGAAAATCATTAAAAAGCACCGTTTAACACTTCAGTTCTATTTTCCCAATAGTCTACCACTTTTATTCCACTACTAATAGCTTTTTTATATTTACTGCTACTAGTATCTCCTGCAGTTATCAAAGCATAGCAGTCTTTTGTGACTGTGTTAGTAACCTTAAATCCCTTGCTTTCTAATACTTCAGCAAGTTCATTACGGGTCATATCCATTTTCCCTGTTATGCAAATTTTTCGTACTTCGTCGGAATCACTCTCGAAGTCTATGCTTTGATTCTGCTCTAGACGAAGAGGAAGCCCATAGACCCACTCCTCGTTCGTGTCAAGCCAAACTAGTAGATTTTCTACGGTTTTAGGCCCGATTCCGTGTATCTGCACCGTTTCGATCTCTCGCAACCGATCAAACGAAGGTATGTGTTTTACAATTAGCTTAGAAGCTCTTTTTCCAACACCAGGGATACCCAGAGATGCAAGAACTAGCTCATAAGGCTTTGTCTTGCTACGTTCAATTTCTGCTACAACTTTTTCGCCATTTGCCCCAAGAAGGCTCCAATCTTGATTGTCAAAAAGGTCAATCGGATGAAGTAGTCCCATTTTAGACACGGACGCAGGGCCAAGTCCCTTGATTTCAAGGGTCTTGATAAAATGTTCTAGCAACTTACTTGTACTGTGTTGCGAAGCATCAGTTACAAATAACTTTGGGCCGACTTTACGAAGAGCGTGTCCAATGCTCTCTTCGGCATGTCTTTGTTTAATTTTTAGATTATGTTGTGAGTGCTGGAGTACTCTATTAAACTTCGGAATCACCCCGCCTGCTCTTTCGATCTGTATCAGGTCGCCAAGGCCCAAGTCATGACTTTCGATGAATTCTATATTGTGAAGAGTTACGCGACTTACCGTCGCACCGTCAAGTTCAACCGGGTCTACTATGCCCGTGGGATTAACAGTTCCAGTTCTACCAACAACCCAAATCACATCTTGTAGTGTTGTTGTGGCTGTAAGACTCTCTTTTTCTTTAAGAGCAACAGCGAACCGCGGATATTTAGAGGTATATCCTAGCCTTTCACACTCTCTCCAATCATCAATTCTATACACTAATCCGTCTTGAGGATACTTTGAACACAATTCCTCATCGAAAACTGTATGGAACAACGATGCAGATAGAACTTTCATTTTATTGGTGTAATTCATAGCCACACCTAAAAGTTCATGTGCAATAAATCTAATATTACGAGAACGAAACTCTTCAAGATCAAGTAGACCAAGTGCTCCGCTAACGTAATTTCTAAAATTATCTACTTCATTGTCGGTTACACATTCGCCGTTTACAGCGACATCTCCGGCAATAAGTTCTGGAATACCTAATATTCCTGGAATTAGATGTGATACATCTTCTCCAAACTCACCATTTCCGCGAGTTAGAGCCATAGAAGGTTTTCCATTTTTATAGATAATTGTTAAGTTGGCTCCATCCATTTTAGGAGTCTCAACTATAAATTTGTCTTCAATCTCTTCTTCATCATATACTTTGCGAAGAGAGTATAATTTATATGGATGACGCACTTTACCAGCTGTACCGCCTACACGAACGGTAGGAGAATCTGCATCATGCCATCCTTGATCTGTTTCTACTTTTACCAGTTTATCATATAGTTGATCAAATTCTGCATCACTTAACTCAGGACGATTTATATCGTAGTATAAGTGGCAGTGATGGGCAACCAGTTCTTTTAATTCTTCGTATGTCATAAAATAGTTATCCGTTTTATTGTATAAAAATTATACAATAAGTTTTAACCGATAGGCAATAATTAATTGAAATTTAGATGGCTGGAATATACCTAAATCGTAAGAAAGAAGCTTTTTTAGTAGTAATTTTTTGTGCTTCTTTATATAGTTTAAGACCTTTTGTTTTTCCAAAAGAGTCTATTCTTTCTATATTCCAACAAAAAGGAGGGGTATCAAATTCAACGAAATGATTTTGATTGTGAAGAACTCTTAAATAGAGCTGACCATCATCTCTTAAGAGATGATTCATTTTTGCTAAATAGGTATAGATAAATACCGATGCCCCCTCAGACAATAATTCCCAGGTCGAAATTATATGATACGCATTTTCTGGATAATGTTCAAGAAAATTTTTTTCTTCAATTACTGTTATACAGGGGTTATTTACAAATTTTTTTATTTGGTTATAATTTTTTGTAATAAGTAAAATACGTTTATATTTTTGCTTATTTAAATAGTTTAAGATTTTCCAATCTATCATATTTAACCTAATTTACTATTTAAAGCTTCTACTAGTTTTACGAGATTTTCTTTTTTATTAAGGTTAATACCTTCAATTTGAATCTCTAACAACTCTTCTATTTCTCTTAACATAGTTTTAACTGTTTTAGTTTTACTTTCTTCTAAGTCTTCTGGTTTTTGATATATTTTAAGTTGTACTAGCTTACTAATTACAGACCTATATCCTTTTCCAAAATGTTTTGCTAGTTCGTGTACATCTGTCCTATTTTGATTTGTATATAAATCTATTAAAGATGCTTCTTGTTCGTCTGACCATGCTTTAATACTCATTAATCATTTTCTTCCCTAAAATTAAATTCCAGTTGTTCTGCTGTTTCTAAGTTTCTAGAATACTTAGCGTAAAATTCGCTAGCTTCTCCTAGTGCTTGTATAATGGAGTCTGTTTCTTCTGCAATAAAGGCATACCCATTCTTGGTTGGAAACCAGTATCCAGTATCACCATCCATTTGATAGTCTCGAATATGTACATAAACTTGTCCTCTAAATTCACTCATAGTAACTTTTACTACATTTTCATTTGGTTTTTTAAAAACGTCTATATCAATCATAAAAATACTACCTTGTTCCTAACTTCTAATAATTCTTTTATCCATTTATTAGGAATTCCACAGATATTTAAAGTATACCTATTTTTATTACTTAAATTAATAGCACCGTGTAAATAGTTTGGATTAAAGAATATTATTTCTCCTTTTTTTAAAACTATTTCTTCTTTTTCTTCTCCAAAAAAGAATTTAAATTTTTCATCTTCATTTAGAGCCATCCACATTCTTATGATAGTAGGATCGTCTTTATCAATATGCATAGGAGTAGAATGTTTTGGTTCTTGTTTAAAGACTCTTATTCTTGTAGTTTCAAATTTAAAGTAATCTACTACCTTATTAATAATAGGAACTTCCATCAACCTAGTATATTTATAATTTTTTGGTATATCTTCTAGTTCAGATTTATATAAGTCATCTTCTTTTCCTGTAGCACTTTTTATAGCACAGGCAGTTATTGCATTTTTTAAATCATAATCATTACAAGCAAAATATGGAAGTTTTTCTATTTCTTTATCCCAACTAGCACTGATAGTAAAATTAGGCTTAAAGTAATTCACTAATTTTAACTCCTTCTATTCTATTATTCATGTGATCTGCACCAAATACTACTATACTATTATTGTTTTCGTATATATTTTTTACATAATTATTATATAAATTCTCTAAATCATTTAAAGGCATAGTATAGTGTGCTGTTACTGTGTGAAAACAGTTACTCCACCAAATATAAGAGTCTTCCGTACCATCTATTAATTTTATTAGTTTTTCTGAATTTTCTAACAAATTACAATGTATAAAAGTATGTTTTAATTTTTTATATTGTTGCCAGTGTTCGTAGAACGTCTCTTCTGACTCCCAATAAGTTAATTCTCTTTCCCACAGCTCTTCATAAGACTTACCCTCTGTTTGTGCTCCGAAAGTTTCATTTACTTTAAATTTTTTCTTTAACTCTCTTAAAAAATTGGGATAATCTCTTCCGTCCCAAAGGTCTATTAAGGCTTTTTTAAAACTAAGTGCTTGTTTACTATAATCAAAGTAAACGATTTCTGTAGTATCTGTAAAACCTATAGAATGTAACATATAGTTGGGTTTGAATCCGGCAGCTACAGAATATAGTTTTTTAATTGGTTTTTGTACTTTTTTCGTATATCTTTTAACATCAAACATAGCTTCTGTGTTCCAAAAAAATACACAGTCTGTAGCACCATTTAATATGTTTACTATCCAATTAAGCTGTTCTTTTAGGGTATCTAAATCTTTGTTAGGGTATGCATATCTTTTAGTAACTCTTATCTTAGGATGAAAATTATATACTTTTAAATTATTATTTAATGAGGTATTAATAAAGTTCCATCCATCTACATAAGGAGTACATACTTTTGTATCTTGTGTAGGGTCTAAGAATAAAGGTGTATAGTCGTCATGAATATTATCTGAAGAGCGCTTTGCTACAGCTACTTTTTCTGGCATACCAGAATCTCTAACATTTACCCCCCAGTCAGGTTTTTTAAACTCTTCGTAATATTTTAAATTAACTAATAGACATTGTTTGTGTAATCCATAATAATGATTATCACTGTTTTCTTGTGAATTGCCCGAATCTTTATCAATTATATGCCCAGTTATGAAAAAGTCTATTTTATTTATCCATTCATCTATATATTTAAAAAAGGTAGGACTTCGAATAAAATGACCTATAGACATTATTAAACAATGAGTATTTTCTGTTTTTATTGCTTTATTTAAAACCTCATTGATAGAATTTCCATAAAGTAATTCTCTGGGAGTAGGAGAACTCATATGTCTAATAAAAAATTCAGTTAATTCTTTATATCTATTTGCTAAATCTTTTTTATATATCTGATCTCTGTCATCATAAATACCGATTATATATTTAGGCATATTTATTATAGCTCTCTTCTACTAACTTTCTATACCTATCATTTTCTACCCCATGAATAATAATATGATATCTATCTTCATCAGACTTATTAATATAGGCGTGAGTATTTCCTACGTCTAACAACATTACAGATCCTGGTTCCATAGGAACTACCCCATGAGTCTCCATCTTAAATATACAACCAGTGGGATGATTAAGTGCTATATTTACTGGTGATAACATATTTTTATCCATATCTCTATGAGGAGCAATAAAACCATTTGGTTCTAATAACATAAAACGAACTCTAAAATATTTTTCCATTGGAAACTTATTAATTAACCAGTTAGTTGTAATTGGACATAAAAAAGCTGTTTTAGTCCATCTATAGGGGGTATCTTCGTGAGACTTATATCCATAAGAAGTAAAATGATTAGTCTTAGTCTCTTCTATTCCATGAATACATAAGCTCTTCCAACCTCGATGTCTATAGCCTCCAGGAGAGTCTCCGTCTCTATGTGAAACAAAACGTTCTTTAACTTTTTTAGCCTCCTCTAACATTTCTTCGTATGGAATAGAAATATCTAAAGGAAGCCACGGTAGTCTACTTTCTGTTTTTATCCAGTTAAAATTCATAAGAAAAAGACTCTCCACAACCACAACTAGATTTTGCTCCTGGGTTGTCTACATAAACTCTTTGATTAAAAGGAGCTGTTTCATATCTTATGATAGCACCTTTCATATACTTAATACTTTCGCAATCTATAACTACTTTAGGAGACTCATTTATAATAATATCAGAATCTTCTATCTCTGGATCATTAATATAAAAAGCATATTGAAAACCAGAGCATCCGCCTCCCTCAATAGCTATTCTTATAAAATCATTCTTTTCTTTTATAAGAGTATTAAAATACTTTATACATTCGTCATCTACTGTAGGGTTTTCTATTTGATTTTCGTCTACTATAGGAGCATTACCATGAAAATCTCTTAAGATTTTTTCATCTAAAGTTTTTGGTTGTTCTATATAGCTCCATATACTAAGTGTATCTTCTTGGTCTTTGTTCATTATTATATACTCCTGTAATTACATTAATGTAATTTTCAATAATAGCGTCCCAAGTATTAGGGTTATTATAGTTCTTTACAGTTTCTAAAATTCTTTTTCTTTCGTGATGCTGATAGATTAATTTCATTTGAAACTTTAAATTATTTGCATCAGGATCAAGAATCCAAGCATGTCCACCCATATTAGTAACACTATCCCCAGGTTTTAGGGCAAAAAGCTCTGGGTCTGTAATATTAACATGTTTTCTGTTCGTTGTGATTCTAGCGCCAATTTCTCTAGGAATAAACTCTTCTGTAGGTCCTTGATCACTAATAATAGGATAGGCACCGCACGCTACAGATTCTTGTATATGCATACCAAACCCTTCGCCTCTATATGGATGAACTACTACTTTAGAATTTTTATAGATATTTGCCATATCTTGATCAGATAATAGGTCTGAATTATATATAATTTTACCACAGTCTACATGATATTGCAAACTTAGAATTTGGGATAATAAATTGTTCTGTCCATAAATTTGAGGAGTATCTTTAATAAATAGTTGTACGTTATCAGCTCTAACAAAAGACTCTTTCCAAACATTTAATAAGGTATCTAGACCTTTTCTAGCTTGATGATTACCTACAAATAAGTATGTGAATTTTTTAGCGTCAAAAAACCTTGACTCTTCCGGTTTAGTATTAAATATAGTTGGGTCATAACCATTTGGAACTACAAAAAGTCTATTTGGATCTAACCCTCCTTCTAAAAATTTATCTCCTGTCCACATACTAGGAGTAATTACTCCGTCAGCAAAATTTTCCCATTTGTATTGCCATTCAAATGGTACTTTTGAATATTCCCAAGGTTGAATAAATAAAATTTTAGTTTTTTCAGAAACAGGCCATCTCCAAATAGGAGGATAGGTGTGTCTAATTTGAATATCAGGTTCTACATTTTCGGATTTTTGTAAAATACCCTTTAAAACTTTAATTTCTGATTTATTTACTTTGTGGGAACTATCATAAGAATCTAACGGAGTAATAATAGTATTTATGTTTTTATTTTTACTTAATCCAACAGCTAGCTTTCTATTAATTATAGCTAGTGAGTGATTGTCAAAAAATTTCCCTAATATTTCAACTGTTATCATTAGTATACCCTCTGTGCTTCCATTTTACATATATCATTTAATTCGGCTCTTTTAATTTTAGTTAATCTAGCCCACTGCTTTGGATCTCCTAGCCCAGAAGTCTTAAAATTTCTTAATTGTTCATAATTTTGTAAAGTAGTCTGTTTCCAAATATCAAAAAAAGGATCTTCTTTTACTCTATCAGAGTGACCAATATTATTAATTTTTTGATTTAAGTCTTTTTCGTTTCGGCAAAGACTCCAATGTAAGATACACAGAGGAGTTTCTATTCTAAATTGATTATTAGTCCATCTAGCATAGGTAAATTGATTATTTTTATATGTAGCGAATCCTTGTCTTTCTGATTTAATAAAACTTGTATCTTCCTCTGCAATCATAAGAATATCTTCTTCAAACTCTTTCCAAGGCAAAAACCAAGTAAAAGTTAAATCGTACTTTTTATAATAAGGCTCAAACAAAGGACACCAAGAGTAAAAGAACTCTTTTGGATTAATCAATTCTTCGTCTGCATCAAAAGACATAATCCAGTCATTAGTGCAATGAGATTTTAAAACATTTCTTTCATAGTTATCATTTTCAATAGCAAGCCCACTTGGATGAAAATGCTCTTCAATTACTGAAATTTTGCCTTTTGTGTCGATCTTTTTTAATTCTGCCCAAAGTTTATTTTCGTCAAATGTAAAAGATTGGTGACTCCAAGTAAATCTATCTTTATCTAATCCTAGTACAATCTCGTCTACGTAATCATAGTAAGATTTTATACTATTAGGGAGTAAATGTGCATCATAACTAATTAAAGAAATTACCGATTTTTTAATCATTTTTTACCTCTTTTTCAACTTCTTTTGTGTTTAGAGTAAATAAGAAAACAGCAAAACCATTGTACCAATTCATACTATCTCCTGCGTTATTACTAAGCTTTTCAAAAAGAGGCTCAATCTCAATCCCAGGAGTTTTAGTAAACTGAGCAAATGCTTTTCTGACTCCATTAGAATTCCAGTTTGAGAACATTAACACAGTATGCTTATCAAACACTGATAAGTATTTTCTTAAAATTTGTTCTACATTAGCGTGATGTTCATCTAAATCATAGTGTATAATATCCACTTTTTTTGCTATTTTTTTAACATCTACTTTAAAAGCATCTTCTTCAATGATATTGACATTTGAAAATTTATACCTATTTAATAGGTCTACAGTAGCTTGTCTAGCATTACTCCAACCATTCTCTTTGTATTGTTTTGGTTCTTTAATATCCATAGTAAAATCATCTACAGCATATGTAGTCAACTTATTATTATAATTAGCAGCTACTAAAGTAGATCCCCTATAAACTCCTAATTCTAAGTACGTAAGTCCTTCTTTTATTCCACAAATATTATTAATTGCGTGTCTAGTTTTTCTTCCACTAGCTCCATATAAATCTCTTTCAAACTCTCTAAGCCCTGAGTTATCTAATTCGGCTTGATGAAAAGCTTCAATAATTTTATTCTTCGTCAATTGCGTAATTGTTTTCATTGACTTTATCTCCTCTATTAAATATTTTTCTAATAATGTACTCTAGTAAAAAGAAAGGACCAGTTATTATTAGTAATATAGCAGTACTTAAACATGTAATTCCTATAACTGCTACAATTAATAACCATGCTGTAAGATATATTACATTGTTCTTTACTTTATCTCCTGAAAAGTAGCTTTTAGTTTTTTCTGATAAAATTTCAATCGCATGTTCTTTTGATATCACAAAAATATTTTCCTCATCCATTAAGCTACCTCTGTATCTACGGTTTTAAACCATTCGGTTCCTTGCCATTTTTCTTTAAGTCTTTCTTTATTTCTTGCTTGAGCGTCATAAAGATTTTGTGTCATAACTCTTTTATTATCTTTACTTTCCCAGTGAATCAAAGTTGAAGGAGTCATATATATTTTCCAACCAGCTTTACGAGTTTCCATACAATAATCTACATCTCTCTCGTATGTATACTCAAAAGACACATCAAAATCTCCTATTTCATCAAGTACTTTTCTTCTAATATATAACCCTCCAAAGGTGCACCAAGCGACTTCTCTAATTTTATCATACTGTCCAGTATCAACTTCTGGAGCTTTCCAGAATTTCTTATCTTCCATCCTAAAACCGCTTCCAAAATGATCGGCAGTTCCGTCTTCATTAATTTTTCCTCCTGCGTGTTGAATAATAAACTTACCTTCTTCATTCTTAGCAGGATAAAGAAGCTTACATCCTAACATACCTGCTTCTGGATATTTTTCTGCGTAATTAACTAATTCTTTATACCACATATGGGTTGTATCTTCTGGTAAAGGGTGCATATCCGCATGAAGAATGATAATGTCATCATCGGTTTGTTTCCAAAGTTTTTGATACATCATATCTGATCCTATTTTTGACGTATCTTGTTCAAATATAGTATCTAACTCCCAAAGTGAGTCTTTTAATCCTGCTATCTCTTCTGGAAACACATATGGACAAATAATAGTAGCCATTTAAATTAACCTTTCTACCCAAGTTGCGGGAGTATTTTCTGTAATAAATTCTAAGGAAAGAGAGTCATAAACAAAAGGCTCAGGTCCTCTTTCTGAAATCCAGTTTATCATTTCTACTATTGTATCATCTAGACTTTTAGTAGTATTATAATTAAATTGCGTTTTAATTTTCTCTGAAGAACACCAAGCATTTTTAACTTCTGCTGGTCTATCTGGGTAGTAATCAATTCTTGGATAAATACCACAATGATGCCCGATTCGATGTGCTAGATCTTTAATAGTCGTTTCATTGTCATCAGGGCCTATATTAAACACTTGTCCTGTTAAATCTTTTTCGGACTCATACAAATGCCAAATAGCTCTTCCACAATCTTGAATGTTAGAAAAACTTCTTTTTTGTTGTCCGTCTCCGTATATAATAATTGTTTTTTTCTGTAATACTCGATTAATCATGATCGCTACTACATTTCTATAAGGGTCCATATATCTTTGTCCTACTCCAATAACGTTGTGTGGTACAATAGTAGTAAAACTTAATCCATGTAATTTACTTAGTAGCTCTAGGTGTTCTTCTGCTTGTGCTTTAGCTAGTCCATAAGGGTCTTCTGGTTTTCTAGGCATATCTTCTGTAAAAGGAGGTTCTTGTGCTCCATATCTAGCCATTGAAGAAAAGTTAAATAGTTTCTTAACATTGTTAGCAATACAAGCAGAAGCTACACTAACAGTACCTCCTACAATATTTTCTGCTACAACTTTAGGGGAAAATACTGATAACCCTTCATATGGTAAAGCAGCACAATGAAATACTGCGTCTACCCCTTCCATATGCTCTTTTAAAGACTTAAAATCTAAAATATCAATTGGTTTATAATCAATATTGTTCTTAAATCTAGTTAAATTAGAGTCAAGACCTCCAATTAATGTGTCACAACATTTGACTTTTGCTCCTACAGAAACAAACAATCTAACAAGCTCAGATCCTATAAGACCGGCAGCTCCTGTAATATATACTTTTTTCATAATTTAATTCCGTCCCATACATAATCCCAGTTTACTAAAGGAGTCATATCTTCTTGTTTACAATGAGTGGCGACTCCTGGTAATGGATTTATACATTTAGTTTTATTTAAAATATTATTTAATTCTTTTATATCAGTACCAGAAGCTATAATATCGTCTATAAAAGTAGAAAATATTTCTTGTGTGCCTATTAAATTCCAAGAAATATAGTTAGTAGTTCTCCAATGTCTATCTTGTCCTAATAATATATGCGCTTGTGTAAAATCTTTATAATTAGCAGGAGTATCATTAGGGGCTATAAAACCTTTCCAATGTTTAGTAGCGTCTTTTATAGTTCTTAACGCATTTCCATTCCAAAGATAATCATCCTCTAATAACGCGTATAATTTGTTTTTATCCTTTTCTGCTTTTAGATTAGACTTCATATCTTCTAAAGGCACTAAAAAACTTTCTTCTAATGAGTTTATCTTTACAAAATTGTGGAGAGTTGAACATTTATTAGATAACCAGTTAAGAGTCTCATCTCTTACATCGTGGTGATATATAGTAATAAAATCTTCACTAGTAACATTAATCATAAGAGACATCCAACACTTTTTAAGTGTCATTCTTTTATCATAAGAATTCCATCTATCAACGCCACTAATTGTTTTTTGGTTTTCGCTAACTCTTATATAAATATTCATTATTTTGTTATAAATCTATTAGGATTAAAGTTTCTATAGATGACCTCTGCTAGTTCAGCAGGTCCTTTTGTAGGATTCCAGCCAAGTTTTCTAATTTTATCATCATTAATATGATAGTCTAAATCTTGCCCAGGTCTATTTTTTACTAGTTTTGTCTCTCCTTTTCCTGCTACTTTACAGAAAAAGTCAACAATTTCTAGCACAGAAAATCTCCAGTCTCCTGAAACGTTATAAATTTCATTTTTATTGCCAGTTTGTATAATAGTTTCTATAGCTTTTACCGCGTCTTGTACCCATAACCAAGTTCTTACATAATTTCCAGTTCCGTGAATTGGTATAGGCTTATCTTTTTTAAGATTCATACAAATAGTAGGAATAAGTTTTTCTGGGTATTGGTCATTACCAAAACAATTTGTCATTCTAACTATATTATAAGATATATCATATGTTCTAGCATAAGAAGTAACTAAATGTTCCGCTGCTGCTTTTGAGGCAGAATATGGACTTGAAGGATTTAATATATCAGTCTCTAGAAACTGTTGATTAGGTTGAGAATCTCCATATACTTCGTCTGTGCTAATATGAATTAAATGAGGACGATGACTCTCTGGCATACGTCTTAATAATTCTAATATATGGTGTGTACCTGTAATATTACTATGAATAAATTTAGAGCTATCAGCAATAGAATTATCTACGTGGGACTCAGCTGCAAAATGTACTACATAATCACATATAGGTAAATATCCTAAATTGTGAATATATTCTCTTGATTCTATATAGTTTGGCTTTTGTTTAAATATTTTTGAAGTGTGTCTATCCGCTGCATAAGTGTAACAATCAATATTGATCACGTTATGGCCCTTATGTAACAACTCACTTACAAAATGTTTACCAATAAATCCTAATCCACCAGTTACTAATACAGTTTTAGACATATATTTTTTTAAATTCTTCCCATGTGTGAATATAGTCAGACTCATCAAAAGTCATAGAGCAAAGAGATAAACAAATTGCTCCTTTTGTATACCCTTTTATTTCTCTCCAAATATGAGGATATAATAATAAACCAGTTCTAGGATTAATCATCTCTACTTCTTCTGATGTTTTTCCGTCTGATAAATAAGCGATAAATCTTCCATAAATTGGAATTAAGACTTCTTGAAGCTGATGATGTGCATGACCGCCTCTGACAGCTCCGGCAGGGACGCTATCAACAGTAAACATTCTTTTAATTTCAAAAGGAATTTGTTCAAGATTATTAATATAGGTTAGATTGCCTCTGTCATCAGAAACAGTAGGAAATTTTAAGATTTCGTATAACATTTGTCCCTCAAAATGGTAGGTATTCTGTTGCTAGGAACCTACCGAACCCCAGAAAGATTATGCAGCTAGTGCATAATTCTCAGATGCTACGAAATTATCGTTTGCATTTATTGATTTTCTTGCGGTTAAGGTCGCTTGCGCACCTGTCTCTCGGCTTTCCTATTATCTGCCTGTCGATCCTATTTCGCCCCCATCATAAACACACGATTATTTGAATTTATTGTTAATCCACTTGTATACAAAGTAAGCACCAAGTAGAACAACAATGGTTCCAATGCCATCGACCCACGATGTCTCGTTCATTGCATGTATTAAATCTGCTGTAAACCAATCCATTGTTTTTCCTTCATATGTTTATGGTGGAGGCGCGGGGTACTGCCCCCCGGTCCAGTTCAGTTTTCAGTCTACGTCATCAAGACACTTAACTTCATACTCTTCCATAACACTATTATAAAGAGACTGAGCTATGGGTTCAATATCTTTGTCTGTAGTAAGATAGATGCATCTTCCAATTCTAACATCTTCTACAGTTTTAAACCCTAAATTATTTAAAGCTTTAGTTGTCGCTTTTCCTGCGTTATCGAGTATTCCTCTCTTTAGCATTATAGTTATTTTATATGATTTTTGCGACACTGTCAACCCCTTTTTTAATTTTTAAAATTTTAGGTAATAGCTTCCGTCTACATCTAGTTCTTGTATATCGCTATCAGCAGTTTTATAATTAAAGATTCTAAAATCATCCGCCTCTAAGTCCCATACAAGTTCCATACCTTCTGGGTATGTTTTTTCTGATCCTGCTCCGACAATACAAGCAGCAACAAAACCGTTAGGTAAATCCTTGATTCTAGAGAATACCATTTCTCTTTTATCGCCGTTCTTTTTCTTAAAAGAACCTTTGTACGCTTTCATAAAAAACTCCTTTCAAATTTATACCATTAGTATATCATTGAAAGAAGCATTAGAGAAGATTTATTTTAAACCCAAAGCTTTGCGTTCCAACTTAAAGAACGTCTCTCCCCTTCTCCTCTAAAGGGTGATACTTCATGATTTAGCCAAGCAGGAAAAACATAATAATCTCCTACTTCTGGTTTTACTGTTAACATGCCCGGAAATTCTAACATATGAGGATTTCCTCTATCGCTCCACAAAAACTTAATCATTCCGTCATCGCTTTTTAAATCGTTATTATTTGAAATCTGTTCTGGAACTTTCAAGTAAATTACCGAACTAAGAGCTGCAAAAGGCTGACAATGATTATGAAGAGGGTTATAATCACCAGTTAACTGTTTATTTACCCAAAATTCATATATATCTACACTTATGGTATCATTCCAAGTAGTACGTGCTTTTGGATTATAGTGTAGATAACCATTCATCCATTCAAGACAAATATTAGAAGAAAAAGTTAAGAAATTAGACATAGCTTTTGATTTTCTAGTTTCTTCAGTAAGAGGTATTTCTCGTTGTTTTCCTGCTTTAATTTGTCCAGCTAACCTATCATCATATGATAGCCCTTCTAAATCAGGGTCATCTGATAAAATAATATCTGTAAGTTCTGTTAAGAAATTAACTGTTGGTTCTGGGAGCTTTACTTTGAGGATTCCTGCTACGGTTAGTGGAACCCATTCTATTTGAATTTGGTTTTCCTGTGTTGTTTCTTCTACCATTATTTCCTCGTGTTATTTGGTTTTCTAATTTTAATAGAATAGCTTCTTTTTGAGCATGCTCTTTTCTTTGTCTAGCAACAGCTCTTTTTCGCTTTTCTCTTCTTTTTTCTCCTTTAGACTTATAGTGTTGTCTTTCTTTTAACTCTATAAAGATATTAGCTTCATGGAGTTTTCTATTAAGTAACTTGTAAGCCTTTAAAGGATCATTATTTCTAACTATTATTCTCATTATTTATCCTATACTGATTAAAGTAATCTATGATTGTCTCTTTGTAATTTTTATATTGTGAGTTCCAGTTATAAACTTCCATTAGTTTCGAAGAATCTAGTGTTCCTCTATCTTTACCAGTAGGACCAGATTTATTAATTGTTTCTATTTCATATCCAAGAATATTTTTAGATTCTTCTCTAATTACTTCCTTAGAACGAAGATATCCAGAACTTAGATTATACACTCCTGGAACCCATTTATCAATCATTTTTTTAATTACTACAACAAGGTCCTTAATATAGATGCAGTCTGCCTCTTCTACTGTTACAGGACGGCCATTTTGATATTGTCTTTCTATGTTCATGGGCATTGGAAATTTACCGTCTCCGAAGCCATAAACATGCATAGGACGCACTATTATATCTTTATCTCTTTCCATATAAATTTCACTTAATTGTTTACATTTACCGTACCAATCTACTGGATTTTGCATAGCATCTTCTTTAATTGGCCCTGTCCAAGATCCATAAGACATGGAACTAGAAAAATGAAGTATAGGACAATCAAACATATATTTAAGTTGAACTATGCCTCTTACTATAGAGTCTTCTGTAAATTCCTTAAAATATTGAGATAAAATAGCCTCAGACAAACTACCACAATTTATAATTAAATCTGGCCAAAAAGGAGATATTTTATCTTCTAAATGTTCATTAAAAGTCCAAGACTTTATAATAGATATATTTTTTATTTGATTATTTCTGTATTCCGCTGCTTGTTTTCTATGCTTCATTTCTAATATAGAAGCTGGTTTTAGTCCGTCTTTACCTCTATGAATAGCAGAGTACCCAGGATACTTTTCTGACCATTTATCCATAATAATTACTGTATGTTCTTTTTTAAGAACTTCAGCAATTGCCGCCCCTATGAATCCTTGTCCTCCAGTAATTAATATATTAGACATTTGTCAACCTACCATATTTTTTTAATATACTTAGTTCTTTTTCTGTATATCCTACCATTAAATCTTCCGTCCAATCACTTCTATCAGGTAATACTCCTACTAAGGTGTTTAATGTTAATTTAGCTTTATTTGTAAAGTTGGGTATTTCGTTTTGTAGTCTTTCTATAAAAATTTTCCAGTGAGAAAGACTTCCTGGCTTAACCATACACCTAACCATTATCCAGTTTTCTAACTTATTTTTATCTATTTCGCTTATTATAGCTTTTATATTATTTATCATTCTATCTTGATCATAAGAGTCTTGATGTACTGATATAGATAAACAGCTATGATGAATTAATTCTGCTAAGTATTTTTCACTTCTGCTTCCGTTAGTTGTTGTAAATACTCTAGCTCCATAATCATTTATTTTTTTACAAATTTCTATATAATCTGGAAACATAGTAGGCTCTCCGCCCCAAAGACTCATTGTAAATGTTCTACCATCTAGTTTTTTAAATAAGTTATCTAATCCGGTAAATACTTGTTTTGATGTATTTTTATGAGGTAAATTATTATGAATCGTATCAGGACAATATTCACAAGCATAGTTACACTTAGCCGACAAAAACCATTCAAATTTTAAATCTATTTCTTTTGATCTAAACTCTTTATAATCAGAGTTGGGGTCTTGAGATACTTTAGGAACTCCAATATCAAAAAAACATGAACAATAATCTATAGTACAAGTGTGCCATTCCTTAGGAATACGAAACTCTTTATATATATTTCCTAGATGTCCTCCGATTCCACAATCTCCGCCTTTCATATCTCCATTTTCTGCTATAGCAATATTATATTGTCCTACAGAACATTTCCAACCTTTCCAAGCATTTAGCTTAGAAGCTCTTAATTCTTGAGGATAAAATTCTTCTACTGTTCCATCTTGTTTAATACCAATAATAGTTTTACCAGACACTTTTTGACCTCAGCATTTCTGGGTTAGCCGGACACATATTACAAATAAACTCTTCTCTATTTAAATTAGTTCTAAAATCTAAAAAATCTTTATCTGACCCATCATAATCTAATGCTTTATAAATATTTCTATACTTTTCCCAAGACTCTGTATTATTGATACGGGACATTAAAGGCTCTAAATATGCTATTTGAGAGCATTTCCATAGTTTTCCATCATAAAGTTGAGTGCAATATTTAAAATAACAGGCTTCCCAGGACTTTTTGGGGTCATTATCTTGGTAAGGGGTTACTCCATTTTTATAAGTTTGATACCAATGATTCGTCATGTCTCTAAATTCTATTGTAACACCTTCTTTTTCATATACAGTTCCATAAGAAACTAAAGATTTTGTTTCAGAATTTTTAAAAGAACCTTTAAAAATAGAATGTACACTATCAGAAAGAAAATTAAGATACTTAGGCTCTTTAGAGTGTACACTAATTACTAACATACAATTAGTATCTTGTAATACTTTTACTAATTCTTTGTGTTTATTTAACAAAAGACCATTAGTAAATAATCTTAAGTCAGTATTAGGAAAATGCTCTCTAGCTGCATATATAACTTCGTATATATTTTTATGTAATAAAGCTTCTCCTCCCATAATTTGTACTCTAGAAGGATTAATTTTAGTTTTCCAGTTAATAAAATCTTGTTTTAGGTTTTCTAGACTTCTTATACCAGCTACATTGTGATCACAAAAATTATTGCAACCTCTACAATTAAGATTACAATTTAATAATACAACTACATCTAGTATTCTTAGATCTAACATAAGGCTTCTGCTATTCTTTCTAATTCTTCATCTTTTAAATAGTGATGAGAAGGAAGCATAACAGTAGAAGCGGTAAACTGTTCTGTCATAGGGCACCATTTTTTATTGTCATTTAGCCAATCATACTGATGGAGAGGTTCTTTAAAGAATGTTCTTGCTAAACAACCTACATCATTAAGTGATTTTATAACAGACTCTACCTGGTCTGGAAAGACTGCCATCGTATATCTCTCCCAGACATAATTATCGCCGGGTACGTTTGGATAGGGAAGATTGTTTTTATACCAAGTAGCAATTGCGTCTCTACGCTTTCTATACTCAAACTGCTCAAACAACTGAATCTCTTTTAAAAGAACGGCACAAGAGGTATTATCCATATATGACTTAGTACCAAAGGTAATAATTTGTCCAGATTTTGCTCTGCCATGTGCTGAAGAAAGATAAACCCTTTCCTTAACGTCCTCAAAACGTGTTGCAATTGCTCCTCCGCTACCAAGCGTTCCTGGATATTTTGTGAAGTCGAAGGAATAGCATACCGCTTCAGACGAGCTACCAGGGGTATAAGCATAAGGCTCTCCCATATAAAATGCTGGAGCTGCATCTTCAATTATACAAGTATTTACAAATCCTTCATTATCAAGAATAGTTCTAATATTTCTACAATCTACAACGGTACCAAAATTATGTACTGCAATTACTGCTGCAGGAGCTAAAATTGCTTCTTTACAATACTCTTCTAAAGAATCTATAGAAATATTACCAGTTTCATCACAATCTACAAAATGAAGAGTTCGATTCATAAATTTCACTGCATTTGCGAAAGCACGCCATCCGTAAGAGGGAACTACAATAATATCTCCAGGCTCAGTTAAGCAATGTATTGAAATTTGAAGTGCATCAGTACAACAATCTGTAAAAGTCCAATATGGAATGCCTGAAAGCTCTGCGCATTTATCATGAAGAGCTTGTTGTATAGGAGATAAATCTCTGCCATCTTCTGATTGATATGGATAGTCCATAGCATCGCTCATGGCTCTTAAATAGTCTACTTTATGTCTTTCTAATCTTTGTTTATGAGGGATAAATGCTATTTTTTTCATTATTCACCTAAATAAAATTCCTGTTGATAACTAATAGGCACTAAATCATAAGTATCAGGTCTAATTAGAGATTTACTTTTTATTCCTGATAAAAGTTCTTTAGTTTTACTAGTGTAGGTATCAAATAGTTGATGATCTTTGCTTTTCATAAGATTATATACTACACTATCTTCAGTTTTCTTTTTAATTAGCAAATCTGATCCTAGCCCATCAAACTTGTCTGGTTGAAACCTGTTGTCAAAATTATATCTACAGGCTTTGATTACATCTTCTTTATACTTAGAACGTTCTCCTAAATACCCAGTAGCAGTAGGAACGTGTATTTTAAAATAGTTTTTTACTAAATGTGCTTGTTTTATTTGTAACTCTGGTGCATCTAAACTTGTATAAAACCAGTCTGCATATTGACCTATGCTAAGTCCTTGACCCATTTTTGCATAAAACTTATTATTTTTTACTTCTACTTGTGGTTTCATATCAGCAAAAATATGACCCGTGTAGTGTACAGAATCTTTGTAAAACCCTAGCTCTTGATAAATTGGAAGGGTTAACCTTCTGATATTACCAATAGACCCGTTAAAGTATGAGTCAAACCAAAGATTACCTTCTAGTAGCTTTAACAGAAGTTCTCTTCCGAATCGGTTTATTGTAATCTTTGTTTTTTGTAAATAGTTTTTATAGGTGTTTAGCTTTTTTATTGCTAATTCTACATCAGGTAAAGGATTTTCATTAGCGACTTCGAATACATTTATTACAATCTCATCAGGATCAATACCAGCTTTTATAAATGATTGTACCATTGTCTCAGAATCTGCTCCCCCACTAAAGTATAGTGTAAGATATGGGTACATCTGCCTTAGTTGTCGGCATCTATTAATTAATAAGTTATCAAAAGATTCTGACGGTTCAATTTCCCAGTTATATTGATCCCACTGGCCGTCATGTAAAAGAAGTCTTAAGTTTTGAGGGGTTTCATCAGATAAGATGAGAGATATTTTACTATTATAACTTTTATTTGTGTGTATATTATAAACTTTTTGATGAGAAAAGATAAAGTCTCTGTCAAACTCCATTAAGCCTCACGTTTCCAGTCCAATCCTTTAACCCAGTCTTCATAAAATTCCCAGTTACGTTTACCAATTACCTTTTGAAAAGGTTGACCATGCTTAACAGCAACAAATAGAGGAAAATTTTTCCATCCATATAGCGCGACTCTAGGATCATCTTCATCAAAATACTCAGCGTCAATATCATGAACATTAGTATCTACATAGGCTTCCATGCGATTACCCATATCACGAGTCCATTGTTCTAAAAGAGGCGTATAAACACCCCAGAGCTTAAATTCTGCCATTTTAATCTTCCCAAAAGTTTCTTTCTCGTTTAATATATAAAGGAGATTCGGTTCCGTCATCGAATTGCAAGAACGCACGATGACCGTCTGCATCTGAAATTTCAGCAATATATTCGCGTGAACCTTCAAAAACAATAGTAATTTCACCAGTTTTATTTTGCTCTGGCGTAACATGTGAACTTACATATGAGAAGCCTTGCTCTTCATAGTGGTCTATAGTTTCTTTAAAGTCAATGCGATATGCTGATATTTCTACTAAATTACGCATAATTGTATGGTATCATAGTGCCATACCAAAGTCAATTAAAATATCATGATAAACGCTTATTTGCTAAATTTTTCTGGTAAAACAGACTTAAATTTAGTATAATAAGAAAATGGAGGAAAACAATGGCAAAAGCTATTAAATATCAAGTTAAGTATCGCCCTCATCGGTCCTTCTTCTGGAGACACATCAAAAATGTACAGGAAGACGGCATAATTGAGGGGACAAGTGTTCGTTTCTTTATTAATGATAAAGGCGAACGAATTGAGTTGGCTCTAGAAGGTATTCATCTAGTGTTCTCGCCAGAACGCGTAGATGCTATCGAAGAGCTTAATCGTAAAACAAGAGAAGATCTAAAAATTCAGTCAAATACAGGATTGGCAGGTCTATAAGGATAAATATGTACCTAAAAGCAAAACAGTACTTCATACAACTATCTAATCAAGGTCACGAATCAGCGACTATCCTCCTAGAAGAGTATGAAGAACTAAAAGAGAGTAATGGAGAATTTGTGGCAGCACTCTTTCTCCGTAATGTTTATATTGATTTTCAACTAAATATGGATCGTGTAAAAAATGGTTAAAAGAAAAGAAACATCTAAGAATCTAGGATTTTCAACTTGGGATGTAAATAATTATATTCGTGAATGTCCTAATGTAGTTCGTTGGAATCCTCGTCTAGCTATTGATTGGATGGAGTCTATCTCTGTGCGTGTCTGGAGCGATATTCAAGCTCGTGCGTATAATCGAGCAGCTAAACGTATGAATGATTACCTAGATCATCTTGAAACTTGTCGTTTCTATGACAAACGTGAAGTTTGGGAAAATGATAGGGTTCGACGAGTTACATTGCTTGAAACCTATGACTAAAGCACTGGCTAAAATGCAGTGCAGGAATTAATGAAATTTTGAATTTGCACAAACCTGAAAAGTGTGCTATTCTAATTGTGGAAATAAATAAATGATGATTCGTTGGAAAAACAAAAATCCATACTTAAATTTTTATCGTGAAACAAAACGCGTTATTCTATCAAAGGGAAGTAATGATATGAAGATTGATCTTATTTCTCATATGAGTAACTATGATTATGCAGGAGACTGGTTGTTTAGCCATCCTTCTCATAAGTATCTTGGGAACGGAGTTCCTCAGCCTGGTGATGACGTTTCACAAAATCCTTATTATCTTTTCCTAGACCACTCTCGAAGTGTGCTTCGAACACAGGGTAGCGTCTCTGAAAAGGTTAATAAAATTGCCGCTGAACTTTCTTGGATGTCAGAAGACCGTCTACAAGATTGGGCATATACAGTATAAAAAGAAAGTGGGGGACGTGTGCCCCCATTTTTTATTGGAGACTCATGAAAAATATAATATCAGCACCTATGAATCAGGTGTATAGTAGAGAATATATAGAAGCCTGTATTGATGCAGATATTACTCCTGGAGTTTTCTTTGATAGAAACTCTACAATTCCCTCAAAAGATTTAATAGATTTTGGTAATTATTTATATGTAAGTGTTGTAGCTGCTAGAATAATGAAAATAGATTTTAGAAAATCTGGTTTTAAAATAATAGAAATACTAGGTTTTGATACTGTTTCTGATTTTGAAAAGCTACTTATTAGAGTAGAACAATTATTAGATGCAGGTATTAGAGTTGTATTTAAGAAAGTACATATGGATAAAGCTCCTACTATACTTTGTAAAGGAGCAGAAGCTGCAGGACTACCAGGAGATAAATCTTTAAAAGACGTTTTTATTCAAGCAAAAAGTTTATATCCTTATAAAGATATAATAGTTAGTGGAGGAATTCACTCTCCAAAACAAGTAAAATATTATTTAGATAACGGCGCTATAGCTTGTGCTATTGGCACTCTTTTTGCTGCTAGCCAAGAAAGTCCTTTATCAAAAGAAGCTAAACAATTACTAGTAGAAAAAACTACTAAAGATATAGTAACAATGCCTAAAAACGGACTAAAACTAACTGAGTTTACAACAACCGATTTAAATCATACAGATGATCTTAGATTAGGAGTACAAACAGGTAAAAAAGGTATTATATATTCTGGGTACGGAATAGATCATATAACAGAAATAAGACCTTTAAAAGAAATAGTTGAAGATTTAAGGAGCCTTTTATGAATCAACTTGAGAAAGATGTATATCTTTTATTTAAAAAAACTCCCATTGATGTAATGGACGAAGAAGAAGAGTCTATATCTGGAACCTCTAGGTGGGAACTAGCAGTATCTAGAGAAGATGGATCTACACATATAGGATTATTTAATCTATGGTTAGCAATACAAAAAGTCGCTGAGTCGAACAATGTAGAATTCGGAGATGAATCTAACATTGACAATATAGTTAAATTATGCGATAATTTAATAGAATATGGACTTCTTAGAGAAGATCCAGATTATAAAAGACAGAAATTTACACTTATAACAAACGAGGAATTAAATGCCAGAAGAGAAGAACGTGGTCCGTATAGTAGACCCGAGCATGATTGATAAGCAAGAGCTTATGACAAAAATTACTGCGATTACTGATAATCTTCTTCAGATTGAAAGTTTTCGTGAATTAAATAACGATATTGTAAAGGAAGTAAAAGAAGCTTATGGTTTTAATGCTTCTGCGATTCGTGCTGCTGCAACAGCTCTTTACAAACGCAAGAAAGAAGAGCTAGAAGAAAAACAAACTGAGATTATGACTATTATTGAGTTGGTTGAAAGTGCAAAAAGACGATCCGCCTCCGACCTTTGACTATAAAGACCACCCTCATGAAAATGAAAGTTGGGATCAATTTTTAGTTCGTAAAATGAAAGAAGAAAGAGAGTATAATGCCAGAAGGACCGGAGTGCACTATAGTAGCACGACAGTTACATTCCGTTATAAATGGAAAGACTATCTCAAATATAGAAATTTTAACTGGAAGATATCTCAAAAAAGAACCTGACGGGTTTACAGAATATTTAGACTATACAATTAACGAAGAGCCTCAAAAAGTACTTGGAGTTAACAATAAAGGTAAGTTTATTTATTGGATTACTAGCTCTGGAGTTATATTTAGTACACTGGGTATGACAGGTACTTATAAAACAGAAGATAATAAATATGCAAGAGTTCGTTGGGACTTTAATGACGGTTTTTCTGTATACTATTCCGATATGCGTAACTTTGGCACTCTTAAATTTTTTTCGGGTGCCGACTGTCAGACACATTTAAATAAAAAACTATCTGAAATTGGTCCAGATATGTTAAATGAACCTTGTGACGAAGAAACTTGGTTACAAATATGCGAAAAGCGAAAAAACAGCTCTTTAGTAAAATTTTTAATGGAACAAAAAAATGTATCAGGTGTTGGAAATATATATAAATCTGAGTCTCTTTTTTTATCGGCTTTGGCTCCTCACCGTACAGTGGGTAGCTGCTCAGAAAAAGAACTTCTTAGACTATACAAATCAGTTAAAACTGTACTTAAAAATTCACTTGAGTCTGGTGGTGCAACCATTAGAAATTATTCTGATTTATACAATAATCAAGGTGACTATGTAGCTTTTCCGTCTAAAGCAGATGATATGATGAAGTCTAGAATAGGGGTAATGGTTTATTCTCAAAAAGAAGATCCCTATGGAAACCCTATTGAAAGAATTGTTCTTGATGATAAGAGAACAACACACTGGTCACCTGCTATCCAAAAATAGAGAAATTTTTCTTGCACAGTAGTTATTTTTATAGTATTCTATTTGATAGTGGAGTTTAATATGACTACTGAAAAATTAGTCAACAAATTATTAGAAATTAACTAACCAGAGGGTTTGCCTAATGGAAACCCAAATAAATCTTGCTTAATAGGAGAAATACAATGGTAAGCAATCAACTATCACTTTTTGACGTAAATCGTCTAACCCCCTACGCTGTAGGTTTTGATCGTCTATTCGATCAGCTGATGACATACACACAGCATCAGTCTCAGTCTACAGGGTTCCCACCTTACAATATTCGTAAAGAGGGACAAAAATACTTTATCGACCTAGCAGTAGCTGGTCTTTCTAAAAAGGACTTAGAGGTTGAAGTAGCTGATGGAGTTCTAACAGTTCGTTCTACTTATGAAGGAGTTGACACAGCAACAGATACTATCTATAAAGGTATTTCCTTTAAAAAGTTCACTAGAAAGTTTACTCTAGCAGACGATATTGTAGTAAATGACGCTGAGTACTCGAATGGTATGCTCACGGTAGAGCTTGAGCGAATTATTCCAGAAGGGAAAAAGCCTAAGTTAATTACAATTAAGTAAATAAACTTAAGGAGGAGGGGGGTGCGTATTGCACCCCCTTTTTTATTTTTATGAAAAAGAGACTAACAAAACTACTATTGGTAGCTTTTATGATTCTCTTTCCAATAATGCCTGTTAAAGCACAAGCAACCGGAGGATATTTGTCCATTCCTTTATTTTGTTCCCCTAACAGTAAAGAGTTTTTAGACATACTAAGAAATGAAAATTTTACTGTACAAAAAAACTGGGTAGAAGAAGAGGGACTTAATATAATTACTTATTGGGGTCGTCCTTTAAAGGATAACTATTCTTTTGTTTTAACTATTACATTTGCAGAAGGGATTAGTTGTATCTTGTCTATGGGTAATCAAATATTACTTAAAGGTACTAAAATTAGTTATTAATAATGCAACTAAATTATGAAATTACTGAATCTGTGACAGCAGAGACGCTGCCGACAGGACGTACTTATTTTACCCCAGATGGTGCTTATCCTAGTATTACTACCTTATTAGGTAAAACATCTCCTAGTCTAGTTTGGCTACAAAAATGGAAGGATAAAGTAGGGGAAGAAGAAGCTGCTCGTATCTCTAAAGAAGCAACAGATCGAGGAACATTAGTACACGAATATTTAGAAAAGTACTGGAATGACGAAGATATTACAGAAGATTTAGCTAAAGAATCTCCTAAAGTACGTGGTCCTGCTAATGCTCTTATACGAGGAACTTCTAAAAATGTTACCGAAGTTTGGGCACAAGAAATTCCTGTTTGGAGCCCTTCTCTAGGCTTTGCTGGTAGAGTCGATATGATTGGACGTTGGAATGATGTTCCAGCTATTATAGATTTTAAAACTTCAAAGAAGTTAAAAAAAGGAAAAGATATTAAAGACTACTATCTTCAATGTTCTGGTTATGCTTATGCTCATAATGAGTTATTTGGAACAGATATTAAGAAGATCGTAGTAGTAATTGGTGTAGACGGAGAAGCAGAGCCTCAGATATTTGAGCAACGCGCCGTTTTATTTTTGCCTGATTTAAAAAACAGAATTTTAACGTACAAGAAAATTAATGAGACATAAAAGACGGAAACTACCTTATAATTATTTAGAAAAGTATTTAAATGTAGAGTTAGATAAAAGAGATTATGATTTTATCAGAGGGTGTTTAAATCACCAAAAACTATATTTTCAACTTAATAATGTACAATGGGATACAATTAAAAAAATAGAAAAAAGGTATCTCAATACAGGAGATAAATAAAGTGGTCGATGAAGAAACAACTCCACACACAGTTCTTACTATGGAAAAAATGGAATCTCTTTTGGATAAAGAAAGAGAAAAATATATGAAGATTATTAATAATCTTACAGATCAAATTAAAAAAGCAGGGTGTGAATTGGAGCATCCTTTTGACAGGGAAAGTATGTGTGTAATTAATACACTTGCTAACGGACTTCAAGAAAAATTAAAGAAAGTAGAGTATAGGATACATACAGCTTTTAAAGAGAATAAAATTCCTAAATTTGAATATGAGTTTATGCTATCGGCTTTAGAAAAAAATATATGAAATCAGCTAGGTTAGAGATATACTTAAATATTCTTTTGGAAAAGACTATTATATAGGAGAATAATATGCCTACTGATATAGAAATGAACAGGTTATATTGGATTATAAAAGGAACTCTTATGCCACAACACTGGGATGATAATACTAAACAAGCTTGTTATGATAATTTTTTTAAAAGGTGTTGGTATAATGAAGAAAGCTATCTTCACGAAACAGGTTTTGAAGAAGCGTATAAAGAAAGGGTAAAAAATGGTTGATATACCAGATAAATATCAGAATCAAAACGTACCATATTTTGCATATAAACAGAGAATCGAGAGATATAAAGATAGATATGTAAAAGCCTACGAATTAGGACTAGACACTATCTCAGACTGGCTAAGTGCGGGGCCTAGTAGCGATTATTATACTCCTAGTAGAGCCGCTTTAGCAAATAAATGTACACTTCATAGTGGAATTAACCATTGGCATTTTACTGACTGTGGTAGTGATGCTATACAAGCGGCACTTGCAGTAACTACAGAACCAGGTGATCAAGTTATTATTCCCGCTTGGGGATTTATTGCTACTCCTGAAAACATTTTATGGATAAACAGAAAAATTATATTCTGTGATAACGGACCTGACGCCATGATGTGCCCTAATAGTCTAGCAGAGGCTCTAGATAAATTTCCAACTGCAAAGGTTGTTATGCCCGTTCATTTATTAGGAAGGGTACAAGACGTAGAAATGATTTCTAATATAGCCCCAAAAAATGTGTGGATTGTTGAAGATGCTGCTAATGCATTCTACATGAATGATGGAGGTAATAAACCGGGATACGCAGATATTTCTTGTTATAGTTTTGATATTGCTAAACACCCAGCAAGCACTGGTACAGGAGGGGCAGTTGCCACTTCTAGTAAGCGTCTAATAGATGATATGAAAGAAGTAACTCAGCAAGGATTCAATAAAAATAGAAACGGGTTTGTTGCTCCTGCATCTAAAAGTTCTATGGACGATACTACTGCTCGTATTATAGCAGAGGATATTGATATACTAATAGAAAATGATGTTAGAGAGCAGCGTAGAGCAAATAATAAGCTATTTGAGAAAGAAATTCTACAAGAAAGATTAACTGGCGAAAATAATATTTGTACAGGATTTGGATTCTTTCCTTCTAAAATGAGTGCAAAAGAAGCGGCAGGAGAGTTTAAAAAAGTTGGAATAGGTGTTAGTGTTTATCCGTGTTTTCCTGACATGCCTTGTTTTTCTGACTATGACTCTGTTGAGTATCCATATGCACAACGACTAGCAAAAGAATTAGTTATTCTTCCCCTTCATGAGTATTTAACAGATGAAAATAAGGATATTATGATAGAGGTTTCTAATTCTTTATAATGAGAAACTTATTTCATGTCCAAAACGATGATAGAGTTAAAGTTCACAGTAAAACTACTAAAAAAATATACTCTACTAAGTTACAAGTTGCACTAAGTAAAGAAACTCTTAGTAATTTAGAAGTGATTCACGACGGTGGTTTTTGGGATTCTGTAGATTGGTCCCACGAGCCTACAGAAAATTATTTAGATTTATTAGATGAAAGATGTAGACAACTTAGAGATAAGTACGACTATTTAATTTTATATTATAGTGGAGGATCGGACTCAGAAACTGTATTACAAAGTTTTCTAAAAAGTAGAACTTTTTTAGACGAAATTGTTATAAATCGAATCTGTTTTAATAATAATGACCCCGCCCTGCTAGATATAGAATTAGCTATTCAAAAAGTAAAAACCTATATTAGATTTATGCCCGGAACTAAAGTTACAATTAATCACGTAGACGAAAAAATAATAACTGATTTTTGTAATAAAGATCGTTGGGTAGGTACCGCTTTTAATGGAACCATAGGTATGATAAGAAGATTTGGGGCTTATGATTTCGCTGAGTATAACCATAGTCAGATATACGCGAAGGGCAATGTTGGACAAATCTATGGAGAGAACAAACCCGTACTAACAGTTAGAAACGGAACTTGGTATAATAAATTAAGCGGCTGGGGAATCGCAGCTGCTTTAGCAGGAGAGTGGTTTTTTACTAGCCCTGATCTACCTAAATTACATGTAAAACAGTGTTATTTAGTTAAAAATTATTGGGAAGAGTATAATCTTCCAACAAATAAAGTGTTGGGAGGATTAAACGATAAAGAAACTAGTATACTAAAAGATGGCAGATCAATTAGACAACATTTAGAAGCGGCTTGTAGACTACCGTTTGATCAAAGATGGCAAGCAGTAAAACCCACAGGATTAGGAAATGATCTTAGATCTGATGTTTGTGATAATGAAGATTCTTTAGTGTATAAACATATGAGAAAATATGTTCCTAATTTAATGAATTTGTGGAATGATAGTATAGTTATTCCTATTGTTAAAGAGATAGGAAGGTCTAATTATTTAAATTTAAATAATTTTGATATGGAGAGAATACCTGTAAGAGAGTATCAATTAGGATAGTAAGTATTGACAAATTAAATAATTTGTGTTAGTATTTTATATAGCTTAACTAAGCTAAAGGAGTTATTAAATGGCAAATAGTTTTAATCATTGTCTAAAAATTATTCTTCACCATGAAGGGGGTTACGTAAACCATCCTAAAGACCCTGGTGGAGAAACAAATCTTGGAGTTACGAAAAGAGTTTATGAAGCTTGGTGTATGGAAAATGATCTACATCAAAAAGACATGAAAGATTTAACTATCGAAGATGTTGCTCCCATTTATGAAAAGAACTATTGGGGACGTTTAAAATGCGATAAACTTCCTGTAGGTCTTGATTTATGTGTTTTTGATTTTGGAGTAAATGCTGGAACAGGTAGAGCTGCTAAATATTTACAAAGAATGATTGGAGCTTCTGCTGATGGAGCGATTGGTCCTGCAACTCTAAGAAAAGTTACAGAGTTTGTGAATATGGAAAGCGTAGAAGGAATAATTAGCGAATATCAAGCTCGTAGACAAGCATATTATGAGTCATTAAAAACTTTTGATACTTTTGGTAGAGGTTGGACTAGGAGAGTTACAGAAACTACTGACTCTGCAATGTCAATGTTAAAACAACCTGACTGGTAAAAGTGAAAAAAGCATTAATAATAGGTGCTAATAGAGGTATAGGTAAGGCATTAGCTAACTACCATAGTAGCAGTTATGATGTCTTATCTACTTCTAGAGCTGAGTTAGATTTGTGTAACACAGAAAGTGTTGCTAATTTCATAAATAAAATAAAAGATGTTTATTTTGATTTAGTTATTTTTTCTGCTGCACAAAGAAGTGAAGAGGTTTATAATATGTTTAAAGTAAACCTCTTTAGTTACTCTAAAATTTTAGAAAATATACAAATAAAAGAAAAATTAGTATTAATAACCTCTACAGGAGGAGTGTTTTCTTGGACTCAGGAATCTAAAAAAGTTCCAAATGACATCATACTACACAAATGTAGTAAAGCAGCTTTTAACATGTTAGGGCTTTGTTATCATATAAATAATCCTGATATTATTACACTATGCATTTGTCCAGGTAATGTATTAACAAAATTAAATTTTTCTGGAGAAATATCAGCAAAAGAGTATGTTAGTGATACTTTAGGCCCATTAATTGATCGTTCTATTGAGTCTGGGCTATATATTAACTTTGAAAGACAAGAAAAATGGTAAATTTTAATCATCTTAAGGAAGTAAAAATGAGTTATTGGCAACATTTCAAATTTGCTATTTTTACTTCTTTTTTATCTTTTTATACGGGAGTATGCCTACTAACTCATGCAGTATTTCCTTTTATCTTTGATGATACTTTTAGTAAGTTTATAAAAAAGATGTATAAAGAAATTACAAAGAGAGAATATTAATGTCTAAATATCTTATTGTAGTTATAATTTTAATGGCAGGAGCCGGTTATTGGTACTATAACGACTCTCAGGCCAGAATTAAGATATTAACAGAAAATAATGCTAAACTTGAAGTAGCTAATAAGACTAACCAAGAAACAATCAATACTCTTCAAGCAGATTCTAAAAAGTTTTCTCAACTAAACTCTCAGTTACAAAAGCAATTACAAGAATCTGAAGCGTATGGAGATGAATTAAGACAAAAACTAAGAAAGCACGATCTCACTGCTCTCAGTGAGAAAAAACCTGCTTTAGTGGAAGGAAAAATTAATAATGCTACAAAGAAAGTTTTTGAAGAGATCGAAAAAGATACAGGGGCTATTCCTAAGCAGCCTATTGTTAAGTAGTCTTGCGTTAACAGGTTGTGCTGGCTTCTTAGAAGATAAGGTGACTGTACAGACTAAAATTGTACGACCCGAAATTCCAATTCAAACAAAACCAAAACCTGTTACTATGAATAATGTAAAATTTTATGTAGTAACGAAGAAGAATTTAAATGATTTTTTAAAACGTTTTGAAAAAGAAAATGGAAATACTGTTTTTTATGCAATTAGTGTCAGGGATTATGAGGATTTAGCAATAAATCTATCTGAGTTAAGAAGATATATTCAGCAGCAAGATAAAATTATAGTTTATTATGAAGAGGCTATAAAACCTAAAGTTGAAAAACCAAAAGATAATACGGATAAAAATAAGCAGTAAGCAAAGTAAAAACTTACTTTAAGAAAATTTTGCTGGTAAATTTATTAAAACATAGATATACTCATTATGTATATCTATGTTTTTTTTTATTGGGAGTAATAAAAATGGATTTTTTAAAATTAGTTTCTGAGGTGGGGTTTCCGATTGCAGCTGCGCTTGCAAGCGGGTTTTTTGTTTTTACAACAATGAAATTTATATTAGCTAGTGTTATGGGATCTGTAAAATCTATGCAAGGAATTATTATGTCGCTAGATAATCGTGTTAAAACAATGAATCATGATTTGATTAGAATTGATATTTTAATGTCTTCTGCGTTAGGTACTAAACCAGATATAGAAAGAATTGCTAGAGCACAAGGAAAAGAAGATGCTAGACGGGACTAAAAATTTAATTCTTAGTGTTTTATTTATGTTTTGTTTAACTGGTTGCACTGCTGTAACAGCCACTCAAATATTTAGTTCTATAGGGTGGTTTGCAGTTGACTCCGCTGTTGAAGCTGAGACAGGTAAAAATCTTACTGATAATGTAGTTAGTGGGGTAACAGGTAAAGATTGTGAATTAAAAAAAGCGTTTAAAGAGGGTGAGAAAATCTGTAAGTAAAAAGAGAAAAAAATAATGGATGCTATTGCAGATGCTATAAGTAAATATGGATTTCCTATTATCGCAGCTATGGGATTAGGTTATTTTGTTTATTATGTATGGACATGGAGTACTAAAATTGTAAAACCTGTTATATCAGAAACTCAAAGTACTCTTATTCAACTAATTGACCAAATTAGAATGTTAGATAATGATTTAATTAGATTGAATCAAAAATTAAATACTATTCTACAATTAAGAGATAAAGATAATGATGGCAAGATTGATAATTTGGATGACCTTGATCATCCTAGTAAGCCCAAGTAGTGCTTCTGAACTTAAACATTCTTTTAAATCTCCGGCTTTTAACGGTCAGGGGTTTAGTTCTCATGTTCTTACCATAGAAAATTTAACTTTTCAAAGAAAAAAGGATATAGAAGCAAAAAAAGAATCAGAGGCTCGTGAAGCTGAAAGAGAAGCAGAAAACACTAATATTAATAAGTTTTTAAGAAATTTTGAGAGTAGAGTTTATGCAGAACTTAGTAAACAGTTAAGTGAAAAGCTATTTGGGGAAAACCCACAGTCGAGCGGAACAATTACTATTCTAGGAAATACAATACAATATGAGACGATTGGTGATATGATTAGAATGACAGTGACAGATGCAAATGGAACTGTAACAACAGTAGAAATACCGACAAGTGGCTTCGGTTTTTAGGCGGAAATATATATGATGCGGATATTAGGAGTAGCTGTTCTAGCTATATTTTTAAATGGTTGCGTAACCCATCAGGGCTTGTTGGAACCAGCTCCTGCTTCTGTTTCTTTTACTCCTCTTAAAGCAGGATTAAGAGATTTTGCGTCTATAAAAGGTAAGCCTGTGGTAGTAGCTGTTTACAGTTTTAAAGATTTAACTGGACAAAGAAAACCAGCGGATAATATTGCAAATTTAAGTAGCGCAGTTACTCAAGGAGCAGAAGTTTATTTAATAAAAGCCTTAATGGATATATCTGATGGAAAATTTTTTAAAGTTGTAGAGCGAGGGGGTCTTGAGGCGTTAATTAAAGAAAGACAACTAATTAGAAACACCAGACAGAGTTTTGAGGGAGAGAAAGCAAAACAGCTATCTCCTCTTAAGTTTGCAGGAATACTGATTGAGGGTGGTGTGGTAGGATATGACTCAAATAAACAAACTGGTGGAGCAGGAATTAGACTACTAGGGATAGGACCTCAAACTGAGTGGAGAATGGACGTTGTTACTGTAGGATTACGCGTTATTAGTGTTCTTACAGGAGAAGTACTACTTACTATTACAACCGAAAAAACAATATTAAGTTGTAATGTAGGCTTAAATGTGTTTAAGTTCTATGATATGGGTACAAAAGTAATTGAGGTTGAAGCTGGGACTAGCACGAATGAGCCTGTAAATTATGCTGTTAGACAAGCAATAGAAACAGCAGTTATTGAGATGGTGAAAGAGGGGAGAAGGAAAAAACTTTGGGACTATACTCATAAGACGGTAAAGGCGTCTACAGGAGGAAAGGAAAATGAAAAGGAGTAAGCTACTATTAATTATATTAGGCTTGTTAGTAACTCCTACTATAGTTTTAGCAGATAACGAGATTTACATTGATCAATCTGGTTCTTCTGCTTCAATAAATATTAACCAAGATGGTACAGGAAACCGAGTCGGATCTAGCAGTACAGACAGTAGTAGTAGTGGTTCTACTACTACTTTAGATATTGATCAGGTAGGTACTAGTAACGAATTAGACTATAATATCTATGGAGATTCTGCAAATGTTACCTCTAATGTTTCTGGTAACTCTTCAGATGTAGATATCAATGTTGGAACTACCGGAGGTAGTAACGGTGGGAGCGATGATGTAACTCTTAATATTAATGCTACTGGTGGTAACTCTAACACCGTAAGTGCTAATATTGGTACAACAGCTTCTGGAGTAGATGATGTTAATATGGATATTAACATTAATGGTGGTAGCAATACTGTTACAGCTACTGAAAACTCCACTGCGGCTAGCGTTACTGATAAAATTACAGATATAGATATTACAGGTAGTACTAATACTGTTACTGTTGCGAAGAGCGGAGCCTCTCAGCACGATACTACAATTAATCACACAGGTAGTAGTTCTACAATTAGTGTGACACAATCTGGAGCAGAAGCGAGTACTGTAGATGTTACAACGAATGGTTCTAGTTCTTCCGTTACTATTACTGTTAGCGACTAGTGCTTTTGCCTCTGTTGGTTCTGTAGAAAAACAAACAGGACCCGCAGATTTATATAGAAGTAAGGCAAAGCTAGAAGTAAAGAAAAATACAGGTGTGGAGATGAATGATGATATCCGTACAGGTAATGGTGTGCTTGGTATTGGTTTTACTGATAAAACAAAGGTTCAAATAGAAAAACACTCAAAACTTATTATTGATGATTTTGTATATGATTCTAGTAAACCTACTTCTAGTAAGCTAGGATTAAAAATAGCACTAGGAACAGTAAAGTATGCTAGCGGTCTTATTGCAAAAAATAACCGACAGTCTGTATCTATTAGGACTCCTACTGCACGTATTGGCGTTCTTGGTACTGCTTTTAGTATGACGGTAGATGAAATAGGTAAATCTTTAATAATACTCTTGCCCAATGCAGACGGTTCTGTGGGTCAAATTTCTGTTGAGTCAGATGTAGGTCAAGTAATACTCAATCAAGCTTATCAGGCTACTGTTGTTGGAGCATCTGAAAAATCCCCTACTCGTCCTGTTATACTAGATCTAACAGATGCTCAAATAAATAATTTACTAATAGTTAAAAAACCAAAAGAAAAGAAAACAGAAGATGCTAGTAATAATGAAAAAGGAATTTTAGATTTTAATGAATTAGATATTGATTTATTAAAACATGATGAACTTGATAAAGACGAGTTAGTTTTTACAAGATTAGATTTTAATTTATTAGATGTCGATTTACTAGCTAATATACTTGATATGTTAAATGCTAAACTATTAGCGGAAACAGAAACTTTTCCAACTAATCCTATTAAACCTGGCAGATATGAAGAAGGAAATACGCAAATTATAGGAGGAGCTTCTGAAAATTGGGAAATATATAGACAAGTAGATGGTAAAGTAGTAAGTATAAAAGTAGGTAATTATTCACAAACCCAAATGCAACTAAACCAAGGAGGTAATAATGTCATTCTCCACACTCAAGAAAACGCTTCCGATACTGTTATTGTTATTAATCAGAACTGAGGCTTTTGCGGATAATGCAGTTACTATAAATCAAGTTACTAGTGGTAACTCAAACAATATTACAGTATCAGTAGAGGGTAGTGATAACATAACTAACTTTAGTTTTGGCGGTGCTAATAACACAGTTAATATCGAACAGAAGGGCAAAGATGGTTATATTGGATATACTACAGCATGGGGTAGTGGCGCATCATGGGGCGGCGACCTAGACGGTGATAGCAATTCTCTTACAGTAAAACAATTATGTAATCAATCAGTGTGTGGTGGTGATAGATTTGAGTTTCATATCGCAGGCAACAGTAACACTGTTGATTTTTATCAAGGATATACTGTAACAACTGGTGGATCATATTCTTACGATAGTTACGAGTATGGTGGACACTTTACACAATTAGACATACACGGATCAAATAACATACTACTCGGCGCACAACGAGCAAACAACTCTGGACACGAACATAGTATGACAGTTGGTATATACGGTAATTCTAATAATGTTTATATGAGACAAGACAGCAACCAAAATAAGACAATGAACTTGACTATTAATAATTCTAATAATGATGTTGATATGGCACAGACAGGTAATGCTGGTCACAGTGCTACAGTTACATTAAGTGGTTTGTATGCCACATCCCTATATATGTTACAACAAGGCAGCACTGCACAATCATATAGTTTGACGCAAGACTGTCAAACCACAGGCGGTTGTAGTGTAAGTGTTACACAAGGCCAATGAAACCTGAATATTGGTTAATTTTATTATTAATATGTTTAGCAGTAATTAGCTTTCCAGCTAATGTTAATGTTAAACAAATAATGTCAATTGCTTTAAGCATTTGCACATAAAGAAAGGAAAATTAATGAGTTAATATACTATCCGTAATGGAAAGGAGGAACTATAAATGAAACGCATTATCTTTAGCGTAGCAATTGCTACACTATTATCAGTCCCAGCATGGGCAGACACTTCAAGTTTAAGTACAACAACATCCGGTATGGGCGTTCTTGAGAACAGCTATGTAAAAGCTGGTGTCAATGGAACATCTGGTACTCTAGGATCTGGTGGAAATACAAGCCCAGGTCTATTGTATGATTCTACAGGAACAGGTACATTCAATACCTCATATGACTATCTCACCCCAGGATCACCATTCGATGGTTTCTCTGTAAAGATTCTGGACACTGACGGTGGTACTGCGACAAACTACACCAACAATAACGGAGGTGGTACTGACATTACAGGCACAGGTGCTCTTACCGACGCTGAGAATAGTTTAACTTGGAACGGTAGTTGGACTCATAACGGTGGGACTTGGTTAATCACTAATACTTACATTCTAGGTACAACATCACAATTCATTGATACCACAAGTCAAATTACGGCAGGCAGCGATGCTCATACTGTTTGGTTTGCAAGATTCATTGATCCAGATGCAAGAGCGGCAGACGGCGACAGCTCAGCGACGGATAACGTTATTGGTTATGGTGCAATCCCAACAACAAACGTTGCGTTCTCTGAAGCACTTAGCTCACGTTATGCCTTAGGTCTTTACACTACAAATACTAACGTAACCGCCGGTGTAAATAACTGGTCTACGCAGGCTGATGGCTATAACGGAACGGTGTATACGGACGGTGACGGTAATGCATTGAATTATGGTCAAGGCGATGATACGATTGGTCTATCATGGGTATGGTCAGGTGTAAGTGCGGGTGATATCATCACAGCAAACTATGCATATATCTTTGGACCAAGTGCATTTGACGCAGCTGAAACAGCAGTTGATAGTGGTGCCGCCGGTGGTGATACGAGCATCCTTACGGGCGAGCTAACAGACATTGGTTCTGCTACTGATGCTGCTGAGTCTGGTGGAACTGCTGCACCAACAGTTGTCGGTTCAACTTCATCCTCTTTGAAACACTTTGATATAGCAGCTGATGGTTCTGTTCAATCTGTTTCAACCGTTTTATACACTGCCTCTACTGACATCTACTCAGACGGATCAACAGGTGATGTGACAACTACTACAGAGAATTTTCCAGCAGTTAGCGGGAGAATCGACCAGTACGAAGTCCTAGATGAAATCAATAAGAGCATTAACAGAGGCCTAACTTATGATCCTTGGAGAAAAGGCGGAGCAAAGAATGAGATCGGTGAGTTCTTCATCAATGGTAACTATGATAAGATCACACTAGCCAATGACTATGATGCTACAACAAAGGGCTTTGGTATAACTGGTGTCATCAACACACCAATCAATAACGTCAAGGCTATTGTCTCTGTGAACAAAGTTGGTTCTGAGATGACAGGTGAAGTGTCTGAGGGCGGAATCGAGAAGATTCATGGGTCAATCGGTGTGACGGCTGAATCAGACATGATGATTGCGACTGTATCAGCAAACTACAGTAAGAACGACTACCATGCAGGTAGAGGTCTTCCATACGCTTCATATATCCCATTTAGCGGTGAGATGATTAATGAGAGCAAGACAGAAGGTAAAGACATGTGGGTAAATGGCAGGATCTACGTCAAAGCAACTGAGAACATTATTCCATTCATTGGTGGTTCATACGGGAAACACACTGTGGATGCCGTAGACGAAACGGGTTTCTACCTCACGGCTAGAGATATCGAAGCAGTAGATGAGACTGAAAAGTATATTGAAGGCGGTGTTAGACTTATGACCTCTATTGAAGATATTGACCTACACGGGCAATTTTCTTATACAACAGATAAGTGGTTGACAGCAGAAGTCGGAGTAGGATATAATTTAAGTAAATCAAGCTCAATTAGTGTTATACTAGGTAGAGTTACTCACGAAGATATAACAATTAATAGAGCTTCTTTAGTAGGTAAAATTATGTTTTAAGGAACTGCTTAATGAAAAAATGGACTATTACAGTTCTTACGCTTCTAGTTATCTGTGGTGTTCGTTATATGGACCCGTGGATACTAGAAGCTGTAAGAATGAAAGCGCTGGATATTCATCAGCAAAATCAAGAAACCGTTATCTTAGAAGACATCGTTACTGTCGAAATTGATAATAAAACTATGGATAAAAATGGTCAATGGCCTTGGCCCCGCGAGATTATGCAAAGAGAAGTAAAGAAACTCTTTGACGCTGGTGCTGGTATGGTCGTAATGCCTATTCTATTTTCACAACCAGACCGTGGTGGCAAGGATTTAGATTTTGCTAAATCAATTGTTGCCTTTCCTGTAGTTATCGGTCAGATACCAGCCAATGAGGCAAAGGGTAATCCAGTTCCTAGAGGTGTAGCAGTTATTGGTGGTAACGGAGAGGAACCCCCTTGGACTAACTGGATTTACGAATACAATTCTGCTGTTGGACCAGTTAAGATAATCGGTGATGCTGCGGCTGGTGTGGGTATGATGAGTAGTCCACCAGAGGCAGATGGTGTTCTTCGTAGACTTCCCCTTGTAGTGCAAATCAACAACCAACTCTTTCCATCCATCTCACTAGAAACTCTACGAGTTGCAGCGGGTGATCCATCCTACCAGATGAAGGCAAGCGCAGAGGCTGGTGTCGAGGCACTTCGTATTCCAAAGTTCTCTAAAATCATTACGGATGCAAATGGGTCTATCTGGATTGACTTCCAATACAAAACCAAAACAATGAGTCTTGCAGATATTGATCTGAACGCTGAAGAATCATTTGTGCAAGGTAAGATCGTAATTCTATCCCCAACTGCATCTGGTATCGACAACCCTGTTGCAACTCCTGTTGGTGTTCTACAGGGACACGATGTTATCGCCACATCCATTGCAACGATGATGACAGGGACAAATATCTCTCGTC
>Ga0255768_10000046_pt1 | contig 122163 bp, 148 predicted proteins | sample 071ome_33_FD_179983 | JGI IMG/M metagenome (GOLD analysis project Ga0255768, IMG submission 179983) | Coastal salt marsh microbial communities from the Groves Creek Marsh, Skidaway Island, Georgia - 071412AT metaG (version 2) | ecosystem: Environmental > Aquatic > Marine > Intertidal zone >... | reverse complement strand
CCTGCCGGAAGATTGGAAAGATATTAAAGTTGCGGCTGGAACTCAACTTGACCCCAATAATATTAACAGCAAACACCCCGGCACTGGTAGTCTTACTTGGGCTAAATTGCTAGAGTTTTATACCGATATGGGGAATTTGCTATACCATCAGTGTTTGGAACAAACTGAACCAGTATTGGGACGCAAGCGAGCAAAAGAGTCAGCACGATTCTTCAAGACTTACAATAGTCAGATTCAAGCTGATGTAATGTTTAACATGAGATCCTTTGCCAACTTCCAGAAACTTCGTAATTCTGAACATGCTCAACTTGAAATCCGCGAAATTGCTGCTATGATGTTGGAGCAGGTACAAAACATTGAAGGAAATCCGTTTAAGTTTACTTTGGAATCAATCAGGAAGGAAAAAGATAATGGCTAAATCGAGAAGTTTATCAAAGAAACGTCATGAAGTTGGTCGAACTATTGCAGGACCATCACCCTTTGGTTCTCATGCAGAAATGGTGGTAGATCATTTAAGTTTAGGCTTGACATTGGACGATAATCAGGTATTATGCAAGGATGGCGATAGACATTACATAACCACAAGGGACCGACTCGATAATGGACTTGCCGATCCCCGTCGCTATTCAGGAAAGAAAGTAGAAATAAATGTACAACTACAGAGCGAGAGTTGATAAATTTGTAGATGGTGATACAATCGACTTTACTGTTGATCTAGGATTTGGAATCACTATGAAGTTGCGTGGCAGGTTAATCAATGTTGATACACCTGAACGTGGACATCCAGACTGGTCTAAAGCAACAGATGAATGTAGAAGGCTAGTGAGGACAGTTGCCGACATTATAAATGAATCTAATTTAGATAATGAAGAATGGTGGGTTACTATCAATACTACCAAGACAGAAAAGTATGGACGATGGTTGGTTAATATTGTTGGAGTAAACGATAAGCTCGCAGAAATTTGGCCTTATGATAGATAGGAAATAAAAATGAACTATAGAAAATCAGCACTGTTTGCAATGGCAATGAAGGCACAGACAGATAAAGCTGAGGCGTTAGCTAGCCTTGCTGTTTTATTGGACCATCCTGCTGGAATTGGAGATCATTCAACAAAAGATCTTCATGAAAATTTACACAGTGCATTGTCTAAACTAGCAGATGCAGATGATAGATTGCAGGCATTAAACAGATATTTTCCAGAACTTGAAGATTTTCCTCCAGCCAACACTTGAAAATAACGATAAGGAGTGTACAATGAAATTCATTGATCCAATTCCGCCACAAGTAGATGCATGTGATTACTGCGGCACTTTTCGTCGAATTTTATTTGCAATGGGAAACAGTATGGAAGAATATAAAAATGTTTGTCATGACTGTATTATGGACGCGGTTGAAGAAGATGAATGCTATAGTTACTATCCTTATACGCTATCAGATGTGGAATGGTGGGAAGAAATTGAGGCAAAGTATTCTCAATACGACAAGGATGTTTTAGAGGGTTTTGAATGGGAATGGTTAAGTGGTGAGGAATTTTGATTTTATTAATCTTTGGAGGTATTTTATGAAGAAACTTATTACTGCTACGATTTTGCTGTTTAGTTCATGTAGTTTTCTTGCAGCAGACGACTGCTGCGTTCCAAGAACTGTAGTACACGGACGTACAATGCATTTCCATTATGTTACCCCGTGTGAGGTATTGCGTGGAACTGCGTGTTATATTGGAGGGGTGGGACATCGCGTATTGCATGGAGTTGGTGCAGTTATTGCCGCACCATTTACAACGCCATACAATGTTCCAGTATACAGAAAAACATATCGTTATGTTCCGCCAAGATTTATTCCGGGCAGAATGTATGAGGTACAGCAAGTTCTTCCAGCCCCTGTCCCGCCAGCATCAGAATACGATCCGGTTCCAGTTCCATCTCCAGATCCTATTTCGACGCCAACAGCATATTTGCTAAAGTCCTGATTCTGTAAGAATTTTCCCATCATTCCCCTTGACTCTCTGGTAGGTTATGCTAAACTTAGTCTATCAGAGAGTTTTTTATTCTCTTAGCTCAGTTGGTAGAGCAACGGACTTTTAATCCGTAGGTCGTGGGTTCGAGTCTCACAGGGAACACTAATTTTTTTTATTACTTGTTGAGGAATTTAAAATGAATTTAGAAGATCATCTGAGTATTCTTTACAGAGAAAATTTTCAACTTGCCAAGAAAGAATTTGAAAACGAAAACGCTCTTGGCACTCGATGCAGAGAAGCATATCATGCGTATGCTATGGAATGGACTCTTGAAGATGCAGAAAAACTGATTTCTGATTTTCTTGAAGAAAAGTTTCAAGACATCTATTGACAATGCCGATAATCATCGTACAATCAAGCCGTACAAACAACCAACCACTTTTTTGAAGGACGATTGACATGAAGATTGAAAATGCACCACAGGACGTTACTGTTCACGGCGACTTTGCCACATCTGACTTTGCAGTTGGCGATCTCGCATTCATTGTAGACATGTTTGCTGATAAGGTTTATTCGCACAAAGAACGTGCTGTTATCCGCGAACTGGCTTGTAATGCTCATGACTCACATGTTATGGCAGGTACTACAGACATTCCATTTGATGTGCATCTGCCAACATCACTTGAGCCATTCTTTTCTATCCGCGATTATGGAACAGGTCTTGATGATTGTGAAGTCCGCACTATCTTTGCTGGTATTGGAATCTCCACAAAGCGTGATTCTAATGAAGTGATTGGATGTTTTGGTATTGGATCTCTATCTCCATACAGCATGACTGATAGTTTTACCGTTAAAAGTTACAAGGATGGCATTTGCCGTACCTACAATTGTTATCGTGATGAGGCTCGCAAGCCGGTCGTTGCTCTGTTAGCAGAATGTGAAACAGACGAGGCTAATGGTCTTGAAGTTAGTCTGTCTGTAAATGGCAGGGTTTGTCAGTTCGAGGCTGAAGCAGAGAACGTCTTCCGCTTTTGGCAGGGAACTATTCCAAATATTAATAACGTGCATGTTGTTTCACGATGCAAGCAGCAACGTGATGCTTATATCTTCCAGTCAGATGATTTTGGCCTGACTGGCGGCTATGGCGATATGTATGCAATTATGGGTAATATTTCTTACAGAATTCCTTATGAATTGTGCGACATCCACGCTGGTGGGTACTTAAAGTTTGAACTTGGCGAATTAGATTTTGATACTGCTCGTGAAAATCTGTCAATGACAGATAAGGTCAGGGCTGCTGTTAAGGCAAAATTTGAACTTGTTAGAGCACAACTTCATGATCTGGTAACGCAGAAGATTGAAGCTGAGCCTACTCCATTCAAGCGAGCGATCATGTCTCAACGTTTGAACTCTGGGAGTATTGGCAACAATGCTAAGATTAGGATGGCGGATTATACGCTGCCACCTACATCAGAAGCTATGGAAGTATTCACGACTAATCATCGTCGTACTACAGAGAAGATCGAAACAACAAATCTTCCTCTTGGTAATAATGTTGAATACTATGAATATAAGCCTCGTATGACTCAGCGTGTGAGGAATTATGTTAAGGATACAGGATGTAAAGTAGTTCTGCTGACTCCGCAGCAGATTTCTGAGTGTAAGATTGACACTGATGTTTTGCTGGATCTTGATGACCTGCCAAAAATTGAACGTTCCTACGTCCGTAGCAGCGGTCCTGTAGTTAAGACATTTGCATTTAGCTATAGCGAACGTTGTCATGGTAAGAAGTCTGATCACTGGAATGCTATTGATGTTGATACAGAATCTGAAGAACTCGTATACGTTGAGATCAATCGTTGGGAAATTCAGAGCTACAGCGTCATTAGCAGAGATGCATGGCAGCTTAATGACTCTATCAAGACATTGAAAGCGAACGGAATCAACGTGCCAACAGTACATGGATTGAAGTCCGCTTACATTAAAGGCAAGGCATTCTCTTCAAGTAACTGGATTCATATTGACGACTACGTTAAGCGTGAAGTAGCAAAAAATGCTCCTAATGGGGTATACATCTACAGCAGTACTGACTTTGACAGGATGCAAGAACTTCACAATAAAATTGAGAGTCCAGAGTTGACAGAGTGGAAAGAGTATGTTAATATGATTCCTGAGAGGAACATCGCCACCATCGCTAAGAGAATTGGTATCGAAGTTAAGGAAGATACAATCTTCCAAGAATGGATGGATGCTTTTTTCAAGAAGTATCCGCTGGTTCAATTGGTTGATTCCTACAAGATTGGCAGGAATCCGGAAGCATTCGCACCCTATATTGGAGGTACTGTACGATGACAACAATGGTAAGAACCCCACGACCTATTCCAGTAAAGGAAGAAGTTATGCCTCAAAAGAAATCTCCAAGTATCCCAGAAGAACTTCTATTGGAGTTCGTTGGTAATATTCCGAACCTTTTCAAAATTGACCAGCATCATATCTGGAATAATCGCTATCGAATTAACGTATGGACGCAAGAATGGGCTGAAGGTCGTTTTTGCCCAACAAATAGAATCGCCAAGTCTTTCTATCTTTTATATGAAGATGGGAAAATTTTTGACAAAACTATCAAGAAGCGTATTGACATTGACGATAAGTAAGTTATAATGAACTGGTATCTTATTTTCACTTTGACAGGAGTTTTGAATTATGTTGACGCACATTAAGAGTAATGACAATCATTGGACTGTAGTTTTAAATGGTCAGCCACACCAGTTTGACCATACACATCCTCACTACACAGATCTTGTATCATGCGTTCATTCAGATGATTCAGATAAGTTTGTAGAACTGCTCCAATCTGGCAATGAAATTGAGGATTGGTCAGAGGGCGACTTTGAGTTTCGCAATGGCTTCTTGTATTTTGAAGATGAGCAGATTGCTACTCAGCCAACTAATCGTATCGTAGAATTAATTCGTCAAGGATTTCCCCACCAGCCCATGCTTAACTATCTAACAAATCTTTATGATAATGTTAGTGAGCGTGCTGTTCAAGAATCTTATACTTGGTCGAGCCATAAGGGTTTGCCAATTACTGACGACGGTATGATGGTAGGCTACAAGGGTGTACGTGCTCATGCTGGCGATCCCATCACTGTTAAGAACGGTGAAGTTAAAGAAGGTGATCTCGTAGACATCTACACTGGCAAGACATTCCGTAATAATGTCGGAGATAAGTGCGTTATGAAACGCCGCCAAGTTTGTGACGATCATACTAAGGGATGCGATTCTGGTCTGCACGTTGGTACTTATGAGTACGCATCAGATTGGGCTGGTCCAACTGGTGTAGTTGTTCTGGTTAAATTTAATCCAAAGGATATTGTAAGCGTTCCATCTGACTGTGAATGTCAGAAGATGCGAGTTAGTGAGTATGAAGTTATCGCCATTGCTCGTGAGCAGCTTCAAGAAGCCGTATACGAGTATGAGGACGATGGAGAAACATACGATTATGATGATACAGCAGAGACAGAGGAAGATTACTATGAAGAAGATGTGAACTTCTAATCGTGGTTGGTTAGACGAGATCGAAAGTCGGATGCCTTGAGCTATTAGACAGATGGACAACACTAGACTCGCGGGTGAAAATCCCGCTCGATCTCTTTCTTATTTTCTTAGGAGATAATTATAATGAGCACAGAAATTGATTGGGAGCGAGAGCAGGTAATTAAGGCAATTGACTTTTTAGAAAACCAATTAAGAAATACCAGCGATCATTTTCAAAAAAAGGAAGTCATTCAAAATATTGGCAATCTGAAGAAAAGACTTCTCGAACTAACTGCAAAAGTATTTAACTGACTATATACAATAAGGAAGCCATGCTGTTCCTACTAAGAGTTCGCATCCTTCAAAGCGGATGGGCTAGGAATCATCAGGACACTAACCACTACAACGGGGATGTAGCTCAGTGGTAAGAGTAGTGTTCTTATAAAGCATTGGTCGTGGGTTCGATTCCCACCATCCCTACTTACGCTCGTGTAGCATAACGGATAATGCAGCAGGTTTCTACCCTGCGGATTGTGGGTTCGAATCCTACCGCGAGCATTAACTCGACATGGCGGAATAGGCAGACGCACCGGACTTAAAATCCGGTTCCTGTAGTGGGAGTGAGGGTTCAAGTCCCTCTGTCGAGATTTTTCTTCAAGAACCTATTGACATAAGCCGATAGTATGTTATAATCAAGACATACTCATTGGCTTTCTTTTTTTGGAGGTGAACTATGAACATTTTTGTACTCTCTTATGACCCCGTAGAAGCGGCAGAGATGCACTGTGACAAGCACTGCGTAAAGATGGTGGTAGAACTATATCAGCAGCTTGGATCGGCTCTACGGCGACATGGTGCGACTGACAGCCAAATGCCACTCACTCAGTCAGGCAAGCCACTTCGCGGCGGCTATCATCACCATCCTTGCACTCAATGGTGCGGTGATTCACGCAGCAATTTTGAATGGGCGGCGTGTCACGCCATTGCCTTAGCAGAAGAATATACTGAGCGATACGGCAAGGAACATGCTTGTAGTGCCGGTATACGGCAGATGGCAACGATGTCCGACATGATTCCAGAAGGCAATATGACTCCTTTTGCTCAAGCCATGCCAGATGAATATCGCAACGCCTCAGCAGTTGTTGCATATCGTGACTACTATTTTTACGATAAACGAGAAAACATTCAATGCGAATGGAACAAGAGACGACCTGCACCAGACTGGTGGAACTCAATGTTAGTTATGGACGAGCTTGTGAGGCAGGCACAACAATTAAACATGGACAAAAATGATCTAAACAACTATAAATATTCTAAGGAGATGGTATGAGTGATAGATTTGAACTGGAAACGGAACTAAATAGAATATTGGCAACTATAGATGATCTACGACTTGTTGCTAAAAATCCCGATCCTGATTTAATCATAGCTATTGCCAATTTGCTAGATAGAAAATACGAGGCAATATTTGATTGTTTTTGCAGGACATTTAAGCTGGATGACTATGCTGAAGAAAGGACTGAAGAAGCAGTAAATAAAACTTTTAGAGACCTGCAAAGAACTAAGAAAGTATTAAAGGAGCTTTGGACAGTAGGCCAGTTTATTCCTGAGCCATTAGCACAACAAATTGAGGAGATTCTAAATGACGCTTGAAGAACTAAAAGATTACTTGATTTCTGAAATCGAAACACTTGAAGAACAAAACGAAAGTTCTCGTAAGCACGAGGATTGGATCACTCTTGTTAAGGGTGAAACTGTTCAATGGCATTGTAAGTTTATCTTAGAATTGCTTGAAAAAGGAATGGAGTGATTTATGTACTGCATTGGAAATTGTTACTGCTGGGCCTTGATACTTAGATTATTTTATGGAGGCAAGATCTTTGTTTACAGTAGTGAACTTGGACCAAAGGGCAAAGATATCAAGCATTACATGCTAAGAGATAGGAATGGGAAGATTCGACATTTTAAGAGAGTGTTTGATATTTTTCCACCACCATTATGCTTCCTATGTTTTATAGGAAAAATCGAGTCATCAGGTAAAAGAAGGAGGGTAGCATGAGTCGCAGGTTTGACCATAGAGATGTAAATACTTTCAAGAAGGATATTTACTTTAGCACGCAGATAGAAAAGTATTTCTTTAATAAGTGGATGGATATATGTCAACCACTTGACTATATCAATGTAACTAATCCCAGAGACAATGGAGTAGATAATGAAGGTGCGTTTATTGCTAAAGGAAATACTGCTGGTGCTGACTACATGGTTGACCTGTCCTATCATTCATTGGATATTTCTGACATGCCTTTAGAAATTAAATGGGTTCCAACATTTGGAAAACTCACCCTAAAGGTTGCAGATCTAAAATCATATATTAAGGAAAATGCCGGAATCTTATTTATCTATCCGTCAGAAAAAACGATGGACTTGAAAAAGCCTAAAGATTATAACTTGACAAGACATATTGCTAAGATAGAATCTATATCAGATATTCTAAGATGGAGCCTAATGTCTCCCGGACAAGTACGATATTTTTTGGAATATGCTGAAGACAACAACAAGATTGAGTCGATATATTACATGGGAAATAAACCCGGAATCATTCTGAAGCAAGAAAGGTTTATTGACTGGTTCACAGAGGAGAAGTGGTCATAGCTAATTCATGGAGTATACTTTGCTGGAGGGTCATCTTTTAACCATTCAGTGGAGCACAAGTCATGAAGTTTTTCCTGCACTTGGGATTCATCTTGTGGATTACTTTTGTTGGCATATTTGATACGGTAATTACGTACTTAACAAGAAGTACAATTGTAGTTTTAGAAAAAAATCCAATATCACTATTCCTCATTACCACATTTGGATTAAGTTTTTTCCTGTCAATTAAATTGATACTAACATGCTTAGTAGCCTGCCTTTTGTTTTACATGGCTCTTGCCAGAAAAAATAAGCCTTGGCTTCCTAAAAAGGTTTTAAGCTACATTGATATAATAATTATAATAATATTCATATTCCAGACATGGCTGTTCTATTATCTAAATTGGAGCGGTGGAGAGTTATTTGAAATTGATTCTGTTGTTTGGAGAATGTTTATTGATTTCTGGAAAGATTTAATAAAATGATCAAAACAATAATTGATGAGTTTATATTAAAAACTTCTGATGACAAATTAACAGTTCAAGGACCAAGTGGAAAAAGCAAACAGATTCCTATTGACAAGTTCTTAGAAAGTGGTATGATCATACTTCCAAAGAAGCTGTATGATAAAATTAGGACAAACTTAAAAGCAGCAAATCAATACGATAAATTTATGGATAAAATATATGACAGTTATCAGTGAAAAATCTTGGATCGTTACTTATAAATATTTAATGGGAAAGATTAATTATACTCAACTACATTTCCTTCTAACAATGGAAGGATTAACTGAAGATGAAATGGACGAGATTGTAGAAAAAGCCGCTTTGTACTACTCTCATGCTATGAAAATAAGAGTGATAGGATCTTGGATAATTCTATCCTTAATAGCATTTGGATCACTCGCGATTGGCTACGTATTTCTTTAAGGGGTAAATTACTATGGTTGTCTATGTTTTAGTTGAATATATGATGCCCGATGCTAAGAAGGATGGATCTGTGGCCCTTCTTGGCGTTTTTGATAATGAGGAACTGGCAGAACAGCATAGAGAAGAATTGACAAATGATGAAGATGAAGATATCGTTTTCTATGAGATACTTGAATATCAGATGAATATTTTACAAGAACCAGAAGAAGAACAAGATATATCAGATGATCTTCAAGAACTAATGAAGAAAGAGATTATTGATTATACTATTGGTGAAGACGGTGAGTTTTATTTTCATCTAACAGATAAGGGAAAAGAAATTGTTAGAGGAAAAAGAGATACGGAGGATTAATTAATACCTTGTGGTGTAATCGGTAGCACAGCAGATTTTGGTTCTGCTAGTTGGGGTTCAAGTCCCTGCGAGGTAATGTAATGCCGGAGTGGTGAAATGGCAGACACGCTAGATTTAGGATCTAGTGCCGCAAGGCGTGCAGGTTCAAGTCCTGTCTCCGGTAATCCGAAATAGCTCAATGGTAGAGCAATCGGCTGTTAACCGATGGGTTATAGGTTCGAGTCCTATTTTCGGAGCTTCCGGTTCGCCGGAATAAACATGTAGACGTTGTTAGTGAAACAACACAGGACGCGAGTTCGATTCTCGCCGCCTCCACCAGAAGCACACTAGGATGTTGAATACGGTCTATGTGAGGTTCAAATCCTCCTAGATGTAACCACGTACTCAAAGCATCTAGTTGACGGACTACTTATGACGGTAAGATAGTGTGTTTCTGACGGGGGCGTAATGGTATCGACTGGTTGCGTAGGTGATGACTGCATGTGCTGGTTTGTCGAAGGGCCAGCTAAAAAATCGACAGACAATAACTGCAAAACCTAGTTTTGCGTTGGCTGCTTAGGCAGTCACGGGGGGTTGCCCGCCCTTGCTATCCAAACGGGCATTTTTTCCTTTCACTGGAGATTATAGCTATGGAAGAATATATTAAAATCCAAAAGGAAGCAACTAAGTGGGATAAAATTTTCTTCAGAGAAGCAATTCTTTGGAGTTTTAACAGTCATGATAGTCAAACTAAATGTGGATGCGTCCTTGTAAAAGATAAAACTTCATTATCTACAGGATATAATGGATTCATCAGGGATATTGATGATACTATACTACCAAGGGTTAGACCTCAAAAATATCCTTTCATGATTCACGCAGAGGCTAATGCTATTTACAATTGTTCAAGACTTGGTAGAAGTACTCTAGGAGCTACAGCATATATAACAGCAATACCATGTCTTGACTGTCTGCAAATGATATATCAATGCGGAATAAGTGAAATCAAATTCACAGATGCATCAAATCCTAAAATGGATATCTATTCTGAAAATTATTCGCAGATTTTAAGGCTAATCAAGGATAAAATATCTATAGTCTACATACCTAAAAAGTATGTTTTATTCGTTAGGGATATGGATGGAGATAAAGATGTTCAGGATCAGCAAAGATAAGACAAAAGTTCTTGATCATGAGAATAGAGTTGTTGGATGGATTAATAATGAAAGATTTATTCAATATGGATGCGACCCGCTTTATAGGACTGGTCTAAGTCCTGCGGATCTAGAGAAGATATCAGAGCTTATGCAAAGGAATAACGTGGGAACTTTTAGATGAAAACTCTAATTTTAAATGCCAATGCTCGGCCATTGTCTGTTGTATCAGGCAGAAGGGCCGTAATGTTGGATCTTAATAATTCCAATGTTACGGCTCTTTCTTATTATATTAACAGTATTACAACGATTAATGGCTCAATGCCAATTCCGGCGGTGATGATATATTCTAAGTACATTGTCATTAATAAAAAAACAGTTCCTACCAAAAGATCTATTAGACTTAGAGACAACAATAAGTGCGGCTATTGTGGAGTGAATTTATCTCCAGAAACATTTACGATAGATCATATTATTCCTGTTAGCAAGTTCCCAAATAAGGCAGCGGCAAACACTTGGGAAAATCAAGTATCATGCTGTAGAAAATGCAATACATCTAAGGGCGATAAAACCTTAGAGCAGGCACGCATGACTTTGCTAGTCAAGCCAAAACCATTTAGCAAAATGATCTTATGCGAATCCGTCCCGCATGAATGGTCCAAGTACATACAATGAATTTCATGGCGTATACTATAAGACAGGCTTTGATCTTGTGTTTTGCCTATACAGAAAAGTTGAGGGAGACTTGCCATGAAAAATTTTACACTGGGATTTCTATTGTCTGGATGCATTTGTTTAATTAGCTATATTGTCTGGGAAAATCATAGACATGTACCTGTAATTATTAAGCAGGTTCCTGTTCCAGTTGCTGTCCCACTGCAACAATCCTCACCATTCCCACCAAACTCAAACCTCGCCTTAATTCTGGAGAAAAACAATGATAACATTTGATTTTGGCAGAAGATCTTTCTTAAAGATTGGATCTATAAGTACAGCAATGTCAATAGCTGGATTTACAGACGCAGCCTTTCATCAGGATACAAATAGTAAGTCAGTGATCTGGATATGGCTTGGTGGAGGCCCAGCACAATTTGAAACATTCCATGCACCAACAGATACAGTTCCTGCCGAATGGCGACCTGTTGATGGATCTAATTATTGTGCATCAACTAACATTAATCTTGGTGCCAACTGGACAGAACTTGCTAAACATACAAGTAAGTTGAATGTCGTCAATTCATTTAGTCATGGAGACTCTGCTCATCTACAGGCTACTCACTTTATGATGACTGGACATTATAATAAAGAAAGAACACAAACCGCTATATCTAAAATGCCTTCATTTGGATCATTAGTTTCTGCTATTTACGGAGCTAATCATCCCGCCAATGGTATGCCATGTTATGTGAAACAAGGCAAAATTGATGGTGAAGATCCAGCATGGCTTGGTGGAGCTTATAAGCCTTTTGATCCATCAGCAAAGGATAATCTCTCTCCAAGAATTGAGATGGAGAGATTTAATAATAGACGAGAACTTCTAAATAGCATTGACAGTCTTGGTCAAAAAATCAATAGTAGATCAGCAAAATCTGTTGGATTTTATAAAGATCAAGCCTATAATGTTATATTAGGATCTGCAAAAGATGCATTTGATCTCAAGCAAGAATCTGATGACACTAGGAAAATCTATGGTTCAGAAAAAGCTAATGATATTGGCGAACAAATGATTTTAGCCAGAAGATTAGTTGAAAATGGAACCAAGTTTGTTACAATACACTATGGCGGATGGGATATGCATAACAATATCTCAGATGGCATTAAAAAGAGAGTACCTCCAATTGATAAAGCAATCTCTGGTCTTTTACAAGATTTGTGGGATCGTGGAATTAATGAAGAGGTATTAGTTGTTGTTACTGGAGAATTTGGAAGAACTAAGATCAATGCAACAGCAGGTCGTGACCATTGGCCTTCTATTACTCCGTTAATGATGGCTGGAGGCAAATACCAATCAGGAAGAACTATTGGCGAAGCCGATAGATCATATGTACCTAAGAGTGATAAGTTTGGACCGTTAGATTTACAGGCTACAATTTTTGACCACATGTTAATTGATGGAAGGCAGCAGCGATTTGATATGGCTGGTCGTCCAAGATATTTACTTGATGGCGAAGCTAAAATCATTTTATCGTAGGAGATTTTATGTTTAATGCTCATATTGGAAGACGTAGTTTATTTAAGGCTGGATTACTTAGTTTTATGGCTCCAAAGTTATTTGGGGATATTAAAAACTTTGAAAGCGTAGAAGGTCCAGCTAAGAGCGTAATCTTTATTTACCTTCCCGGAGGTATGGCTGCACAGGAGAGTTTTGACCCTAAGCCACTAGCACCTGTTGAATATAGAGGCCAAATGGCAAGTATTCAAACTAATGTTGCTGGAACTTTTCTTAATGAGAAGTTAGTTAAGACCGCTGGCGTTGCCGATAAGCTAACAATCATACGTAGTATGACTCATGGAGAGGCCGCACACGAGCGAGGAACGCATAATGTCTTTACTGGTTATAGACCAAGCCCAGCACTAAACTATCCGTCTATAGGGGCTGTGGTGACTCATGAGTTTGGTTCTAGAAATAACCTTCCGGCTTATATCTGCATTCCTAATCTGCCTAATGAATTTGCTGGAACTGGATATCTTAGCAGTTCTTATGGACCATTTAGCTTAGGCTCTGATCCAGCAAGAGATGACTTTAAGGTTAGAGACTTGGCAAGCGAAATTGGTCAGGCAAGATTTGCAAGACGACGTAGCACGTTAGATCTTGTAAATAAAAGTTTCATAGAAAAAGCTAAAGATGCAGATAATGTCAAGGCTATGAATACATTTTATGATAAAGCCTATGATCTTATCTCTAGCACAGAAGCACAGGAAGCCTTTAAATTAGAAAAAGAATCTCCTGAAGTCAGAGAGAGATATGGTAAGAACACTGCTGGAGCACGCATGTTGCTATCACGCAGACTCGTAGAAGCTGGAGCAAGATTTGTCACGATGACTTATGGCGGATGGGATATGCACGATAATATCGCCAATGGAATTAATAGTCAAATGCCAGCGTTCGATCAGGGTTTTGCTGCCCTAATTTCTGATCTATCAGAAAGAGGATTGCTTGACTCTACTTTAGTTTGTGTTGTTTCTGAATTTGGTAGAACACCTAAGATTAACAATACATCAGGAAGAGACCATTGGCCGCGAGTATTTAGCTCTGTATTAGCTGGTGGCGGAATCAAGGGTGGAATTACTTATGGAACATCTGATGCTACAGGATCTGAACCAGATCAAAATCCTGTAGAAATTCCTCATTGGGCAGGCACTATCTATCATCAAATGGGAATTAATCCAGACAAGGAATTAATGGCTCCGGGTGATAGACCAATTGAGATTGTTGACTTTGCTGAAGTTATTAAAGACATTATTGCTTAGGAGTTTTTAATGCTATACGAACGGTTACATCTAGCACTGCTAGAAGCGAGGGCTGCACAAAAAGTTACTGATTACTGGACTAAATTACTACCTAGTCCTCCGTCTGATACGAGCGAACAAACTAAACGTGAGCTAAGTCAAGTTAAGAAGATGGCGAACAATAGATCTCCAGAAGAATTAGAGTTAGTTAAAAGGATTGATGATGATCCTGCGGCAACTCTACGAGATGTTGTTAAGAAGCACGGACTGGAATATCCAAAAGCTGAATTTGATAAGGCATATAAGGTATTACAGCCTATTCTTTTAAAGCTAAAACGTCATTTTAAAAGGCCAAGACCATATGCTCTTGATAAATCAATCAAGTATGTACCATCAAAAACACATAAGTATATGGCTTATCCATCAGGACATGTAGCCTTTGCAGCATTGGCGGAAAAGATTCTATCAATGAAGTATCCGTCACATTCTGCTGAATTTAAATCTGCATTAAAAGATGTTGGCAGGGCGAGGATGCTAATGGGAGTTCATTATCCAAGTGATAACACGGCAGGTGAAAAATTAGTAGATAAACTTTGGCCCACTCTAAAAAAGGAACTCACATGAGAGCAGAAGACATAGATTATATTGTAGCATCAAAATCAGATGCAACATCAAATGATGACGTTAAGCAAGTAATTTTTGAAGACGCCTTTATGGCAGCAAGAGAATGTTATGGCAGATTAACATCTTATCACTGCCAGACTATGACGTACAATGAACTCTACTTTAGGTTCAATCGTTATATTAAGACTAAGGCAAATTTCACTAATCGTCCCGCCGGATTTATTCCTTCAGTTATCTGGTGGTGGATCGCTAAGGCTATTATCAACTGGATTATTAGCAGGATTATTGATCATATCATGAAACATGACCGAGAGTAGCTAAAAAACTGGATGAAGAATGAACTTTCTTCAATGGAATAAATACCGTCTGCACATCTAATTTGTCGCAGACGGTTTTTTCTTGGATATTGTAATTGTCTGGCGGTCTATCTCCGCTATTAAAGAACATAAACTTATAATTCTTGTTGTATTCAAAAATTGTTTCTTCTACTATTTTAGCAATAGTATTCGAAACGGAGCGATCCTTGTCAATCGACACATATACTGCATCAATAGATTTTATATTTTTCATAATATCATATCTATGATTCTCGTCCATAAATTTATTAGAGCCTTTTATCTGCACTTGAAGATCATTATTTACAATACAATTTAAAAAATCACACTGTTTTTTGGCGGCATTAATATATTCTAAATGACCACGATGTAGCGGATTAAAATATCCAGAAACTATACCAATTCTGTACATTAAACTTCTACTCCAGATATTCCCAAGTCTCTTTCTATTGGATAAGCATATGCTGTTATTGTGCCGTCAGGCTTTTTATCATTCACAAGAACTCTCGGACCAACAGGAAGTCCCATGACTAGCTGATCATAAAATATACCGGCTTCGCTTAACTGACGCTCTAGCGAGCTTCTAACACCTTCAGGTCTAGCGGTAGTAAGTACGATATAATAGTCTTTAGCACGCCATTCTAAAAATTTTTCATGCACTCCATAAATAACTTCTAGTTGCTCAGTTATCATTCTGCATAAATTTTTCTTATGAATGACAAGAGTTCCATCAATATCTAAAAAAATAGTTTTTCTTCTAATTCTTTCTTGTGTTTCTGTATTACTCATTTATAATTTTAGATCCTTCAAAGTCAATGTTAAAATCCACGTAATTTTGTTTATATTTTCTCCTAAACTCTTTCTTATTCACTTTATCAGATAATATGCCAAATATGAAACCTGCACCGCCAGATCCTAATAATTTTCCGCCAATCATACCATCTTCCGATAACTGTGAATAAAAATTGTTTATGCGGTCATTACTTATTAAGTTAGATATCTGTTTTTTATAGTTCCAAGATTTGTCGAGGAGCGATGCAATATTTTCAATGTTAGCCTCTTGAAATTGTTCATAAGCCAAATGTGATAATTCTTTAATCTTGTGCTTATGCTCTTGGGAAGAATTAATATTGTAAGATTTAGCAATTTTAAAAGAATGCCTTGTGCTGCCCGTATAAATTAGGATTGATCTTTCTAAGAAATTTTTCAAAAAATGCTCACAGATAGGCAATGGCTTGACATGAAAAAAGCCATTTTTTTCAATAGATATTGAGTTAATACCTCCATATGCAGACCAAATTTGATCCTGAATACCTCCAGTCTCCATCAGTATATTCCGTTCAACATTTATTGCTTGTTGGGATAGTTCTTTTTTAGTGACATATTTATTACTCAGTCTATGCAAGCAGTTTAATAAGCCAACAACAAATGCAGACGAAGATCCAGTTCCAGTTTGAGCCGGAAGATCCGCATTATGAGATAGCTCTATGCCATATCTGATAGATAAAAAGTCTAGACAGCCCCTAACTCCGTCATGGTTGATTTTTGAATTATTATTTACAATTTCAGTTTTTGAATATGATAATTTACTTTTGTAATCAAATATGGATGGAGTTTTTCTTACAGAAAGGTAGCAGTATTTATTAATAGCGAATCCGATTAATAAGGATTCGTGCTTAGAGAAATACGATTCATAATCGGTAGATCCTCCAAATAAAGATATTCTAAAAGGCGTTCTACTGATAATCATAATCAATAATTTCTACAACGAAGTTCGTCAGACTTTGACATTAATCTATAAAAGTTGACCATTTGATTAACGCCAAACCTCAAACTAACTGATGGTTTCCATCCTAAAGAGTACAGCTTTTGGCTACTAACTAAATAATCTCTTTTATCTGGATCGGTACGATTATCTTGAGTTACAAAATCTGAGCCAACAATTGAACATATTTCCTTAACTAAATTTTCTTTAGTTGTATTTAAAGAATCATTTCCTAAATTAAAAACTCCATGTATGTCTTCACTCTTTTTATATGTTATTTTATCAATAATAAAGTTAAAAGCTGAAACTATGTCATCTACATGAATATAGTTTCTCCTGAAGTGACCATCAAACAAGAATATTCTTCCAGTTTCTAATGCTGTTTTAGTTAAATTATTAACAAGAAGATCCGTTCTGGGGCGATAAGACCATCCAAATACTGTAGCTAAACGAAAACAGGTAGACTTTTCATAAGTCATCAATAAATTTTCAGAATCTTGTTTTGTTTTTGCGTAAAGTGATAAGGGATTAGATGGAGTTTCTTCTGTACAAATTTCTTCGCCGGTTGAGCCATAACCAGAGTTTGTATTTGGATAAATTATATGTTGATCTTTAAGATACGGCAATAGTTTAGAAAACCATTCAAAGTTGATTTTATATGTTAGCTCTGGATATTTGTCACATAGCGGAGCACCAACCAGTGCGGCAAGTGGAATAATAATATCTGCATTTTTTATAGCATCTTTTAAATTTTCAGACCAACTGGTAACGTCTTCAACAAAAAATTTTGATACACCAATAGAATTGCACGCCACTTTACTAACAAGCGTCCCCTGATCATAAAAAAGATTATCAAAACCTATAACATTGTGACCGCGTTTTACTAAAAAATCGAATAATTTACTTCCAATATATCCAGCGGCACCAGTAATAACTATTTTCATATTAGTTCTCTATTATTGCATGTAAAAAAATTAGATATAAGAATAGATAATTTTAAATATTTCACATTCTGCTTTTTTCACAGACTCAAGCCATTGATTGACAGAATTGGAGCCAATATAATCTGTAATATATTTATGACAAACAAAATTAACACCAAAATTATGACAGACATGAGCAATAGCAAAACTCTCCATATCTACGAGATCGGGTTTATCTAAATATAGATTTTCATTATCAACAAAAGAATCAGATGAACCAATAGTTAAACCATCTTTATTAAAGACATATCTTTCATTATTAAATGAATCATCTCCATCTAGATTTACAAAAGTACCGCACTTATGCATTCCAGAATAAGCCTCATTAAAACTTCCAGCGGTTCCTACATTAACAATCAAATCAAGATTATTACCCCATTGAGTGCATAGTTTAGTAGCCCACATAGCGGCGTTCGTTTTGCCAATTCCTGTAAAAATAACACTGTCTTCGACTATAGACGGACAATTTGGTAGCTCAAGTTCACTCGCTATTAAAAAAAATTTCATTCAAAAAATTCCTTCATAACTCTACAAATTCTTTGAATGTTTTCTTCATTCATATATCTATGAGTACCAATATGCAGTCCATTGTTCCCACACCACACAGCATTATTATATCCCTGTGGTTCGGATAAAACGTCTTTTAATGATGCATGACTGCCACAAAAACCAAAATTTCTTTTCCAGTGAATGTTATTAGAGGTCATCAGTTTTTCTAGTTCTCTACATGATTTTTTAGAATCTGGCTTTACTGTAATGCTAAAACCATGAGGCATAACTTCCATATAATCAGGCTGACTACTAAACCAAGCTAAATCTGCATATTGTTCAGAAAACTTTACAAGTTCAGTCCATATCGCTTTTCTTTCGGAAATATTTTGTTGAAATTCCTCAATAGCACCAAGAGCTAAAGATGCACAAAGGTCAGTTGTTTTAAAATTACTCCCAAATCTTATATGGTCAAAATACGCTGAATTAGGATGTCTGCCGTGAGATCTAATACTAATGAGCAGATCACGAAGATTTTCATCATCTGTATAAATACAAGAACCTTCACCGGCCTGAACAAGATGAGCCTGAAAAAATGAAGAACAACCTCCTATAGCATACTTATGGCTAAACTCTCCATTTATTTTACTACCATAGTTCTCACATGCGTCTTCAAACAATACTAAGTCATATTTTTTAGCAATAGTTCTAATCGCATCCATCTCAGATGGCCTACCCATAGTGCCTACAGCATAGATCGCAACGACATCATCATCAACAGCATCCTCAATTAATTCCTCATTTATATTTAAAGTTTCCGGCTTGATGTCCACCCATTTAGGAATCAATCCACCAGACACAATACCTGTAGTATTGGCTATAAAGGCTAAAGCTGGACATATTACTTTGCTTTTATTCCTAATAACAGGACGATTACATATTTCGGGCAATGCCATAGTCATTGCAGCTATTGACGAAGTGCCGCTACTTGTTGCTACTGCGTATTTTGTTCCCATCAATTCAGCAAATTTTTCTTCAAGTAGTTTAGTTTTTGGACCCATCGAGGCCCAATTAGTATCTAAACAATCTTGAACATGCTTTTTTGCCGAATTGTTAATTCTCAATTCACCGAATTCTATTCTTTTCATTTTTAATAAACCTTATAATTTTTTCTTTTGATGGAGGAAGATTGTCTAAGTGCTTTGCAAATCCTGAAGATCTTTCTTCCAGACCCATAGTTGATACCTTAGCTGATGATTCTAGCATTAGTTTTTGAGCAAGTGTTGAAGCTATTCCATCTGGAAAATCATCATCGAGAACAAGTCCGCGACCAGCAATATCAAGTGCTCTCGCCCAATTCTTATTTACATCAAATGGCTTTAAAACTTTTTGATGATAAACAGCAACCTTAATACCTTCTTTGAATAATTCCCTAGAAGCTTCCATTGCTGCAAATCGGCAAATAGAAATAGGAAACAATACAAAGTCAGGTTCATAAAAGTCTACATCTTCAAGTTCCTCTGTATTATTATATGCCCCTCGATGTTCAGAAACATAAAAAACATCGTCATCTTTCATGAAATCCTGATAACATTGCTCGTATTCTCCGGGAGTCATTGGCGAGTAGATTTTAACACCGGGCATTCTATGATAAAGAGAATGATGGGAGCTACCAGCTACTGGACCAATTGCCCCCTCCATAGCAATACTCCTCACAAAAATTGGGCACGGAATATTCCACATGTCCTTACTTTTACAGGCATAGTTTAATATACTAACGCAATTATACCAGTTAAAACCTTGATATCTTATGATATACATAGGTCTTCTTCCTGATAGACCAGCACCTGTAACAATTGCACCTCCTGCTACATCAGCCATAGAAAGTTCAACCATACCATCTTCTTCATACATTTCAGGTAGGGTTCCACCAACCCACCCAACGGCGGTTAGACACTGACCAAAAGCCAAACCTCCACCGTCTAGATGATTAGCTACGGTATTTTTTATAGTGTCTCTAAGCGTGATTGCCATAGTTTTTCAAACCTTTCAATGTCTTCCGATAAATCTTCATGCTTTAATAAATCTCTTGTTTCACCATCTGTTCCAGCACCTGCGTGCCAAAACATTCTGACGGTATTGATATTAAGTAATTTTGGAGCAGAAAAGTCCCATCCACCGAGGCAATTAAGTATGTCTGTAGGATTGTCAGTTATATTATAAGATTCAACGTTCATTGCTTGAGAGACATTACAAATATCCCAAGATCTTCTGATTTTCTTTTCTGTTAAAATGGAAAGGTTGTTGTCCTCAACCACAAACAGAATTGGAAGATTTTTTGTTGCTGCCCACCCGTATGCGGCTAGAGCATAGTCTTCCTCGCCTGCGGCATCCCCTACGAATACAACTGTGGGTTCGTTGGTGGCATAACAATACCCAACTCCAATAGGAACATTGCTTCCCATCAACCCATCGTGACCAAACATCTTAATTTCTGGACTATGTATAGATGCGGAACCTCCCATACCTTTCGCACATCCAGTTTCCAAACCAAGAAGTTCATCAATAAGCTGTGTAGGATCTCCACCAAATGACAAATAAGTAGAATGACCTCTATGTTGACCAAAGATAGCGGGTGTAATTCCTCGATCTTGAAAATATGTACTAATAGTCGCCGGGATCATTTCTTGACCAGCGGATAAGTAGACAGGGATTTTAATATTGCCAGCTTGTATTTGACTAAATGTGACAACCTCAAATGCTCTACACATTTTCGCCTTGTTCATGATTTCATTTAGCATGTTATAGCCAACCCCTCTATTTTCTCAGAGATTTCGAATTTTTCAAGCAACCGCTTCATGTTATCATAGCTAATAATATCTCCGGGTCCAGCGACACTATTACCTTCATAAGAGATAGATCCATTTGTTATCATGAAGTTATCAAAGTCCAGTTTTTTATTTAGTTCCGCAAACCAGACATAAGACACGCCTACAAAATCACCTTTCATATCCAGAGGTGTTACATCCACACCTTCCTCTCCCATTTTAATAGATCCCGCCCTGCCATAAGAATCCTCTAGTCTCACAATATCTTCTTTGTCTACTGGAGTTTCTATTTCAAGAAGTTGTAGTAAGTGAGGGGTCATTGACTTTGTCTGATGAAACACACCATGACGAATCATGATTTTTTCACCATGAAACAACTTGTGATCACTACCAAGAAAAGAAACCTTGGCAGCACCGTCTAAAACAACAAGACCAGTCTTCTTATTCGGATGGCTATGCAGAGATGTGTTTTGATAAGAATTAATAAACAAGTGCCATATAGCGACATCGTCATTCTTATACAAAAGATACTCATAACCCCAAGGTTTTTTTACAGATTCAACCATTGAATTTTTCCATTGCTACTCGCATCCATTCACCCATATCATCATAGTGGGCACATGACACAAGATTACCGTCTTCAACAACACCCCTTGAATACTCAGCACCAGCATTACGAATGTCTGGCTCAATTGAGTAATATCCTGAGCATTTTCTATCACGAAGAACATCTGCTGTTATTAAAAGCTGACCTCCATTACAAATACACATCGTAGGTTTGTCAAGCTCAAACCACCTCTTAACGAAATTTACAGCATTAGGCTCAAGACGTAACTTCTCAAGTGCTTTGACACCTCCGGGAATACAAAGCAAATCATAAGATTCTACATCAGAAACAAGCAAATCACTTGTAGTATAGTCTGAAACTACATGAGCACCCAAAATACCGAATATTCTTTCCTTTGTCCCATTAGCACAAACTTCTACATGATACCCATGCTCCTGTAAAGCATAAAATGGATATATGACTTCATGATCTTGAAATTTTTCAAACGTTAAAATTAATGCTTTTTTAGTTGTGTTACTCATTGCAGGATCTTTCTTTGTAATTTAATACTGGTCATTCTATGGATATTTTTACAGGCTTCTTCACCGTATTTATTTCTCATTCTATTCAGCACACCCGGATTCGTAAAATATGCGTCAAAGAAATAATCTCGAAACGCTAATACTTCTGCCGAGGTGAGAAATTCAGTACTATCTGGTATATGATTATAGCTTAGAAATCCAAACTCGCTATACTTTTCTGGCAAATATCTACCCTCTTTCTTAGCATTGAGATAAAGAGGACTTCCGGGTAATGCGGTAGAACAATACACGTTCATATTAGCTAAATCAAGTTCAAACGCAAGATTCATAGTTTGTTGCATAGTTTCATAATTATCTGTTGGCAGTCCAACAATGAAATTACCTCCCACACCAATATCATGTTTTACAATTTCATCAACAACTTCTCTAATGTTGACCTCTTTGAATCTACCCTTATCAATTTCTTGTCGAACGGTTTGATTGGCAGATTCAATTCCTAAAGCTAAATGACGAACGCCTGCTTTTCTAAGGGTCTCAAGATATTTAGGTTTTGCTGTGTCTACTCTACTATATGCCCAAATATTAAAATCTAATCCACGATCAATGATTAATTCACATAAAGTCATGAAATGCTTGGGACGATAGACAAACATTTCGTCGGCAATCTTAAGATGCTTAACACCCTTATCCGCTAGATACTCCAGTTGCTTTATCGTAAATTCTGGAGACCAGTATCTGAATACATTGAAGGAATCAGAAGCTAAATTAAAGTCATTAGAAGTTCGATTGATTGAGTTAATCATACAAAACGAACATTTAGCAAAACACCCCAAACTTGTATAAATACTTGCAAAGGGAGATGTATTACCTTTAAAGTTAGTATGCCAAGTGCTAGTTCTATAGTTGTCCAGACATGGCATTAAGTCATAAGCTACGCCGGGAAGGTCTTGCTCTAATAGATCTTGAGGAACAATTCTTTCTGGTGGATTGAGTTTTATTTCTCCATTATCTCTATAGGCTATTCCATTAACCCCGCTGATGTCTTTCAGATCTGTTTTTAAAAGATTCTTAAGAGCATAAACACCTTCGTTAGTAAATGCAATGTCTATTTCTGGGTGCTTCTCAAGAGTCTCTAGAGGTAGAGAATTTACGTGCGGTCCTACAAAAGCAATCTTTCTGTGGGCAATAATATTTGAGGCATAGGTTGCACCTTCCATAGCAGCAGTGGATGCGTTGGGGTTTTGCCCCGTCACCACAAACAATACAAGATCAGGATCAATTTGATCCACATCATCAATGAATTTAGACTCAGAAGGTCTTGTTATCTCCATGTCATATATCAGAACATTATGTTCTTTTCTAACAGCATTGGCTAAAAGTCCCGCCCAAATATTTGGTTCTCTAGCAGCAAAGTCAGTTTTAAGATCTTGATACAACCCGGCTGAGCTGGGACATACAATCAATAAATTCATGAGAATATACCTTCTTCTTTTTGCGACAAAAAGTCTCGTGCCGTAGCATCTCTATGAGACAAAATCACATAGTTAGTATCACACCATTCAGCATCTATAGTTGGATCATCGTATTTTACAGTCCATTGATCTTTTGGAGAAGTATAATACTCACTCCATTTATAGCTCATTATACATTGATCTGATAGACATTGATGAGCATTTAACTGTCCGGGTTCAACAAGAATAGAATCAACTTCTTTATTATTGGCATCCAGTAAATACCGGGTGGTTTTTTCTGTTTCTATATCAAAAGTCACAAACTGCATTATTCCGTAAATACAGGTAACTAATTTATAGGTTTTATCATCTCCATGAAATCCACGAATTGTTCCGTATCTAGATTGAGATATTTTATCTTGAACAAACTGAATATCATAATCGTAATCTGCAAATGTGGTGTAAAGAGAACCTCTATTGTCTATGTGTTTGATTTCTGTTATTATTTTTGTTGACATTGTAAACTCCAAGCTTGTTATTAGAGCTAAGATATATTATTAATAAATTCATTTATCTTCATTATATCACGATTCAAACATCTATTATCATATCTATTATAATGGCCTACTTGGCTACAAGACATTCCATAGTCAAATATAGATATTGGAACATCTTCATACTCAGCTAGGTTGGAGTTGAATATGATTTTTGAAAAAGCTATATCAGCACCCGGACCAGATACTTCCGAAGGCATATAAAAACCTAAAGCATTAAAAAGAATTCTACTTATTAAAGGGTAACAAGCAAACCTATGTTTTAAATGATCTTCCCAGTCAGCTTTAGCATTTCCAATAGCCCAATTTTCACTACATATTCCATAAAATAACTTGTGTTTATGTTTGAGTAAAAGACTTTGATAATCACCAGCATCTACAACTTCTACATCATCATTTAATGATAGTATAAAATCTCCATTACATTCTTTTGCTATCGGATTTATGTATCCTGAATGTCTATTCTTTTGTCTTGAGAATTCAAAGATATTTGCATTATGAGATAGTGCTATTTTTTTAGTATTATCATCATCTGAATCATATCCTACGCAAATTTCAACATCTGTCAAATATTCCTTTATAGAAGTGAGGCATCTATCAAAGCTATCATGCCTATCTCTACTAACAATTATTACAGATAACATATTATATCTCTTTTTTAATCGTGAAGTTGGTGCTATATAGACTCATAATTTATATCATTGTAATCTAACTCTGTTTTATTTGAGTAAAAATATTTCTTTATATTATCAATCAATTCCTGCTTGTATTTTGGCTTACCTTTATCGTAAGCGTCTTGATTATGCACCATTATATTTCCACATTCTTCATAACCCAAACCGCAAGAAATACAATTTGCATCTGTTATAAAATCCAAGGCATTTCTATTATATAGTAAATTATTCCAAGGGTTTCTGTAAACAGGTGAGAAATGAGGTTGGCTAGATGAAGGTCCATCAACCGCTTTATTATGGTGTGCCATTACATCCTTGACAATTACCCATTCTTTTTCGACACATGCATTTAAAAATGAAAATGTACTTTCTGTACAATACGCAGCAAAAACATCTGGTATTATCAAGCCAAAGGTATCAAGTATATCACGACTAAAAATTTGTGAATGTAAATTTATTCCTTTACCTAAAGGAATCTTAAAATCTTGATTTACAATCTGAGCCGTACTAGAGTTTTGTTTAAAGCCAAGAGGTTCAAACCCAGTATCTATATCTACTTGTAGAGAAACCATTGAGTTTGTAGACATACGTTCTTGCATCTGACTCAAAGATGTTTTATCTGTAAGTTCCACCCCGGAGTCTAAAAAGAAAAATCCATCATATTTGTTGTCTAAATCTTTTATTAATACCGTCTTATTAAAAGTTACATTTACAATGTATCTTTCTGGATAATGTATTATTCCTAGTGATTCTCCAAATCTACTTTTTAATGTTTCAAGACATGGTCGTGAATTCATACATGAAGATACTACTATGTCCGTTTCATAATCTTGATTAAATATACTTTCTATACATCTGGAATACCATTCTGTACGATCTTGATTTATACCACAGGTGTTATATACGGTTAATATTTTATTCACTTTGTTTTCTCCAAACAGGAAAAGTAAATACCTTCATGATATCCATCCCCTGCGGGCATGGTGTATTCACACAAGATGTTTAATTTTAAGTCTACTATAGATGATTGTACAGCATCAATAACTTCTGGTGACTTTTCTTTATCATAATCATCGACTATGTATATAAACTGGTCTTCCATGTTATGTATATACTTTGTTAGAGCATTGTATTGATCCTGCCAACCGTGAGGTCCATCAAAGGTGTATACATTAAATTTTTCATCACCAAGTAAGTTTTCTACCCAGCAGTCACTGTCGATAATTTTTACATCATTGGTTTCAATAATCGGTCCTATCCTAGACCAAAATGCTAATTTAGATTCACCATTATGCCAGTTTTGTGACCAATCATCTATACCCACTGCACGAATATTGTTTTGAAATAAAGCTGATGAAAAAATCCCGCCACGATATAAACCTATCTCAAGATACTTTATACCTTTGTTTGAACATATATTATTTACTATATTTCTAATATAATGTCCAGTCAAATCATCGTTATTCTTCCTTCCTCCATCTATTAGTTTAGATGATGACTGATCGACAATCGCATTATCTAGTATTTTTTTCATATCTTTTAAACCAGTCTAAAAACATTTGAGTCGGATCATAAAAGTAATTTCTTACATATGTATTAAAAAATTCTCTAGCATTATTCGAGTATTCTTTTATTTCATCATTAGTCATATTCATTATAGAGTCAAAAAAGATTTCATGGTTTTGTTTAAAATCATACTGAAAATAAAACTTTTTAGGAAACTCATAACCAAAACAGACGTTGTCGGACACAACTATTGGTATCCTGCCATGAAAACAAGATTCTAAAAATCTAACTGAGTCAACACCTGAACCGCGAGGACATAATGAAAATGTTCCAGATAATATAGTTTCGTTAAATATTCTGTGATGTGTTTTATCATTTGATGATCCTAACCATCTGTTATTTAATGTAATATTTGTATGATTTGGAAATCTTTTTTCTAATACACTTTTTAAAGATAGTCTTATATTGAATGGATCGTTCAATCCTATGAAAGAGAATTTTTTGTTATAATTTACATCGTTAGTAGTTTTTTTCTTTAACAAATTCATGAGATTTTTAGAAAAGGTTGGTCTTATAAACATCCTATCTAAATGAGGTTTGTAAGCATCTTTTAGACCATTGATCGTAAAAATACTTTTTTTAATATCTTCAGGAGCTAAGTCTTTATTAAGCCAATCTCCTTCTATATCACAAACATGTTTATTTGGATATTTTTGCAAAAATTTATACTGATTAAATTTTGGAATTTGCCCTTCAGAAAATTGACCCATATAAAATATGTCTGCATTGTCTGGACAGGTTGTTACATCAAAATGCTTTTTTATCCCTATATTGCTTAATGGTACAGTGTTTTCATACACTGGGTCTTGATCATGAGCATGTGGCTTAGCATCGTCATATATAAATATCTTATATTTTTTCATTCATAAAGTCCTTGAGTTTTTGAATGTCATCTAACTGCATTTGATGTGACTGCCTGAATATATTAGCGTTATTGGTAGATAATCTTCTAGCATGACCCTCTTTTGCCGTTACATCAAAATCACTTTTACCAAATGTCCAATGCATATGTTCGATTAGAATATTGGGAAGATAGATACATCTTTCTACACCCTTAGCTACATTCATTACATAATTATCGGAATAATCAACATTAAATATAGGTGGTGAAATATATCCTAGAGTATTAAACCAGTTCTTATGAAAGAAGCCGTGAGTTCCTAGATTTTCACCATGATGTCCATCATTAGGATAAACAAATCCTATTTTGTCGTCTAGCTTGTTAAACTCCTCAATAACTGCTGTATCCCAACCATTCGTTCTAAAAATAACATCGTCAGCACAACCCATCAATATGTCATGAGTACATCCATTGCAACATATATTATGTAAATTGCTATATATTTCAGGTTTATCCGGATTTGATATAATAACTAATGCTTCGGGCAGGTTAGATTCAAGAAACTTATGAGTTGCCTCATCATCATGATCGACGTATATAACCAACTCCAAACAATCTGGATTGTCTGCGGTATCCAAGGCGGACTGCCACATTCGACTTAGACCGGCTGTTCTGTTTCTAGTTGGACAAAGTATTGAAATCATTTTCTATAATTCCCCAAAAGTCATCGGCAGCATCAATACATTTTTCTCTGAATAGAGGGTCTGATTGATACATCTTTAATGAACCAATTCTATCGGAACCTCCAATTATTTTAGTGCCGCACATTAGTGCCTCACCAACAGCCCGACAAAAAGGCTCATTGCAAATTGGGTTATAATACAAAGAATCTATCCCATTATAGAACTCCAGCATATCATTATGGCTTAACTTTCCAAGGAATTCAATGTTTTTACGTTGGTTTATCTGGTTAAGATAGTCTTCGCTACCCCAACCCGCGACAACAAAATTCTTGTCCTTATTATCATCAGCGTACTTGATAAAATTATCAGTTCCCTTTAGGGGGTGCATAAATCCAACATATCCAATTTTGTCTTTTCTTTCTTTACCCAAATCTTTAAATGACGCATCAATCGGGTCGGGAACTATCTTGACGTTTGGAAATATATCTCCGTACATATCTACAAAAAATTGATGATGAAACTCTGTCAAGAAAAAGGATATCTTACATGATCCCCAAAAATGTTTCCTAAAGTCATTTGGCCAGTACAAATTTGAGTCATGTTCAAGTCTAACATGATTGTCTAAATTTGGGATATTTTGAACTAATTGTGGATATCTAGATGAAATTGCCTCAAGATTAGAAGAAATTACAACGTCATAATCTTGTTGTAGAACAGAGGCGTGTGAATCATAGTGAAAACAATTCACATAATGACCTCTTGAAGCACCTTTGTCAATAATTATCTGATTACTTCTTTGTGCCCCACCGGATGTGTGATGGACTCCAAAATCTGATATTAATAAGACTTTCACCGTTGCACCCTGTAGCTATCACTATCCCGATGGAAAGTACTAGCTTCAAGCAATGTACACCCATTAACAGTTGAAAATCTATGAACAAATCCGGGCTTAATGTGTAACGCTTCTCCTTCGTTCATGTCAAATCTTACTTCATTACCTTTTTGTGTTAGGTAAGTCACACTACAATCTCCATGTAAAAGAAAGAGATGTTCTTCCTTGATAACATGAAAGTGAAGACTTAATTTTTCTCCGGGATTAATATAGAGAACTTTACCACAGTAATCCTTTTCTTCGTTGTTGGCAAACCAAACTTCTTTACCCCAACGCTTTTCTACTTCGTATGCTCTTTGTGAAATCTTCATACTTTTTCCTTTTTACCTGAACTTCTTATCTATAAGCATGTAAAGTAGTAAACTCTACAATTGAAACTTAAAACTAAATATGTAAAAATAATAAAGCTCAGAAAGAAATAAAAATTTCTTCTGAAAAATAAACTTGTGGGGGTTACACAGATCATTACGCGACTGCTCGCAACCATTGGATATCTGTGCAGTTGGAGGTTCTTTAGCTGATATTATTTCGCCTACGCCTCACAAGCTGATGATTTTTGTTTGTCAACAGGACTGTAAGCTGGAAATCAACAACCAGCCAGTAGATTATAGCCAAGCAACATTGAAAAAGACGATACTTTTCTGAACTTCAGGGAAAATCAAGAAAAATCGGTGAGCTTTCGGTCGGAACTCGGTATAATACTGTAAACTGTTTGTTAGGATTTTTTTCAAGGAGACTTACTATGGCAAGCAAGACAGTTATGACCCAGACAGTATTCTTAGAAACTCTGACTCGTGTTTCATCTGCGTATTCTTGGGAATATGTTGAAAACAAAATTGTCGGAGTTGCTAGACGAGGCCAACACAAAGGCAAGACCTTTAATCCAGTTACTGCCGTAGCAGGCAGTCTTGGCAGCGGCTATTTTGAGAATACAAAGCGTGGCACAGAACGTGCAGCTAGAGCTATTGGCATTACGCCTCAACTAGCAATGGCTGTGTATTCTGGATCTAATCGAGGTCACGCTCAGATTGTTCGTGGCAAGATGCTAGAAACAATCTTTTGATGAATGGTGAGTTTTTCCAGTTTCTCACAGTAAAAAACTGGATCTTTTCTATTACTTAGACTATAATGAGGTGTGTTATGTCACTAAACAATGAAATCAAACTTGTAGGTAACTTAGTGCGTGATCCAGATATCTATGAATCTGAAAATGGAAAACACGCTAAGATCAGAATGGCAGCTAATACAAAACGCGGAGACAAAGAAGATACGTTGTTTATTGACGTAAAACTATTTGGCTTTGCATACAGAGATTTTGAATACTTCTCCCCAGAGAAGGGCGACAAGATCGCAGTTGTTGGTCGATTATCAGTAGATGAATTTACTGATAAGAATGGAAATGAACGTCGAGAGGCCGTTGTGTATGCTAACAACTTATTCAAGATAGCAAAGAGGGCTTCTCAAGAAAGTAGCTTTTGATGTCAGGTGAAAAACGAAGGATTACAATACATCTAAGAAATAATCAGGATATAACCGTCTTCCTTAAAAAAGACGCTTCAACATTGCTAGTAGATCAAATCTACGATGTTTTTTCTGGTGAACTTAGTGATAATTGTATAGAGGTTATTAGTGATACTGATATTGGACGGGAAGTAATACTTCTAAGAGCAGATGAAGTAATATACGTTAAGACCCAAGAGGAAGATGATGAGTAAGGAAAAAAGAAGAGTACAGAAGGAGCAGGCTCGTAAGACAAGAGTTAAGCGAAAACTTCTCAAAAAGAGAACACTCCTGCGAGAAGAAAGAAAACTTGAAAAAGAGTTGGAACAGCTTAAAAAAGCTAGTGAACCAAAACTAGCACCATTCAGAAAAGACCAATTGAATGAAACTGAATCTTAATGCTCCTATTAATACTACTTCTTATGGATACGTATCATCATACATTCTAAAGGAACTTCTTAATCTTAATTATGATTTAAGATACATTCCAATATTAGATCATCACCAACCAAATCCTGACGATCTATTACGTCCTCATATACAGGATGTATTAGGTCGTTGGGATTTTTTTTACGACGCTCCATGTTTAAAAATATGGCATCAATTTGATCTTAGATCATTTTATGGTAAAGGTCTTAGAGTGGCAATGCCGATATTTGAATTGGAGGAATTTAATCATAGAGAACTGCATTCCCTAAACAACCCAGATGAGTTGTTTGTCTGCTCTGATTGGGCTAAGAACGTAATTCATGACAATGTTCCAAAAAAAGTTGGACATACTCATGTTGTTCGTTTAGGATATGATGATAATATTTTTAAGCCTTGTCCATTGCCAGATAATGGAAAAACAATATTTGGAAACTTTGGCAAGTTTGAAGCACGTAAGGGACACGATATACTTCCCGAAGTATTCAATAAGGCATTTGAAAAAGATGATGATGTTCTTCTTGTAATGATGGCAAGTAATCCATTCTTGAAACCAGAAGAGACTCAGGCATGGATAAATAGCTTTAAGAACACAAAACTAGGTGATAAGATCATATTCGTGCCTCGTCAGCAAACTCAGGCCATGGTGTATAGTATCATGTCACAGATACATTGCGGTATATTTCCATCAAGAGCAGAGGGGTGGAATTTAGAGGCTTTAGAATTGCTGGCATGTGGCAGACACGTTATTATTTCACATGCTACTGGACATACGGAATTTTGTAATACAGAAAACTGCCGACTTATACATATGGATTCTGGATATGAACCTGCCAATGATGGTAAATGGTTTCATGGTGAATTTCAATGGAGAAAGATAGGCGGTAGTGAAGTAGACCAAATGGTTGAACATATGCGTAATATTCATCAAAAAAGGAAAGATGGATCTTTACGAGAAAATATAGCAGGAATTAAATCTGCACAAAAATTTACATGGAGGGAAACTGCAAATACAATACACAATAACCTTTTAAAATTGAGTGGAGTTTAAAATGAAGGCATTCGCAAAAATATTACATATTACTGGAGTAGTTATGGTTGCATTTCTTAGTCCAGTATTTTTCACCAAGATAGTAGAAATACCATCATTAGAGACTTGGCAATCTGGACTAGCTGTAGTTCTATGCGGTGCTGGACTTGCCACTATAGGCAAAATGCTATCAAATGGATAACTTTTCTGTAAATATTTTGACTAGAATCATATGTCTAGATGAAGAAAGTAAAAACGGTTTTAGCATCTTATTAGATGACAGCGGTGAAATACCAAATTTTAATCTAGTAAAAGATGGAGATTTAGATAATCAAATCATGATGTTTGTGTCAAAATTTATTTATGAAAATTACCTGCATTTTATACTATCTACAAAAACTGTATCTTCTATAATTAACGACGGTGATAATCTGAATATCTCTTACAATTTAATATCAAATAACAAAATTGCAAAATCTGGAAAATTTGTTAAATTTGATAAAAATAGTATTGAACTGTATAGACTCGCAAATAGTGTGAGGTAATTTTATGTCAAATTATGTAAAGCTAGAATACAAAGACGGTTCCCCAACTTTGGGGTTAGTATATGATGACTCCGCTGCGTTCAGAGAATTAATGATAACATTATTTTCTCCAACCTCACATTCTGCATTCTATGATATAATAATCAACATGTTAATAACAAAAGATGCAGATCCTGAAGATATTGCATGGCTGGAAAACTTTTATAAAATTACTGGAAGATTTAACGAAGATAAATTATTAATAAAAAAAGCAAGAACGCTAATGAGGCCAAGTTCCTTTCGCTGACGGAGCCTATTATGACAGAGAAAAAAATAGCTTGGGAAAAATTTACCCCAAATCATGAAGATATAATTAATCAAGAAGATGAATCAGATGAAATGTCTTATCTTGATATGGAAAATGAAGAAGAGGAAGATGGCAGAGAGTTAAATCTAGGGCATTTTTTACTCTCTAGAAAAGTGAGAACTCCATTTGGTATTTACGAAATTGATGACCCTTTTTCACCATATAATATGTTTGAATGCTGGATAGGTCATACTAATTTCAAAATTACAGATGAAGACTTTGAAAAGCTGGATCTAAAAATAGATGGCATTGGATGTCTTTCACTGATTTCTCCATACAGATTTTTTATAGGTATAGAAAAATTATTTACATTTCCTGTGGCTAGAATGCAGATTCAAAAAGAACTATGCAATAATTTGAAAACACCAGAACATCTAGATGATAACTCTGTAGACTCATTAATCAACACAGCATTTAGTAAAATTAACGAGTCGTTATTTTCAATACAAGATTCTGAGAAATGGGCGGTATTTATTGGAAATGATGGGACGATAGAAACAATCAAGAGTAGTGAGTTTCCATCAGAGTTAGAATATATCGAAACTTTAACGAAATTGAAAAAGAATAAAAACGGTAACATTATTACTTACGACAGTTTGTAATGGCGTATACAACTAAGGATCAGGAACTTTTATTTTCAGGATAATTAGGAAGCTGGTTATAAAGCTATAGAAAGGTATAACAATGGCTTTACTACCAAATACAATTATTTATGGTACGACGGGAAGCGATTCATCTCCTACTGAGAAAAGAGATGGAGGTACTGTAGTTGGTATCACATCTGCTAGTGACACTACTAATGGTCCTGTTACTCAGACATTTCCATTAACATCAATCACAATTAAACCCGGAAGATCAGTTCCAAAAGAACTATCCGGTGCCGCTCATGCGTCAAGTGCAACAAAAGCAGATACTGGTGGAACATTTGCTTATGACCAGTCTCAATTTATGATTAGAACTGTTGCAACAAAGATTAATAATCAATCAAACACAGTTCTTCAGGTCAATGGCACTCCAGAAAATCGCCCTCATACTCTTGTTAGCAATAAGTCGAAGGGTGCAAAGACATCAACTGCTCATAGAAGTGGTTACTGGCGTGCGACTGGTATTACTGGTCAAAGAACAAATTGGAGCAGTGCTCCTGCAACTAATAATATTAGCTATGTCTTGCCAACTAACAATGCTTCTAATGCTGTTGATCAAGGTCAATTTGTTACATATAGAAGTATTCCGGGTGAACTTGCTTATATGTATGGTGCTATTGATGCTGTATTGAAAGATTATCCAGCTAAGTGATTGATTCTTGACACTTTCTTTTAAACCCCTCTCCCGTAAGGGAGGGGGGTATTTGGAGATTGAATATGAACGCATTACCTTGGACTACAGATCTAGGAATTGTAGGACTGACTGTTTCTTCGCTGGTTAGCTTACTCTTTTATGTGATCATATCTAGTAACAAAAGAGAAGATCGTAGAAATGCACAGTTTCAAAAAACTATAAATGATATTAATGAACTCCATCGAGATGAACGTTCAGAATGGAGAGAAGACGCATCTGCTAGACAGGATAAAACTAATCAGGCATTGTCCGAATTAACAAAAGCAATCAATGAAGTTTTAGTGACTAGGTAAAAATTATGAGTCTATCAATAACAGCAACTCCAGTAAACAAAATTTCATATACTCTTGCGTCAACTAATGGTAATCAGACCGTCTCATTATCAGACAGTAAAAACATGAGTGTTGTTTATACGTATGGGTCTGGTGATAAGCAAGTCACCAACGCTGTAACTATAACAGGCGTTTTAACGTCTGGAGAGTCTACGCAAATTGATCTATACTCAATTAATCAAACTTCTTTTGATGCAACAACCAGCGTAGTTTTCACTGGCGTAAAAAATTTCACAGTATATAATGAGTCTACCACAGAGGGATACGACTTTGCAGTTCAGGCCACTGGAACAAATGCATGTACAAATTTATTCAATGGAGGAAGTGGCAACCTTTTAGTAAAACCCTACTCGGCATTTACATACAATGATCCATTCACTGGAGTTAGTGTAGGCTCCAGTCAGAGATATGTTCAATTAGCTGATCAGGGATCTGGTGTTACTTACAGATTAATTGTTATTGGTTTAGATTAGGAGTTTTAACATGAATTCAAAAGCGTTTACATTAAACGTAGCCGACCTAGTTGCACTCAGTAAGAATGCAGGACTTGTTGGCGTTGCAGCAGGACTAACTTATGTTGTACAGAATATTGGTACTGTAGACCTTGGAGCCGCCGGTCCACTTGTGGTTCCAATCATAGTAGTAGGTCTTGATACTGTAATTAAGTGGTTAAAAGACAACACAAAATGAGGTACAAAATATGGAATCACTAATAGGATTAGGAATGTTATTATTTTGTGCTTGGAATGGTTTTCAGGCATCAACTGTAGATGGATTTGATTTTACTATACGATGGTATGCTCAAACAATCATTAGCGGTCTTGGAGGACTTTATATTATGATTCCAAATATTAAGAGTATTCTGTCTAGTCTTGGCAGTGATAGTCCATCACTGCCAGACTATTCCGACAAATACCAGAAGGATTTTGAATGTCTTTCTTATCTAAGAGATAGATGTGTCGAAAATGGAAGTAAAGAGGGATTAGATTTAGTCATTCAACTAAACACGATTTTATTTAAAAAGACTTTACCATAAAAGGAAAAACGATGGGAAAATATCAGTCATTTGCAAATGTCCTTCTAGGATTATTACTATTATATTTCATGTCATCCTTTGCTCTTTCAGGTAAGCTAACTCCCGAATCAGCACCTCAACAAATTGTAGTTACTGAAACTCAAGAGTTGAAAAAAGTTACAGAAGAGTTTAATAAAATCGAATCAAGAGACGATAGAGTGCTTATCTATAAACTGTTTGCTGGTGCGGCAGAGTATCTCAGTAACTGCCAGACAATGACTGAAACAGCACAGTTTGATCCACTTCTAGGAAAAGTGCAAACTTCCTATGGATGGGATCGCGAAAGATACTCAGCGTTTACAGATGCGGTTTCTAACTATCTTGTTAGCGTAGATTATGACACTCCTAAGAAATTGGAAACTATAGATCAACGTAAGGATTTCGCAAAAATCTTTCAAGGTTTAGCAGAGGCAACTAAATATGAGTGACCTATCCCATTTAGGAGGATGGATAAATGATCCAAAAGGTGTAGATCTAGCAATGCAAGGCTTACCTTTTCCAGTATTTTCTATGCAGCATCAAGCAATAAAAGATACTGGTGCTGGAAAGAAGATGTTACTATATGACATCATTAGAAGGGTTGCCGGAACGTTTCCTGTGCGTACACAGAAAATTGGAGACTGTGTAGCTTTTGGTGCTGCTGGTGCTGTCGATGCTATTAAATGTGTAGACATCTACCTTAAAAAAGAACCAGAACTATGGGTAGCAGAAACTGCCACAGAAGATATTTATTGGGGTAGCAGAAACGTTATCGGTAAAGGTCGATTAGGTAACGATGATGGATCTCTCGGCGTATGGGCGGCAAAATATATTAATGAATATGGCTCAATTCCAAGAGGCAAGTATGCCGATATTGACCTAACCACGTATAGTGGCAGTAAAGCAAAGACTTGGGGCAACGCTGGATATAAATTATCTCAAGCGTTTGTAGATATTGTAAAAGAACATCCAGTCGTTACTATTTCTCAAGTCAATTCATATGAAGAAGTGAGAGATCTAATTGTTAATGGATATTCTGTAACCATTGCTAGTAATCAAGGATTTTCTTCAACGCGAGATAGTGAAGGGTTTGCAAGACCATCAGGTAGATGGGCACATCAAATGTGGATCTGTGCTGTTGATGATGAATATAAACGTCCCGGAGTTTGCGTTCAAAATAGCTGGGGTAAATGGAATGGAGGTCCAAAACGTCACGACCAACCGGATGGATCTTTTTGGGTCGATGCTGACGAGATTGAACGTCGCGTGCTAAAAACTGGCGATTGCTGGGCATTTAGCGGGTATACTGGCTTTAAGCCACAGAAACTTAATACGAGGATCATCTGATGAAAAAGAGCACGATTCTATTACTATTACTACTTGCTGTATTTTTTATTCCAATTCCAAGTAATGAAAAAACATTTGCTATTGATACTTCAAGAAGTGAGGGATATGTAGCATTTATTGTAAATGGAGACCAAGAGCCTATTGACAATGAAACAGATACTGCTACAACATGTGAATGCAATGGTGAAAAAGTGATCGTTCATGGAGATGGTCACAAAACACCATGTCAATGTATCAATTCTGGTGACGGGGTATGTCGTTGCGAAGCTACCGGCAAATCATGGGAGCCAGATAAATCTACTTATCCAGAGGAGGTTAAAAAAAAAGTGGAACAACAACCAGATGCTACAGACCAAGCCTTAGCGATAGAATTAAAAAAAACAATCCTATACTTTACCGCCTCTTGGTGCGGCCCCTGTCAAAGATTTAAAGCGACGGAATTACCAAAGCTACAAAAGGCCGGTCTATCAGTTGGCGAAGCTAGAAATGGAGTACAGGACGATATGGAAATTGTCGATGTAGACAAGCATCCCGATCTCTGGAAGGCCCACAAAAAGAATTCTGCTGGTATTCCATGTTTTATTGTTCTAGACTCGCAAAGAAAAGAAACATTCCGTACTAGCGGATACGTTTCTGGAATGCATCAAACCCTGCTAAGAGCCTTCAATGCAGCCAACTGAATATTTTGAAATTGTTCAACAAATCTTTTCACAAGATGGGTTGACAATCGGGCCTTTAAGGATACAATGTTCTGGAGCCTTATCGGTACAAATTGAAAGCGTGCAGTCCGGAATCAAAATTATTTTTTCTGGTCACAAGCCAAAAGTAACACTGCAAAAAATTATAACATTTTCAGTGTCTGTAAATGGCATCCATTTTTCTCAAAATGGCGGCGTTTTAGAACTAGATCATTTTCCGGACCTACCTTTCTCGTATAATCAAATATTAAAATAAATACAATTGACATATATGCCAGCAGCAATAAAAAACTGCTGGTATTTTTTTCCACTTTGAAGGACGTTGAATATGCAAGTAGTTAAAAGAAATGGTGAATCTGAGGATTATAACGTTGAAAAAATTCACCAAGTGTTAGAATGGGCAACTGAGGGAATTAACGGTGTATCGTTTTCTGACATTGAAATGAATGCGGGTCTCTCAATTTATGATGGAATTACTACACAGGAAATTCATCAAACTCTGATCAAATCAGCAAATGATTTAATATCAGAACAATCTCCAAACTATCAGTATGTCGCATCAAGACTACTTAATATGAACCTGAGAAAAGAAGTTTGGGGTTCTAACAATCCTCCCAACTTTCTGCATTTTATTCAGGTAAGAGTCGATAACGCTATTTATGATCCAGATATCTTAGATAAATGGTCAGAAGATGATGTAAATAAGATCTCTTCCTACATCAATCATAAACGCGATGATCTGTATACTTATTCTGGCCTACAGCAGATGGTGGATAAGTACCTTGTTAAGAATCGTGCAACTGGTGAGATTCATGAGACGCCACAATTTGCATATATGCTGATTGCCATGTGCCTATTTGACAACTTAAAAGATGTTAAAGAAGCATATGATGCTTACTCTACTTTTAAGGTAAACTTGCCAACTCCTATTATGGCAGGAGTACGCACTACGATTCGCCAGTTCGCTTCCTGCGTGCTTGTAGATGTTGGTGATGATCTTGATAGCATCTTTGCCTCCGTCCACGCAGTTGGACGCTATACCGCACGTAGGGCTGGTATTGGCCTTAACTTTGGTCGTCTACGTCCAATCAACTCACCAATTCGTGGTGGAGAAGTGATTCACACGGGCCTAATCCCTTATCTGAAAACTTTTGAGTCTACCGTTAAGTCTACTTCGCAAAATGGTATTCGCGGAGGAAGTGCTACAGTTCATATTCCGTTCTGGCATTATGAAATTGAAGACATTCTTGTTCTCAAGAATAATGCTGGCACTGACGATAATCGGGTTAGAAAGCTGGACTATTCTGTTCAGTTTAATAAACTTTTCTATGAACGACTAATTAATGGTGAAGATATTACGCTGTTTAGTCCAAACGAAGCTAGGGGTCTATACGACGCTTTTGCGGATAATGAAAAGTTTGAAGAACTTTATGCAAAATATGAGCGGTCACGCAGTATTACCTTCAAAAAGAAAATTCCTGCAAAAAAGTTAGCAGAGATTTATGCTCGCGAACGTCTGGAAACAGGACGTATCTATAGCATGAATATTGATAATGCGAATACACATGGCTCATGGGATGTTCCTGTGTATATGTCTAATCTATGTCAGGAAATCATCCATCCTACTAAGCCGGTTAGCGATATTGAAGACTCAGAGGCTGAGATTGGTATTTGTATGCTATCTGCCATTAATCTTTTAGAGGTAAATACTGATGAAGATATTCAAACAGCCTGTGCAGTAGCGATTAGATCTCTTGATTCGGTCATTGACTATCAAGACTATCCAGTTGCTGCTGGTGAAAACTTCACTAAAAATAGAAGATCTTTAGGAATTGGAATTACAAATCTTGCCGGATTTTTGGCTAAGCACAAAGTATTCTACCATGATAATGCGGCACTTCATCTTGTTCATGAGATAATGGAGAAAATCCAGTGGCATTTACTAAACGAATCTTGTAAACTTGCCGAAGAAAAGGGTACATGTCCAAAGTTTGGTGAAACAAAATATGCTCAAGGATTTCTTCCAATTGATTGGTATAAAAAAACTGTTGACAAACTTGTAAACCCTACTTACAATATGGATTGGGAGTATTTACGTGACCAGATCAAGAAACATGGTCTTAGGCATTCTACTGTCTCTGCTGTTATGCCTTGTGAATCTAGCAGTGTTATCCAGAACAGTACAAACGGAATTGAGCCAGTAAGAAGTCTATTATCATATAAAAAAGCAAAGAATGGTGTTTTAAAACAGGTTGTTCCAAACTACGCACATCGTAAGAACTATTACAGTCGTGCTTGGTCTATGCCAGATAATCAAGGCATGATTAATATTGCCGCAGTTATTCAGAAATTTGTTGACATGAGTATTAGTCTTAACCTATACTATAATTATGCGAATTACCCAGAAGGTAATATTCCTTTAAGCGTGTTGATCAAAGATCAAGTTTATTCTTATAAGATGGGAATTAAAAACCTGTATTATTGCAATACACCTGATGGAGATGGTGAAACAGAAAAAGAAACAAATTGTGAATCAGGAGCGTGTGCGATATGAAAACGATTTTAAACAAGAAGAATGTCGATTACAGTAACCAGCCTTTGTTTCTTGGCGAAGATCTAGCTCTACAGAGATACGATAAATTTAAATATCCTGTATTCTTTGATCTCTTTAAAAAGCAGATGGAGTTCTTTTGGAGACCAGAAGAAATTGAATTAAAGAAAGATCGCAACGATTTCAAGGATGATAATATCATGTCCGAGAATGAGCGGTTTATCTTTACAAGCAATCTTAAATATCAGACTATGATGGATAGTGTTATTTGTCGAGGGGTTCCTACACTTCTTGAATATGTATCAAGTCCAGAACTTGAAGCATGTATGAAGACTTGGGAATTCTTTGAGCAAATCCATAGTTATAGCTATACTTACATTATTAAGAATGTTTATAACGATCCGTCTGAAGTTCTTGATAGCTGTCTAACTGATAAGGAAATCCTTAAAAGAGCAGACGTTGCTATTAAAGAATATGACGCATTGAGCAATCTCACAAAGAAAGGATCTACTAAAGATCTAAAGAAACAGATTTATCTTACACTTGTTAGTATCAATATTCTTGAAGCTGTAAGATTTTATGTTAGCTTTATCTGTGCATTTGCATTTGCTGAAAATAAGAAGATGATTGGCAATGCTGATATTGTTAAATTGATTAAAAGAGACGAGGCATTGCATCTTTACAATACTCAAGAGATCCTAAAAATTCTACATAGCGTGGAAGATGAAGGGTTTATTAAAACTGCTAAGGAATGTGAAGAATTGGCCTGCGGGATGTTTGACTCTGCCGCACGAGAAGAAAAAGAATGGGCCTCTTATCTATTTAAAGATGGATCTATTATTGGGCTTAACGAAACCGTTATGCATCAGTATATCGACTGGCTATGTCAATCTCGACGCAAGGTAATTGGGCTACCATATGAGACTGGATTAAAGAATCCTATTTCTGGATGGACAGAGCCTTGGCTTAACAGTGAGGCTGTTCAGGTCGCACCACAAGAGCATGAGATTACATCCTACAAGATTGGTGCAAGTAAGAATGATTTAGACGATATGGATTTTGGAGATTTGGGACTATGACAGACGAGTATATTCATGTAACAGGATATGTTGATGATTCACCTATTGAGTTTTCAAAAACAGAAGGACTTAAAATGAGACAAGCCAGCGAGAAAGAATTGTTGTATAATACAGTATGCGATTTGGTAGACGATATTGTTCAATGGCATTATGATAGAAACTTAATTGATGGAAGTTCTGATAAAGATCAAACACTAAAGCTGCTACAAGAACTTGGCGAACTTTCTGATAGTGTATGTAAGGGTAAAGATGTCCGTGATGATTTAGGTGATATGATGGTTGTTATGCTAAATATTATGGAGCGTAACAAAATTACTCTCGCACAATGTTTAGAAACAGCATATAATGATATAAAGGACCGTAAGGGTAGGATGGTAGATGGTGTTTTTGTTAAAGAACAAGATTTATGAGGTTAAACTATGCCAATTCCACAAAGAAAACCTGATGAAGACAGAACTGATTTTTTGTCCAGATGTATGTCTAATCCAAAAATGAACGAAGAATATCCAGACGCTTCACAAAGGTATGCCGTTTGTCAACAGTCATCTAAGGCGTCTACTGCTGATCAAGTAAAAGATAACTATTACGATCAAACATTTGGTTCAACAGAAATCATCACTGATGAATCAAAGATGTATATTCCAGCGGAAGACGAATATTTAGACTTTGGAGAAGAGTCTGAAGATTATTCGATTGCTGTACAGTATGGCAAACCTCCAAAGAATGATCCAAGAAAAACTCCAGCACCTAAAAAAGATCGAAAGAAGGGTTCCAAAAAGAATAAGCCAGATAGTGCTAAAGATGATAAGGGTAAAATTACACTAAGCAAAGAAACAATATCTAAACTACAGAGCAAAGTTTCTGAACATAATGCCAAAGTTTCTGAAAAAGGAAAGGGCAGCAAAGCAACCCTTGGTCAGCTTAAAGCTGTGTATCGTCGTGGTGCCGGTGCTTTCTCCACAAGTCATCACCCAAATATGTCAAGGGATGGATGGGCTATGGCAAGAGTTAATGCCTTTCTTTATTTAATGAGAAATGGTAGACCAAGTAATCCTAATTACAAACAAGACAATGATCTTTTGCCAAAGTCGCATCCAAAAAGCACCAAGGCTGAATATGAAGAAGGGTCAATGCAAGTTGCACAAATTATGAAAATGCACATGCAGCTTATGGAATTAGTAGAAATGCTAGAAACTAAGCCTGTGGCATTTGAAGAATGGACTAAGGATAAGATCTCTAAAGCTGAGCATTTTATTGAGGCTATTTTTGATTCAGTTATGTATGCTTCTTTGGATGAAGATAACGATAATGATGAAGAAGAAGACGATGTTGAATCATTAATGGCGGAAAAAAAGAAGAAGAATGTTAAACTCAATAAGCCCTTTAGAACTCCAAAGGGTCCAAAGAAGTTTAGCGTTTATGTTAAAAATGATAAGGGTAATATCGTAAAGGTGAATTTTGGCGATCCAAACATGGATATTAAACGCGATGATCCTCAGAGGCGTAAGAATTTCCGTGCCCGTCATCAATGCGATACTAATCCCGGTCCTAAATGGAAGGCAAGATATTGGAGTTGTAGATTCTGGGAAGCTAAGAAAAGTGTTACAGATTTAACATAAGAAGCTAATACATGAGAAAAAAAAGAACAAGAAGACCAGTCAATAAACCAGATTTTAGACCAGTAAATAAAAGGAAAGATAAACAGTCAAGAACGGCGGTTAAATCCGTTACTGCTAAAACAGACAATCATCATAATTATATTATGTCGATTATTAATAATCCAATCACAATTTGTGTTGGACCTGCTGGTTCTGGGAAATCTTATATTAGTGCTGGGATGTTTGCCAATTTTTTGCATGAAGGAAGTTACGACAAAATTATTGCAACTCGTCCATTAGTATGCTCCGGAAAAGAATTAGGATCACTTCCCGGAGAGATGAATGAAAAGATTGCACCTTACCTAAAGCCTATTGAGGAAAATATTAAGAATTTTCTTGGTCAGGCTAACTATGGCCTCCACTATAATGACGGCAAGATTCGTTATGAACCGCTTGAAGTCATGAGAGGTGCAACCTTTGATTATTGTTGCATGATTTTGGACGAAGCACAAAACTGCACCTTGGATCAATTAAAAATGTTTATCACTCGCATGGGCAAGAATTCCAAGGTTATTATCAATGGGGATATCAATCAAACCGATTTAAGATCTCGTAGCGGGCTTGAAACTTTAATAAGAAAAGTTGGAAATATTGAAGGGGTTGGAGTTTGTTATCTAACCTATGATGACATTCAAAGAAATGGAATTATTGGGGAAATCCTGAGAGCATTGGAGGAATAATGCCAACATATGACTATTTATGCTCAAATTGTGAAACCGAGCTAAAAGATGTATACCAAAGCATAACCGAAAAGGCTATAATATATTGTATCAGTTGCGGAAATGATACGCTTGAAAGAGTGATTCATCCCCCAATGGTATTTGTTCGTCAAGAGGCAACTACGATTGGTCAGCTATCTGAGCGTAACGCTAAAAGGCTTGGACAGTCAGAAGTTCAAGAGCGAACACTGCAAGATAAAGATTCTAAAAAATCTGCACTAAAAGAAGCAAAGAAAGAAATAAACTCTCAAATCAATAAAATGAATTCGGAGCAAAAACGTCGTTTCATAGAGGGCGGATAATGGAAGAATACAAAAGTGTAATTATGATAGTTCCATACATTGGAACCGTCACTAATGGAAATACCTTGCTACAGCCTTTGGGTAAAGAAGAAGTAGATTTTATCGGCTATGATTTATGTCGTAAATTTCAAATTGAAGAAAAACATGAGTCATACATTGATTGCATAAAATCTCTTAAAGAACGATTAGAACTTATTTTAAAAACCGATTTATTAATGGAGGATATAAATGCCGACCAAAAAAACCAAAAGAAGAACGAATAGACAACCTAAAGCACAAGAAAATGTCGAAGCCAAAGCAACTACTGACGAACTTTCTAAAGTTCAAAAATTTTACATTGAAAGCAAATGCTCCAGTATGACTTTATCTGATGTTTCTTCTGATTTAGGACTTGACAAATCTGTAGTTTCATCGTACTATGATGAATGCAAAAACAAAGCTACTAATGATTTCACAGTTGATAAACTTATGAATATCAATTCTAAGCGTGGATACGCAGTAATGAGTAAAGAGGCTTCGGAGAAAGGTGATGCATCAAAAAAACGAGCAGCAAAAAAAGACACAAATCACATCCACAAAATCCGAGCAGATAAGTAAGCAGCGAGTTGCTCAATGCACGGAAAAGACTCCTTATAAATCTATGCATAAGGCTGGCTATGTAACGCCCGGAAATTACATTGCGGAGTTGATATTCCAGAAAAGAAATGAGTATTTCAATTCTGGCAAAAACGCAGAGAGTTTCTGGCTGCAAGGAAATAAGTTGCATGGTGCTTATAAGGGCGAAGTTATTGCGGCAAACAAACTACTGAAAGACTATCACGCCGACTCAGTAATAAAAGCAATAAAATCACCACAGGCTAAGTTTATATTGAAGTTATCCAAAAAAGAAAATAGGGATAAGCTAATTCCTATAATCGAAAAGTTTGAGAAAGAGCGTAAAGAAACAGAGATAGTAATTTCTGAAAATAATAAGACTGAAGTATCGAAACCGTTTGGGTATGGCAGAAATATATTGAAAGGCTTGTAATAAATGGCAGACGATAAGAAAAAAAAGAAAGTGGATTTGAGCAACGACAAGGCTATTCAAAGAGCCTTCGGTAAAGTCGTATCTAAAGGATCAGAGCTAATTCAAAGCATGGCAGATCTAAAGTGCATCACCGTAAGTCCAAAACTTGATCTAGCTCTTAATGGAGGAATTAGAGAGGCGTCTTGGAATATTATTTCTGGAGATCCCAAAACTGGAAAGAGCACAACATGTTTGCAGATTTGTAAAAATGCTCAAGATGATAATCGTCCAGTAATCTATGTTGATGGCGAAAGTCGATTAAAGGCTTATAATCTCTCTGGTACAGAAGGTTTAGATTTAAACAAAATACAAATTGTTCATAGTCCAGAAGATGGAGAGTCTCTATCCGCTGAAGACTTCTTAAATATTGCTGAAGAACTAATAAAGCGTCCTGAAAATAAAGGTGCTGTATGCGTGATTGACTCATGTTCTTCTTTAGTGCCAAGGTCAGAACTTGAAGAGAGTGCATCTGGTTCACTTCGTGCAACCCTTCCAAAACTATTGTCGCATTGGGTAAAAAAGACTTCGCAAACAGTAGTAAAAAACAAAATTATCGTATTGATTATTACGCATTATATTACAAACACATCTGGATACGGTAAAGTCAAAATTCCAGACTGCGGTGTAATGATTCAGTATCAGGCTGATACTAGAATTGATATTGCAAAGATAGAACCATGGGAAGAAAATGGTAAAAAGATTGGACAGCTTGTTCATTGGAAAGTAGCATGTTCTTCTATGGGTGCATCTGGAACAGAATGTGTTAGCCATATTAGATATGGCAAAGGTATTGACAAAGAAAAAGAAATGATAGATCTAGCAGAATCATTTGGCATCATAGACAAGGCCGGGGCTTGGTATTCAATTCCATTCTTGGAGGGCAGCGAAGAATTTAAAGAGCCTCCTAAGTTTCAAGGACAGGCAAAGATTTATGAATTCCTTGTAGAGCGACAGGATATTTTTGATCAAGTAAAGGCACAGGTTAATGGTATGCTAAAGGATGTTTAGAGTTACTGGATTAGATGGAAAAGAACATAAGTTTAATTATGCTAAAAATAAGTCTAGGAACTTCAGATCCAAAAAATCATCATACCATAAACAAGCTAGAGAGTTAATTAAAGAGAATTGGCCTACCTACTCTTTATATGAAGAAGTCACTCTGCCCGGATCTAAACGTCTTGGCAGAGGCTCTTTATTATATGCCGACTTTTTCTTGCCTGAATTAATGCTTGTGATCGAAGTTCATGGTCAGCAGCACTATGAATATTCTCCGTTTTTTCACAAAAATAAAATGGATTTTGTGCTTGCAAAACAGAGAGATTCCGATAAAATAGAGTGGTGTCGGTTGAACGAAATCAAAATTGTCACATTGCCATACAATGAGAGGTCAGAATGGAAGAACTTGATTCAACAGTCTCTGGAATAGATGGACTGGACAAATTTACAGAATGGATTGATAACTTTTGTGCGGCTAATAATATTGTAGAGTACAAAGATAGTGATGAATATTCGCACATATTACATCTTCCGCCAGAAGAAATAATCAGTTTAACATCTGATGAATGTTTTACAAATGCAATTACCCTGATGAATTATGGCGGTCTTCTTCAAAAGAAGCTAGATTTAATAAGTAGTCAGTATACTTGGTGTGTTGAAGCATTGAACTATTTGTTTGCTAAACAATGGTCAAACTATGACAAATTTCTACCAGCAGAAATAAAAAAGCAATCTATAATTTCTGAGAATACTTACGCACAATCTATTGAAAAGTCGCGTTTAAGACTGTATGCTGGTATTCAGATGTTGTCAGAAACCTGTCGTGATATAAAGAAGAGGGTTTCACTTTTTCAAGATTTAGGAAAAGCTAGGAGTTTTAAATGACGTTAACAGATTTAGTTGATAAAGTGCGGGAATTGCTCTATGATGGCATCATTGACAGTAATTGGGAATGTATATCAGAAGCATATCAAATGATTTCCGGAGAAAAAGTAGATATTCCAGAGCCAGAACCTGTGGATGAATTATCCGCCAGTCTTAAAAATATGATGGAAAGACTTGAAAAGTTAGAGAAGCAAGATCCTCCCAAAAAGAACAGAAGGAACGGTAGATCTAAAACCAAAAAGCCAGAACCTAAAGTAGATGAAAATTTCTCAATAAAATCATCCAAGCCAAAACGGTCGGTAAAGTCTTCTGGTCAAAATAAGTTTGAGTCAATGGCTGGAGTTTTAGAAGAGGCTGAGCAGGAAAGAGGCTTCAACAGTATTGATGACTCTAACTCTCCTAGAGTAGAAAGAAAGCGTAGAGAATATCAAACTAAAAGTGTTACATGCTCACAATGCAATAAATCCTTTGATGTCAATCCAATGTTTGCTAGAGAAAATTACATTTGCGACAAATGTATTTCGCGGAGAATTTGATAGTGTCTAAAGAAACCGATTTGAAAAATGTAGCTTCTGAACGTGCTGTTCTTGCCGGACTTTTACAGCATGGTAAGGAATGCTTACTAGAAGTTGAACTCTTCGTAAATGAAGAGAGTTTCACAATCGAAAATAACAAAGTCCTATATAAGTGCATTAAGCATTCATTCGAAAGTGGAGATGTTGTTGGTTATACAGAGATCCTGTCATCAGCAAAGAGTCTAAACCTAGACGAATTTGTTGAAAAAAATGATATGCTAAAACATATCACTGGAGTTATGAATACTCCGGTTAATATTAATAATGTCGCAGAGCACGCCAAAAAACTAAAGAGGCTTGAATTTGCCAGAATCATGCAGGGTAAGCTCAGAGACATTTATTTAAACCTGAACAAAGTTACTGGAGATGAGGACATCGCCAGCATTTTGTCGATTGCAGAAAACCCTATTCAAGATGTATGTCTATCCTTCATGAAGGAAGATGATCTTTCTCCAAAATCTATTGGCGAAGGCATCCATGCATATCTAGAACATATCAAGAATAATGATGGCAAGTCTATTGGTATTCCAACTGGTATGAGTGCATTCGATAAGGCTATTGGAGGCGGCTTGCGTCGAAAATGCGTAGACCTGATTGCTGCTCGTCCCAAAACTGGAAAATCTGTACTTGCCGATAATATTGCCTTGCATATTGCTGGAGAGTATGATATACCAGTACTTATGCTTGATACAGAAATGAGCACAGAAGATCACTGGAATAGAATCATTGCAAATAAAAGCGGTGTTGAAATTAATGATGTTGCATCCGGTAAATTTGCTACAGATCCTGAAAAAGTAGACTCTGTGACAAAATCTGTAGAGACTATTGAATCTATACCTTATGACTATATTAGCATTGCTGGTAGACCATTTGATGAAACACTATCTATTATCAAAAGATGGCTATTAAAGAGAGTTGGCTATGATGAAACAGGAAGACTAAATGACTGCGTGATTATTTATGACTATCTAAAACTGATGACATCTTCTAGTATTAATAACAATCTTGCAGAATTCCAAGTTCTCGGTTTTCAGATCACTTCACTGCATAATTTTTGTGTAGAGAATGATTGCCCGTGTTTGTCATTTGTGCAGCTTAATAGAGATGGTATTACCAAGGAATCTACAGATGTAGTTTCCGGATCTGACCGTTTAGTTTGGCTCTGTACTTCATTCTCAATCTTCAAGGATAAGTCAGATGAAGAAAAAGTTACGGATGGAATAAACAATGGAAATAAAAAACTTATACCAATTGTTTCCAGACATGGACCCGGAATGGAAGACGAAGGTTATATATGCTTGCAAATGGACGGCAAGTTTGCAAAAGTAAGAGAAGTTGGCACTATTAGAGAGATTAAGAGTAATGCAAACAACAATCAACAAGGATTTGCAAATTCGCAAAATGCGAATTTTGAAGAGGAAGATGGTGAAGAAGATTTTTGATTTCTTTGCCTTTTTTGAAATTAATGAATATTACGAGTCACATAACCTACTGATAAGTTCTTGTCCAGTCCATGAAGGAGACAATGTTACTGCATTCAATATCAATATTGACGAAGATCATGAAGATCACTGCGGTAAATGGTTTTGTAATACTCAGGGATGTCACAATGAGAAGTCAACTAATGATATTATTTCTTTAGTCTGGATGCTCCTTGAGAATAAATTCAAAAAACCTTATAAGTTTCCAGAAGTTATTAAGTTCTGTCAAGATTTTTGCTCTGGCGTAAAAATAGACATTTCAATTACTTATAAGTCATCAGAAGCACTAGATAAATTACTGAAAAATACAAGAAAAGTTGAGAAACTACAAAATAAGATAACAAGATCTACGGTAAGGAAACACCTTACCTTTCCTGCACAATACTATATCAATAGAGGATTCTCTCAAGAAGCACTAGATCTTTTTGATGTAGGATTATGCACTAGGCCCGATAGTCAAATGTACAAGCGTATTGTATTTCCAGTGTACGATGAGAATGATGAGTACATGGTTGGATGCGTCGGTAGAACTATAGGTAATGACCCTAGAAAATGGATTAACCAAAAGGGATTCAATAAATCCAACTTTTTGTATAATTACGGAAAAGCAATTGAGCATATTAGTAGAAGTGCGACTATAATACTAGCAGAGGGACAAGGCGATGTTATCCGTCTTTGGGAATCTGGTATTAGAAATGCCGTTGGAATATTCGGTTCAAAGATTAGCGATGCTCAAGAATTTCTGATTCAAAAGACCGGCGTTTCAAATGTGATTATTATGTCTGACAATGATAAAGCGGGTGACGCTTGTAAAAGAGACATATATGAGCGATTGAAACTTTTATTTAATATTTATACTGTGGAAATTCCCAAAAACGACATTGGCGATATGACAGTCAATGAAGTCAATGAACTAATCAAGCCTCAAATTCAAGGAAAATTTTGATGACACAGATCATTGCATTATGCGGTAAAAAGCAATCAGGAAAGACTACTCTTTCCAACTATCTACATGGTCATGAGATGAAACGCCATGATATTGTTGAAAAGTTTCTAATTTCCCCGGAAGGGGAGCTTGTGGTAAACTGTACTTTTCATGATGAAAATGGAAAAGAGTTTGAAGAACTTGGAGTTCTTGATCTACAGCAGCATACGGATGAATTTTTCCAATATGCCTCTCGTAGAATTTGGCCTCTTATTCGCGGCTATAATTTCGCAGATTCATTAAAAGAAATCTGTGTTATGCTATTTAATATTCCACCAGAATGTGTCTATGGAACAGACGAACAAAAGAATCAGATTCAGGAGCATCTATTATGGGAAAATATGCCGGGAGATACTAGCGATATTGGTCCCAACGGTAAGATATGTCATCATAAGGGACCAATGACCGCTCGTGAGTTCATGCAATTCTTTGGCACAGACGTTATGCGTAAAATGTACCAGCCAATCTGGTTGGAAAATTGCTTTCGAAGAATTGAAGCTGATAAACCAGAGATTGCTGTTATTGGCGACTGTCGATTCTTAAATGAGATTGAGGCTGTGCAAAAGCGTGGTGGAAAAGTTATTAGACTAACTCGCTCACTCTATGAAAGCACTCATCAGAGTGAAATTGACGCAGACAATTATAATAAGTTTGACGCAATCATTGATAATTCAAATTTAGATATTAATCAATCATGCAAGGCATTCTTGGATGAACTAATTAACCTTGGTGTCACCAAAAAGATCAGAGAAATGGGCAAGTACACCGCATCAATAAAGTGATTTAATATGATTATATGTTACCATAGAAGCAGTTCATTAGGCACGTTTGAGATGTGCGAAATGAAATATTTCTTTCAGTACGTATTAGGCATGAAAGATAAAACGAATAAAAAGGCCGTACTAGGTACGGTCTTTCATCGTGTAATGCAGGTACTGGCTGACAAGAAAAAGGCTCAAGAAGAGAAGAAAAGAAAACTGAAGAATGATGACATTCAGGACTTAACGTTTGCTCAATGCGATGATATAGAATTCGTTACAGAGCTATGCTTTGAATACTACAAATATCATGAAGAAGATGTTGGCTTAGGACCAAAAGATCTACAGACATGTATTGGATGGGTATACAAAGCATTAGCTTACAATGATGGCTATATGGACCCGAGAAATCAAAATATCAATGCCACAGAGCAATTCTTTGATATTGAGATTAAGCAAGATTGGGCTAAGTACCGATATGAGATTAATGACAAAGTATTTGATGGATATCTTTCTATCAAGGGCACAATCGACGTAATTATCAAAGAGGATGATCTGTACTTCCAAGTCTTGGATTATAAAACCGGCAAGCGATTGAATTGGGCAACAGGTAAAGAAAAGACCTACGAAGATCTTTGCTCTGATAAACAATTGCTACTCTATTATTACGCATTAAAGAATCTCTTCCCAGAAAGAAATTTCTATGTATCCATTTATTATGTTAATAATGGCGGGGTTTTTGATATTGTCTTTAGCGAAGAGGATTACAAGAAAGCAGAAGACATGCTTCGGGAAAAGTTTGAATACATCCGATCAGTTGACCTGCCGAGACAACTCTCTATAGATCAGCAAAACTGGAAGTGTACAAAATTGTGTAAATTTTCAGAAGAGTTTCAAGATTCTGGAAAAACTACTTGCCAATACTTCCATGATTTGATAAGATCTAAGGGTATGAACACTGTTGTATGCGAACATGCTAATTTGAATAAACTTGGAAAATATGGTGCTGGTGGAGGTAGACTTGGAGAAGATAATGAAAGTAATTAGTAAAACTTGCTGTAAGTGTAAGGAATTGATATATGATTAGAAATCACAGCCATTATTCATTACTTATGTCTACATCTCGATCTAAGCAGATTGCCAAAGCCTGCAAAGATGCTGGATATAGATATGCTGGAATTACTGATGTAGCCACGATTAGCGGCTGCGTTAATTTCATACAAGCATGTAAAAAGGAAGATATCACCCCGCTCATTGGATCTGAGATTATCTTAGATGATAATTCAAGACTAACTCTTGTATGTAGAAATATTGAAGCATGGGATGATTTACTTGGAGTTATATCTCAGGCCAATTCTAAAGATAACCATGATGGCACTCCAAAAATTTCATTTGCCGATTTGACACAAAGCATTAATCCAGACAACTTTATCTGCATTGATGGCTATGTCGGTAGTAAGCTATTTAATAAACTATTTCCAAATATAGACTGCATCTTTGATGCTGCCGATATTGAAATGGTTAAGTCATGCATTGACAATAACTGGAAAGAAATACTCAATGATGAAATAGCGTTGATGCATCAAACATTTGCTCATTATTATCTAGAAGTCAACAATCTTGACTCAGATACTTTCCCGATCTCCAAGGTAATGTCTGACATTCTATCCGTCTATGACAATGTAATTCCGAATACATCAAGTTATTATCCCGAAAGAAAAGATGCTGTTGATCATCGCGTATTAATCTGTACTAAGCTGAAGACAACTATGCGTCAACTTGCCGATAAGATTAGCAATGCTAAAGATATCGACTTGCTTAAATTTATTAGGAGTAGCTCATACCATATCAAGACTAGAGAAGCTATTGAAGCAGCATACAGTTCAGAACAGGTAGATAATCTTGACAAGATTACTGAATTGTGTGCCGACATTAATATCCTATCCAAACCTAAGCTGCCAAACTTTGAAACTCCGGATGGAAGCACTGAAGATGAATATCTAAAGGAGCTATGTCGTAAGGGATGGAAACGTCTCATTATGACTGGAGTAGATCCATATAAATATGATATATATAAAGATCGTGTACTTAAAGAGCTAGAGGTTATCGAAAAGGCAAATCTTGCCGGATACTTCTTAATCGTTCAAGATTATGTTAACTATTTTAGAAATCAAGGATGCTTGGTTGGTCCCGGTCGAGGTTCTGGTGGTGGATCATTAGTATGCTATCTCACAGGAATTACTCTAATCGACCCAATTGAATATGGCTTGATTTTTGAACGATTCTATAATGAAGGTAGAAATACTGAAGATCATGTATCACTTCCCGATATCGACATTGACTTTCCGCCATCGTACCGTGATAAGGTTGTCGAATATCTAAAGAATAAATATGGCGATAGTCAAGTTTGCCAGATGCTTACATTTGGTAGACTTGCAGGAAGGTCTATTTTGAAGGAAGTGTTAAGAGTCAATGAGTCGTGCAGTTTTGACGAAATGAATAAGATTACGGAGAGGATTCCAAACGAAGCTGCCATTTCCGACCTGCTGGAAGAAATGGATAATCCATCAGTAATTCGCTGGGCTTTGGAAAATGACAGGAATTCTCTAATTGATTACTGCTGGCTTGACGATGACGATACTCTACAAGGCGAGTATGCTAAGGTGTTTGAGCAGGCAATGCGTATGGAAGGCGTCTTCAAAACTCAAGGCAAACATGCTGCTGGCGTTGTAATTGCATCTGATGACTTGACAAAAATCTGCCCTATGGTAAAATCATCTCGTAGTTCCGAGCAAATTGCGGGCATGGAAATGGGCGACTTAGAAGCTATTGGATGTGTTAAATTTGACATTTTAGGCGTTTCTCTTCTGGAGAAAATTTCAAATACTGTTGAGGAAATTAATTATGAATTATCGTGACTACATTGTTTATGACTTTGAAACTACATCAGCTAATCCGTACACAACACAACCCGTACAGATTGCCGCTGTTGTTGTTCATGGTCGTAAACTTGAAATCAAAGAAGGTTCCGAGTTTCAGTCTTTAATGAAGCCAGAGCTAAACATAAAAAAGTGTGAAACACTTGGTGTTGACCCGCTTGAAGATGGTGCCGTTGCAGTTCACGGAAAGACCGCAGAAATGCTAAAGAAGGCACCAACTATTAAAGCCGTCTGGAAAAACTTTACAGATTACGTCAATCAGTACAACTTCAAAGGAAGTAATTGGTCGGCACCAGTATCTGTAGGATATAATATCAAGGGTTTTGACTCTATCATCGTGAATCGCCTATGTACGACAGATCCGTGGAATTTTGGACCTGTAGATAACAAGCGTGGCGAGCAGGATTTGTTCAATCGAATTCATAGCATTGACATGCTTGACTTTATGTTTGCATTGTTTGAAAACAATAAAGATGTGAATTCACTTTCTGCCGATAATCTTGTCCGTGGATATATGGGTTACGATAAAGGGACGGCACATGATGCAATGTCCGACGTTATTATGACAGCGGAATTATTCTGTAGAACTATGAGAATGTTAAGAAGCACAGCGTCTCGTAAAACGTTTAAGGGTGCATTTGCATGATTGAACATAAAGAAAAAAAATAACAAGGTCAATAAAGATGCAGAAGATTGATATCACAAAATTGAATGAAAATGATCGTGCCGTTTGGGATATGATTGGCGAAGGCCGTGTCAAGGGATGCTTTCAAATTGAGAGTCATCTTGGCAAGACATGGTGCAGGGCACTGAAGCCTGATAATATTCTTGAATTAGCAGCACTGATTAGTATTATTAGACCCGGAACCTTAAAGGCTTTCGTCGATGGAAAGTCTATGACCCAGCATTATGTAGATAGAAAGCATGGTAAAGATAAAGTTCCAAGCCTGCATCCAGCTATTGATAAGCTACTTGAAGAAACTTACGGAGTTATTGTATATCAAGAACAGGCGATGGAAATCGCTGTTAAGATGGCTGGATTCAACTTGAAAGAGGCAGACGACTTACGCAAGGCTATTGGTAAAAAGAAGGCGGATCTGATGAAGCAGGTTCGCGTCAAGTTTATTGATGGATCTAAACAAAATAATATTGAAGAAAGCAAGGCTACTGAGATCTTTGACATGATCGAAAAGTCGGCTAGGTATTCATTCAATAAATCTCATGCAGTAGCATATGCTAAAATGGCCTATTGGTCAGCTTATATAAAAAATTACTATGTTGACAGGTTTATGAAAAACTGGCTACGAGATGCCGATGATAAGATTGATCCCGATATGGAAAAGCGTCAACTTATTATGGCAGCAAGAGCGGAAGGTCTTGAAATCAAAGGTCCAAGCATTTCAGTACTTGAGGAAAACTTCACTTTCGGAAAACGCGATGGTATGTTTCCAGCTATTCATTTCGGCATTTGCAACGTCAAGAATGTTGGTGCAATTCATCTCCAACAATTAAAGGATAGTATCTCAAATATTTCAAGCATAAACTGGTCCAACCTATTGGTTCATGTACTACCTAATGTAAATAAGAGAGCTATAGAAAACTTAATTAGCGTTGGTGCGTTTGCTGGTCTTGGCAAATCAAGAACGGAAATGATTCATGAGTTTCACTGCTTTTCTGACTTTACCAAGAAAGAAATGCAGTCAATACAAGAACATCTCAATATTAATAATTTAACAGCGGCAGAAATTGTAAAAAATCTACTATCCTATGGAGTTAAAAAGGATGGAGGATTTATATCTACACAGAGCCGATACATGAAGATTGAGGATATCTTGATGAGAATTCAAAATCCCGGCAGGAATCTTGCTGACAACTCCATGACATATGCTAGAATAGAAGAAAAGCTGCTTGGATATGCGATTAATCACTCGGAACTCAACGCCTGTTCAGATGCATGTCACGCAAATGCCACATGTAAACAATTGACAGATGGCAGAGCAGACAATTGTGTTATTGCTGTAATTATTAAAACTGTTAGAGAGCATAAAACTAAGAACGGCGACATCATGGCTTTTGTATCTGCCGAAGATGATTCTGGAGAATTAGAAAATATTGTTATTTTTCCTGATGTATACGAGCAAAACAAAGATATAATATACGATAGAGCCACAGTATTATTATCTGGTCAAATAAAAGATAAAACCAGAAATTCATTTATTATTGATAAAGTTTTTAGCATTTGAGGCAGTTAAATGAATAAGTGCATATTCTATGGGCAAATACGTAGCAAGAATTTTGAGACAGATGTCGATTCCAGTATTTGTAAAATAACATTACAGCTTAAAATAGAAAATAGAAGAAGTACAAAGTCTAAAAACAAAAAAATTGATTATGAACTTTTGAACTTTGAAGCATGGGGTGGTGCAGCACTGACCATCGAATCTAATGCCGATCCCGGCGATTACATTTTGATAGTAGATTCAACGGCCAGATCAATATCTCATGATAATAGTGGCTCACCAACAAGTGAGCTAATTTGTTTTAGAATTAACGAGTTTAAGATTATTAAGTACGGAGGACGATGATGGATTCTCAAGTTGAAAAAATGATTGAAGAGAACAAAAACCTTATCTACAGTATTGCAAATTCTCTTTATATCCCAAACAAGGCATTTAGCATAGAAGATCTAATCCAAGTTGGATTTTTAGCAATTTGCAAAAGTGCAAATAAATACAATCCAGAACGAGGAAGGGTCTCAACATTTATTACGCACTGTGCTAAGAATGATATGATAAAGTTTATTAGAAAAAATAAGATTGGCCGTGAACTAATTTATAATGAATTAAAGAGCCTTAGTTATGATGAAACAGAAGAAATTCTCAAATCTGATGTATTGGATTATTATAATTTAAAAAATACAATTGAAGAAAAGATTGTGACACTAAAGAGAAATGGCGAATCCAATAGAGCTATTGGCAAAAAACTAAATCTAAACTCGAATAAAGTGTCTTCAATACTTTCAGAAATCAAAGAAAGGCTAGCAACAAATAATGGCTAGAAAAAAAAGAGTACTCTTCATTAGCGAGGCCGCATATCTAAATACGGGATATGCAAAATACAGTAAGGAAGTAATATCGCGTCTATATAGAAGCGGTAAATACGATGTAGCGGAAATGTCTGTATATGGAGCCGCTAATGATCCAAGACGCTCCAGTATTCCTTGGAAAAATTATCCAGTTCTTCCAGATGAGCATAACGAAGAACAAATGAAATCGTATAATTCTAGTCCGGGCAATCAATTTGGAAGCTGGAGATTTGAAAGAGTTTGTTTAGATTTCGAGCCAGATATTGTTTTAACAATTCGTGATTATTGGATGGATGCCTTTGTATATCATTCTCCATATAGAAGAATTTTCAAATGGGCATGGATGCCAACTGTAGATGCATCGCCACAGAATCCAGAATGGATTGATTTATTCTGTGATGCAAATTATGTACTAACCTATTCTGATTGGGCTAAGAATGTCCTAGAAGAACAGGCTGGAAAGAACATAAATACAGTTGGCTCTGCCCCTCCATCAGCATCCGATGCTTTCATTCCTATGAATCAAAAATCTGTTAGAGATGAATTTGGCGTCCGCGATGATATAAATATTATTGGTAGTGTAATGAGGAATCAACGTCGGAAGTTATTTCCCGCGTTGATTTCTGCATTTAGTAAGTATCTAAAAGAAACTGGCGACACCAAAACATATTTGTATATGCATACCAGCTATCCAGACGCTGGATGGAATTTAGCAAACTTAATCCACTCTAATGATATCTCTTCTAGAGTTTTAATGACATACGTATGCGGAAACACAGATTGCAAAAATGTTGAAGTCTGTTTTTTTTCAGATGCCAGAAAAGTCTGCCTTAAATGTAATAAATTTAGTTCAATGCCGTCTAGTGTATCTAATGGCGTTTCAGATGAAATACTGGCAAAGATATATAACATTTTTGATCTTTACCTTCAGCCAGCAAATTCAGAAGGGTTCGGTCTTCCTCAAGTTGAGGCTGCTGCATGTGGAATACCAATTGCCTGCACTAACTATTCCGCTATGGAAGACATTGTTAATAAACTAGATGCATATCCAATATCTTATACAAAGTATAAAGAATTAGAAACTGGATGTGATCGTGCTGTTGTTGATGAGAATAGCATAGTAGAGATCATAAAAACTTTTCTATCAGACAAAACTCAAAAGAGTAATATTCGTCAGCTATTTGAAGATCATTATAGCTGGGACAAGACTGCCGCAAAGTGGATGGAAGTCATTGACGACTGTGAATATGCTGACTGGAAACAGCCTGCAAATATCATTAGACCTTCAAAAATAAATATGGAAGAAAAGTCTAATGAAAGATTTGTGCGGGAGTTAACCGAACTATTTTGCTACTACGAGGGGCACAAAAACTCGTACTTTACGAGGAACTTAATGTCTGATCTAACAAAAGGATCTAGCAAGATTGCGTGGGATGATCATTTCTCTAATGAATTTACTCCATCAAATCCAAATAAACAAAGACCAGTTGATAGGCAGTCAATTATTAATGTATTTGGTCGGAGACTACAGAATTATAATATCTGGGAAGATGTGAGAATAAATAGATCTAAATTAAAAGACGGGAACGAATTATGGCTAAACTAGGAACATTTTGTAATGAATGCTGTTTCTATAATCCAGATAAAAAAGAATGCAGTCATGGCCTTATAGATATGTTTACGCAGCGGGGAGCGACTATAGAATGGAATGATGACGGCCCATCAATAGATAGAGTTTGTAGATATAGAAGAACTCATGACTGGAATGAAGACTTATCATTAGAAGAAAAAATAAAACTTTGTGAAGAAGAGGTATTTCTTTCCGGCTCAATAATTCTATTAGTTCAAGAGATTGATAACGTCAAAGATATCCTCTCCAAATTAAAAGATGTAACAAATAATCGTTTTAAATTTATTATATCACATGAATGCAAGTTGAGTCCATTATTAGAAATCTCTAAAGAATTAGATATTCATGCTTCATTTGTTAGAAGCGTTGATGAAGATGTGTCTGACGAAAAACGAGTTTTTGATTGCTTAAAGCATCTGAAAAACGGGTATGTCTTTCTTTTTAATTGTGATAAAGAAATTGACTATACTATTTTTGAAAAGGTCCATAAATTTACTACCAAGTTGATGCACCGTGTATTACATATCGAACCGATTGATGAAAAGCTACATCAGTCCGTCAGTATGGTACATATTTATAAATGGCTTAATGGAGATATGATGGAATCGTTTTCTAATAAGCTAAAAAACATAGCCAGTGAAGAATCTAGCGACCCCCAAGTATTCAATTGGAAAGAAATCAATGAAGCATGTGCTAATAATCTATAAGATATTCTCAGATCTTAATCAAGATTACTTACAAAAAATAATAAATGGGTGTAAGTCAAAGAAGCATAATGTAACAATTAACTTCCATGATTTTACGCTGTCCAAAAAAATTAGATCTCAAATTGAACATGTTGAGTTCTCTGACTTAGAAGCGATTAACATCTCTGATGAAAACTATGAAGATATTGAAAAATCAGATCAAATTATTGTTCAAAAACTAATAAGTTATAGCCACTTTGATGTGGTCTCAATATTAGTGCATGATATATTACTAGATAATGCAATAGACCAAATTGATTTTTCGGTTTTAGAGAACAGCAATGTCGCGTCAATTTATCCAGATAATAATACTTGGACACCATTTAGCACAAGGGTTTATGGCAGGTCGCATCCGTTAATGAATGCAGGAGTTAGGTGTTTATTTGTAGACATGTCAAAGTTGTTCTCAGTCTTAGGTAATGAGCATCCTGTAGGAGAAATCTACAATAATTATCCGTCTTGTCATTTTCCAGAAGTACTATTCACTGCTAACGCATTAAAGAATGAATAGACAAGAATGCATCCATACTATCAAGCAAACTCATCTTGATAAAGTAACATTTATTATATTATGCGGAGGCAAGTCTGGAGTTAAGGGTACTCAAAATATACCATTAACATGTATTGACTATAATAATACGGTAGTAGACCATCAAATACAAACAATAAATAAGAATTATGAACATGCAGATATCATGTTAATGACCAGCTTTGAGTCAAAAAAAATAATCCAGCATATAGATGAAAAACAATATAGCAATGTACGCATATTTGAAAATAAAAATTATATAGAGGAAAGCATAATAGATACTTGGAAACTTGCTGTAAATTGCTGTTCAGAAGGAAGTTTTTTTTTAATACATGGTGACAGAATCTTTAATAGCGATGCGATAACGCCATATGATGAAAATAGAATCTCTATTAGTGTTTATAACAATATTAAGAAAAACTATAATCTTGGCATAACATATGAAAACAATAAGCTAATAAATATGTCATATGGCCTACCAACCATCTGGTCAGAAATTCTTTTTGTGCCAAAATTATACTATAGAACTATCAAGTCAAAATTAAACGAGGCAAAAACCAAAAAAATTTATACGGTTGAAAAATTCTTAAATACTGTAAATCAAGAAATAGACATTTATGTTGATCGCAAAAATAAAATCAGCATTAAGTCATTAAAGGAAATGATATGAAAATCTTGTACTATATTGATAGTCACGACTCTAGAGTAAAAGCAATTGTAGATACAGTAAAGGCGGCTGGATATACAGTTGGATATATAACAGAATTAGATCAGAAATCAATCTATGAATTTAGTCCAGATATCATCATTCATAATATCCCAAATGCTGCACGATTCCCAATAGACGGAAAATTTGTATCAATTAACTTTAATGAGTCACAGTCGGAAAATTCTTTTACTTTTACAAATGAATTATCAGATAGATATATTTCCCCATTTGTATCTCTAAGAGAAATTGATGTAGATGAAAAAGATCTCAATAAATATAAATCTGATGTTGTATACTTCGGGTCTCCACAGTCTTTTAATGAGTGCCTCAATATTGTATATGATAAAAAATTAAAGTTTAGATTCTTTCATCAGCACCCGCATAATATTTATGGTTATTGTGGAATGTGCAATGTTGATGAATATTTTAAACATTATAGACATGCCAAGGCTTCAATCGCAAATGGATTAAATGATACGGCAAGATTGCAAGATATTATTGTAGCTGGTGGGAATCCAATTGTATTTCTTGGTGACAAAGATGATTTTACAAACAGATTAGAAAAGGCCGTGTACGAAGGCAAAAAATACACGATTGATGGAATGTCTAAACAGGATGTTCTTGATAAGAATACGGTATTTGATGCATCTGCCAAAATATTTAAGAAAATTGGATTGAATAAAATTTCCAAAGATATTGCACAAGTAAAACAAAAGATGATTGGAAAATATAGATGAAAACAATGATATGCTTGGATCACTTAGCTTATTCTTATCAAAACTACGAACTGTTCCATTCTATTAATGAGGTCGTAGAAAATTCACTAGAGGAAGTATGTATTGTTCCATTCAATGCTAGTAGACCATTTATGAATATCAATACATCCATCTATAATGTTGGAGAAATGGGTTCGTTTAATAATGGGTTGCTTATCTCCAATAGCATCAAGCATGTAGATAAGTTGCTATCGTGTCCATCAAATACAATCAAGGCGTTGTATCTATATGATTTAGAATGGATGTTTGAGCCAACCTTCTTTGAAGAACTATATAGTATTTTCACTAATAAAAACCTAAAACTTATTGTAAGATCCAAAGAGTTCATCGAGCCAATACAATGTATTGCTGATAGAACGCCAGATGCAATTGTACCCTATTTCAAATTGGAGAAGATATGGAATTCGCTTTAAAAAACAAAGATAAATTACTACATATGTATGAAAAGGGCTATAGTAGCTATGAAATGGCTAACGAACTGAATACATATTCCACCAGAGTCCTACGTGCTTTAGCCTTTCTGGGTGAAAAATTTCACGGAGATAGCAAGTATTATAAACGAAGCTATTCTGAGGCACAAAAACTTGCTTTAAAAAATGGAAGATCGCAACATCCAACTAAAGGAAAAAAGCTAGATATTTCTCATAAGGAAAATATTGGCAAGTCTAGATCGCAAGCGTATCACTCCCTTAGTGAGCAGGAAAAAGAACGACTATCTCAAATGAGTAAGGATAACTGGAAGGCTCTAGGAAAGGCTAAGCAGGAAGAAATTAGAGCACTTGCTTTAGAGGGTGTAAGACAAGCTAGTAAGACCGGCTCGAAAACTGAAAGACATCTTCGTAATGGCTTGTCTCAGGCTGGTTATTCTATTGAATTCCACAAGACGGGACTTGTTCCGGGAAGTAATCTTGAAGTTGACTTGTTTGTTTCAGAATTGAAAACCGCTATCGAGATTGATGGACCCGGACATTTTTTGCCAATTTGGGGAGAAGAGAAGCTACAAAAACAGCAGTCAGCGGATACAATAAAGCAGGGCATTATTCTCAGTAACGGATATGTCATTTTGAGAATTCGTCAAATTGACAAGAATATTTCATTGACAAGAATGAATTATTTGCTAGAATTAATCCTAAATGAACTTGAGAGGATTCGGGAAAAGTTTCCCGAAAACAATAAACGGTTGATAGAAATTGAGGTAAAAGATGGCGAAGCAAGAAGAATCTGAAGAAGCAGTAGTACCAAGCATTAATGATCCAGAATGGAGCGACTACGCGATGTCGTTCTTTACTGCTAAGGAATTAATTGATGGCAATCCATTAGTTGCTGGACTAAGGCGTGTAGCAGAAATGTTGATTGGAGAAATTATCTCAAGCAAGCCAACTATGGTTGTTCATGCAGAGAACAATAGTCCTATTGGTAGAGCCACTGTTGTTTACGAAGTTCAGTTTCTATGTAGACGATGCAGTGGTGAAGAGTATATTAAAACGTATGCTGATGCAGCAGAAGTATGGGAAGGCAATACAGATGACCTGTTTGCTGTTCATGCTGCTGCTACAGCTAGTACTAGAGCGGAAGGTAGAGCACTACGCAAGGCATTGAAACTTCGAGTAGTTGCGGCTGAAGAACTATGCAAGAAAGATGTATCTAAGTTCTTAGGCGAACAGTCGGGACAAAACGAAGACAGAATCAACAATGATCAGGTTAATTTCATTGACAATCGTTGTAGAAAGCTAGACATCAATGTGCTTGCCTTTGTTAATTCTGGAGAAAAGGAGTACAGAAGCATTTATGAGGTAAAGAAAGAAACTGCTGCAAAGATGATTAAAGAACTTAATAAATTATCAAATGACAAAAAACTAATCTCAGACAGTATTAAAGGTTATGATGAGGATTGGAACACATGAAAGTAGAATATCTTGTAAAGATTGGTGGTAAAGAAGTTGTCGTGTCACAAGAATGCGATACAGATTGCGATATGTTTAAATTTCTATATCACATGGGAGAGTTGTTTGACAACTGCACTTGTGAGAGAAATGGACAAACTTCCGATAGAGTGAAGATTAATGTTCGCTCTGATAATGATGACAATGAATACTATGAAATGGTATGCTTTGATCCATCACAACCTGAATGTCATTATGCTAAGCGTAAGTTCGGGGTAAATAAGAAAGGTGGCGGATTGTTTCCAAAGAATAAGGACGAGGAAGGAAACTGGAAGCCTTGGACTAAATATAATAAAGAAACGGGTAAGGAAGAGTAATCACTTGCCGCTGGTTTAAAACCATGCCCGCCCCGCTGAGAATTCTTGGCGGGGCTTTTTTAAGATTTATAGGAGACTATAATGAGGTACTATAGGTTAATATTTAAAACAGAAAATGAAAAGGTAATGTTTAGTGAGATAGTTGAACAGTCAATATCTTCTTCTGAATTTGAAGGAATGAATTGGGAAGCACCAATCATTAGGCAAGAGATGGCTGGTCACGTTCACTTTATTGCATTAGATAGAGATTATCTTGATGCTATGTTATTAGGTGTTGGAACATATCAAAACTTGCTAGGAATAACTAATGAGTGACAAAGCCAAAACTCAATGCGAATGTCCACTTGCTGGATTTTGTGAGAGACATGGAATTCAAAAAAGCTCTCATTATCATAAACTATGTCAGAATCATTCTGGTTATTTTGCTCAATGGGAGGCATGTCGCGGTCCCGGACAAAACCCTAATAATTGTAAAGAAAATAATGATAACAAGTTTATACAGCAAGAAGAACCAGTACAAGAAGAATCAGTACAAGAAATGCCTAGTGCCATACAAATGGCTAAAAACTTTGCAAAATCCGCAGTAAATCATATATCCAACGGGATGAAAAATGTAGACGTTAATGTACAAACGCAGCGGTTAGAAATTTGTGCAGCATGTCCATTTATTAGTAAGGACAAATCTAGATGCACTAAATGCGGATGCTTTCTTCAAGCTAAAACAAAATGGGAATCTTCTTCATGCCCAATAAACAAATGGTAGATTGACTTAACTTTCATTCTCAGTCATAACCAGCTTCTGTAATTTCAAATTGAACTCTTGAATTAGTGCATGGAGATTCGGTTTTTGCCGTTCCTTCACAGTGACAGTCTTCAGTCCACCAGCCGCTATTGAAGGTTAATGCTGGAGGGGATGGCATGTCATTAATAAACCCATTTCCACAATCACAAGAGTGGAAGTCTACACACCGTTTGTCAGCACTACATAATCCATTTATCCAATCAACTTCACAGCTACATTTATCTGGATACATTATAGATCCAGCAGCAAATGACATATATTGATACTGATCACACTGCCAAACTGGAGCATATCCGGTGTCATCAATTCTATAATATTTTCCATCGCAGGTATTTTTCATCCATCCGGCTTCTACACCAGTTGTTGCATAGGAATAAGAGACGGAGATTGTACCAGAGGGAGGAACATAACAGGTGCCTATATTAGTTCCACCGTAGGTTCCTGAAAATTCTGGCATATCAACTAGATTGTCTGCACTAATCCATGCTCCAGTAGTTCCAATTATCTTTAGAACAGGGAATGGACCACTTTCACAGGTTGGATATGGACAACTTCCCGGAGAGGGAATGCCTGACGCACATAAGTAGTCAGCATTTGCAGATTCTCCAACATATGTAGCTAGTCTGAATTGCTGACACTGTCCTTTTCGGGGGTCAACATTATAGTTGCATTGACTATCACCACAAGAACATGGAGGATTTGCTATATTGCCAAGACATGCTGTTGCGGGCCATTCTTGCACCCCTCTTAGCAATGTAGGAGGATCTCTCTCGACCCCTTTTCTAGCAATACGATTAAGTGAGCATTCCACATCTATCATTATTTTAAATGGGTTAAATAAACACTGATGATTTCCAGAAACAGGAGTTCCGCTAGCTCTAATTAGTCCCGTTTGTGACTCGTCTAAAGAAACTCCAAACCTATCAAGATAGTAGCCCATAGACTCAAAACCATTAGAAGTAAATGTTTTTGGCTGATGTATGCCCGCTAAGATAGTATGTTCACTATGTAATGGTAATTGTGACACACATCCAGTTCCAACAACAGTACAGCTTTTAACATCTGAAGCAAATCTCCATCCGGGATGGACGACTCCAATTAAAGGTAGATAGTCATCTACTATGATTGTTACATCGTCAATATGAACTCCACTCTGAATCGTTGCTAATACTTCATCATCACACCAGTCTCTAAATCTCAATACCTGCTCTCGGTTTAAATCATCACCTTCTCCCGCACTTGTATACCCATCAAAACCATAGCCGGTTTTAAACTGACTTGTCGTAGTGCAAACACTAGGTGCGGCAAAAGCAGCTACCTTAGTTCCACTAGCATAGTGATGTCTTGGAAACAACATCTTATTGCACCATAGTTCACCACCACACTCAGATGAATCTTGAACGCAACTGTGTTTTTTATTTGTTTCAAATATTCCATAAAAGTTAAGTGGATCATAATATTTTCCAGTTTCAAAAATTGTTGTAGAAACTGGCGGATCTGGTCCAAGGCCGCTACAATTGAATTGACCATCGCCATCTCTATTTATTGAAGGAATTAAATTTCCGGTAGTTACTGTCGGCAGATGACCACTTGAATAAAATAAATTAAAATAATTCCATACATGACTATATGAAGAACCCGGAGATGAAAATTGATAATCTTGATTTACATAAACACCCGATGACGGATGAATACTGCATGGAGCCTCATATGCTGGAGTAACAGTGTCTGCTTCTAAGGCATAAGGAATGATATGGCAAAGACCCTCTCCACTGTAGGCACCAGCAGCAACTGCTACACAAACTTGTTCTCCCTCCCCATCGACAATTTGCTCATACCAAGTTCTGTCGTGCTCATGGTATTCTCTAGAAAGGTCTAATCTATATTGTGTGTCTCCAGTAGGACCAATAAAGCAGTCGATCTTATTTACAATTGCAACTTCGGGAGCACATCTTTTCTTGCGAACTTCAACGCCAGAAAATGGCAGTTCATCACCAACTAATCCGTGATATATTGGATTGCCACAACTTTTGCTTCCAACGTTAGAATCCTGACTGCAATCTACTGCTGAACATTCAACTACTGATCCGGGATAGTCTCCTTTGGACATTTGTCCACACTCACCACCAATGTATGGTTCATTCAACTCATATTTAATCCCGCTGACTAATCCATTCACCCCATGATTCCAGTCCCACCAATCTGTTGAAGAAAAGGTGCCTAGATTAATACCCATGTATGGACATGGAGGGCCACAAGATAAATCTGTTGGTCCTATTACAGTTCCATTGGCTCCACTAGCTCCAATCCAATAAATTGTCGCACAGCTACTTCCAGATGTTAAAACAGGCTGATGATTAGAATCAATTTCATATATAGCAGCTAATGTTGGATCTTGACAATCACAAAAACACGAATTAAATTGATAGTTTGACGGTGCCCTAGCGGGTTCTACACCTTCAAATCCAATTTGTTCATCACACAAACAAGAGATACCGCCACCACCGGGACGAAATGTTTCTATTCCCGTGGGGCATGTATTACATAATGTATTTCCACTACAAGGATTTTCAGATGGGCTTACTGGATTTGGACATCCATAAAAATATCTGCTTCCATTAGATGCCGTTAACTCACATCCATAAGCATAAATAGTATCTCCCGGACAAAATCCAAATAAATTGTTTACTTCATAAAAATCTCCAGAAGTAAGGCATCGTGCTAGGGTATCAATATGTCTTAAACCATAGGCAGTCATATTTCTAAACAAGTCTACATATTGAGGTACTACAGCATATAATGTAGTTTTTAATTCTAGATCTCCAGCAGAACCAACCCTAGCAGGATAATGGTGTTGACAAGAAGCTCCACCATCCCATAATGCAGCCACTGGATTACTTTCATATTTCGCCTCTGGATATCTAGGATCTATTAAATAATCGTGAAATCCGGGACATGCAAGCTCTACCTTTGCAAAAATTCTATAGCCGCATCCGGCTGTTTCTAAATAATCCTGATCTAAGTACCTACTTTTATATGAAGCACAACTAACAACTTCTCCCAAGTCTCCACCACCGTCCCGACTGCTTCTCCATCCAATTACAATCTCGCTGCTGGGAATTACAACAGGCTCTAATGTTGCAGAAAATCCGTCTTCGGAGCTAAGGCATCCACAGGTTTCACCAGTATATGCATGTCCATATTCTTTACGTAATCCATCTCCGCTGGCACAATAATCATTTCCATATCCATCCGCACAGGTAAATAATCCCGGCTCTAGTTTCGGATTTAGAAATCCGGGATCACCATATTTACAGTAGTTATGTCCGTATCTATCAGCCTCGTCCCAAATATATTCAGTCCCTAATCCACTAAATTTTATATGGAGCGGCTCGGCCTTCATGTTTGCACTAACACATCCAAGACATCTATCATCAACTTCCCATTCAATAAAGAACGGAACTCCATCAGTAGGCCATCCATTATGAGTGCCAAGAACATTTGTGTAAGTTCCACTAGCATCATAATCTATATGATTGCATTCTGGTGTCCCGCAGCAGCTAAATTCGCCACATTTTGTTGTAAAGTAAGGAGCAATTACGGCTTTGTTTGTGTCAGCTAATCCCCACCATCCATATCCACTTCCTCCATATTGGAAAAAGTCACCACCCTCATCGTCCCTGCTGGATGTTCCACTACTCCATAATCCACTAGAGGGGTTGAATGGTGCTGGAATTGGGGCTGTGACACTCCAGTACATAGGCTCATCAATGTCTATTAACGGAGTTTGATTAGTGTAGGTTTTTTCATGATTTAACTTAGCAAACGCCTTAGTAATAACATCCTTTCTATTACGGTCTTCTTTACCGCATAAATTCATAATGTAACCATATGTAGTATATGGCTGTCGTATATTACAGGCACAGCAAGATGTATGTAGTGGATCACAAAATTCTGTGTTAGGATCAGTATAATTCGGACCTTCATATAGATTATACTGCTGAAGCTGATACCTTGCGTCCAAGCATCCATATCCAGTCGGATCAATATCGAAGTTTGGCAGTGTCGGGAAGGTCATTACTGAAGGAATAGATACATGTACTGGAGGTCGTTGTCCATCAGGCGGGTCTTCACCACAATCGCATACACAGGGAGATCCCGGTTTCCTACCGGCCCAAGCACGGGCAAGATTAATAAACATATGAATTTCTTGACCGGCCAACTGCCTTTTTAGATCATTCATATCTGCCGGTTCAGAATTTTCCCATCCTCCCAGCGGAAGACCAGAGCTGTCAAATGAACACTTGTCATTAAAGTCGCATCCACGATAAACAAAAGCTAATCTAGGTAGTCGATTTTGTTTATATTTTTCCGTCTCGGTTTCACATTCATTATACTTATCAAATTGGGTTACACAGTCTGGAAATATTTCAAGGGTCGCTCTTTTGCTGTAACATGTAGCGTTTTTATTTTTCAGCCGCGTTTGTTTTTGTTCTAGTCTTTTTGCATCATCACAAGCATCTACATTGAAGAAGGGGCCGTAATACGACATCTCTCTCTGTAAATATGGAATTCCGCTCATATACGATCCAGAAAAGGTGATTAATTCTTCACCACTCTGAATAATTGCGTACCCACCACTCACTGATACATAATTTTGATCAAATCTTGGACTGTCGGCATCAACATTTGAAGTAATTGTATTAAACAGTCCGTAATTGTATCTCCATTCTCTATCTCTATTAGACTGGCGAATATTTTTCGGATTATTTAAGACTCTCCTGAAGTCTACATGAAAGTCAGTATTACAGGTAGATTTCCATCTATCATCAACTCCATATGCAGCCAGTCCGCAGCATGTGTCAGTATCATACGTATTAAATGCTATCCAATGATCACCACTTTCCGTGGCTAATCCAGATAAAGAGAAGATCTCTTCACCTTGAGTACCTACAAATTTTGCTGAAGTATAATTAGATTCATGGGTAACATCAAATAATGTATAAGACCCATTAAATTGTCCACTAACGGTGTTATATAATCCTAAAGTCATTCCATTTTTTAAACCGCTGGCTGCACCATCGCCATAAGTGAAACGTGCTTGTATAAAATCATCTTGGGCGGAACGATAAATTCCACTAGCATTTGTAAAACCACCGGCGTATTCTCCTGCTACTGCACCGTCAGGTCTACAACCGGATTCATAATTATAGTAATTTGAAATACCAGTTAGCTTGGCTCGGTTTTGATTATGCTCGTACTTCTCAAAGCGGTGACTTTCTCTAGCAATATTTTGCTTAGGCTCCCCACTACAATCTAATAGGTATCCGGGAGGAGCGTATAGATCTTCAGTCTCATAACAGTTTTCTATACTAGATAGTCTCCATGCACCACTAAGGTTTTTAAATATCTTTGTGCTGAAGTTTATCTTATTTCCCCAGCCAAAATTCTCTGGAGTTTTCTTAAAAACCTTGTTTGGGCTTGTAGTGTCGCAAGAATTTTCATCAGATGTTACATATTCTATAAGCCCTTTTGGTCTATCTACTAGGTAAGTCTCGGCACCTCCCCTGTCTTTTGGTGGAGTGCTGGTATCTAAATCTCCAGCCTGATCATAATGTTTTTTATATGTAGGGGCTAATGACGAGTCGTAAGGATCATAAACGGTCCTATAAAATACATCAGGACGTTGTTCATTCATAAATGGCCCATAAGTCACACTGCCACATGTTTTTGTGGCTGAATGATCTTCGTCATGACCGTCAAAGAAATCGTAGTAGCTTGTACCCCATGTGGCCCAGCCAGATATTAAAACATTATCCTCTATAGTTCCAAAGCCCCAAAAGTCGGGGTTGGCTATGATCTTAACTTTTATATTCTTAGAAAGAGATATACCGTTTGATTCACTTAGGTCGTATGTGGCACCTTCACTACAAAATTCTACATTTATACATTGTTTGCCACATGAATAACAGGGAGTGTCCCCGCTCTGAGTTATAAAAGCCATTTTTAAATTCCTAATTATTTATAAGTGCCGTGTCTTCTCCACACCACTCACAGGTCTTATATCCTTGTGTTTGTAATTTTAATGTACAGGATTGTAAAGTGCCATTATCACATTCTACATGCGTAACAACTTGCTGAGATTTAAACTCTGCCTGAGTCACCCAATGTATTGGTAGACTCTCTGTTTCAGCAGTTGCATTATTTGCATAGATTTGAACGGGACATGTTAATCCATAATTTGTTAAACCAGTGTTTGGATCTAACGTTCCGCTTGTTAGTTTACCATCAGAAAATACTAAACTTAGACTAGCACAAATATCGCAACCAGAATATAGTGCAAATCCTCCATAAGTATAACCAGATCCAGACGAGGTGACTTGAAAAGAGCCATTACCGCTTGTATCAATCACGATTTGACCACGAGCATTTTCTCCAGATCCGCCAATAAAAGACCCTGTATTTACATTTTTTCTACGTCCAGTATCTACAGTGAATGCTAAATCTCCAACATCAAATGATTGACGTAAAGGATTTTCTATCAACACTCTTTTACCAGTAGAATCGCTACCATGTTGTGTGCCGCATCCACTATTTGTAATATGTCCACAGTCTTGACAGTCATTGGTCCATATATTATAATAATTTTGACCTACCGAATCTTTAGTTTCGCGAATAATAAATGCTTCATAAAATGGAAACTCTAAACTTGTATAATCCAGTTGTTCATAATAATTTTTGTTATCTTCATTTGCAGTATATGCTAGATATTCAGGATCATATATAGCCTCGGTAGAATCAAAAGCCCTCATATTTTGTGGGGCATTTCTACTATATTGATCTCTGCTATTACTTCTATCAACCTCAAACGAAAAACTTGGGGGAGTGTAAACGTTGGTTAATTTTACTAAATATATCTTAGTAGTATTTCCTCCGGTCCAAACGCCTCTCGCATCATCCCATCTTAAATCAACAGGTCCAGACTTCCACAAATGCGGATTGTACATTGCTTGTGGATGAAAAGTACTGCCACTTGATGGAACGGGATTACCTCCAGTATCGTATCCCCATCCAGTTAAAACCATTGGTGCTTTAAAGCCAACGCCTCTAATGCCTTCAGTTTCTACTATATGTCTGCCCCAATGATCCTTTTCAAAATAAAAGTCAATAGGAGACCCAGATCCGCTAGGGTAAATCCCAGTGTCTCCAACAAATCCGCCACTTCCATTTATACCAGAATCTTTTGGATTATAATTTAAAGCCATTGCAATATTATGACCGCTAGACATCCACGGATCATTAGCAACAGAATATCCGCCCTTTGGATTTATTCCATCTAAAACATTGAATGGATTGAATGGATTTAGCTCTCTTGCAGTTGGATCGCCGCCTTCCGCTTCTGTAGGCTTTGTCCAATATGGTAGCCATTTTCCCGCTCTGTATTCATCCGTTTGAGTTGTATACGGATAAAATACCGCATCTAGACTTGTAGCACCAATAAGATTCCAAGGATGTCTTCCAGAATATGCAGTTTCCGTAGATGGTATTTCATTAAATTTTCTAGCACTGTTCGCAAATTCACTATACTGCATGAATCCAACTTGTGCCTGTGGAATTTCATGATAAGTTGCACTTTTAACTGGCGAATCAGCGGTCGCATTTATTCTAGTTCCAGTGGCAGAAACATTGCCCTGTGCCCGCAATGCTTCAGTAATCTCGCCTACAAGAATTAAAGACGCTGGATTATATGACCAACCTAACTGTTCCTTAGTCATTGTATTACCTTAATTTAAGTTTCTTTAACTTATTAGATATTTTAGTTATATTCTTCTCAATATCTCTATTATTTTTGCCAAATCTTGGAGAAATTGTCTTAAAAGTATAAGTAGTGTCAATCTGGTCTGAACTTACATTGATTTTAATGTCTGTAACTTGTTGCAGTCCGTAAAGACCGTCTCCAATTCTAGTAATTGCTGGAGCACCCGGAATGGAAAAGCTGCCTTCTTCAACTGCAAACAAAGCAAAGTCATCAATAGCATTTGCTCTACCCTGTGCGGCAAGATTCATTCCGGTCAATCCGCTAGTTTGAGACAAGTCATAAGATCCAAATGTTCCAAATCCCACTGGAATTAGAAAGTTCTCTGGAACCAATGATTCGTCTTGCTCATATTCTATTTTACCTCTGAATGGAACATATGGTAGACTTGTCATCCAAGGACCATAAACATATCTCGTAGAAATTTGAGCATAATTTATAGATTTAGGAGAAACGCATACTTTAAATGGCTGAAGGTTTTCTACAACATCGTCGGATGTTATTTTATATTGTCTTGCTTTACCGCTTGCTGCAAGATAAGATGTCTCCCATGTTGAACAGCCATCTAAGTCTCCAGCGTTAACATCCGTAGCACCAATAAATCTCTTGAATGCATCTGCACTTGGCACATTGGTTAAACCCTTTCCTTGTGCAAGCCCCGGCTTAGGCTGTGGCAAGAAAACTCTGTCAGTAGTAAACTTTACGAACGGGAAACAGAATCTTCCATTGTCACTATATTCTAAGCTAGTTAATGCTGGAACAATGGCATTCAACCATTCCGGCTGTGTTTCTCTTGGTATTCCAATTACTCCACTATAAGCAAAATATCCAGATGGTGTAGGATCGCCGTCAGCTATAGACCTACAAACTGAAGGAGTGCATTGTCCATTATTGAGAGTATAGTTTGATAAATTGTTTGAGGTGTTAGTACTTCCAGCCTTCGTGACACTCTCTGGGCCAAGTCCAGATGAGCTATATTCCTGAAAATACCGTCTATGTCCAGTTACAATAGAACTGAAGGGAAGTGATGCTCTAGTATAAATAGCATCATAGCCATATGGTAAAAAGCTGTATTGATTTTCAATATTAGACGGAGATGCGTGTAAAATAGAGTAACTGCCATATTTTGTAATACATAGAGAGTCTAGATTATATTCTGAAAAGTTAAATACCTTTACATTTGCACCGTTGAACAAATTTTTCAAGTCAGCGGCATAATTCTCGTCCCATCCAGCACCATCTCCAATAAAACTATGATCATAGTTAATAAATGGAGATACCTTGCCGTCATTGATAAACATATTGCTCTGTGGAATTTGCCTAGCATAATACTGAGAAGGTTCTACATATGCTGAGTCAGTTAATTCCCAAGAACGTTTAAAGTTTCCAACTAGATTATCGCCATTTAAATCTTCTATAGTTTTTAAATAAGGTACTGGTGCATACCATGATTTGCCGTAATGGGTATCCCCAATAGTTTTTACACGCTCATAAATTAATGGCAAAATATAGTCTCTTATCTGTGCATTAGCAAAAGCACATGTTAATACTGGTGGACATTGACCAGTAACTTCTACATCGCTATATACCGGATTTCCATCGTCATCGCATCCAGTCAATTGTTTTTCAATATACGTAGCTGCCGGAACTTCTGTTCCATCTTCAGTTAAGCATGGTTGTGGCTGACCATCAGGATCATAGGTTTCTGTAACTATACTTTGAGTTGTGAGACTCTGAGTAAATAAATTTCCAATACCTAATATATCACAAGCCCCAGCATAACCGATGCCTCCAGCGGCATTTTGTTTTTTAGTAGACTCTTCTTTATCTTCTTGCGAACTTTCATCTTCACCCGTTGGAGGCACAACACAATTAGGATAAAAATGCTCTCGTAAATTAATAAACTTCTTGCTTTTATAATCATTAAAGAATGCATCCCAGCTACCCTTGCCGGTCATAGCACATCTAATTTCTAACATAGATGCCGCATAGATACCATTTTTAAACACTCCCGGAACTGTTAATCCTGCAAAGTCACTACGCATATCAATTAAAATAAAATCATCAACATCTCTAGGATCTAACATGTTTGTAATTACTGGAATTTTTCTAGTAGACGTTTCATTTAGTCCTAACGAATCAGTAGCAGTATCAGCAGTTTCTCTAGGATCTGAAGCATTTGGTATAATAATATCGCCCCAGTATTGACGAAGATATTTTCTAGGAACGCTAACTAATCTTGTTTGATAACCTCCCGTAACAACTTTCATTGTTGTTAAATCGTTTAGTTTGATAGAAACGTCAGAATTCTTTATCTTTAGATCAGATAGTTTGCTAGAATCCCAATATCCTGTAGCAACAGGAAAAGTTCCACCGTTAGCAATTGATTGTGTACCTACTCCAGTAAAGCCTTCATCGGCAGAATCTATACCGCTAGAATCTAATGGATCAGAATATGTTGTATCATTTAGATCCGCCAATCCATAATCTGTATTATTGACTGGTCTCTTTCCGGGGTGTATCCCATCTTGAGTAGTCCAATATGAATCTTTAATATCTGGAACTTCTAAACCAATAATGTTATAAGCAATATTACTAAAAGGTCTAGATCCATTAAAAAATGAATTCTTATTTAGAACTTTGATTCTTATCGTCCCGCCGTATTTGCCGCCTTCTTCTGTAAACTTGCTATTATTTAAAGGCCAGTTACATATAGCGTTCTGAGTCCAGTTGGGATCATCCTCCTGTAATGTAGGATCGCCAATAGGATTACCATCAATATCAGTATTTTTATTCAAGTCAATATAGCAGAAGTATTCTAGATTTGCTTCTTGACAAATTTCAGACACTATCTCTGCTATGCTTTTACTAGATCCGCCCACTCTAAATTGAGGGCCAATATTTGGTGAGGCATCAATAACTTGATTGTAAAAACCAATAGCGTCAAAGTGATAGTAATAAGGTATACCTTCATCATCTCTAATGACATTATAATTATGTCTACCAAACAGTAGATTTCCGCCATGCGTTCTTTGTCTCTGTTCTTCTGACAATGTTGGTAGATGATTAACGCCCATATGTAAAGCCCATATCAGCTTTATTAAGGGGATACCGTCTGCACTTTTTCCGCTGTAACCAAAATCGCCGTATGAGTCTGTAGCGAATGGGACACGATAATTTGGATGATCATTTTCCAGAATACCCAAAACATTGATAAGATTAGAGACATTATGCCAATGATATTGTCCGGGACTGTTATCTACAGTAATTAGACTATTATTGTGTCCGAAGTCATAATAACTGGTTCCGCTAAAATCAGAATTTGCTTCTAAAGATCCGCCAAGTCCGGCAAATCCATCCATAATAACTTGGGTGGCATTTAAAATAGTTAGTGGACTTGTTAAGCTGACAGAGTATGTTTTGCTATTATTTGATGATCTACTAAAAGAATCAACTAAGCCAATATACTCAAATAGAACATTCCCGCTGGTATCTTTAAGTTCAAATATATGAGGGCTTCCAAGAACTGGAATAACCAGTCTATCGCCATCGCCTTCATCTTCAATTAATCTAAAACTTAAACTACCAGCTTGAGATGACCAATCTGCTGAAACATTAAAGTCAACGACGGTACATCCAAATGCTTTGATAACGGCTAAGTCTGGAGCAGCTTGTGAAGATGTTGTTCCAAAAGGCTGAATGTCTGTCGGCATTAAGAACTCCTCTCATAAGTCCATTCAATACTATAAGTATAACTTCTTGTTCTTGCGTCCCAGCTTTCATTTGGTGCTGAATGGAAGCATTTGCCAGCAGTCACATTAAGGTCATTTGCTGGATTCGCAGCTTGATAAATTTCATTAAGTTCGCCAGTATTAGTAATACTTGGTTTTTTATTAATTAACAAGTCTTTAAGGATATCTCTTCTTGTTAAAGCTCCACCCGTACCATCAGATAACGTTCCGCTTCCATTGACTTGATCCAGACTCCACGATGGAGCCTGAGTACCCATTACAATATTAATAGATAAATTTCTTTTATATTCACTTCTTGAGTTAAGATATTGTAAAACTGGCTGGCTACGACCTATGACTGGAGTAACAGAGAAAATTTCTCCCGGATACGTATCGCTAATTTGAATACTTTCTGATACACTTCCCGGAACAAGATTTGGCGGTCTATCATCAAAATTATATGAATAAGAAATTGTTCCAGCGGCAAAATCTCTACCAACTGATCTACTTAATGCTTTTGGATGCAACCAGCTACCTGCTGGTAAAGCACCAAGTGCATGATAATAAGCGACAGCGGGAACACCTGTTGAAATTGTTTCCCAATATCCAGATGCGTTTGTGTAAGCATTAGTTGAGATAGAGAAGCCATCAGCAGTATTTAACCCCTGAATATTTCCTTGTATACTAAATGTATTAGATTCATTTTCGCCAACATCTTGATTAATACTAATGGTTTCAATTACTGGATAGTTGCCGCTATATGCAGTATAGGTTTCAGTGAGACTATATGTTCCACCCTCTTTATCAACTGTTTCTTGATATACGGTGTTTCCAACAGAATAGCTATTGCCTAAATATTGTCTTAATTCAGATCTTATCTCTGGAATATATCCACTGCCAAGGCCAAGGTGTTCATAAATAAAACCGCTGGCCTGTTGCCACGGAGCTAATCCACTGACATAAGCTCCGTCTTCATCATATACCGGAGATCCTACCGCAGAGATAGAACGGTTAATTGTATAAACTTTATTTGCACTTTGGAAAATTTTATGTCCATAACTAGCGTCGGTGCCAAACTGCAATGTCTTCTGACCATCTTCTTGGATATCGAAGTTTTCAGTTAAACTAGAAATTTGATACTTCGGGGCATTTTCATTTGTATAATCAGAAAACTCATTGAGATTTGCACTTGTTAGAAAGTTGCTCATCCTCATGTTTACTGTATAGCCGCCGGGATTAACGCCTCTCCCATCAGGATCAAAAGAAACATCATCCACAAAAGCATTAAAAGATAGGCCACTTCCTCCATAATCAGCGTCGTCCCATCCACGAATGGCAATTTTGATTGGGCGGGCAACTCCACTAACTAATGGATTACTAAATAACCATCGAACCTTTTCTTGTTTTCTAATTGTTGTATCTAAAAGATTAGCTTCAGTTAATGGGTGATTTTCAATACTATCGCTATCAACTCCGCGATTACGGAATATCCCGTCAGCATCATCATCATTTTTTAACCATTCTACTGGAGATGCATCTCCGCTATAATATGGATTTCCAAGCATTGGAACTAACGTGCCCTGTAAAGAAACAGAGTAGTCAGCCCCAAACCCCGGACGACCTATATTATTATATGTTTGTTTATTGAAAGATACTAATGGAGCCGGAACCAGATAATAATCATATTCTGTTCCATTAGAATCTGCTTTTGTTATTATAACTGGCATTATGGACTTACTCCTACTGTTTGAGTATTATTTGCCGCATCTTGCAATGCCAACGCAACACCTTCTGGAGATGTAGAACCGTCTATCTTGTCAGCAGCCGTCTTAAACACTGATGCAACTGCGGAATAAACCATTCCCGTAATTTCTTTGCTGAAAGCAGCTTGAACGTCTGGCATAGCAATAGTAATTTGTTGTGATCCTGTTATTTCAAATTTAGGAATTTGTTCAACGGAAGATCCTCCCGCCGGTGTGGTAACTGAAGGAGTTAATCCCGCCACGGACTGAGGAGGAGAAGCAATAGCAGGCATGACACTTGGCCCCGGTGACACTGACGGGGTGGTATTATTCACTCCCTGATCAATCGCCGTCGTCGTTTGCGGTGACACTGGCAAAGCGGAGGCTTGTGCTGCTTTTGCTTCCAAAGCCTCCAACTCTGCCTGTTTTGTGTGCATTGCATCAGATGCTGCCTGTCGGACTCTAGCTGCTTCTTTCTGTTGTCTAACTAGAGTCGCTCTCGTGTTACTTCCCTTACCGGAACGGGAACGCCGGACAGGCATTGAATTTAATTTCTTAGTTATGTTATGTTCATCTTGTGCTGCTTTTCCAGCCGCTGCCTTCGCTAATTGTACCTCTCTTCGTTTATCTGCTATTTTTTTCGTTAATTCAGGATCTTCTCCTTTTTCGGCTAGACCTTGTGCCTTCTTAGTAGCGTTAATCTGATTCTGTCTAGCAGCATTCATTCCATTAGCAATCGCGTCAGTCAGATCCTGACCTAACTTCTTCTCTAGATCAGCTACAGCGGTAGCAAATTGACTTACAATCCCAGCCATGTCTTTAGTATTTTGCAATTCCTGATTCAACTGTGCCTCTTTTAATGCTCTTTCTGACTCAAATAGTCTTTTAATAACCTCTTCTTGATTTTTAATACCTTCCGCTAATTTTTGATCAATCGGCACAGCTTTCTTAGCGGCTTTGGCGGCAAAGTCTGCTTTTTGAGATCTGCTGATCAGACCGGCACGTACAGCTTCCTCGGCGGCAATATCTCCCTTAACCTGAGCACCTGTTCTACCGCCAAATTGTGCTAGACGAACATCTGAAAATTGATCTAAGAACGAAGATACTTGACCACGCATTTCTCCACTAAGACCAGCAAGACTTCCTTGTGAAGCCGCCATTTGTGCAGCGTTTGCACTTCTTAATAGATCCCCACGCTGTTCATCCGTGCCAAATGCAAACTGATTAACTAGATCGCCCTGTGCATCGCGTAGAGCCTGTGTTGCGTCACGTTGAGCAATAGCCTGTTCACGTAAAGCATCGAGCTTAGTCTTTTCTGCATCAATCTGATCGTTAATTATCTTTAAATATTCTGGACCAACTTGTTTAAGTTTCTTTGCGTCAGCAACAATTACTGCAACATCTGCTGCTATCTCGTTCTCAGCCGAGGCTCCAAAACCAAACATTGCTGCGATAGTCCCAGCAGCTTGCTGCCCCGGACGGACATCCGCACGAAAGCCAAATGATCGCCTAGCCTGTGCAACTCTACCTGCTTGTTCTTCAGCAAATTTAATATTTCTAGCAGCAGATGCTTTTCTACCTCTTGTTGTTTGATCTACATCAAAAAAGTCTTGACTTTCTTTAATAAGAGACGCTATCTTCATGCTAGATTCTTTTTGAATATCATATAGCTGCTTTGCATCTGCAACACGCTTGGCAGCTACTTCAAGCTCTTTGTCCTGAAGCTCCTGTCGTTTTTCCTGTAGCTTTTCAATGTTTTCCTTTTGTTCCTCAAAAAATCTAGCAGCGGTTTCTCCAAGCTGTTTCTTTACCTCATCAGCAGCAACGGTGGCATCTAAACTACTGGCAAGTTTTCTAGCGTATTCAAGCAGTCCAGCTTCCAATTCTGTACTTACATTGCCGCCCAACTGTTTGATCAATTCGTCTTTTAGGGCTGTGATTTCAGTGTCTGCCAGCCCCTCGGCAACTTTGCCCTTATCATCTGCTGTAGTGCTAACTCTTGCTGCTTTTTGTGCAGCAAGGACTTTTTCGGTAACAGATTGATTTGTTGTCAATATGTTTTCTAACTTATCAATAGCTGCAAATTCATTTTGTGTTCTTCTTAGAAAATCTTGCCTACCAGTGCCTAAATTATTTGCTGCGGCAGTTCTGTTAATAGACTGAAGCATTTCTTCAAAAGCGGTACTGTCGCGAAGTATCTGTTCACCACTCATACCCATTGTACGAGTAGAAATACCAGTTCCGGCCAATGCGTCTTCATTAGTTAATTGTCCAGTACCTATTTTACTAAACTTATCAGAAAGATTTGAAAATTCTGAAATAGTGTTATTAATACTATCTTGACTTTCCTGCCATGATCTATTAAGTTCAATAATAGTACGTATTCTTTCGGCCTCGATCTGCCTCTCTTTATTTAGAGCTGCCTGCTGAGCGATTTGTTGCTGAAGTTGTGCTATTAACTGTTTATTTTGTTCTGCGGATTTCTTCTTTTCTTCCAGTTCTTTCTTCTCCATTTCCAATCTAGCCTTAGCCTGTTTAGAAGCATTCTTAGTCCAAGGAAACCATCTAGTTTCTATATCAGCGGCCTGATCAGATATGGCTTGATTTTGCATTTCTATTGCTGCCGCCGCCTCCTCTGCTGCGACTTTTTGTTTTTGATATATTGCTTCTACATCTGCTGCACTTGAAACATCTACATCGCCAAACATATCAGCAAATGCTTCATCTCCAAACTGATCTTTTAATTGTGCAAAAGCGTCTTCGTATGTTCCACCAGCAGCAATCACCTTAACAGCCGCTGAAGTCATTTCATTAGCCACCTGTAGCTGTATATCTCTTTGTGCTTGCCCCGCCGCTTGAATGGCTTTTCCGGCTTCTTCATAACCTTCTATAATCGCCTTATGGCTTTTGCCCAGAGATGATTTTAAGGCCATTGCACCGCCAATTAGACCACCAGCCACGGCTCCAATACCTGTTCCAATAATGGGAACAAAGCTTCCTATTGCTGCTCCAGCTATAGCACCACCAGCAGCTCCAGCAAGAGCATCTGCCCCTGCTTGTTTTCCAGCACTAGCTTCAGCTAATTTTGTTTTTGTTGTATCTATTTTAGATCGAGTGTTAGAAATAGCTCCTTTAGCTTCACTATAAGCCGCTTTAAATTCTCCCCTATCTCCACGAATGAAAGCATCATTGATGCTTTTACTAGATGACACCATCTTTTTATCTAGGGCAACCACAGACGCTTGCATTTCAGCAGTTGCTTTAACAACTCCGCCAATGCTAGTTTCCCAAACTGGTAAAAGCGACTGCACTGCGGAAAGAAATCCTCCAATAACTGGAATGCCTCTCAACATGGACTGATTATATTCGTTAAGTGCTGCAACGCCAGCAGCTTGAGCATCTCCTAGTTCAATTGCTTGTTCTTTTTGCTTTCCATAGTCTTGACTAAATAATGAATCTGCAAAGCCTCCTACTAATTCAGCCCACATAGCTACATTAAGACCTTTAGCCAGTCCTGCCGCACCTTTGACAATCGCAGTAGAATTTTTACTTATTCCAACTGCTAAGCCCTGCAAAGGCTTACCAACTTTGTTTGGCAGTTTTTTCCCAACATCAAACAAGGTTCTACTAAATGCTTTCACGTTATTTTTGTCAACCCTGCCTAATATATCAGCCGTTCCTCCAAATTTACCCGCTTTAACTTGAGCAGTATCCAATGCTGCTTGATTGAGATTAAGGCCAGCAAAGTTTTTCAAACCTGAAGTAAGTGCGGCAAATCCAAAGATAACTTGAGCACTATTTAGGCTTAGCTTTTTAGCCGCCTCGGCGGCTTTGTCCTGAGCGTCTGCCGCTTTCTTTCCAGATTGCTCAACTTTAATCAAGGCATAACCAGATTTGCTTGCCGCATCAACTAAACCCTCTACTTTCGTGGTGGCTAATTCAGTAGCCTCAGCCTCTGCTTTCTTAGCAACAATAAGTCCTCCACCGACCCCGCCGCCTCCAGCACCACCGCCGCCTCCAGCACCACCGCCGCCTCCAGCACCACCGCCAATACCAGCAGAAATTCTTTCTAAAGCCGCGTTCATTTTTTCAAGACGCTTATTTGCTATGTCTCTTACTCTTATATCATCTTTGAAGGTTTTATCATCTCCACCCGCTCTATCTGGATGTGATCTAATATAGGCAACTTTATTTAATTTAACAAGTTCTTGCAATAATTTAATTTGCTGCTTAATAGCATCAGCGTCGGATGTATCTATTTGAGTCCTCTTGTCTCCCTGATTTGTCAGTTTAAGAAGTTCACTTATTCTTCCTCTATCAACTTCGCCACCTCCCGCAAATCTTTGTACAATGCCTCCTTTAGCATACTTATTAATGTTTTTGAGATTGTTATAACCATAAGCCTGAGCAGACTTTTTATTGACAACAAATTCACCGGGAGTTAAGAGTGCGGGAACAGTATCGGTTCCTGCACCAGAAATTGAACCTCCAACATTTTTTTCTTGTATATATTGACCAAGGTCTTCCAAGTCCCATGTAAATCTTTCATCCGATCCTTTTTCCATAATAGCAACACCAAAATTTTTCTTTCCGGGCGTCCGCTTTCGTCCATCCCCTGATAAAAATCTTGCAATTTTACTTAATATGTTTGCTCGCTCGGGTCTAGTTTTTTTGGCATCAGTTGGCATAGCACCTCTACCAACTAAATTAAAATAGCTATTTTTAAGGCCGGTAGGAAAATCAAATGGTTTTAATGGATCATCATTGTCGGTAAAATTACCACCAGAAGCTCTTGATAAAGCCGCTTCAAATAATACCCCAACAACTGATTCATATTGAGGTATATTTTTAATAGTTCCTCTAACTTTTTTTGAATCCTTATTCATAGACTTTGCTAAATCATTTACTGCTTTAGCCATACCAGCGTTTAATGTGTCTTCTGCAATACCGTCCCTCTGTGGTCTATCATAGATAATCTCTCCACCATCCGCATAACGATTTATCTTGCCCAAATTAGCAGCACCAAATGCCTGCACAGCACTTTTTCTAACTACAAACTCTCCCGGCGTCAGCATAGCTGGGACCGTATCACCATTGCCACTTCCCGGAACAATACCCCCTCTAGCAAATCCTTTAGGAGCTACAGCAGCCTCTTTCAATCCCTTTAAACTAAACCCTCCTGAAATAAGAGTTCCTAAACCTTTGCCAATCTTAAATGCCGTCAGAGTGGCTAAAATAGGAAGTAATGGCTTAAACGCAGCCGTTAAGCGAATCACAGTTCTAGCAATTGATATAAAGGTTTCAGCAAGAAACTTGAACGAGCTAGAGTCAACAAATTCGGCAATTAATGCACCAAATTCTTGACGCAACACTCCTAATTGGAAGCCAAGACCCTGTTGTGCCTTTTCTATGTCTTTGGTGCTTTCAGCACTAGCTTGGTTTTGTAGATCTAATGCTCTTTGTGATTTATTAAATTGTTCGAGCAATGGCACCACTTTAGATAGCTGTCGAATACCACCAATTTGTTCTACGACCTGTGCAAACTGAACAGAGCCTGCACGAATGCCAAGTTCGTCTAACCCCTCGCTAATTCGTTTGATGGCCTCATATGGCCCAATGAATTGACCTTCGGCAGTTTGTAACTGAATACCTAATTCCTTAAAGTATTCAATAGTTTTAGGTCTCTGTAAACGACCAAAAATAGTACGGAAACCAGTAGCAATAGTTTCAGCACTTTCACGAGAAGTAGATCTAACAGATGTGAACAATGCAATCAGTTCTTCAACATTACCACCCGCCGCACTAAATGCACCACCAGTTCTTCTAATTGCTTCAACAATGTCTCCAGATTCAACAGCAAACCTTTTTGAAACAATGTTAATTTCTTCAAGTACTTTTGAACTAGAAGATACCGTAAGGTTAAACGTCTGCATAACAGCAATCAAACCTTCAGTAGTAGATGTTAAGTTATCAAAAGATGCTAACAAGCTAGTTCTAGCAAGTAATTCAGCACCCTTAGCGGCTTCTCTAAAAGAAAGGCCGGTCTGAGTTAAAGTTCTAGTTAACTGTGCAATCTTAGTAATATTAACATTATAGGTCTTTGAGATATTGAGTAGTTCTTTACCATATTCTTTAGTTTGAGAGATAGTATCTCCGGTAACTTGAGATATTTTAATTAACTCGGTCTCATATTTAACGGCTTCTCTAGTAGCTTGTGCCACAGCACCAGTTAATTTGAGAACTGCTGTGCTGATTGCCGTAAAAGTGGCATAATTAGCGGCTCTGCCAGTGAGAGCTTGAAAAAAAGATTCACTGGCTTTCTCGCCTTTTTTTAAATTGTTCCTAGTTTTTTCGATTTCACTATTGGCTTTGGCAAACCCTTTAGTGTCTAAACCACCAATATTTATGCCGCCAAGACCAGCCTCTATCTGCTTCTTAACGCGACTTATGTTAGCACCAGATGGTGCTTGCATATTCATCTGCATATTGAAATCGTAAGCCATTTATCTGCCTATCATGCTGTTGCTTCTTCAGCCGCTGCTACTTCTTCTTTTTTTTTAGCACGCTTAGCTGAAGATGCTCGGGATTTGCTAGCTGGTTTGACATCCTCTACGGCATTGTCCAAATCATCTTCAAATTCTAGACTATCAATAACATCATCTTCTAAAACTGGATTATTATTAATGTCAATGCGGTTGCCTTCTTTGTCAATTCTGGCACCGTCTTTGTCAAGCAAGTTACCCTCTATATCTACTCTATGGCCTTGCTTATTTATTAGCTGGCCTTTATCATTAAGTAAACCTAGCTTATCAAGTACTCTATTTTCTAATAGCTTATCTTCGTAGTTATCGTCTAGACCATAAGCAAAGTTGGCATATTCTTCAGCACATTTGATGGCTAATTCAGAATCCGCCTGCTCTATATATTCCTCTAAAGAAGAGAAGACTCGCTTTTGTGTTTCATAGTCAATAACAGATGCGGTGATTAGATAGAAGAATCTTTGATTATCTGCAATACCATCAGCGGTTGCAGAGTCCATTGAATTTCTTACCATAAGCAAAGACGCAAGCTCAGAGCGAATTCTTTTAAGTTCAAAGCTCTTATCTTTAAGCTGAGAAGCTAGCTTATATTGCCCGCTTTTAATTTTATATTCGATCTCCGCACTTTTCTTAATAAGGCGGTCGTATTCTTCTTGCTTGTCATCATCCCATAAGCCCTGACGACGCATATGATCCTCAAGACTTTTCTTGAGAATAGCACCTTCTTCTATTGCTTTCTTGAAGGCTTTATTGTACACTTTCTGTGCCTCAACAACATCGGCGGCACTTGCTGGCCTAACAATGTAGTCCTTGTCTTTAAATGTAAAACGTTTTTCATCTTTCTTAGCCATTGTTTCCCTCCTAATTTTCATTCATTCTTTTTAAAGGTAAGTTTATATGATACTTATTCCACACAATATCATAATTTTCTATTTCGGCTTCTGAGTTACGAATTTGAGCATTGCCTTTATCTAATATCTCAGTTCTTAACTCTTCAAACACTTCTCGAATTTGTAATTGCTCCTTTGTTAGTTCTGATTCAGAACCCTCTCCCCAAAGAAAGCCAAAAAACTTTTCAACACTTGATAAAGATCCAATCATTGTTGTTTGTATTCGTTTTCTTATTTCTTTTTTTAATCTTGTCTTGGATCTTTCATTCAAGATTTGATCTTTCCTATTTTCCACAATTATCTCCTTCTATTACTATGTTTGGACATTTCCGCAGCTTGCATTTGTATACTTTGTCTTGTACTTGTTAAGTCTGCTTCGGATAATGAACCCCGTGTTTCTAAGTCTTTTTTTAGTGATTTCAATTTGGCTTTTCCAGCCCCATCGTTTAGTGACATAACATCTTGAGCTTCGCGTTGATTTTTAACTGGTATGAATATTTCTCCAGCATCTGACATATTTTTAGGCAACATCTTTTCGGCATTGCGTTGTTTTTCTTCTTCTTTTCGTTTTCTTCGTTGAGAAATAGACCATCCATCTATTGCTATATCATCTTCTATTATTTCATCGAATGGCTTATCCATTGATTGATAAACGCCTTCGTAATAACTTGACCATCCAACTACCGACAATTGAAATCCAGTTAAAGTAGAATGTTTATTATCGAAAACCTCATGCTTTAGAGAAAACCAGTAGTTTTTCCAAGCATCAGATTTTGCTACCTCTCTAGCCCTTGAACCAATTAAGTATGTTTGATCTTTAAATTTAGAAACTAATTTATGTATGGAAAACTTATCAGAAGCTAATTGTCCGTTTGATAAAAATGCATTCTTTGATAAAACATGGGATTCAAATGCATAGGATTTTATATATTCACATGTCTTATCATAAAATGTATGCTTGGTAGTATATAAGTTATTTACTTTATCTTCTATTCCGCTAATAGCCCGCTTGATATACTCTTTGGTTTGACTGTTATAAAACTGATTAAAGTAGTCAAGTTTCATATTGTCAATATTATCTCTTAACTCTTTTAATTTATCATCGTCCTCTTTATTCCAATAACCTAGTTCAATCAAATGATTTTCAGCATCTTCTTGAGTCCATATTCCATCAATTAAAGCATCGTCATATTGCTCTTGTGAAAAAAAATCCGCAAAAGTTTTATCTTCTGCGGAAGGAGGCTTGCAATAAATATATTCCTTCCCGATGCGAAGAATAACAATGCCTGAAATCACTGCATTAACTAAGTCCAGTTTTTCCATCCTAAAATCCTAAAAATCCCGGAGGGGTTTCCCCCTCCGGAACTGTTTAACTAATTTATATTAACCAAAGTAGTCTTTCCAATAATCAGCGGAGTTGATAGGAGCCGGATCTCCAGAATGAAGAACAACAAAGTCGTTAGAATTAGTGAAGCTATAGCTTACCGTGGCATTTCCTCCACCGGCATCTCCTCCACCATATGAAACGCTTGTTAGCTTATTCTTATTACCTAATTGAATAACTGTACTATCATCAAGAACAAATTGAATTGAGTGATTAGCAAGGTTTTTACCAACTGGAACACCAATGTTTTTGCCTGTACCAGCACTTGGATAGCCTTCTTCATAAGCATCAATATTATCTCCACCCACGGCAATGACTTCAATATCACAAGTCACATCTACAGGGAAGGAAACATAGCGATAGTAAGGTGCTTTCTTACCAAGCTGCGAAATGTTTTCACGACCAAGATCAACACTTACACTAGCAGATTGTAGATAAGGTCCAGTAGCACTATCAATATAAGTTACATTAGTATACAGACCAGTATATGCTCCTCCTTCAACGCCAGTAGCACCGGGAGTACCTCCTTCGATAAAGGCTGGCACAACTGTTCTAAAATTGACTGAACCACTGCCAAATGATTTGCCAGTACTTCCTGTAACAACATTTTGACGACGCAAAACGCTATTAGCTTCACCAACTGGTGCATCATTACCAAAGACGCTAGAGCTAAATGCCGAGGCAATAGTTCCAGTTCCAGTTACCAGTAATCCACCTGAATCAGTATCTGTCAACCATTGCTTATCATTACCAACAAAAGTGGTTGATTCAGTAAAGTTGCCATCTGTGCTCAAGCTATAAGATACAGAACTGATATAAGTACCAGAGCAATAAAGTTCTGCTACACCGCTATTGGTTCCGCCCTCTTGAATTTCATCAGATGTGTCGTAGCCAATAACCATTCTGATATCTGATCGAGGTGCTGCACGACCAGTTAGTGTTGCGTTTGCCGCAGTAGGGGTTCCAGCATGATATGCTAAAGTATAACCATCAAGAATCTTCTCAAAGCTAACTTCGATTTCTGGAATTTCTTCGTAGTTTTCATACAAAGAAAGCTGTCCAAGTTCAAAGATTTGCTCTAAATTAAAGTTGGTTGATACTCCGATGGACTGCAAGCCATGCATAATCATGACCTTTCCAGTACCATCTAAATCACCGTCTCCGGGTTGCCAACTATCGACAATGCTTGTTGCCGCTCTGTCTCCTAATGCTACACCTTGTGTAGCATAGAAGACTCTATTGTTTGTATTTGTTACGTATGCCATAATTTAAACTCCCATTATGGAAAAAATGTTACTTTTCTAGATACTATACGCCATGAACTATTAGTTCAGTCTTTAATTTAACTGTACCAACATGTACATTTGGCGTAAGCGAATAAACAGAATCAATACTCGCCTCAATTAATCTTATATGCCTGCCTTCATAAGTAGACAAAAGATCTGGATACTGCAAAGCACCCGATACGGGAACACCTCTGTAATCTAAAGGAAAAGCATTGTTTGTCGCAATTTGGTCCAAATCATATGCTTTTAAAACCTTTTGATTCTGCATAGTCACAATGTCAATTAGGTGATCTCGCGTATAGACATCTTCCGCAACGCAATGAAACAGAAAATCAGTGAATATTGTCTGTCCACCGCCAAGTGCATAAGGTGTCATTTTTCTTGAATTAACTAATTCCACACCAATAGCAGGTAATTGTAAACGATTGTCGCCTAGTATCGCCCATTCACCACTATTGTTGATAAAATTTGAATTGTCAGCACGTTCAGAATTTTTCTGCACTTGCTTAAACCATTCCAGTCCATCCGCTTGTGCCACATTAACATATTTGTAACTATACTCACATGTTACAGTAGCATCTGTATCAATCGCCGTATCAAAGATAACCCTTCCTAAAGGATGATTAATATAATGAGCGTATGCTCCCGCAGTAGATGTTGGATAAAAGTCGCCACCAACATAAACTCCAGAAACTCCGGGGTAAGCACTATCAGTACTGGTCAATGCACCAAGCCCACTTTCCCATACCCAATTTGATCGAAACCCCTCCCAAACTTGACCATATGTATATCTAGGATCGTCAACGACCCTAAGTTGATGTTCTGATCCACCGTAATATCCAACGGTTGGTATTTCAACATTAATATATCCAGACTTTTCTATTAAGCCATAGTCTAGCCATGATATTAAATTCTCTCTAATATCTGCCGTAATCGTTGCATCGCCAAATAAAGTAAAGCCTTTTAAGTATGTCATTCAAGCACCTTTTTAATTTCTTTTGCAACCATTTCAACAATTTGAGGAAATGCTGGTTCTAACGCTCTTGTTACAAAGTTGCTAGCTTCTGTTCCGGCATGTGATGGATCGACGCGAAAAGGCTCGCTGGAAGATAAGTTTTTTAATGGAACCATTACTGTTCTACCTCCGGAACGTGTGCGGCCACGAGCATGTTCAAATAGCGAATAATCACCAATAATAATTTCTGTGCCACGAGTTAATAACCATTCGAGCCAATCTACATTTCCTCCAGTTGATTGATATGACCCGCCAGCAGAAAGTGATGATAAAGAAAAATCAGCAGGTAAAATCTCAGCAGATAATCTTGCTACATACTGATTAGACCCAGCTAATACTTTTATTTGAAAGTTTTCTGCCAAAGCATCAATAATTCCCCCAATAGCACTTGTTACTTCTGCTGGCTTTAAACCAAAGTCATCTCTTAATTGCCCGCCAAGTAATTCTGTAACTGTTTGAGAAGACATCAACTGAACACTAACAACTGAAGATATGCTTGGACGTAAATTGTTAGTGATTGTATTAATCTTTCCAAAAAGAGCCTTAATAAGTTCTTTTCTTATAGCGTCTTGAAATACATTATCTCCACTAACTATTTTTAAGTTGGCTTTGGTTCGGAATCCAGCCATTATGCACGACCCCAAAAACACATAAAATATTTTTGATCTAATCCATGAAGTACTGGCTCGCCATTCTTTGTGAATCGCCATTCTGCATGACCAGTTCTATCTGTATTTATAAGCAAAGCCTTTGCTCTATTTATTTTTTGTAGATCAGCATAAGCTCCGATAGTCATTATTCCGCCATCTGGAACTTCAATATTTCCAAACTTCTTGAAGTCTTTTTTATCCCAGTAAACGCGGAGTGTAATATCTTCTGTTGTTTCTACAGTCTTGAAACTTGTTGACCCCCTCTTAAAGCCGGAATCTGGAGAAGTATTCTGCAAGTTCATTAACTTACGCTGTTTGATATCCGGAACGACATCTACAATTGTTTCTATCTTTTCTGTATATACCAACTTACAGGACATGCCAAATCCACTTGATGCTAACATAGCATCAGCAAATTCCGCATATTTTGTAAACACGCCAGATGGAATTGTAACCATTATAGAATATCATCTCCAGTGTAGTATCTAACATGCTCAAATCTAGAATCTAAAACGCCGCTTTGAGTTGGTATTTGTGATGTCTGATTGTTTACTGTATCTAATGTATGATTCGTAACAACTCCAAGAACGTTAACGGATACAACAGCCGTTCCATTCTTATAATCATTACCTCCAATAATCTTTTGAAGAACATCTGCCATGATTTTTACCTCTATCTAATGTATTGTCTAAAATTACCATTGTATCTATATACAACGTCACTGCCGGGAGCGTAAGGACTAAGAATTGCTTTGCCAACTGCATTATTGCCAGCGGCGTAATTAAACTTGTATTCTTCGTATGCTTTACAGGAATATTCGTATAGGTATTTAATATTTGCTGCTATTGCGGTATAATCAATGCTGCTTGGACCATCGCTGACTCTAACAGCATTAAGTGCCTGTGTTTTCATTTCACTGCCCATAATCAAGCAGGCAGTTTTAAGAGAAACTAAATTAATAAAAGCATCGTCCTTATTTACAGTCGATAAGCCAGTTGTAGGATCTGTAGGATCTGGACTAAGATAGCATTGTTCTACATCAATCGTGTAGGTGTTTTCAAAATCTACTTCGACAAGCACAATTTGTGCAGCGACTAAAATACTGGTCTCTAAACGCTCATTAGAATAGCTATAGTTTGTAGGATCGACATCACTTATTAAATATCTAACTATTGTAGTCATTTCACCTTGCCAAGACATAATTTTACCCCTTAAAGGTTACAGTAAACTTTGAAATCTTCTATACTGGTATAATAAGTCCCGCTAGGCATAAATACTCTACCCTGAAGTTTATAATTTCCAGCAGCATTGAAATCGCCACTGACGGATGTATAATACATTTTACCGTCTGTGCCATCAGTATACAAAAGGCCGGATTTTTCATATGAAATGCCATCTGGTTTTTTTATAAATACATCTAAATCGCTAGCAGTAGATATGTCTACAACTACCCCATCGTCCTTAACGGTCATAATGAGTTTAGTGCCAATATCTCCAACATGTATTTGACTAGCCATTTAGCTCTCCCGTCATCTAATAATTATAAAATCTTCGGATATAGATTGTTGAATATCCAGATTAAATACATCCTGTTGCTGAACATCAATGGAGAAACTTTCATCTTGTTGAATGTCTATGGAAAAACTCTCATCTTCCTGAATTTCAATGGAAAAGCTCTCATCTTCCTGAATGTCGATATTAAAGTAAAATATTTCCCCGTTTGACACAACATATGTGTCGATATCAGAAAAAGTGCTGCCACAAATAGGACTATCGCAAAACATTATTATCTCCTAATCTATCCTTAGTATACTCCATGAATTTTAAATAAAGTCAAATTATAGATATTCTTGCCTTTAAACTTGAAGTTGAGATATCTCTGGTATACGGAATATAAATTAATAGTATATTATTAATGTCCAACCACTCTTGAGTAAACTGCATTTGCTCGTAATAGTCTTTCTTGCACCAGTCATCGCCAATTGCTATAATGTCTGGCTGAACTGTTAATATTGCTGGTTTGCTATCGTGACCACCAATATTTTCAACAACTTTTATATTTGAGTCAAAACACTCAATACTTTGTTTTCTTTCATGATAAGATAAAATTGGGGCTTGATTTTTATAAGAAAATACGAACTCGTCAGTATTTAGAGAAACAAAAACTTGACTGGAAATCTTTTGACAGGCTCTTAAAAATTTCATATGCCCGTAATGGAAAAGATCAAATGTTCCTCCAGTGTATAGCTTCATTTTTTAAATGCTTCCACATAAAATGGCACTAACTTGTGAGACATTCTCCATCCCAATAAATGATGGAATATACAATCATGTAGGCATAGCTTCTGCATAGACCAAGTTATCATATCCTTAAATTCTATTTCTTGTGGATATAGCGGATCGCCTATATTATAAGTTGATGAACATATTTTGTTATTTGGATATTGCCCAGCAAAATTACACGGAGGCTCTATTGTGTAGCTTTTATAATTATCATTCTCTTGTAGAAAAAAGGATATTAAATGTTCATCATTAATTATTTGTTTTTCATCCTTAATTCGTAACTGGTTGTTAATGCTCATACAATGAAGCAACCCTATTTCTGACACAATATCTAATTCTCTACTTATTAAGTAATCAACTAAATTTTGACAAAACTCTCTTGTGTATATTGCAAAGCCAGTATCAGTATTAAGCACTTTATTATAATTATCGGAAAAAAATAATCTTGTGATATCTGTTTTTGTTTTCAACCACGGCCTGTCGGGATTATCGCCAAAATCTACAAATCTCCAGTGCATAAAATTTTTGTCTTGCGGTATTAATCCGTTAATGTCTTCTTCTAGTTTTAGTACTACAGTGTCTAAATCAATAAAAATACCAATATCAGCCTGAGATTCTAAAAAACTATAAATTCGCGTTAGCTTTCTAATGAACGGATGATGATCAATGTTAGTATCAAGCATCTTTCTAACAAAGTAATTATTTTTGTCAATAACACGTAGCGTTACTCCATGTTTAGTAAAATACCTATTGAGGCTAGTAATTGAAGTTCTATGCCAATCTTTAAATTCATCATAGGTATTTAGGACATACGCTTCTATCATTATTAAGCCTTATTAAGATGTGGCAAACTACATTGTGGAATATCACATTTTACACAAATTTCCCACCATTGTTCGTTTAGTTTGTAGTAGTCAAATATCTCAACACCAAGATCTTCTCCATCATAACCTTTAGTAAACCAAGCTAAATCTTGTTTTCTTTGAATATCCCAATACCATTCTTTATCTTCAGATGATAATACTTTTTTCCATCCATCAGCACAAAGTGGAGACTCATGAACGCCTAAAGCAATATCTTTATCTACTAATGCTTTAATGCTATTAAGTCTTTCTTCTTCTGGTCTATAAATAGCAAACTTAAATATATCATCCCACTCTGTTATGTATTTTTTTAAAACACAGGCTCTTGTATGTCTTGCAAAATGCCACCAATGCGGTATAGAATGTGCCCCTGTTCCTATGAAAATATCAAAATTATTTCCGGCACAAGCGGAAGCTATAGCGTTAGTTATTGAATTTCCAGCGGCTCTTGGCACATGTATAAAAACCGCCCTTCCCGGAAGGTAGATCATTAAAAGTAAACCCCATCATTTGGACAAATAACACAAGTATTTGGAAATGTTTCTTTAATTATTTTTGCCTCTGGCATTTCACTCTCAACAAAAAATTTAGCAAACATTTTTTTGGCAATTTCTCCTTTATATTGACCAACAACAAAATGATGCCTTAAATTACGTTCTTCTTCTCTCTCTGTTGGAAACATAATTAGCTTATTATAATTAAATCCATGTCTTTTAAGCCAAGCCTCCGTCACATCTCGATATCTTTCTAGTCTTCCAGTTACTAATGCCTTAGCTTTAAATAATTTGGGTATTCTCTCAAGATATGGCTCAACTGTTTCAAGCCATGCAATATGCTTTTCTTCATCGTTTAATATTTCAATTGGAACGTTCTTGCAAAATATACCGTCGATATCAAATAATGCGTGTTGGACATGCAGGCTGTTAAAAAAGTTCCATTCTAATATATGTGGATTCTCTAATATTTCCCCGTAATGATCTACATGATTAGTGCCAACAGATGTTGAGTAAGTAACGGCAAATATTGATTCCGGAAATAACTCCTTTATATTTTTAGCGGCAAAACCAGAACTACTTGTATCGTCAATAAATATCAGGCAATCCCCAGATTGATTGAAATGCTCCATACGACATCCACCATATTCAGAAAATGAAGAGAGTAAAACCAACTCTTTTCCATTAAAAGAATAAAGCGGAAGATTTAACTCAACCGCTATAATTGATGCTGTAATTAATCCTGACCTTGGCACACCAACAATTCCGGATATATTATATTTCTTCAATTGTGGAATTAGCTTGGTTTTTGTTGTATTTATCAACGCATCAAGCGTTATTATCTTTCCAGATGGAGATCTTTTTCTTTTTGTTTGTATTCCAAGATCAGATCTTTGTTTATATGCCTCTCTTTCTTCAGATGTAGCAGATTGACACCATTGCCAACTTGGTGGGTCTGCCGTCATTTCTTTATTGAAAAACTGGCAAAATCCGGGTCCGTCACAACAACATTCTTCCATATATTATCCTAGCATAAATTGTGAATTTAATTCCCTTGCAATAATATTTACATCTACTGAGGCACCATAAGCGTCATACTCATAATGGAGTGTATCTGGATCAACGTCGCCGCCAGATGCCGTATCAATGATATATTTTACCGTTACGGTGGCAGAACTTGCAGAAGATGAAGATATTGCTGTAATATCATATCTATACCATTGCTTAGCACCTCCAGTAGAGTTGTCAATATCATCACCAATAATTAATTTATCGCCAATTTGAATTTTTGTAAGACCATCGGATGTGGCATTATCATAGACTAAAGTAACTGTATAAGTTGGACCAAATCCAGTAGAACTGCTAATATCCAAATTATATTCCGGCATAGCATCTGGATCGCCACTACCTCGCAATACATCAAATATTTGATAGTTATGAAAACCTAATGCTCTTACTTCAGCATCCGTCATATACGACAATGGAGGTCTATGTGTATATGTTTGTTCCGGCATAATTTAATCCTAAACTTGTGGATCTGTAATATTTACACTTGTATCAAGAGAATTAGCAGCCTGCTCTTTAGCAAGTCTCACCTCATAAGCGGAAACATTATCTGATAAAAACTTTCTAACCATTCGATTAGCAAATACTGATTTAGATTCAGGATTTTCAATTAGTTCTGGATTTGATACTGGATCAGTAGGTAGAGATGAATTGAAATCCGGATTCTCTACTTGATCTGGTCTGCCATAATTAGCTGCCACTGCATCCAAAACTCTTGTAATATCTTGATCTGCTATTTCTATTGAAAACTGTGCCATAATATAACCCTTTTAAATTATAGATTGTATCCTATTACAAAACCGTCATAATTTCCGGCTGAAGTACAAATAAATCCAAATACATCTGTTTTACCGCCAGTTGTAGTTAATGTTGGTACTAAGCCTCCCGGCCACTTAATCGTACTGAACCAAGTTACTGTACGAGTGCCAGTCCCATCTTGAACTAACCTAATTACAAATCTTTGACCAACATCAGCATTAGATAGTGCTAAAGTCCTATTACCTCCAAGTGTAACTGTATGAGTATCAGCTTCATCAAGATCAAATGTAACTGTTGCTCCATCTGATTCGGTATTTAAAGCACCTTTAGCCGCCTTATTAAAATGCCAAGTTCTATCAGTTGTTACATCCGTTCCATTATCCGGGGCATAAAGAACATGATTGCCAGCCGCATAATCGTAAATAGCAAATCTTGACTGGTTCGCTTGAAGCCCAACCCTCCATTTTGTCACACTTGCTGTTCTTAAAGCTAAATCCGCCCAATCGGTTGTTCCGCCGCGATCAAGTTCCACATAGGCTTGACCATCACTATCAATTTCTACGCCAGCCCAGCCGTTTGTACCGGGAGTGACTGTTTTAGCTGTTATTTTTACGTTATCGCCAGCACCCTTTTGTAGTAGAAAATTACTCGTATCTGTAGTTGGATAGACTTTAGCTACAACCGTATCAGAACTATCAGTAGCTTCAAAAAAGCTCGCAGATTGTGAAGCTGCACCTTTAGCGGTTAAAGCTACATTTGTAGATAGACTTGCTTCACATTGAGCGTCTAAAATCTGATTTCCATTTAGATCTAAGTCACCTCCAAGCTGAGGGGTTGTGTCTTCAACTATATTAGAAAGATACCCAGCGGTAGAATGATCGCCCCATCCATAAGCAGTGTTCCAGTTTGTAGAATTGTCAGTAAGAATGCTATATGTTCCAGCACTAGCACCTCTTAACATAATACCCTGAGAGCCAAAGTCTCCATCTACAACAACGTCAGCATGGGATGTCTCCGAAGTTAAGTATCCAGCACTAGCATGATCGCCCCAGCCATAAGCAGTATCCCACTGACCAACCTTTGCATCGGTTATGGTATAGGTTCCCATATCAATAATATTGCCATTTGCATCAAGTGTTCCACCAAGCTGCGGAGTTGTATCTTCCACAACATTAGAAATGCCGCCCCCTCCAGCACCGCTTTCCCACGGAACATTAACTACCAATTGATCACTAGCATTTCTTTGTATGGAATAGGTTCTATTTGCTGTAGTCGTAACACTTTCTGCCGCAGTTGTTTGAGTTGTGCCATCTACAAGATTAATATCAAAAGTTGTGCCATTTAAAGTTATGCCGGTTCCAGCGGTATAGGTAGTATCAGTTACAGTCTCTGTCGCTGTCGCAATTCCAGTAACGTGACCATTACTATCAAGCAAAATGTCTTGAATATAGGTTCTACCACTATTGTCTGAAGAAGAGGCGGCAGAAATGGTTGGGTGTGCTGTAAGGTATCCAGCGTCGTTAACTGCCTTTGGCGTTAAGGCTTTATCTTGATCACTATTAATTGTATTAGTGAGAATTGTGATTCCACTGCCAGATGTAGTGGCGGTTAAAGCCTCAAAAACTGTACCATTTAACTGTAAACCACTACCGGCAGTATAGGTAGTATCAGTATCTGTTACAGTTTCCGTCGCTGTTGCAATTCCAGTAACGTGACCATTACTATCAAGCAAGATATCTTGAATATAGGTTCTTCCAGAATTATCGCTACTGCTTGCAGCAGAGATAGATGGATGTGCAATTAAATATCCAGCATCATTATTCAATAAAGAGACATTATCGCCAGATTGTATTACCGTATTGTCAATATTGAATTCTGTACCAACAAGAGTTAATCCCGTACCAGCGGTGTAGGTAGTATCTGTATCAACGACAGTTTCTGTCGCGGTTGCGATTCCTGTTACGTGACCATTAGAATCTAAAAGAATATCCTGAATATAAGTTCTTCCAGAGTTGTCGCTGCTTGAAGCTGCGGAAATGCTTGGATGTGCTGTAAGATATCCAGCATCATTAACTGCTTTAGGCGTTAGAGCTTTATCTTCATCACCATTTATAGTATTAGTTAATGTAGTTATACCAGAACTGGAAGTAGTTGCCGTTAAAGCATTAAGTGTGACATCTCCAGTAGTTCCACCACCAGATAAACCACTTCCAGCATATACAGCAGTAATATCTCCACCACCACCACCACCACCACCACCTCCAGTACCACTTTCCCAAGGAACATTGACAACTAGGTTATCACTACCATCTACTTGAATAGCATAAGTTCTATTGGCAGTAGATGTAACACTTTCAGCAGCAGTTGTTTGCACTGTTGCATTAACGTTGGCGTCAAATGTTGTACCATTTAATGTCAAGCCAGTTCCAGCCGTATATGTGGTATCAGTATCTGTTACAGTTTCTGTAGCCGTTGTTATTCCAGTAACGTGACCATTACTGTCAAGCAAGATGTCTTGGATGTAAGTACGTCCAGAATTATCGCTACTGCTTGCGGCAGAGATAGATGGATGTGCTGTTAAATAGCTTTGCAAGTCTACAATCTGTGATTCAGTAATTCTTATTGCACCAGAATGTTGAACAACTGATGATTCAGTAATGTTAGCGTCTGGTACATCTGCCCATGTTACATTTGCCGTTAAATCGTTAAGCTCTGTATTAATATATCCAGAATCATTAACTAATAAACTAATATTATCGCCTGATTGCACCACAGTATCGTCAATGTTAAATTCTGTACCAACAAGAGTTAGTCCAGTTCCTGCGGTATATGTTGTATCTGTATCAACAACTGTTTCTGTAGCAGTAGAAATGCCGGTAATATGACCATTGCTGTCAAGTAAAATGTCTTGGATATAGGTTCTACCACTATTGTCTGAAGAAGAAGCGGCAGAAATGGCTGGGTGTGCTGTAAGGTATCCAGCGTCGTTAACTGCCTTTGGTGTTAGTGCTTTAGTTTCTGTAGAATCAATAGTATTAGTTAGTGTTGTTATGCCGGAACTCGAAGTAGTTGCTGTCAGGGCGTTGAAAGTCCTGTTAGAAGAAATATCTCCACCGCCAGATAATCCAGAGCCAGCAGTAAATGTAACAGATGTATGATCAATATGTTCGTTTGCCACAAAATTGTTCAAAGAATCATGATCTACGGCACCATAATCAACATCTATACTAACACTGCCGCCAAGAGTAACACTTCCACCATTTGACAATCCTGTGCCAGCAGTTATTGTTACTGACGAGTTTGCCAGTTGGTCATTGGCAACAGTACCTTGTAACAAACTTGTATCTACACCGCTAATATTAAACTCAGTACCAGATAGTAGTAATCCAGTTCCAGCCGAATATGTTGTATCTGTTACTGTTTCTGCGGCTGTCGCAATTCCAGTAACATGTCCATTACTATCCAACAAAATATCTTGGATATAAGTACGTCCAGAATTATCAGAAGAACTTGCTGCGGAAATACTTGGATGTGCAATTAGATATCCAGCGTCGTTAGTAAACATACTAACATTATCGCCAGATGTAGCTACTTGCTTGTTATCTACATATAGAATAGAATTACCGCTATCATATACAAAATCTGAAACAGTTGTTACACCACCAGCATTAGTATCTGCGATATATGTAACAAAAGGGACGCCGCTTTGATTTAATGCTGTAACAGATTTTAAGTCGCCGCCAGATAATTTTCTTTTACCAATATTGACAAAAATACTGCCATTGCTTTCATGCGATACAACAACTCGTCCTAATGAAACACTATAGTAAGGAATGCCGGGATCAGCATTTACATATTCACCAGATGTAACCGATAAGAATAATTCATCACCGTCATTCATTCCGCCATTAGTATCAACGCCTCTCACCAAACCAAAAGTAGAAATATATCCAAAAGAATTTGACTCAATTGTATGGGTTGCAAAACCGGCGACCTGTGAATTTTCTTCAGAATCTGCTGAAGCTAAGACAATTGTTGGAGCGGCATTGCCATGTGATCCGTCAAGTCTAACTACAGAACCATTTGGTATATCATCTGGCGTTTCGTTTCTAACTCTTATGTATAATTCTTGCCCAATCTGCAAAGATACATCCGGCTCATCATTAAACATTGTGATAGTGTGGTTTTCACTATCGTAAAATAGTCTACCTTCTAAATGTGGAGGTTGTGACCCATCTCCTAATAATGTCATGTCAAAAGTGTCAAAATAACCACTTGTAGCTGTTACATTTCCGCTGGTAAAAATAGAGTTAGTTGTATTTGACCCGCGATCTGTTACTGTTTGTAAAGTATCACTTTCTGCCGTTAAATATCCAGCGTCATTATTCAATAAGCTAATATTATCTCCAGACTGTAATACAGTATTATCAATATTGAATTCTGTTCCAGATAATTCTAAGCCTGTGCCAGCAGTATATGTGCCTCCTCCTCCCCCTCCTCCAACTCCTGAGCCATTAAAGTATAAAGCTCCACCTACATTATATAACCTATTTGTTGTAGATGATGGAGCACCCTGTGTTAAAGTTAGACCTCTATCAGAGTAGATTGTAACGCCACTGCCATACTTATTTATTGAGATAAATCCACTAGCGTCGGCATCTATTAGTGGTAGTCCACTAATGTTAGAAACACTAAATATAGTGCCACTAGAGAGATTATCCGTAATTGAAAGTAATCTTCCTTGCGTGCCATCAAAAACTAAAGCAGTGCCAGAACCTGTTGCACTTTCATAGGAACTCAAAACATTCAATTCAATTGGCGTGTCGTCTGTTCCGCTGCCACGAAATAGTATTTGTGGCTCTCCACTGCCCGGAGTTATTCTAATGTCTTGGGTCATAATTCAAATCCCTATGTATATCTAGATTTTAATTCTGAATAACTTTTTAATATTTCACTATAAGTAAGCACTCTATCGTACAGTGAACATTGTGCAATTTTTCCATTAAATGGACATGCCGGATAAGTACTGCCAAATGTATATAACGATGTACCCAAAGACACCGCTGATGCACTGGACGAAAAGGCACCAAAGCTAGTCGAGGTTATAGTAGTTAATGATTCTTGAACACCGTTAATAAATATTTTAAAGTCACTATTTTGTCTTGTAGCAACTAAATGCGTCCATTCTGTATTCCAACTGTTCTGTATGGTATACACCCTATTTCTAACACTTCCCGCAATTAACAACGACCCTATTCTGCCAACATAACCAGAATCGTTAGAAAAATAAATTAACCCGCGAATATTATTATTGAGATAAATGTCAAATAGAGCTTGACATGTTGATGATGAACTGTTAAAAGTAGAGTTTAGCTTAAACCAAACAACAAGGCTTGCTGTATCAGACAATGTAGCGGCTAGCGATGTTGGTAAAGTAATATAGTCATTTGTGCCATCTAACGCAATCGCCCCTAACTTGTCATTACTAAAGGTTGCACCATTTACGAGAGTATTGGACTGATTGTTAATCATGTCATTCCAGTTTGTGCCTGCTCCGGGATAACTGGTAATATTTCCCGCATCCAATGAGAATGCTAAACCATTCAATGGTATTTGGGGATGATATAACGTATTACCAATAGTAAGTCCCATTTAAGCTCCAAACATGTCCCGCGTCCATTCTGGTGTAGCCAGAATAGCATGAATTTCAGATAAAATAAGTAAGCCAGTATGGCTTGGACAGTCTGTAATACAATTCGGGCAGCATTCACAATCTGCCGGATCATGATCACAAGTACAATCATACTTGACAAACGTTTTTGTTCCATCTACACTGTATCGTAATGTGTCGATAGATGTTTCACGCACTTTGCTAAAGTCTATCAAACTGGCATCATCGGATGATATAATTGAGAATCTTCTTTTTTCAAACATTAATACTCAACCTCCAATTTTGGTACATCTTTTCTTTCAGCATAAACAATGTAAGAGCCGCAAAACTTCTTACTAAGCTCGACATACTTATTATTAGCTTTAATAACATATGGCTGTATAAAGTAAAATTTACTAGGGGTTAAGTGAACAGTAATACTATCTTCATTTACAAGATTGCACCAATATTCCGGAAGATCTATTCTATTACAGTCTAACTTACCTCTGTAGTAAACTCCATTCTCTGGACCTTCAAGACAGGCGTATTGAAGTTTGCTACCTTCTTTTAATGGATGGTTAATAAGAAAAGATTTTGTTGTGGCTGCAATATGACCACCAACGGTTAATGTGGTAGATCCACTATTCCAAGTAAATCCAGAATCAGAAGCTGGCTTATTATCTGATCCATAATATAAAATTTGATTGCTAGGACCAGATAAGGCAATTGGTGTTCCGTCAAAGTACAGTCCACCATTTAAATTATATAAAGCATTGGCTGTGGTTGGAGGTGTGCCAGATTCAATAATTATACCAGATGAGCCAACAATCACTTGATCATTAGCGTCTTGATAAACACTTCTTTCTGCCGGATATACTATAAAAACAAAACTCTGTCCGCTAAGATTTAGTTTAGCATTAGAGTTTGAGCTAGATAAAATTGTATCTCTAGTTAAGGTATCAGAAGAGTACGTTCCAATACCAACTTCCCATGCATCTTGATTGACAATGGTATAATATGTAGTATCACTATTAGATAGTGCTGAACTAAAAGATTGATAACCAGCTATAGCACCACGTAGCGTTATTGTACCAGTGCCAGTTGTCAATGACGATTCTTTGACACGATTGGCAAGTGTTAATGGCATTGGCTTGTATCCTATGGTGAATTCTTACAACAAAAAAGGGGAGGAGGAGTAAAATACCCCCACTCCCCTGAAACTCACAGAGTTAATTTCTCAGAAACTTCCAAGAACAACTCTACGATTGTCAAGAACACCAAAGCCAACCTCTGCGAATCCGTATAGACCGGAACGCTGCTGACGATGAAGTGCAGGATCTTCAAAGATTGTAACTTCCTGCTTGACAGGCATAACGAATGAATCGTTAGCGGCTAGGTCAAGACCAACAACAAGTTCAACGTCTGAAGATGGGCCTAGAGTACCACTTAGGCTGTTTGAGTAGTAAGTTTGATACTCTTGACCTTCGCCAAGTTCATCAATCGCGTGGAGGTTAACACCAAATACGCGAGAAACAGAACCGGCGGCGTCATTAGCGACATAAATCTCTCTACGAGATGTTTCGTCAAGCTGATCAATACCCCAGTTACGCATATCTTCAACACCTTCTGGTGAAAGATATAGGTCTGTAAGTTGACCACGCTTGATAGAAGCACTGTTACCGCCAGCATTACGACGCATAACAACCTTCAATAGAGAAACAAGACGCTTGGTGAATTGACCAGCAGCAGCATCAGCATCGTAAACAAGAATGTTACGGTCAACGCCAGCGGCTAGAATGGTGTGCCATGCATCGTCATTCATCTTCTTGACGAAACCAGCTTCGAGGACTTGGGTTGCACGAGCAACAACGTCCCAACGAGCTTCACGAGCATAACGAAGAAGCCAATCAATAGAGTTGGCAATTGTGTAAGTCGGAACCATGACGTAATCGCCTTCGACGGTACGTTCAGGCACGCGACCATGAGCAGGTGCAACGTAAGCCACAAAATCGGCTTCTTCACCCGGAGAAATTAGATCAAGTGGGAACTCTGTAGAGCTACCAGCAGGCATCGCAATTCTCTCATAAATATTGCTGGCAATATCGCCAACCATAATTCCTTCACGAAGAGGTAGCTCAATAGCCTTGGCTAATTCAGCCATAGCATTGCCAGCCTCTACGCGGTCAGTACTAGCTGTACGCTGAAGCAATTCAATGAATTCAGCATCTGGTTTGGTTAAAAATGACATATGTTTTTCTCCTAACTTTTAATTCATTCAGGGAAGATTGACAGAAACTTTGGCATAACCATCCGCATCCTTTGTCGAAAGGAAACGGCCAATAGCAACAGCGGTGCCATCCTGAGTACCAGCAATCTTGCCGCTATCTGCGACATATGCCGTCTGACCAGCAGTTGGAGTGCCAGAAATTTGGTCAGTAACAACAAAGCCTTTGGTTAGGATAGTAACCTTTCCACCCTGCTGAACTTCGTCTTGATGCCAGTTAAGATGCTGACGAGTTTGGTCAATATTAACAACATCATTAAGAAGAATACCTAGAGGGGTTGCTCCAGATGCTTCCGCAGCGACAGTTGCAACGGCAGAAGAACTGTCCATTGCAGAGCCAGAACCTTGAGTGCTGATAGAAACAACAGCACCACGACTGGCAGTTTCGTTCATGAAGTATGTTACTTCGGTATCTAATTCGTGACGATCACCTTTAAGAGCCATATTTATTACTCCTAGTCATTTAAGATTTTTAGTAGAATTTAAAACTGATCCGCGAATCCATGAAGCTGCGGCAGCGATTGCCACATGCTTATTTTCTTCAAAAGATTCTGGATTTGCCAAAGTTGCTTCCGCAACTTCAGATACATCTTCTAGAATAGAAGCATCAGCTTCTTCTTCATCTTCTTCTTCTTCATCTTCGTCTGCGGCTTCAACAAGTGGCTCTGGAGCAGGCTCTGGAGCAGGCTCTGGAGCAGGCGTAGGGCTATTGTGAATTAAAGCAACAACCGACTGGAACATTTCATCTGTAGCTTCTGCAAAGTCTTCAAGAACTTTTGCAGCAGCTTCTTCAGTTGCACCAGCTTCGACCAAAGACGCCATACGCTTCATGCCTTTCATTTCTTTCATCATGCCAGCGTATTTCTCTTTCATACCTTTTAATTCTTCTTCTTTCTTTTCCATGTCTTGCTTCAAGGCTTCAGCTTCTTTTTCCATCTTTTCCTTGTCGCCATGCATGGTCGCAACAGAATCTTGCAATTCTTTGACCTTGGCTTCAAGAGACGCGATTAGCTGATCCTTTTCAGCAATGATGGACTCATTAGCAGCAGTAATCTCTGCCAATGCATCTTCATGCGTTTTTTCGATCTCAGATTTTTGAGCATCAAATCCGGCTTTAACGGATTCTAATTCAGCCTGCAAATCTTCAATCTGCTTGGTATTATCACTCATATTATGATTCTCCATAGCAGTTAAAAAATTGTTAAAACTTATATTAGCCTTTGTATTAAAGGGATTAACTCCTTTACTAAAGATAACACTTCTCGGATTTGCAGGCTTGGCGACTAACCCTTTACCCGAAAAGTAGAAACCCTTCAAAAGCCTTCCCACTTTATAGCCTTGGTATTCTCCAGTTCCACCATAGGCTCTTAGATGCTTTGTCAAGAAAGAAGACTCTTCTGTTCTTGCCAAAACTCTATTTTCACTGTCCGGACCAACAATAGCATAATCAAAATCACTAAAGATACATTCCATTGAAACAGACCATTTTCCTTCGTCTATTTCACTGGTCAATTCTTCAATTCTTTCTCTCATCTGCATGTCGGACCAAGTTTTATAAATAACAGCACTGGTTATAATATCAATTTTTTCCGGCAACTCACCAGTGTCTGATTGTTTTACGGGATTACCATCATGGTCTACAACCATAGATGCTGTAATATGTCCTATGATGTCCGTATCATCATGCATGTAGTTAAATTGTTTGTTAACTGGAGTATCTCTAGCTTCCCACAATTCATCTACACCAAAAACATCATCGTTTTTATTCCATCCCGCCGATACCAAAACAGAATTTAGATAATAAAGATCTTTCTGCTTGACTTCTTTATTTTCTTGAATAAAACTTTTTGCGGACTTTAGAGACTGTGCTACAATCTGGTCATAAATATTGATTGTATACAATGAAGTAGATTCTGGAGATAATATATCACACTCAAATGCGATGGAGTTACCTCCATCGATCATAGCTTGAGCTAAGTTATCATTCATTTCATGTAAGTATATTTTCATATTCTACCTTTCTACAGAAAGAATACGCCACAAAAAATAAATTAAGTTTGTTTTTCGTCAAAAAAATTCAACGAATAGCTTACATTATTAATTTGACGTAGTTCATCAATAGATGGCGTTTTGTTAGTATTCTTTACCCATTCGGAATAAATTTCATTTTTGGCGTTCTCTTGGCTAGCAGTTAATTGAGGATTTTTCTCTAAAATAAATGCTATTTTCTCTGAATTAATTTCTTCATGTGGCTCAAGGCTGGATAAGATAGTAAACTTAATATCCTCTATTTCTAATAGCTCAGCCTTGCTTAACTCTCTTAAATTTTTCTTTTTGTAATGAGCTAATAGAGCGGGATTGACAATATTAGCGATTTGCTTTTGTGCCTCATTAGCCCATATCATAACAGTAGCCTGTCCCGGAGTTGTTTTTGGCAATACTCTTTTCTGCTTACGAGGCTCAGTATCTTTAGAGAATGGAGGCCGTCCGTTTTCTTTAACCTCTTTCTGCTGTTCCTGTGGAACCTGTGGTCCTTGAGGAGCAGGATTTTTAGGAGGCTCTACTTCTTTTGGCTTAGGAGTAAGATCAGTAACATCATCAATTCCAATCTCGCCTTTTTGCAAAGCAATCTTTTTGTACTCAGAATCAAGATTGGCATTATGATAAGGACCGGCTTTTGGAGGCATAGCTTTTCTGTCTCGCTTCTTACGCTCGCCTTGAATACGTTTTTCTTCTATTGAGTTATCTTCGCCCAAACGCTCTCTAACAGTTTCGACAGAAATAATATCTTCCTCTACTAACTTAATGAGTAAGTTCTTTTCAGCAACTTCATCAGATAAAAGCATTTGTTCAAAATGAATAGTGGCTGGCTGTGTGAAACCCATAGACTTCTGCACGTATTCTATTTCTTTTTGCCAAAACTGTGCAAGAAGATCTCTACCATATTCTAATCTCTCAATTAGTGTTTTAAGAGATATAAAGTTATTTGTAAATCCGCCACTCTGTCCAGCTAGTCCAGTTAGTGTTGGAGGAATACCAAGTCCAGCATAAATACTATTAAGAACTGGCTGATATTTCTCTGAGCCAAGAAACTTATAGATTTGAGTGTTACTTTCCTTGAAATCAATTTCTGGACCCCAAACAAGGTCCATAGTACCACCACCAACATTACTTGCTAAAATATTACGGAGCTTATCAATAGCACTTCTATTTGGTAGAATCTTATGGTCAAGATTACCTAAACGCCATAAACGAATATTAGAAATAGCACCGTCAAGTGCGGACATATCTGCGAGCTTCATTTTCTCAAGCATGATAATGTCATCAATGATCGGATTAACCATTGGATTGGCCCATAGCTCCCAATCATCTTTCTTATAGTGAAAGATCTCTAAGTATTCGCTATCTAGTTCAATATAAGGACTCTTATCTATTACTGCTTTCTTTAATGCTGGAGGTAATCCATCTATGTAAGTAGAGTTTTTTTCAAAAGACTTTCTTAACGAATTAGAAATCTTCATTTTATATTTTGGGGTTCCGCTAAAATTCGCAGCATAGCCACCTTCTATATCTATCTGCATAGGATTAAGGAAGTCATATCTAAACGGGATAGTCTTCTTAATCACGCGAGGTTTCTTATTTACAATAAGTTCATCTTGACCTTTAGACATTTCTCGCTGATTGCTACGGGTGACTTTTCCATATCTCTTGTAGATAATCACATTTCCACAACGATAAAGCATATTAAGAAATCGTTCAGATCTCTCAGTCCCCCCAATTTTATCCCACCATTTTCTATAGAATCTTTCTATATTCTTATTTGGATGGTTAAGTTGAATTCCCTGTGATGCAAAATCTCCCATTAGATCAATTACATTTTTTACTATGCCAACTCTATCATATGCCTTCATGCACATAGACATAGATTGTTTGAAATTATTTCCGGGTTCTTCAAATGGACGAAAGCGATAGTAATCATCTTTTAGAAAGTCAGGTCGAACAGAAATGTTTGGCTCGATATCAATATAAGAGCGACGACTAGCACTAGCACTCATAATGCCGTCATAACTGTTTACATTCCCGGCTGTATTTTCAAAAGCCTTTTGCTGATCTTCTGCTGATGTCCAGAAAATATAGGGAATTTGTTCTTCTGGTTTTTCTTTGGTCATATCTGATTCCTGCAATCAAAATGTAATTCGAATGTAATTAGACTGTACGCTAACTATACGCCATAGATCTCAATATAAGTTGTTCATTTGAGATGTAAACCAGTTAGGGCCAGAAAAAGTTGCTTGATTGTCAGTCTTGTTATTAGAACTTGCTGCAAATCCACCATATCCAGTATATGTACTTTTCTTTTCTTCAAAGGAAATAGATCTAGCAGACATATTTGCCATTAATAGGGAAGAGTAACGGTCTTTTCTCATGCGTTTCTTTTTACCAACTCCGACTTTAACTTCGGGCGTGTCCCATCTCATTCTGCCATTCACGCTTTCCGTGACTTCAATCAGAGAAAGCTCATTCTTTAATTCCTCAATCTCCATAACACAATCTTCAAGCGTGTCATATAATCTATTGTTAACTTTATCTTCTTCTATGGAAAGGCCGATAGTAATAGGATCAAAACGTGGGAACAAAAGAATCTTATCTTCTAGATCTTTTCTTAATCCATGATTGGCCTCAGAATACCAGTCATATTTTGCAAACTGGCATAGCTCTAAAATATGTAGACCTTGTTGATCATCTGATGGCTGAGGTTTTTCTTCGTCGATGACAGGCCATATTGGGATATCTCCGGGCTGCAATTGATTATGGTCATGCAGAGCTTCAGCTACAGAATATCCGCCACCCTGAGCGTCCATAGCAATATGCACGATTGGAAATAAACCCATAAGATCTCGAATTTTTCGAGCACAATAGCTGTAGAAGTTGTTTTCTTTTGTTAGACCTTTCTTTACACGTTCAGTATGATCTTTTCTTGTAGTTGTCCAACAATATACAATTCTTCTATGGTCAGAGTGTAATTCAAGAACTACAATACTAAAGTTGTCTACTTCAGAAGCTGGGTCAATAGCCATCAAGTATTTGCAGTTCTTATTTCCATGTAAAAGAGGATCGAAGTACACATTTTGACTAGGCAGCTTGACTGGCTTAGTATCTGTTCCTACGCAAGACTCTATAAGACTTCTTTTGAAGAAGCCCTGACTATCTTTAGTGAATACCGCCCCGAATTCCATGAGATATATACCATTATGGACGGTAGCTTTAGATCTAGCAATTTGCCCCTCGTCCATGAAGCCTTTAGGAACTAAGTTTACAGGAATCCTAATTATAGAATAGTCATCCCATTTAAAAGATGAAGGAACTGCCTCCCCGTTGAAGACGTTATTGGAGATAGCCTTTTCGTCACCTTTAGTCTCTATGATAGTCTTCCATCTTTTCCAATATTCAGAGAAATGATTAAAGTCATAATAGGCTGTGCCCGATAGAATAATCTGGTTAGTTTTAGAAGTATCTAAATCCTTTTTCTCATATAAAAATGAAGTATCAATCCCCTTAGATTTAGCCATTTCCTCCATAGCCATTCTTTTTACATTTTCAACAGGAGAGGCGGATACGGCAGCGAAACCCGCGATTACGTTTTCAAAAATTTCTCTAGACATGCTCGCAAATTCATCCGCAATAATGTCATTTGCTCGCTGTCCACGAATTTTTTGACCATCACCGATGGGCAGTGCTGATATTGTACTGCCATTGATAGTAAGTCTACACATGTCCACATCGCGTCTGGGACCGCTGCTACCGTCACACATATCCCTCAGAATTGGAGAGTTTTTCCAAATATTCTCCATATAATCATGCAGGTACTTTGACTGTCTAAACGCGGCACCAACGACGACGATTTTCCTGTTAGGAATCAACATGGCTCTTAGCACACAGTATAATGATAAGATGAACGTCTTGCCAAGACCACGACTTCCAACTAGCATTGGAAACTTGCGGCCCCACATTTCTTTCAGAATTAGAGCCTGTAATGGCAACAGTTCAATATTTAATATGTGCTTGCAGACAAACGAAAAATAATCTGGATTCATGAATAAGCATGTAAGTCTCTTATAGAACTCTTCAGGGTCATCCGTTCTCAGACGTTCTAGTGGATTAATTACCTCCGAATCTTTTAAAGTTAGGTTTAACCAAGCATTATTTAGCTCTTTGATAATTTCTTGTTGACTCATATGATCTTATCCATGAACCCATAGTATACTGCTTCTTCTGATGTCATCCACCAGTCTGTTAGCTTTTCTATTTTGTTTTTAATGAATGTAAGCGTCTTCTTCTGATCCATGCCTTTTTCTCGGAAATATTTTCCTTTGACGCATCGCTTGGCATAGACTTCTAACATAACTTCATTTTGTTTTTCAGTAAACTTTAAACCGTTTGCAACTTGTCTAAAATCACCACTATCTTCATATGTTCCATAATGCACCATGAAGTCACAATGTTTATTGATATATCTTTTCTGTGCGGCTTGCGGTATAATAGAACTCATCGAGCGTGCATGAGCATACGATATGAATGTGATTGGAGAGCTAGACGAAACAATAGCGTCATACATTGCCATGCCATAATTCCAGCATCCTCCATAGCTAAACATCTTCAATATGATAGGCTCTGTGGATATACTATTAAGATAATCAAGATTCTTAATAAATGATACAGCCATTCTAAAATCTACGCCAGCTTCTTCGGGATCGAAATCTGAATGTATGTAAATTATTCTATTCTTTATATCAATAGAGTTATCTTGAATACTACTAATTAAATCAGGTCTGTTCCGACGAGATCTTATGTTCCCAGAATTTGAGGATGTCATAAGTAAATGCCTCTGCTGCTGTTCTATTTTCACAAAAGACTACTTCAACGTTTGAATAATCTTCTTCTATTTTGTTGAGTAGCTTTCTTAAATATCTACCATTCATTCTTATTTTCGATATTTGTGCCTGTGAGAATCCGGAGTTATTCGGAAATTCATAAACTTTAGATTCCGGAAACTCACATACGATATAGGCTTTCCTTAAATTTTCCATTCTGTCAAACTCTCGATAGAATCTAGCCTTTGCAGTTTTTCTGCCAAGGTTATTAGCAATCTCTGAAGTTGATGCTTTTCTTTCTATAACAACCTTGTTTTGTAACAATTCTGTTGTATAATCTCCAGAGTCGATCTTTTTAGATTCTACCTCAACATCATCATAGAATGGGAATTCCCAGCCTGTTTTTTCTCTAGTGTCTCTTATTATTTTCATGAACAATACTCATAAATAAGCCAGCGTAAACATGCTCCATACCTTTTATTGAGTCATGACATTTACGACAGAGTGTAATTAAATTATTTTCATCAAATCTTAATGAAGACGCTTTGCTCCACGGCTGAATATGATGAACGTTTAACCTTTTGTTAGATCCACAACTTGGCATCTGACAACGGTGATCATCTCTTTTTAATACATTAGATCGAGCACGTTTATAAACGGGGTCGTCATAATTTCTTGACATGTAATTTACTAACCTTAAAGTCGTATTTTAAATCTTTTAGTAATAACTTAGTTTCAGTAGAATCATCTTGTTCTAGAATAATATCACAAAACGCCTTAAAAACAGAATAACAAGCATCGTCTGGATCGCTTGCGTCGATTTCTATCTTTGAAGTTTGTCTACCAAAGTTTACTAATCGAAACCTCACGAGTCTTTTTAGTAATAAAGTCATATCTACAGTAACAATATAATTTATCATTTAGTATCTACATACATTTGTACCTCAGAAGGAAAATATGAAACATCATGTGATATCATAATATTAACTAATCCCTCGAAGGAAGTTTTAGGCGTCCATCCTAATTGCGTTCTAGCCTTACTAGAATCACCTCTTAGGTAATCAACTTCTGCCGGTCGATAAAATGCTGGGTCTTGAACTACAAAATGTTCCCAATTGTTAATACCAACCAGTTTAAATGCTACGTCTAAGAACTCGCGAATAGTATGAGTCTCGCCGGTGCAAATGACATAATCATCAGCAGCTTCCTGCTGAAGCATCATCCACATGGCTTCCACATAATCTCCTGCATACCCCCAATCTCTCGATGCTTCTAAGTTGCCTAGACGTAGCTTTGGAAATTTATATCCATTTATAATGATATTGTCATTATCATAACTAGCTTTACTTTGAGGCGATATTGGACTTACAGCCCTATTAGACCATCTAAGAAATTCACCAATCCATTTTGTAATTTTTCTAGTGACGAATGTCTCTCCTCGTCGCTCTCCTTCATGATTAAATAAGATACCGGCACTGGCATGTAATCCACATGCTTCACGATATAACCTGACTGCTTCATGAGCTGCACACTTAGCAATAGCGTATGGACTTTGTGGTAGGAATTTTGTGTCTTCGTTTTGACATTTTAAATGTGTCAATACAGTATTTCCATTTTCATTTTCGTAACTATAATCTATATAGTCATAATTCTTGCCAAACATTTCACTAGAACTTGCCTGATAAAATTTAACCTTATACTTATCAAGATTTAAATCTATGATAGCCTGTAAAAGATTAAGGCATCCCTTGCCTGTTATATCCCAAGTTAATCCGGGCTGCTTGAATGATACGGCAACGTGTGATTGTGCGGCGAGATTATATATTTCAGTGCCATACGTAGCATTTTTAGCAAGAACACTAATGACGCTAGAATAGTCTGTAATATCGCCATCGACTATCTTAAAATTTGGATTATTAATATGAGAGATTCTCTGAGTGTTGTCAGTAGAAGATCTACGGCTAACACCAACTACTTTGTAGTTCTTTTCAAGTAAAAGATCAGCTAGATGTGATCCATCCTGACCAGTTACCCCAAAGATAATTGCAGTTTTTTCCTTCTTACAAACACAGTTTCCTTTACAAGTCATATTTTCCTCATTTTACAGTATCTGGAGTTAAAAATGGCATATCAATTGTCCCATCGTCATAAGTATGATAATCAGATAGGCGTTCCTTTTCCTTTTCCATAGCGAGACGCATCTTTTCTAATGCTTTACCTTCATTCTCGTAGAAGTCAGGATCACGTAGAATCTGATTCACTAAAGAAGCAAGTGTCTTCTTGTTATTCTCTAGCTTCTCGATACGTTGCTCACGGGTTGCTTTTAAGTCCTTATATAGCCCCGCTTTTTTAGTTTGTAAATCTTTGAACTCGCGTGATAGCGATTCCTTAGCCGCTCGCAAACTAGCAATATGTCTTTCTAAGTTAAAGATCATTTCCTTATCTTGCTGGTCACTATCCCGAGTTTTTTCTAGCTCAATTTCCCCCTCAAGTACACGAACACGTTCTGCGGATTCATTTTGTTCTCTTAGGGCACGATTCATGAGAACTTCCAGCTTGATTAAGTCAACAACCTGAAGTTCTTCTGTCGCCATGACATCTTTACGAAATTGGGCAATAATTTGTTTCCAGTGATATAAAAATAGCTCAAGTTCATCATCAGAGAACTGAGCCTTGAGTTCCCGCCAATATGGTCGGGATTTAATATCATATTCTGCTTGAACAGCAAAGGCTTCGTGCTTATTAAAAGACTTGCCTATCTTTTTTAAATGCTTCTCGACAGACTCAACAGATCTACCAAGGTTTTCCGCGATTTTTTCGGGACTTAGATTTTCAGCATTTGCTTCAATATAATCCCACTCATCTTTGCTTAATCTACCAATCTTCACCTAATATCTCCTTAACGCGGTCAAATAGTGCTTGCTTCTTAGAGGATGAGATTGCCACGCCATTTGCTAAGCGGTGGAAGTTATTCCTCATAGATGGACTTAGCTCGTCCATAATCTGCTCTAAGGCTTCAGCGGTGGATAACTTATCAAGGATATTATCTTCATAGTAAATATTAGGAGACCCATAGCTTTTTAAATCCATCAGGTTCTTTTTGCTGTCATTTAATTCCTGATGTTTTTCAGATTGTATCGAACTGCGGGAATATTTATCCCGAATTAGGGTCTTTAATCTGTTTGATAAGTGTTTTGAAATAAAATTCTCAAAAGGACGCGATTCGTCGTATTTTTCGAGTGCTTCGCAGCATATAATATATGACTCTTGTTTGATGTCTTCAAGCTCAAAGTAGCTAAAGACATATCTAGGAGCGATTCTGTTGATTACCTTTAGAATCGTTTCCTTTTGCTGAGGGCTTGGTTGTAGCATTTTTTAAAATTTCTAAAGCGTTAGATGGATCAGGTATAGCTAATTCTTTTTCCGCTGCTGTAGCGATGCCACTCTCTGCTATAATTTTCATTACTTATCTCTCCGTGTAAAAAAGAAGCTCATATCTACATTATACCCCGCAGAAAGTTTAAAATGTTAGAAATTAAGTTAAATGGCGTAAATGCCGCAGGAAAATTTGCAAAAGTTAGCACTTCTGACTATGAAATGGTTATGAGACATAGTTGGTACTATCGGGATGGATATGCCCTCGCAAAAATTAGAGGCCGCGAAATCAGAATGCACCGCTACATTATGGATGTCCGCGATCCGGATATGATTGTGGACCATATTGATCACAATAGATTAAACAATACCCGCGAGAATCTAAGAATCGTCACTTATTTAGAGAATGCTAATAACCGCGAAGATAATGTCTTTCTGGAATGTTTTGGCGAAAAGAAAACAATTTCAGAATGGAGCCGCGATGACAGGTGCTTAGTAGGCTACGATGTACTAAGAGGCAGACTCAACAAAGGCGTTCCAACATGGGCTGCAATATTAGCTCCAATTGAGTGACAGTGTACGGGCGATACACTTTAAGTTAATTGTGTGAATTGTGAATAAACCCCCCCGCCGCTGGAATCCCAGAAAACCCACTTTCGAATTCAACAAAAAACCCCCCCAACAATTCCGAAAAAATTTTTTTTTCTTGTGGGATTTTGTGTAGAGTTGCGTTGACGAATGCCGATAATATATGATAGAATGCACACACACGAACAACACTTTTCAAGGGGTTTCAAAATGGATGACGGTCTTCTGCTGGTGGTGATGGAGCAAGAACAGATTCAGGTTGATCGGGAACGCGAATTCGCAATGCTGGCTGATATCGCTCGCTTTGATGAAGATCAAGCAGAAGCGGAGCGACGAAGATTCTTCCCGATCTCCCGGAAGGAACGACGATTCCGGCCTGATGCTTTTCTGGAAATTTCTGAGAATCCGCCCTTCTGAGTAAAGATTGGCGTTGACTTTTGCCGATAAATATTGTAGAATACATGTGTCAAGTTTGTTTCTTTGTTGGAGAGTTTGAATGAGTTCCTCAAGTTACCGTCGAATCCCGTTCGCTGAAGTACTCGAAGGCCGAAACGGTCTGAATACTTTGGTGTCCCTGCCTGATGGCCGTTATGCTGTGACGCAGGGGCATAGCGTGACAAGTGTTGGAGTCTATGACTCAAACATTTTCGACACGCTGGAAGCTGCCCGTTCGCATTGGGATCGAAGAGAACTCGATATCCAGAGTTATTTCGCAAGATATGGAACGGCTCTTGACTGAGCCGCTCCTATTCTTATTTACTTTTCTTCCGATCTATGTATAATAGAAATATAACAAACACTCAACAAGGAAAAAAAATGATTTTCAACGAACACTCATCAGCGACCATAAGAGTTAACCAGTTCACCGGAAACAGAACAATTTCCAATGGTCCACAGTATCCGGCACACGTAAACAAGTCGGAAGAGAATAACGACTTGAAAGAATGGTGCGACTCACTTCCGTGGTATATTAAAAAAGAAATCAAAAAATCTCGTGGAATTCAGTAGGGCAGCAGCAGCATAGGAACATACATGGCTACAGTAATGTACAGTACAGCAGATATGATCGTTATCACTCTCATGTGTACAGCATGGTTCGGATGTACAACTTGGGTATTTACAAAATTATGGAAAGTGGAATAAAATGCTAGAATTAAATGACTTAGGTATAGCGGTGTTCGCTTGTTCACTTGTTTCCAATGTGGTGTTGGGGTGTACAGTCACGATTTGGGTATTCGAGAAAAGCCTAAATAAATGATGTTTGAAATCTTGCGGATTCTCTCAAGAGTCCGCTTGATTTCTGCCGATAATGTATATAGAATACACGAAAGACACAAATGAACTTTTTTGGAGATGTAGAGATGAACAACCTGCTGAACAAGATCAACGCTCAAACGAAGTTCTCAAACGGGTACACAGCTTCAGTTGTGTACTTTCCAGAAACTGACGAGCATGAAGTTGCAATACTGTACAAGGGAAAGCTGGTGTATGATACGCCAGTAACCACCGACGTTGTTCGCTGTTCTTCGGCTCATGAGGCTTTTGAAATTGTTTCCAAAATTATGATGCTTCCGAAAAGGAACGCTTGACATTGCGTTTCTGGATTGTATAATATAGAAAATCAATCACCTTGTTTTGTGGAGTTGAGATGAGCAGCTTCGACGTTCAGGTTCAGAGTGACGAATTCGCGACAGACCATGAGGAATTTCTGGCGTTGCTGGAAATGCTCGCTAATGAGGATCAGGAGGAGTCAGAGAATGCTGATGAGTAAAATATATTGCAAAGTACTAAGGCCATCAACGGGATCTGAATTAAGTGTTGAGATCCCGGAAGATATAGTTCGTGAAGTTAATGCAATGCAGGATGCTGCAACAGCCTGTGATTGGATTGGTGAAGAATTTAATTGGCAATTCGTTCCGCTTAAATTTTACAAGGAAAAAGATAATGAGTAAGTCAGAAGCTAAGTTAATTATAGGTGCTCACTTATTAGGGTGGGCCGTTGCTGCTGTATTATATTATTATATATAAGTAGCCGCCACGAGTCGCCCTTGGAGGGCGGCTCAAAAATACTGTCAACAGCAAAATACGCAAAACTCGGGAAATTCTCTAAAAAAAGAGGGAAATCATTTGGGGAAAATCTTTTTTTTCTTGCGGAATTTTATGCAGAAGCCTATTGACTTTCGACGATAATAAAGTATAATACATCCATAACAAATCACAAACCACTTCAAAGGATTTTCAAAATGAACAACTCATTCGACGACATTCAATGTGAAGAAGTTTTCGCTGACGATTTCTATGATATCCGCGAGGATGACGGACAGCCTACCGAGTACGAGGAGTGGCAGGATGTATACGGTGGTGACGATTGGGATCACGGGCAATTCGACGATTGCTTCTAATCAGTCCGCTTGACACTCTCCCGGCTTTCGGGTACAATCCTCGAAACGGTTTTTTTCTTTCTTTGGAGTTTGCTATGACTGACCCATCCCTGCCCTATCTCGGATTCGCCAACATTCAGGAATTGGCGGAAGATACTCAAATGCTTCTGTTGGATTCTTTCGTGGTTCCCAATTCGTGGGTTCCGGAACGATACCGGATTTACAAAGGTTCTGAAGTGAACGATTACTGCCCGGACGGTTCCGAGCATGATGACGATGACCATGACGCATGGGCCACCCGTCAGATTCAAGGCCCATCGCTGGCACAGGTACTCCGGAAGTACAACGCGGAAGTAGCGGAATCCGTCGCCGCTTATGACCATGCTGTAGAGCGTGATCGTCGCATTGAGTTATATCGTGCTCAGATGGAATCCGGTTCTGAGTCGATTGATTATGAACCTTATGTTGTGGATGCTAAATCCACTGGTCGTCCTAACGCATTATTCGGGGAATGATTAGTTATGTTTTTACGCGATCTCGCTCAGCGTAAGTTTGATAAGATGCCAAATGATATGGCATTAAGTGACCGCATATATAAATCGGGCTGGTGCTCTGCTGGTGAGTGGATTTGCTGTAGCTGCGGAAGGATGTATGGTAAGAACTTAAAAGGCGAATCGCCGTTCTTATTGGTCCGTCAGCATTCTAATATGTGCAAACCTAATTAGCTTGATAAGGATTTTAAGAATGTATGAAGTTGTTTTCAAAGGTTGTAAGGCTGGTGCGATTGGCACTCGTTATGAAATTAAGGCGTGGGTTAAGAACAACCCCGAAACTAATGAAATGGATGTACGTCGTGAGTTAGCTAATAAGTATGACCACGTTTCACAACTTAGATTAGCAAAACCTAAGTATAAGCATTTTATGGTTTAATTAATTAAGCCGCGACGAGTCGCCCATTCAGGGCGGCTCAAAAATATTGTCAATAGCAAAATTCGCAAAACTCGGGAGATTCTCTAAAATAAAAGGGGGAATACTTGGGAAAAAGTTTCAGGATTTTATTCACAAGGGTCTTGACTTTTGCCGATAATATAGTATAATACATTCGTGAGGTTTGAGTTTCTTCTCTTTCTGGAGCTTGGTTGAAATGAGTGTCGCACATTATGCGTTCCCCGGCGGTTATCCGCTTTTCTATTATATCGAGTCTGATGATGGCAGGTTTCATTCTTGCCCGTCTTGCGTGAATCAAAATCGTATTGGGAAGAATGTTGATTGCTGCAAGGCATATATCAACTATGAAGATGACACGCTTTATTGTGAAGTGTGTGAGAAGCAAATCGAATCCGCTTATGGAGAAGATAATAGTGTGGAATCATGATGAGTGGTATTATAAAGGTCATCGCTGCCTGATCGAGCCGGATTATGAGGAAGACTGCGTTAAGGCGTGGCATATAGTTATCACGCCGGACGGTCGCAGGTTATGGGCCGACATTAGTCCTTATGAATGGGGGCGTCGGGTTGTTAACTTATGGATTGATAAGGGTTGTCCTAAGCGAACCGGCATAGGCCCGCTACATCTTGAAGACTTAGAAGCGATGTAGTTAATTAAGCGGCGACGAGTCGCCGCCATACGGCGGCTCAAAATTTCTCACTATTCGTAAAACACGTAAGACTCGGGAGGATTTTTTCAAGAATACCTCTTGACAATGCCGATAATTATTGTATAATAGGAGTATAAGAAAACACAAACAACAGAAGGAAAAGAGATGAAAACTTCAATCACATCAGTTTATCAGCGTGGCGTTGGAATCGTTTGGGCTGTTCAAGCTCCCAACCGTGTGATTTTCACAAAAGAGGGAACTCTGGACGCTGCAAAAAAGTTGCAAAAAGATTTGAAATCCGCTTGACATCTGGCCGACAAGCTGTATAATGGGGGTATGAGAAGCAGCGAGGTAAGCACCCAACGAACTGGGACGCTCGCGTAAGTCATCTCACTGATCTTTGACAATTTGGTAGTTCATTTTTGGAGTCGCCCTGATTCGAGGCGGTGCAGGCGAAAGCCGTAAGACTGACAATATCGGACGCGAACCGGATAGCCACAAGGTCACTGCCGGTAGCATTAAAATCCACTTTTTTTTTACACACCTTTAGAAAGGTTGATCCATGAAGATCAAGCAAGTTGTGTCGATGAAGTATTCCAGCGGTCATACATCGTATTACGGTCTAGATTTTTACGATCCAGACGGAAATGAACTGTCCCTTAAAATGTCAGATGATGAACTGATCGAATTCGCTAAGTGTGTCAATGACAAAGTACAGCGTATTCGGGAGGAGCGTGCTGCTGAAGAAGCTGCTCAACTTTAGGAGACGGAAGGGTGAATACTCTAATTGTATTATTGATCGTGGCAGTTCCGATTTTTCTTGTGGTCGGATCATTGATGTTCGATCCAGACAATAATGATGGAATGTGATATGTGTTTATTCCCTTGGCTTGAGGATGATGAAGATGAAACCAGTTGTAAAGGTGGGAACGATCCTGCCAATCGGTAAAGTTGTGGAAATCCGGAATAAGTGTGTTATTCTGGAAACTAATGGTCGGCGAAGTGAAGTTAGCTTCGCAGATGTTGAAATATCTTTGAAAGGAGAAAAGTAGAATGATTAAGACTCACAAGCGTGTTGGAAGTCGCGTCAGTTTCTTGTACCCAGTCCACGGTACTATGAACGTTCTGCGGCGAGTAGCTGGAGAAGTTGTCGATAAGGGCGTCGGCCCCAACGGACCCTATCTAACTGTGCGAGAACTTAGCGGTCAGATCCGGAGCCTTAGCACTAAAAAGATCGTCAATGTTCGATGATCTAATTTGAATCTCCTTTCGAGCGGGGGTCCGGCAGAGTGTTCGACCCCCGTTTTGTTAGGTTAATTAATTAAGTAGCCGCGACGAGTCGCCCATTCAGGGCGGCTCAAAAATTCTCGCAATTGGGAAAACCGCAAAACACGGCGATTCTCTAAAATAGGAAAGGCATTCCCACGAAAATAATCCGGAAAACATAAAGAACACTACTTGACTTTGCCGATATAGATTGTATAATGAAAGAACAAGGGAACGCTTAATGGCAAGACTCCAGATTGCGACTCTCGGATTCAGATTAACTGCTACACGTTTCGCAGCGTGTGACCTTATGGCGAGTCTGATTGCTGGAGAGAATGTGAGTTCGATTCTCACCGTTCCCACTAAAATATTTCCAAAAAAAGTTCAAGTATACCCCTTGACAATGCCGATATAGATTGTATAATGGGTGAAACAGTTCGAGTTTGTTTTCTTCATGGGAGTTTGATGATGGTTGAGTTTTCCAAGGCTAACGCGAAGCTGGAAAGTCTGTACGATGTTCCTGAATTGCAGGAATGGTTCGGCAAGACAAGGCGGAAAATTTATTCCTTCGATTTATTGTCGGGATATTCTTGCCCGTTTGCTGAAAAGTGTTTCTCAAAAGTTAAGGAAACCGCTGGCAAACGTAGTATTCAGGACGGCCCCAAAACGGAATTCCGTTGTTTTTCCGCATCGCAGGAAGCGACGTTTCCAAGTACCTATGATAAGCGGAAGCGTAATTTTGACGCCTTGCGTGGTTTGCATCTCAACGATATGATCCACGAACTTAACTCGTCATTGCCTAAGAATGCGGCTATCATTCGCATCCATGTAGCAGGCGATTTCTTCTCGCCGGACTATATGTTCGCATGGATCAATGTCGCAATGATGCATCCGGATGTTCTGTTTTATGCCTATACTAAGTCGCTTTCTTATTGGCTGCGGTATAACAAGTATATCTCTCAACTCGATAACTTTGTTTTAACTGCATCGCGTGGTGGTCGTCAAGACGATATGATCGACCAACACAATCTGCGAGAAGCTAAGGTTGTATTCTCAGAGGCAGAGGCAGACGCTCTAGGCTACGAGATCGACCACACTGACGAACACGCAGCAATTCCAGAGATTCGCGACGAATCGTTCGCACTATTGATTCACGGCGTGCAGCCTAAAGGCAGCGAAGCCGCCGCTGCGATTAAGGAACTTAAAAAACGTAAAGTTAAGTTTTCCTATAATCGAAAGGCGGTGTGATTTATGTTTGTTATAGTTTATTGGTTTGTTATTATTATCTTTACTGGTATGATCTTTGGCTCTATGACTATTGATTAAATAATACAAGCCGATCAATAAGTGGGTCCGTTTAATATTAAGCGGGCCTGCTTATTTTATTATATAATATTATAAGGGGCCGCAACGTCGCCGCTGCTCACAGCGGCTCAAAAATTCTATAACTTGGGAAACCGCAAGACTCTGGGAAGTTTGGTTTTTCTGGAAGAAAAGTTGAAGATTTACGGCTTGACAAGTCGATACTATATGGTAGAATGGAGATGTAATGAGGAACGACACTAAAGCGGGATTTCTTTGGGAGATGATTAATGACTGAGTGGGATAAAGAAGTTGCCGATTTTATCAGCGAGTTTGGGACTTTTACCGCTGAGAACAAAGAGACTGCACAGACATTTCACATCGAAGAAGATGACAACTTCTATGATGAAGATGACAACAAAGTTCTCGGATATGTTGCGTGGTTTGCTGACGACCATTCCATTATGAGTTCAGCAGAAACACCATTTGAAGCGTACTGCGGTTTGTACTAGAAAAATTGTAGAAAAGGGAAATTGAAATGAAAGCACCAACACTAGAACAGTGCGAGAGATTGGCAGACATTATTGTTGGGGGTCTAGGCTGGGATGAACTGAGGCAATATGTCTTTGATGATGTCTGTTCAATCATGCTTGAGGATAAAGACGTTTTCTTCTCCAATCTGGAAAATTACGAATTGGAACTGGAAGATTTGGATTGACATTCAAGGCAAGGATGCTATAATGACGATATCTAAAGAACAAGTCTTTCAAAGAGCAATCGAAATGAGCAACAAGAAACCAAGAGTTCAGAAAAGCAGCGAGATTGCACAGCACATCGACCCAACCAAAAAGGTTAGCGTGTATCGCAATCTACACAAAAACTGTTTCAGTATCAAGCAGGACGGACTGGTGCGTTGCCATGCCGATCATGTAACGCTTGAGAATTGTCATTTCATTGTGTCCAAGGCTGGACAGAAAAGAGTCAGGGATGAAAAGAAAAAGAACGTCCATGCGTTTGTTGAGGGCTTTCTGGTTAACACTCGTGAGGCCGACGCGATTGTTGACGGTAAGAAGTCTGATGCCGAAATAGATGCAGGCAAGAGTGACTGGCAAAAAGCCTACTACAACCCTTATACCTGCGACACGTTCATCAATCAGTATGACGGATCACCACTAGAAACAGCAAGGTTTGCTGATCTTTGCGTTGACCCAACCACAATCAATATCTTTTGCTAGGAGAATTATAATGGGACTTGACCAATACGCTTTCGCACGCAAGGGTGAACCAATCGAAACCACTGAGGACTACACTTATCAGGATTTTGATGGCAACACTCACACTAAACAGCGAACGTCTGTTTCGTATGAGGAAGAACGCGAGATTGCCTACTGGCGTAAGCATCCTAACCTTGAAGGATGGATGGCGGACCTTTATTACCAAAAAGGTGGCGAAGGTGAGTTCAACTGTGTTGATGTTGAATTGACGCTTGAGGACTTGGACGCTTTGGAGCAAACCCTTGACGATAAAGCGTTGCCGGGAACGGTTGGTTTCTTCTTCGGGGAAAACTCTGACGATTATTATGCAGAGCAAGACCGCGAGTTTATTCTTGCCGCTCGTAACAATATCAGAGATGGTTACAAAGTTGTCTATACTTCATGGTGGTAGATGACAAATCAATGAAGTAAAAACGTCCGGGGGAGTGATGTAAAGGCAGCATACCGGCTTTTCAAGCTGGAAGTGAGGATAGTTCCTGAGAAGTTAGGCCAATAGTATCAGGTTCGTGTGGCCACACGTTGGCGGCTATTTTAGTTCGATTCCCTCATCCCCCTGCTTTTTATTAACTAACAACTAAACGGAGAAACATAATGAAACCAACAGCAGTAGCAATTAGGCAAACAATTGAAAAGAAGATTGTTAAGAAAACGCTCGAAACTTTTACTGAGTTAGGTTATGTTTTTTCCGTCTATGACGGTGGAGAACAACATCCCGTAACATCAAATATAGAAGAAGCGATGGAACAAATCTTCGCAGTTGATGAAGCACATCTGCATGTTTTTTCTCCTAAACTACAGGAAGAAATAGGAACCTCTAATAAATGTTCCGGTTGGATCTGGTTCGTGATGGGTAACGATGGATGGGATGTTATCTGTGACTATACAGTTGGACTTGAAGAAATTTTGAAACCCGTAGAAAAATATATTGACAATATTGAAGATGAGTAACAACGTATCGTATGATTTTTCTGTTGATAGTGTCGTTGCGGTTGACGCCCCGATTGGGACCGATCCAGACTCCCTGATCGAAGAGGTGAAGCGAAAGCTAATTGAAAGGATACAAGAAGGGGATATAACCTTTCGGTTTGAAAATATCTTTGATGCTGAGACCGGAGCCTACGACGAAGACTGGTCGAATTATACGA
>Ga0255768_10000040_pt1 | contig 129015 bp, 150 predicted proteins | sample 071ome_33_FD_179983 | JGI IMG/M metagenome (GOLD analysis project Ga0255768, IMG submission 179983) | Coastal salt marsh microbial communities from the Groves Creek Marsh, Skidaway Island, Georgia - 071412AT metaG (version 2) | ecosystem: Environmental > Aquatic > Marine > Intertidal zone >... | reverse complement strand
GCAACTGCAGAAGAAGTAGTAGAAGAAGCACCTGCTGAAGAAGCACCTGCTGAAGAAGTAGTTGAAGAAGCACCTGCTGAAGAAGCACCTGCAGAAGCACCTGCCGAAGAAGCACCTGCCGAAGAAGCACCTGCTGAAGAAGCACCTGCAGAAGAAGTAGTTGAAGAAGCACCTGCAGAAGCACCTGCTGAAGAAGCACCTGCAGAAGAAGTAGTTGAAGAAGCTCCTGCTGAAGAAGCACCTGCAGAAGAAGCACCTGCAGAAGAAGTAGTTGAAGAAGCACCTGCTGAAGAAGCACCTGCTGAAGAAGTAGTTGAAGAAGCACCTGCTGAAGAAGAAGCTGAAGATTCCAAAGCGTAAAATTTAGATTATAAAAATCATGGAAGTATATTTTATAACTCCATTTCCAGATACAATTAATCTGCTTTTAAAAAATAACATAGCTTTTCAAGGTGTAAAAAAAAATATCCTTAATATTAATGTCATTAACCTTCGTGATTTCACTGAAGATTCATATAAGAAAATTGATGATGAGCCTTATGGTGGTGGTGAAGGAATGGTTATGATGGCAGAACCGCTTTTTAAATCTTTAGACTATTGTTTAGAGAAAATTAAAAGTAAACCAGTAATAATTTTTCCTTCCCCTAAAGGAGAAAAGTTAGAATCCAAGATATCCTTTGAATTATCAAAAGAATCCTCATTAATATTTATCTGCGGACACTATAAAGGGATAGATCAAAGAGTCATTGATAAATACATTGATTACGAGATTTCAATAGGAGATTTTATCTTATCTAATGGTGAATTATCATCATTTATAATTTTTGACACTATTGCAAGATTAGTTCCGGGAGTTCTTAATAATATAAATTCAGCTCTTACAGATTCTTTTGTTGACGATTTATTAGATGCTCCGTATTTTACGCGGCCTTATGAAATAGATGGACTAAAAGTTCCAGAAGTTTTATTATCAGGAAATCATCAGTTAATTGCTGATTGGAAAGAGAATGAAAAGGTCAAAATTACTAAAAAAAGAAGACCTGATTTATATAGAAGGTATAAGAAAAAATGAACACAACTTTAAAACAAGATATTCCAAACTTTAAACCTGGAGATGTTATTTCAATTAGCGTTAATGTTCGCGAAGGTCAAAAAGTTCGTCAGCAACTATTTAAAGGAACCGTTATTGCTAGAAAAGGATCAGGTATAAGTGAAACTATCACTGTTAGAAAAATTTCTAATGGTGTTGGAGTAGAAAGAATTTTTCCTATTCATTCTCCATCTATTGCTTCAATCACTGTCGATCGTGTAAATAAAGTTAGAAGAGCTAAGCTTTATTACTTGAGAGGCTTATCAGGAAAAGCGGCTAGATTGACTGAAAAGAAATAATTTTTGATTAAAAATTTAAAGTTTCTAACTGTTCTTAGCTTATCTCACTCTTTAGTTCATGCAAGCATGATGCTTATTCCAAGCTTGTATATTTTTTTAATTAAAGATTTCAATGTTACTGCTTCATTTTTAGGGCTTATTTTTAGTGTTGTTTCACTTTTTTTTGGAATTGGATCTTTACCTATATCTTTTCTTTATAATAAACTTGGAGCGAGAAAACTTCTATTAATTTCTCAATTAGGCATTGCTTTATCCTGTATTCTCATTTTTTTTACTAATAAGCTAATACCTTTTATTTTACTTAGTTCGCTTCTAGGATTGTTTTCAAGCGTTCATCATCCAATTGCATTAACCTTGATATCGGAAAAGTTTAATAATAATATCTCAAAGGCAAATGCTTTTCATGGAGTTTTTGGTTCTTTAGGAGTTTCATTAGGTCCATATATAGCATATCTTTCAACTCAAAATTATGACAATTGGCACATAGCGTTTTTTGTAGTAGGAACAATGAGTTTATTTTTATCAATTTCAACCTATTTTTACATTCCCAAAAATCAGCAAATATCTCAAAGATACAATTTCAAAAATTTTTTCTTAGGCTTTCAGCGAAAAAAACTATTAATCTTTTTTCCATTGTCTCTTTTAATTGGATTCAACTTCACAGCTTTTAATACATTTATTCCTTCTGTTTTTAATATTGAATTTGGTGAAGAAGCTAATTTATTAATATCCATAATAATGATAATTGGTATATTTGGTCAGATTTTAGCTGGTATATTAGGTGATATATATTCAAGATTTAAAGTTCTAGGTTTTGTTGCATTGATTTTATTTCCATTATTCGTATCAATCGCTTATTTGGAATCTTTATCTCTAGTAATAATTTCAATTATACTTGCAATTGGAATGTATTCAATTCAACCATTATTAAATTCTATAATAAAAGATATTACAGTACCTGAGATTAGATCAATTATTTATGGAGCAAATTTCTTTTTGATGTTTGGAGTTAGCGGTATCGCTTCATTTGCTGGGGGTTTTATCGCTGACACAATAAGTTATAAATTTATTTTTCCTATCTTTTCAATATTTTTTCCAATTTGTATATTGCTTATACTAAGTCTTAATAAAATTAATAAAAGTAATTTTTAGAAAATGTTTATAAGTATGACAGGTCACGGAAATTCAACTTTTGAAGATAAAAATTTATCAGTTGGAGTTGAGATTAAATCTTTGAATTCTCGTTTTTTTGATTTGAATCTAAAATGTTATCTATTATCAGCTCAGCTTGAGGATAAAATAAGAAGTTATGTTCAAAAAAAACTAGTTAGAGGATCAGTAAGTCTTAATATAAACATTGAAAACTTTGAATCACTTGATATAAACTCAAAATATTTACAAAATATAATTGCTTCCTACAAGCAAATAGAAAAAAAATATGATATTGAGCTTAGTTACTCTTCTATTTTAAGCTTAAATCAGTTTAACAAGTCAAAAGTTCTCTCTAAAAATGTAGAACAAAAAATATTTAAATGTGTCAAAGAGGCAGTTGATATTTTAAATAATATGAGAAAGAAAGAAGGAGAAAATATTTTAATAAACTTTTGCAAATACTTAAATAATTGTAATAAAAATATTAAAAAAATCGATCAAATATTTAATAAGGAGTTTTTAAGAAATTCTAAAAAAAATGATTTTGTTAAAGCTACCGAACAAAGTGAAGATCATCTTAAAGATGATATACAAGAAGAAATTGATCGACTTAAAAGTCATGTTATTATGATAAATCAATCTATAGAATCGAAAGAGTTTTCTGGTAAAAGAATAAGTTTTATATTACAAGAAGTATTGAGAGAGTCAAATACTATTCTTGCAAAATTTCAAAAAAAGAATGTATTGAAGTACAGTATAGATTTAAAGGTTCAAACTGAAAAATTAAGAGAACAGATAAGTAATATTCTATGAAAAACTTTATTGTAATATCAGGATCTTCAGGATCTGGAAAAACTACTTTAATCGAATTATTATCAAGAGATTTAAATATTAGTATCTCAGTTTCATCTACTACTAGAGCAAAAAGAGAATACGAAGTTGATGGAGTACATTATAATTTTATTACTAAAAATGAATTTGATGATTTGATTACTAAAAATGAATTTTTAGAATATGAAAATGTCCATGGAGATTGGTATGGTACTCCCAAAAAAGGCCTGCAGGACTATATAGACTCCAATTTGCAGCTATTTCTTGAATTAGATGTCAGGGGTGCAATTAGTCTTATGAAATTTTATCCTAAAAATACAACTTCAATTTTCTTATCACCGCCAAATATTGAAGAATTAAGAAGTAGATTAATTAAAAGGTCTACTGAAACCTCTGAGCAAATTGAAACTAGATTAGGAAGATTTCAAGTTGAGGACAACTTAAAAAAAGAATTTGACTATAATTTAATAAATGATAATTTTGAAACCACTTTTGAAGTGATTAAAAAAATAGTTTTAAACTGTAAATTAGGAGAGTAATATGTCTACAGAATCTGTTTCATTTAAAAAGCTTTTAGAAAAGACTGATGATGTTTATGAATCAGTTGTTGTTACATCAAAAAGAGCAAAACAAATTCTTCAAGATCGCTTAGTCAAGCAAATGATTACAGAGAATGAAGAAGAAATGGACGAAAATATCTTCTCCGAACCAAAAAGAGAAATAGTTGACTTCAGTAAAGAAAAAAAAGTAACATCGATTGCTTTAGATGAGTTTTTAAATGGTAAAGTAGATTGGACAAAATCTGAAGAAACTGTTGAGTAAAACTCTTCAAAAGAAGTCTTCTTATTTAAATCAAAACTCCGAACTTTTTGGTAATGAAATTATTATCGATTTAGATAAATCTTTTTCAGGAGATTTATCATCTTTTCAAAGTCAGATATGTAAATGTCAAAACTGTCCTTTAGGTCATACCAGGACTAATTTTGTATTTGGTGAAGGTGATCCTAATGCAGAACTTTTAATTATAGGTGAAGCCCCGGGAGAGAAAGAAGATCTTGAAGGAAGACCATTTGTTGGACGATCTGGAAAACTATTAGATAAAATTTTGTTAGCAATCAATCGCAACAGGCAAAACGGAACCTATATCTGCAATATTATCAAATGTAGACCTCCTTCAAATAGAAATCCAAACAGAGAAGAAATCAATCAGTGTTTACCTTACTTAAAACATCAGATTAATTTAGTTAAACCTAAATTAATCGTCGTTTTGGGGTTAGTTGCAGCAAAAAATTTATTAAACATAGAATCTTCTTTGAAAGATTTAAGAGGAAAAATTCATTCTTTTCATGATTTCCCTCTTATAGTTACATATCATCCAGCTTTTTTACTAAGAAGTCCAGGTTTTAAAAAAGAGGCATGGATAGACTTCCAAATAATTAGAGATTTTTTAAAAGATTAGCTTTCACAAAAATTTTTTCATTATTAAAGTATAAAAAGGCAATATTTTAACTGTTGATATGTTGTGGATAAATAATGGCTGAAAAAGAAAATAAATTACCAAATATTAACTTACAACCTCAAGCAATTGAGGCTGAAGAGGCTGTACTGGGGTCAATGATGATTGATGAGGATGCAGCATATAAAGCAATATCAATTTTAAAAAAAAGTCATTATTTTTATAAAGATTCTCATAAAAATATCTTTGATGCAATGCTTGCTTTATCATCAAAGAATTTACCAATAGATACCGTCTCTGTTTCTGATGAATTAAAGAAAATGAAAAAGCTTACTGCTGTCGGCGGATTATTTTATTTATCTGGATTAGTTGATAAAGTTCCTACTGCTGCAAGGGTAGAGACTTATGCTGAAATTGTTAAAGAAAAGGGTATTCTTAGGGACCTTATAACTGCATCTCATTATATTTCCAGACAAGCGTTAGATGCAGGAGAAAATGTTAATACTATATTAGATCATGCTGAACAATCAATTTTTAATTTAACTGAAGAGAAAGATTCAAAAATTTATGAGCATATAGATCCTATTCTTCAAAAAACAATAAAACGTATAGAGGATATAGCAGCAAATCCAAATTCTGTAATTGGAGTTCCGTCTGGAATAATAGATTTAGATAAAGTCACAGCAGGATTTCAAAGAAGTGATTTAATTATTATTGCTGGAAGACCTTCAATGGGGAAAACAGCTCTAGCTCTTACAATAGCAAGAAATGCAGCTATTGAAAATAATTCTGCAACTGCAATATTTAGTTTAGAAATGTCTAGCGATCAATTAGGTCAAAGATTGCTTTCATCTGAAGCAAAAATTGATAATAGTCAAGTAAGAAGCGGACAATTAGCCGCTAATAAATGGAAAAATATTTCCTTGGCATCCGGTAAACTTGCAGCAGCTCCATTATTTATTGATGACACTCCCGCTTTGACTGTTTTAGATTTAAGATCAAGGGCAAGAAGACTTAAAAGAGAAAAAAATATTGAACTTATTATTGTGGACTATCTTCAATTAATGCAGGGTGATAAAAGTGAAAATAGACAGCAAGAAATTTCTTACATTACTCAACAACTTAAAGCGCTTGCAAAAGAATTAGATATTCCAATTATAGCGCTATCGCAGTTGTCAAGAGCTGTAGAATCTAGAACTGATAAAAGACCACAATTATCAGATCTTAGAGAAAGTGGAGCCATTGAACAGGATGCAGATGTAGTAATTTTCCTCTACAGACCTTATCAATATGATCCTGAAAATGAGTCTGAAAAAGGTTTAGCATATTTAATTGTTGCTAAGCAAAGAAATGGTCCAACAAAAACTGTTAGAGCTACTTTCATTGATACTTTTGCAAGATTTGAGAATTATACTGAATTTTTTGAGAGTGCTTCGTAACATTATAAATGTTACAGAATTACTCATATACTCAAAAAGAGTTAGATTTAATTAACAAGAAAAAAAATAATCTACTATCACGTTTTCATTCAAAAGAATCAGTAAATAAGATTACAAAAGCCTTAGAATTTTCAGTTAAAATGCATGCTGGACAATTCAGAAAATCTGGCTCTCCTTATGTGGTCCACTGCATTGATGTTGCTAATACACTAGTTGATTGGAAAATGGATAATGTTTCAATAATTAGTGCATTATTACATGATGTTGTTGAAGACACTAAAGTAACATTGGAAGATATAAATAAAGAGTTTGGTTCAGAAGTTGCATTACTTGTTGATGGAGTCACTAAAATTGATCATATCCAATTTAAATCAAGTGAACATAAGCAAGTTGAAAATTTCACAAAACTATTTCTTTCTCTAGCAAAAGATTTTAGGGTTATTATCATTAAATTTTCTGATCGTTTAAATAACATGGAAACCATTCAATTTATGTCTCCTCAAAAAAGAAAAGAAATTGCAAAAGAGACTATTGAAATTTTTGCTCCTCTTGCCCATAGACTTGGAATGGCAAAGGTAAAATGGAAATTGGAAGATTTATCTTTAAAGTGTATCGATTATACTTCTTACAATAGTATCAGTAAAAAAATTGAAAAAAACTTAAAGAAAACTGATAAAATTTTATCTCAAACTATTGATCCAATTCGAAAAGAACTCAAAAAATATCAAATAGAAAGTGAAATATTTGGAAGATATAAATCAATTTCTTCTATTCATCGAAAAATGGTCGAAAGAGGAAAAAAATTTGACGAAATTTACGATTTATATGCTGTCAGAATTATTGTTGATAAAATTGAGAACTGTTATTTAGCCTTAGGTGTAATTCATAGTATATATCCACCCATACAAGAAAGATTTAAAGATTTTATCGCAACTCCTAAAACAAATGGATATCAATCCATTCATACAACTGTTGTTTCCTATGAAAATAAGCTTACTGAAATCCAGATTAGAACAAAGGAAATGGATGAGTCAGCTGAAGTTGGAGTAGCAGCTCATTGGCTTTATAAAAAATCCGGATCAATTGATAGTCTTGATTCTCAGGTTCCTTGGATAAGAGACTTAATTACTATGCTTACTACAGATGATTCTAATGAACCTGAAGACATGATGGATTTACTCAAAATAGATATGTTTGAGGATGAAATCTATGTTTTTACCCCTAATGGAGACTTAATCAAACTTCCGATTAATGCAACCCCTTTAGATTTTGCTTTTGCGATTCATTCAGAGCTAGGATTTTCGACAATCAGAGCAAAAGTAAATGATAAACTTGTACCATTATCATACAAGTTGAAAAGTGGAGATTTTGTTCACATTGAGAGGAGTAAGAGTCAGAAGCCAAGTAGTGGGTGGCTCAACTTTGTAAAAACATCTAAAGCCAAGCATGCAATTGGAAAGTTTTTAAGAAAACAGGAAATTGAACAACAGATTAAAGTTGGAGAAGCTTTGCTAGAAAAGGGCCTAAGAAAATTAAAGCTACTGGATCAGCTTCCAAAAATTAAAGAAGAATTAGAGGATAAAGGTTTTGATTCTTTTGATGACTTACTTAAACAGATTGGTAATGGATCAATTGTTTTAAATGATTTGATTGATAAATTTTTTGAAGGACATAGAAACTATGATTCTAAAGAAGAAAAGCTTGATTCCTTTATTGAAAATAGTAGATTAGATGCAAAAGGTATTAATCTTGATGGTATAAAAAATATTAGTATCCAATATGGAAAATGCTGCAATCCCTTACCAGGAGATTCTGTTGTAGGTTATATTTCTAGAGGAAGAGGATTAATAGTTCATATTGAATCTTGCGAAAATCTTTCAACTTTAGATGATGGAGAACAGAGAATTGTTTCTGTTGAATGGAATTCCAAGAGAGGGAATTATTTTAAATCTAAATTACATCTCATTTGTATTGATAAGTCTGGAATTTTAAATGAAATCACAACCAAAATATCCAAATTGAAAATTAATATTTTAGATGTTAAAACAGATGTGGTTGAAGGTGGAATGGCATCTTTATGGATTGTTTTAAGTGTTAAGAACTTAAAAGATTTAAATAATTTAATTAAAACATTAAATAGGATAACTGGAGTAGACTCAGTTCAGCGAGTTCATAACTAAAATGAGAGTAATTGGCATTGATTATGGTTTATCGAAATCAGGAATTTCAATTTCTGATCCTTCAAGGAAAATTGCTCTTCCATATAAAACTATAAGATATAAAGATGAAAAGGAATTTTTTGAGATTATTCTAGAGATCTGTTCTGATTTAAATATTAGTGATATTGTTTTTGGATATCCAAAAAATATGAATAATGATTTAAATCAAATGACTGATATAATTGACAACTTTAAGGAAAGATTTGAAAATAAAAACTTCAATATTTTTATTGAGGATGAAAGGCTAACATCACAGTATGCTCAAAAAATTCTTTTATCACAAGGAGTTAATACTGGGAAAAATAAGGAAAAAATTGATTTAATTGCTTCAACTTTAATTCTTCAGTCTTTTCTAGATAGATGAATAGCATTTTTAAAAAGAATAGAGCATTTATAGCTATTTTATCTGGGATTTTAATTGGATTTTCATACCCTCCTTTTAATTTAGGGTTTTTAATTTGGATAGGGTTCATTCCATTTATTTTATATAATTTTTATGATAGTAATTTAAAATCTAAAAATCTTTTTAACTTTTCTTCTGCCTTTATTGCTTTTTCCATTATCATACATTGGGTTGCAACGAACAATGGAACTTCTCTTTCGATTGCAGTAGTGTCATACTTTCTTCTTGTTATTTATTATTCTCTATTTTTTGTTTTGGTGGGAATTATATTTCACTATATTAATTTTAGGTTCAAAATTTTTCTCTTTCCGATCTTATTTACTTTGATGGAAATTACTAGAAGTTTTGGTCCTCTTGCTGGACCATGGTTAAATCTTTCTTTAACGCAATCAAACTATATTAATTATCTTCAATTGGTTTCGATTCACAAAGATATTTTGACTGTTATAATTATATTGGCAAATACTTTTATCGCTCAGTTCTTCATATCTAAAAAAAGAAAATGGGTTTTTTGCTTTTTAGTTTTAACTATATCTGCTAATCTAGTCGGAAAATTTATTTTATCTAAACAAGAATTAAAAATTTCAAATAAATCTATTACAGTTTCAATAGTTCAACCGTCGATCTTACCTCAAGACAAATGGGATCAGAATATTTTGGATGAGAATAATTTTATATTAGATAGATTATCTAAGGAGTCTTTAACTCATAAGCCAGATTTTATTATTTGGCCTGAAACTGCAATCACAACTCCTGTTTCATCTCAAAGTGTTAATATGGCTTTTCAAAATAGGTTTAATTATGGTGACGCCACCTTGATAACAGGAGTTCCAGAAATATCTATTAGCGATGATTCTTATAGCTATTTCAATAGCGCTCTTGTTGTTTCTCCTGAAAAGCAATATGATTTTTATAGAAAAATCTTTCTTGTTCCTTTTGCTGAATATGTTCCTTTTTTTGGAAATTTTTTAACAAGAATCAATAGATTGGATTCCCTTGGAAGTTTCTCAATGGGGGAAGAGTATAAAGTTTTTGAATCTGGAGACTTAAAATTTTCTGTTTTGATTTGCTATGATTCTTCTTCTCCAAAAATTGTACAAGAGTTCAAAAAATCAGGCGCAGAAATAATATTCATTTTAACAAATGATGCTTATGTTAGTGATGCAATGGCCTATCAACATTTTCTTTTAGCTAGAATTAGAGCAGTTGAGCAAAGAATACCGATTATTCAATCTGGGAATCATGGTATTAGCGGAGTAATTACTTCTTCAGGAAAAATTTTAAGTAAATCTCATTTATTTGAACGGAAAACGATTACAACTAAAGTTTTTTATTAATGAGTAGATACAAAGCCATAGTTACGTACGATGGATCAATGTTTAATGGATTTCAATCGCAAAAAAATAAGAACACAATTCAAGATCATATAGAGCAATCATTATCTTTTTTAAATAACAATAATTTAATTAGAATAGTTGGAGCAAGCAGAACAGATGCTGGCGTACATGCCAATGGACAAGTTATTCATTTTGACTTAGATACATCTCTCAATGTAGAAACAATTGCTAAATCACTAAATTTTAGACTTCCAAAAGAAATTTTCATTAAAAATGTTACAAAGGTAGAAGCAGATTTTCACTCTAGATTTAATGCTTTATATAAAAGATATAAATATTCCTGTATAACCGCCTACAACCCTTTATTTCGAAATACTCATTACTTTCTTAAAAATTTGAAGTTTGAAAAACTTAAAGAAGTGCAAGATTTAATTCTTGGAAAACATGATTTTTCATCTTTTTCTAAGTTCAATGAAGATGTTTTAAATACAAAATGTAATATCACTAAATCAAGTTGGTACTTAGAGGAAGATAAACTATATTATACGATTGAAGGCGATCGATTTTTACATCACATGGTTCGATATTTAGTAGGTACAATGATATCAGTTATGAACAATAAAATTACTATTAACGATTTTACTAATTTAATTTTAGAGCCTTCAAAAAATACTAATTTATTTAAAGCACCTGCTCACGGACTTAATTTAGAAGAGATTTATTATGAATAAAAATTTTATAATGTTAATAGCTTCTTGCATTTTTTTTATAAGCTGCCAGCAGGTTGATTCTGATTCTGCAATAGTCAATTCAAAATCGTTAAATGTTAGCCAAGAAAACGCTATTACAAAGGCTATTCAAATAGCTTCTCCTGCAATTGTAGCTATTTATGCTGATCAGATTAATTCAACTTTTGAAAGGGTTGGATGGTTCTATAAAGAAGATTTAGTGAAAGAAAGAACTAGAGGATCAGGATTTTTGATTAATGCAGATGGATATGTTCTAACAAACGCCCATAATTTTATTACTTCCACTACAAAAGGATATGGAAATATTAAGGTTGTTTTAACGGGAGGTAAAATTTATAATGCCGAAGTTGTAGGTTATGATATTACATCAGATATAGCATTATTAAAAATTCCAGGTTCAAATTTTGATTTCTGTTATATTGGTGATTCTAATGATTTGATTATTGGCGAATGGGTAATAGCAATGGGAAATCCTCTAAATTTATCTTCAAAAAATGATTTTCAACCAATAGCTTCTGCAGGAATTGTTAGTGCAACAGGTGTGAATTTAGGATTTCAAAATAAAGTAAATTTGAATAATAGAATTCAAACTGATGCAGCAATCAATCCAGGCAATAGTGGAGGGCCATTATTAAATTCCAATGGACAAGTTATTGGTATTAATAGCTTTGTACTAGATAATAATCAAAATTTAGGTTTTGCGATTCCAATTAATTATGCAATCAAAATTGCTGAAAATTTAAAAATTTCAGCTTCTAATAATGACTTTGGTTTTATTGATAGAAGTTGGGATACTGGACTATCACTTAGAGACGTAAATATTAATGGTCAAAAGAATGTAATTATTGATTACGTCAATTATGATAGCTCAGCTTTTAATGAGAATTTTTATAGAGGCGATAAAATTCTTCAAGTTCAGGATTATAAAATATATTCTATTGAAGATTTTAAAAATGTTTTTGATATTTATGATTTTTTACCTGGAGAAAGTTTAAGTCTTTTGATTGAAAGACAAGATGAAATAATCCAATTGGATTTAATTATAGGAAGATATGAAAAATAGAGGATTTAAAAATATTTTTTTGGGTTTATTGATTGGTGCACTAATTGGGACCCTTTTAGGAGAAATTTTAAGTTTTATCTTACCAGATGGAAGTACTGTCGAACAGTTTTTTATTAATACCACTGAGTTCGTTTTTGGCTCTTTTAATAAAGAATCCTCGATTATTGATTTAGGAATACTAGCTTTTAATTTTGGTATAAAATTTAAATTCAATGTTTGCAGTTTAATTGGTTTCGGGATTGCATATTATTTATTAAAATACTTAAGATAATTTAAGGGGAAAGTATGTTTAATTTAGGTACAGGTGAATTAGTAATAATCTTTTTAATCCTTTTATTGCTTTTTGGTGGTAAGAGATTACCGGGACTGGCTAGAGGGTTTGGTAAATCTTTAAGAGAATTCAGAGGAGCTCTTGAAGAAACAAAAGATCAAATAAATAATTCCGAAGATTCTGATAAGAATTAATGATTAATTCTAATTCTTATAATCAAAAACTTAAAAATTATAAGGATAAAATTGATTCTAGTTCCACAAACTCAGTCGTTCGAACTAGATTTGATTCAGTTAAAGAAAATCCAGATAGATTGCTCTCAGAAAAATTTTTTTTGATAAAAGATAATATTGCAATTTTAGGTGAAGAATTAACTTGTAGTTCAGAAATACTAAATGGATATGTTTCTCCTTACAGCGCAACTGTTATTTCAAAAATTGAGGAAAATGGTGGTTCAATCATCGGTCAAACAAATATGGACGAATTCGCCATGGGATCTTCATCAACATTTTCACAATTTGGGCCAGTTTATAATTTTTATAATCTTTCTAAGATAGCAGGGGGTTCAAGTGGTGGATCTGCAAATGCTGTTGCTGAAGGTTTGTGTGATATTGCTCTTGGATCTGATACTGGAGGGTCAGTTAGACAACCTGCTTCATTTTGCGGAATTTATGGTTTAAAGCCAACATATGGACGTATTTCACGGTATGGATTAGTTGCCCATGCTTCCTCATTTGATACCATTGGAATCCTTTCTAATAATTTAGAAGAATTAATTGATACATTTTCAGTGATTGCGGGTTACGACATAAATGATTCTACTTCAATCAACTTGGATGTTCCATCTTTAGAGCAATTAAAAACAATTAAAATGCCAAAAAGTGTTGGTATTCTAAGTAATAATTTTTTAAAAAATATAAATCCCGAAATCTCTGATGCTTATTTTTCTAAAGTTAATAAAATAAAAAATTTAGGAATCAAAGTGTCAGAAATTGAATTACCTTATTTTAAATATTGCTTACCCACTTATTATATTTTGACGATGGCAGAAGCCTCATCTAATTTATCTCGATTTGACGGTGTTAGATATGGTAATCGTCAAAGCAATCAAGATTTAAATAATTTATACTTTGAAACTCGTTCTTTGGGATTTTTAAATGAAGTTAAAAGAAGAATTATGTCTGGAACATTTATTTTATCTTCTGGGTTTTATGATGCATATTTTTCAAAAGCCTGTAAAGTTAGAAGACTAATTAAAGAGAGTTATAATGAGCTTTTTGCAAAATATGATGCTTTATTTATTCCAACTACTCCATCTGTAGCTCACGATATTGATAGAAAAAAAGCTAGTCCAGTTGAAGCTTATTTAGCAGACATTTTTACTGTTCCAGCTAATCTATGTGGAATTCCAGCTTTGAATATTCCTGCGGGATTTTCTAAAGAAGAAAACTTACCCTTTGGTTTGCAGATCTTATCTAACTCTTTTAAAGAAGAAACTTTATTTAGTTTAGCTCATTTATTAAAAGAATAGATAATTTAATAAGTAGGTTTTATGATATTTGAAAATCCACAATTTTTTCTTCTTTTCATATTGTTAGCAATCATCATTGTATCAAGAAAAATTTTTTTTTCTAAAAATGATTCAAGATTACTTTTTTCTGATTTTACCAACTTAAAAGTTTTTTTTGGTAAGGCAGGAAAAATAAAAATTCTTTTTATCCATTTCATTTTTTTCTTAATGATATCCTTAATTATAATTGCATTAGCAAGACCTACTCAACCGTTTACTGAAGAAAAAATTGAAGTTGATTCAATAGATATTTTATTAGTATTAGACATTAGCAGTAGTATGCTTGCTGAAGATTTTAAACCTAATAGGATAGAAGCAGTAAAATTATCAGCAAAAGAATTTATAAATAACAGAAAAACAGATCGAATAGGGCTGTTAGTTTTTGGAAAAGAAACCTTTATTCAATGCCCTCTAACAATTGATTACAATGTTTTAAATAGTCTATTAGACGAAATTACAGTGATTGATCCTGAATTTGATGGTACGGCCATTGGGATTGCTCTTGCTTCAGGTATTAATCGTTTAAGGAGCAGTATATCTAAAAGTAAAGTAATAATTCTTCTATCAGATGGAAGTAATAATGCTGGATCAATTGATCCTATTGCAGCTGCAAAAATTGCAAAGGAAAATAATATTAAAGTTTATACCATAGGCGCTGGAACTAATCAAGCTGTAACGAGAATACCTGGTCGAGGTCTTATTAAAAATGAAATTGATGAGGATACTCTCAAGAATATAGCCAATGAAACTGGAGGAAAATATTTTAGGGCAACCAATAAAAATTCTTTAAATGAAATTTATAGTCAGATAAATAATTTGGAAAAAACTTCAGTAGAAATTGAATACTTTTCTAGTCAAAGGGAGTTATATATCTTTTTTTTAATTCCAGCTTTTCTATTGCTCGTACTATTTGAGATATTAAATTTAATTTATTTTAAGAGGATAAAATGACTTTTGATAATTTTATTATTGCTTCTATTTGCTTAGCAATCCTCATTTTCATTTATATTTTTTCAATCTTTTATTCTAAGGACAGAATAATCTTTTCAGGATCTTTTTTTAATAAAAGTTTTAGAAATATTTTAATTAAAAACTATGATACAAATATCCTAAGAATTAAAAAGATTTTAAAATTCTTAGCTTCAATTTTTTTGATTATTTCTATTTCAGGAATCAAGTCTGGGAAAACCATTAAGCCGATTGAACGTAAAGGTTCTGATGTCATTTTTACAGTAGATATATCCAAGAGCATGAATGCAGAAGATGTAATTCCTTCAAGACTCGATAAAGTAAAGTTTGAAATGATTAAAACAATTGAATCTTTAAAAGGAGATAGAGTTGGTATAGTTGTTTTTTCTGGAGCAAACTTTCTATATTTACCTTTAACCCTTGATTATGATGCTGCAGTTCTTTTTACAAAAAATATTGATTCTCAAATGATATCATTAAATGGAACCTTAATTCCTCAAGCTATTTCAACTTCAGTCAAAGCGCTGGCTACCAATGAAGGTAGTGGAAAGTTAATTTTTCTTTTTTCTGACGGAGAAGATCATAATAGTAATGATATTAATGATTCAAGCTATTATATACCTGAAAATATTATCTTAAATGTAATTGGCGTTGGAACAAATGAGGGGTCACTTGTTCCTGATGATAAAAAATTAAAATCATTCATTAAAAATAGTGATGGAACTTTAGTAATAAGTAAGGTAAATGATGATTTTCTCTCAAAAATTGCTCAAATTGGAAAAGGTGAGTATCTAAGAATCAATAAGTCTGAAAATGTTAGTGAAATCATCAATTCTTTAATTCTTAATTCTGAAAAGAATACCTTAAATAATTTTGAATTTGAGGACTTTAACCATCGATACCAATATCCATTATTTATCTCATTTTTATTTTATTTAGCATTTTATATTTTACCTAGTGGAAGACAAAAAAAATGATAAGAAATTTACAATATTTTTTATTCTTTACTCTAATCTTAGCTCAAGATATAGGTTATAAAATGTATCAAAATAACGATTTTGAATCTTCAGTATATTATTACAAAAAACTTCTCGAAAATAAACAGATAAATAATTTGAAAGACGAGATTACATTTAATTTAGCCACCATTCTTGCCGAAATAGATAGCTTGGATAGTGCAAAAAATTATTTTGAACAAGCAATTTCAGATTCAACTTATCCTAACTCAAATCTTTATTATAATTACGCCTATAGTCTCTACAGTCTCAATGATCTAAATCAAAGTCTTGAAAATTTTAAAAAAGCTTTAATTGAAGATCCTTCAAATAACGAAGCAAGAATGAATTATGAATTTATAAAGAATCAATTAAATAAGTCTAATCCTCCTCCTCAAGGAAGTGATAATCAAAACCCAAATACTGATAATCAAGAGAAAAACGATGAAGAAAAGCCTTCAAATCGTCCAGATAAAGACTCAAATAATGAAAAGAAAGATGATCAATCTAATAAATCACAAAACAATAGTAACAACAATCCTCAAGAAAATAGTAAGAATGAAAACAATGAATTTCAATCCAATCAAAATTCTGAAAACCTCCTTAATGCGCTAAAAGAAAATGAGAAGGTTAATAAAAAAAGAAAGCAGAATACTTATCCAGAAGGGTCTTTGAAAAGTTGGTAAAAAGAATATTCATATTTGGCTTATTTTTTTCCTTCCTTTTTTCTCAAGAAGTAAAAGTTGTTTTATCTCAAAATAAAATTTCAACTTCTCAATCTTTAACATTAAGTATAGAGATTAAGAATACAGAAGATAACCCTGAAGTTGATATCTCTGAAGTCTTAAGTAATTTCTCTATTGTTTCAGGACCGTCATTATCGAGTGAGTATAGATTTATAAACGGCATAAAGTCTTCATCTAGGAAGTTAAGTTGGATTTTAATCCCATTAAGAGAAGGGGTTTTTACATATGAAAATCTTAGTGTTAAAATTGGTTCAAAAATAATCAAAACTGACAAATTTCAAATTGAAGTTAGTAAGGATAATCTTTCTCAAGAAAATTCTGAAGAAATTTTTTTAAAAATTGATGTGAGTTCGAAAGAGATTTTTGTTGGAGAAAAAGCTACCTTAACTTATACGTTTTTTACTAGAGTTCCTGTTAAAATACTATCTACTGAATTTCCAGAATTTAAAGAATTTTGGGTTGAAAAAATCGTTGATCCAACCGGTAAGGAAATTTTACCTGAACAATGGAAGGATGTAGATCAAAACGGATATAGTTATAAATACCTGAAGTTATATGAAGTTGATATTTTTCCAATGAGTGCAGGAACTTTTGAACTACAATCTATGATAATTAAAGCTCAAACAAAAAATGATGATCCAAACTTTAAAAGACTTTTCTGGGAAGACCCTTTTTTTGATACTTTTTCTCAGAGAACTCGAGCTAACATTTTGGTTTCAAATCCAGTTACAATAAAAGTTAAAAATTTAGAAGATTCCCCTAAAAATTTTTCTGGTGCGGTTGGAGAATTCTCTCTTCAGTCTTATTTGTCATCTGATAAATTTGAAGTAGGAGTTCCATTTTCATTTACACTTCAAATGAAGGGATCCGGTAATTTTTATAATATTTCTAGGCCTAACATTGTATTCTCAAGCGATTTTGATATTTTTGAAGGCCAGACTTCTATTAAATATGATATTTCTAGAAATAAAGAAGGTTTTATTCAATGGGAATATAATTTAATTCCTCGAAAAGAGGGTCAATTCGAAATTCCTTCAATAGAATTTGATTATTTCAATACGAATACTGAAAAATGGACAAAACTAAAATTGGACAAAAAATTATTTTCAGTAAAAAAATCTTATAATGATCAAAGAATTTTAAGAAGTATTAATGATTCTTCAATGATTTTAACTCTTTCTCAACAAGGTTCAGAACTTGAAATTAAAGATCAAGTGGTTTCAAATCTTTCCATTTTTATAATTTTATTATCATTAATAATACTTTTTTTAATTTATAGCGCGAACGGTTTAAAAACTATTTTGATTAAAAATTTTAGATTTATTGAAAAAAGAACATCGCTTGCAAGGGCTTTGGTAGAGTTAAATAATTCTAAGTTTATCGAGAAAGATTTTTCCAAAATTCTTTGTGAATATTTATACAAAAAAAATATAATCGACCGCAAAAATCTAGATTCTAGAGAACTTTTGGATATTTTATCAGAATATTTAGATGATAAGAATCTATTAGCGCTTTCTCAGATTTTTAAAAAATTTGATGAAGCAAAATTTGGAAACATTGAAGAAAATCATGAAAAATTTTTAGATAAATTAATACAAATATTTAAACTCATTGAAAAATCAACTTAAAACAAAATTTATTTTTCTTTTAGGGTCAATTATCTTGACTGGATTTAATTCTTTTGAAAAAGAATACAGTATCCTCCAAGAAGCTGATAGTTACTATTTAAAAAATGAATTTCAAAATGCTATCCAAGTTTATGAAAGTCTCCTAGAAATGAACTTACATAGTCCTTCAATCTACTTTAATCTCGGAAATGCATATTTTCAAATCAATGAATTGGGAAAGTCTAGATGGGCTTATGAAACAGGATTAGTCTATTTTCCAAGATCTGAAGAATTAAAGTTCAATTTGGATATGTTAAAAAAAACTTTAACAAATGATATTGATATTGAATCAAATCGATTTAATAATTTTTTAAAGATGATAACTTTGAATGAATTGATTGATTTCATCTGTTTTTTGCTATTATTGCTAACAATTTTTATTGGTCTTAAAAAGTCTAGGAAAATAAATGATATTTTTTATCCTAATTCAATTATTATTTTTTCAATTTTTATCGTGATATTTATAATTTCTTTCAAAATAACAATGTCAAGAGAATTACAAGGAGTTGTTATCACAAATCAACCCGAAGTTTTCTCTGACTTGAAAAATAAGATAATTGATAAAAACATTGTCTTATTTGATGGAAATAAAGTTTCAATTATTAATCATAAACAAAATTTTTACGAAATTTCTTTAATAGATGGAAGAAAAGGTTGGATTAACAAAAATCAGTTAAGAAATTTATAATGTTATGAATCCAATTTTTTTCATTTTGATTTTATTTTTAAATATTCTTCTGGGTCAAGATCAGAATACTTTAAAAATCAAAGATTTTAAAGATAATCCTCCAGCTTTTCCAAAAGTTATCTTTCAAGGTGTTGAAAGTGATAAAGAAAATGATGCTTCATCTTTATTAAATGAAGAAATGGAAGGATATCGTATTCAAGTTGCCACTTCAACATCAGAAGAAAGCTTAGTTTCAATCCAAAAAAATTTAGAAAAATTAACAAATGAAAAAATATATATCATATTCGAATTGCCAAATTACAAGATTCGCGTCGGAAATTATTTAACTAGAAAAGATGCAGAAGTGTTACTTAAGAAATTAAGTCGAAATGGTTATCGATATGCATGGATTGTTCCAACTAAAATCGAGAGAAAAAATTAATGTCTGGACACAGTAAATGGTCTACAATAAAGAGAAAAAAGGGTGCTCTTGATCAAAAAAGAGGTAAGTCTTTTTCAATTATTTCTAAGGAAATAACTATTGCTGCCCGCTTAGGAGGTGGAAGTATAGATGATAATCCAAGGTTGAGGCTAGCTATCAAAAAAGCTAAGAGTTTGAATATGCCCAATGTAAACATTGAAAAGGCGATCAAAAAAGGTACTGGTGAAATTGAAGGATTATCCATTGAAGAAGTTACTTACGAGGGGTTTGGTCCATTTGGCATTGCATTTTTGATTGAAGGAGCTACAGATAATAAGAATAGAACAGTAGCAGATGTTAGACATGCTTTTAATAAATTTGGTGGCTCTCTAGGTCAGAATGGTAGTGTAGCATGGAATTTTAATCGATACGGAGTAATTCAAATCAATCGTGACAACTATGATGAAGAAAAAGTTTTTGATTTATCATTACAATGTAATGCCGAAGATTTTTTCATTGATGATGATGCCTATCGTTTAATTTTTAATCCAAATGAATTATACTCCAACGCAGAAAAAATTGAAAAGAACGGCATAGAAATTGAAAATTCATTTTTAGCGTTTTTACCTAATGAATATTTGTCTTTAAAAGAGGAAGAATTTTCTAAAGTGAACGATTTAATAGATTTTTTAGATGAATTGGAAGACGTTCAGAATGTTTTCACAAATTTAACTTTGAAGGAAGACTCGTGATTGTTGTTGGATTTGACCCAGGTTTAGCGAATACTGGATTTTCAGTCGTTGAAAAAAGATCAAATGATTTTTTTCTAATTGATGCGGGTGTGATTAACCCCAATGTCAAAGATCCATTAGAAATTAGAATTCATACTATTTTTAACGAATCATTAAAGATTATTAAAAAATATCATCCGAGTTATGTAGCAATTGAAAACGTTTTTTTTGGAAAAAATGTGCAATCTGCTATTAAACTTGGTCAAGCTAAGGCTGCTATTATGCTTGCAGCTACAGATTTAGAAATTAGATTAGTTGATTTTACTCCAAGGGAAATTAAACAGTCAATTACTGGAAATGGATCTGCTTCAAAAGACCAAGTTGAGTTTATGGTAAAAAAAATATTTAAATTAAATGAAGGATTTAATAAAAAAGACATATCTGATGCTATAGCTATTAGTTGGTGTGCTTTAAATAGAATATGATAGATTCAATTACAGGAATAATAAAGTCAAAATCTCCATCTGAACTTAAAGTTTCTAATGGAGGTTTTGTGTTCAATATAAATATTTGTATCAAAGATTTTGAAGTAGTTGGAGAATTGGGTTCTGAAATAACTATTTTAACTTATTTGAATGTCAAAGAAGATTTGTTAGAGTTATATGGATTTATAGATGAGAAAAGACGAAATATTTTTTTAAAACTTATTCAAGTTTCAGGAATAGGACCAAAAACAGCTATTGGATTATTATCAAATATTACCGTTGAATCATTTAAGCAAAATATCCTATCCGAGGATCATAATTCATTAAGTTTAATTCCAGGAATCGGTCCTAAGACTGCAAAACGAATAATCATTGAGCTAAAAGAAAAAATTTCTAGTACTTCAAGTAATAAAACTTCAATTAATTCAAATAAATTTTCGTATGATGAATTATTTACAGCAATAGCGTCCTTGGGTTACAAAAAAAATCAGATTGATAAAGCAATTCAAAGATTATTTGCTGATAGTGATGCAGAAAATATTCAAATTGAGGACGCAATTAAACGAATTCTAACTATAATTAAATAACAATAATTTTGAAGAAAACTACATTATATCATCAACATGAAAAACTAAGTGCAAAGTTCGTCGATTTTGCAGGATTTCAAATGCCCATTCAGTATCAAAGCATTATTTTGGAGCATAATCATGTTAGAACTAGTGTAGGAATTTTTGATGTAAGTCACATGGGGCAATTCAAAATTTCTGGTATCAACGCAAAAGAGTTCATTCAAAAAATCACCTCGAACGATGTAGAAAAATTGATCCCGGGTAAAGCTCAATATTCTTTGTTAATTAATTTTGAAGGCAATATTGTTGATGATTTAATCATTTACCATCTTGGCGATTATTATCTATTGGTTGTCAATGCTTCAAATATTAAAAAAAATGAATCATGGATATTGAGCCATATTACAGAAGGCGTTTTTTTTGAAAATCTATCTGATCATATGGGCTTGATAGCAGTTCAAGGACCTAATTCAAGACAAGCACTTCAAAATCTGTTTCCAGAAGTTCAAAATTTAAATTTTTATGAAAATACCTTGATGAAAAATGAATTGTTCATTGCAAGGACTGGATATACTGGCGAACTTGGTTTCGAAATTTATGCTTACAACCATAAATTGGATCAAATTTGGCAGAATCTATTGTCAATAGATGGGGTTTACCCTGTTGGTTTAGGATGTAGAGACTCTCTAAGACTAGAAATGGGATATTGCCTTTACGGAAGTGAAATTTCTGAAAATGACAACCCTTATGAAGCTGGTTTGGGTTGGGTAACTAAAACTTCTACAAATTTTATTGGATCAAATAATCTTATAGATTGCTTACCAACTAAGAAATTGATTGCTTTAACAATGATTGACAAGGGAATTCCTAGAAAAGGCTATAAAATTTTTTCAGAAAGTTCTAAAAAAGAAATTGGTTATGTAACTAGTGGGATATTTTCACCATCTCTTCAAAAAGGTATTTGTTTAGCATATGTAGAGTCTTCATTTTCGAAAGACAATGACTTTTTGATTTCTATCAGGGATAAATATTTTAGATTAACAAGAAATTCTCTTCCATTTTTCAAACAAGGAACTTTGCATTCATGAGAGAGCAATTTAAAATACAGCTTATAGGTTGGTTACTTTCCCTTTTTTCACTTCTTATTTTTGGTGCAATTTTGACTTATGATTTTTCTGAAGACCCCAATTTATTTGCAAAAGAGATTAATAACCCATTTGGAATTATAGGAATATATATTGGCTATTATTTAGTTAAGCTTGGATTTGGATATGGATCTTTGCTAATTCCTGCTGCATTTTTTTCTTTATCTATTTTTTTAATATCAAACAAGAAAATTAGTCTCTTAGCAATTTTACAGAAAATTCAGTATGAATTGATTTTTTTATTTTTGATATCAACTACATTGGGTTTTTTAGAAAACGTTTTTTTAAATGATGATTCTTTGTCATTCCATTTTTCTGGCTATATTGGAGGAATTATTTTTTCAACTGCTTTTGATTGGCTAGGAATTTTCGGTTCATTTGTTGCTTTAATTTTCTTGTGGTTTTTAGTATTACAATCAATTTTTAGATGGGATTTTAAAAAGTTATACCAAAGATTTTTAAGTATCTTGTCATCAATAAAGATACCTAAAGTGAAAATTCCTGAGATAAAAATTTCTAAAGGAAAAACTATAAGTGAAAATGTTTCTAAAAAAAGTATAATTGATGATAGTCAATTTAAAAATGATATTTTAAATACAGATGGCGAATTAATTGAATCATCATTAAGTCAAGATGAACCCTATGAAGATCACTTTTTCAATCAAGATGATAACATTGATAGTAAACTAGAGGACAATATCGACAAAGTTGAGAATAATATTAATATTGAAAAAGGTATCATTGAGCAAGAAGCTGACATTGACGAATCGAGAAATAGTTCTTTTCTTTTTAAAGATTGGAAGTTTCCTTCAGCTGATTTATTGCTTTCAGAAAAAACCAGCGAAAGTGATTTGAATGATGATGAACTGAAAGAAAGATCTGATTTTTTAAAAGTATCATTATCAAATTTTGGAGTTGAAGGTGAAACTGGATCAATCAAAACTGGTCCAATTATTACTTTATTTGAAATTGAACCTGCTCAGGGAGTAAGAGTCAATAAATTTGTACAATTATCAGATGATATTGCTCGAGTAATGGAAGCTAAGAGCGTAAGAATTATAGCGCCTATTCCTGGAACTAATCTTGTTGGAGTTGAAATTCCAAATAAAAATCCTCAAACAATTTTTTTAAAATCAGTTATAAATTCTGAAAAGTATCTTAATTCTAAAGCTAAATTGAAGCTCGCTATAGGAAAAGGTACTTTAGGAGAAATATCTATTCTTGATCTAACAGAAATGCCGCATTTATTAATTGCAGGAACAACTGGTTCTGGAAAATCTGTATCATTAAATACAATTATTGTTAGTTTACTTTATCAGCTTAAGCCAGATGAAGTCAAATTTGTAATTATTGATCCCAAAAAAGTCGAAATGTCATTATACAAAGGGCTCGAAAAGCATTATTTGCTAAAATTTGATGGAATTGACGAGTCAATCATTACTAAAAAAGATAATGCTATTTTAGCTTTAAGGTCCTTAGAAAAGCAAATGGATACCCGTTATGATATCCTTGCTGAGGCAGGTAAAAGAAATATTGATGAATATAATCAGGAAATGAAAAAGGCTAAGAAAGAAATCATGCCTTACATTATCCTAATGATAGATGAGCTTGCAGACTTAATGATGTATAGTCCAAGAGATGTTGAGACTCCAATCGCTCGTTTAGCGCAACTTGCGAGAGCAGTAGGAATTCATTTAATCGTTGCTACCCAGAGACCTTCAGTCGATGTTATAACTGGTGTTATTAAAGCAAATTTTCCAGCAAGAATTGCATTTCAGGTTGCAACAAGAATTGACTCAAGAACAATTTTAGATGAAATCGGTGCGGATAAGTTGATTGGTAAAGGCGATATGTTATATCAAAAACCTGGATCTTCATCACCTATAAGAATGCATGGTGCTTTTGTTACACTTAAAGAAATTGAAGATTTGGTAGATCACATATCTAATCAACCTCAACCAAACGAACTAATAATTGAAACGGTAAAATCAGATACCAATTCTTCTTCAAATTTGGGAGACGGAATTGAGGATGAGTTATTGTCTCAAGCAATTGAATTAGTTGTTACAAACAATCAAGGTTCGATTTCCTTACTACAAAGAAGACTATCTATTGGATATTCTAGAGCTGCTAGACTAATCGATGAAATGGAAAGACTCAAAATAGTCGGTCCTTTTACTGGAAGCAAAGCTAGAGAGGTTTTAGTGGATGAATCTTTTCTTGAGATGATTGATGAATAATTACTTTTTCAGCTTTATAATTTTTTTATCCCTTCTTAATGCTCAAACTGCTGAAAAAAATATTGAAAATTTTATCATAAGTTTGAACAATCATCAGCTAGAAATTGAAGTTATTAATGAGGATTCGAAAAACTATATCGCTATTTTATCTGTTTATAATGATGATTTATATTTTGATACAACAAGTTTTGATTCTTTAATAACAGTCATTCAGGGTAATGTAATTTCTACTTTTGATTTTTCTAAAAATAAAGTAATTAAAGAAAATTTTGAAATTTCTCTTCTTGATTTTTTTCAAATAAAAAATTTATCCAAACTTCAGTTGATTTCTAGTATTACCAATGGCAATCAAGTGAACTACAAGTTTATATATCTAGATCAAAATATTAATCTAGTTTTTGATAAAGAATTAGAATTGATCTCGTATATAGAAGTTTTTCAAGATGGAATAAATATTTTTAAATCAAATATTTTAAGAAAAGCAGGCTTTGATTTAGATAGTCTTAATTGGATTCAAGATTCAAAATGGGAATTAATAGATTGGACAGAATAACCAAATTTGATGCTATTTTTTTTGATCGAGATGGTACAATCAATGAAGATCTTTTCGGCTATATTAATTCCTTAAAAGAATTTAGATATTTTTCATTTAGTCTAGAGGCATTAATAAATTTTTCATCTCTAACGGAGAATTTCTTTATTGTTACCAATCAATCTGGGTTAGAAACAGGCGTAATTCAACTTGAAAATTTAGAATTAATTAATCAAAAGATATTTTCTGATTTTCAAAAACTAAATCTTCCTTTAAAAAAAATTTATTATGCCGATAGCTATAAAGAAGGATTTGACGAGATGAGAAAACCCGGCATAGGAATGTTTAATATTGCAAAAAATGAATTTGGCATCAATCTTAAAAATTCTCTGATGATTGGAGATACTTTTTCTGATATGCTTGCTGGAAAAAGAGTAGGAATGAAAACAATTTTTTTAAGAACTGGTTTTGGAGAAAGATATTTAACTCAAGTGAAAGATGAAAATGTTGCTGATTTGATTTGCGATAATTTGCTAACTGCATCTTTGGAGGTCTTATCAATATAGCTATTATATCTGGAGGAAATTCCGCTGAAAAAGATGTGTCATTAAAATCTGGAGAAGCGGTGGCTAAAGCTTGTATTGAGCTATCATTAGATTTCGAACACTTGATCTTAAAAGATGAAGAATTTGGTACAACACTTGATTCTCTTAAAAAGTTTGATTTTGTTTTCATTGCCTTGCATGGAACATTTGGAGAAGATGGAACTATTCAGAGAATACTTGAAGAGAATAACATTCCCTTTAATGGTTCTAATTCCAAAGCTTCAAAATTATGTTTTGATAAGGCAGCAGTAAAGATTTTAGCTAAAGAAAATGACATTTTGACCCCAGATTTTTTTCAGATTAAAGAAATAGATAATATTATAGAAAACTCAAATTTTTCTATTTTTCAAGATTATGTTGTCAAACCTAATCAACAGGGTAGTTCTTTAGGAATATTCAGAAAAAAAGATTTAATTAACGATTTTGAGAAAAAATTAAAGTCTATTTTTGAACTAGATACTCAGATTTTAATTGAAGAATTCATCGATGGAAGGGAGGTTACTGTTGGTATCTTGAACGGCAAGACCTTACCAATAATCGAAATAAAACCAAAAAGGGAATTTTACGATTTTCGTTCAAAATATTCTAAAGGTTCTTCTGAATATTTTTGTCCTGCTGAAATAGAATCTAATATTGAAGATAAATTAATTAAAAATAGCTTAAAGATTCATCAATTGACTGGATGTGATGTTTACTCAAGAGTAGATTTTAGAATCGACAGAAATGGTAATCCTTGGTTTTTAGAAATAAATACTCTCCCAGGTTTAACAGAAACCAGCCTTTTCCCATTAGCCAGTAAAAAAGCAGGAATAAATTTTGAAAAAATGATATTAAATCTGATTAATTTGTCAAATGAAAAATAATATAGAATTTTATAATTCAATTTCTGGTAGGAAAGAAACTTTTAAACCAATTAATAGTTCTCAAGTTTTGCTTTATGGTTGTGGGCCTACTGTTTATGACGCTCCTCATTTAGGAAATTTTAGAACTTTTATTTTTTATGACCTTACAATCAGAGTATTAGAATTAAATGATTTTTCAGTTAAGTCAGTAATTAATATAACAGATATTGATGACAAGATTATTGGTAGGGCTAATAGTGAGAAAGTTGCTTATGATAAAATTACCAGTAAATATGAATCTATTTTTATTGATCAATGGAAAAGATTAAATAACCAACTCCCAACTCATTTTATTAGAGCAACTGAAAATATCAGTGAAATGATTTCTTTTATTGAGGACCTATTATCAAATAATTTTGCTTATGTTGTTAATGGAAGCGTCTATTTTGATTCAAAAAATTCTAAAATCGATTATGATAAATTTGTAAGCAATGAAGAGATTCATAAAGATCAAAATTCTGAAAAAAAATTTCAAAGTGATTTTGCACTGTGGAAAGCTTGGAAAAAGGAAGATGAAGAAATTTTTTGGGATTCTCCTTGGGGTAAAGGTAGACCTGCTTGGCACACTGAATGTTCAGTGATAGCTTCAAATTTTCTTGGAAATTCAATTGATATTCATTGTGGAGGAATTGATTTAAAGTTTCCTCATCATCAAAATGAATCTGTTCAGGTTGAAGCTTTATCTAAAAAAATATTTACGAGATATTGGCTACATTCAGAACACCTTCTTCTCGAGGAAGATAAAATGAGTAAATCGTTAGGAAATATACTTAGTGTTCAGTCGCTTGAGGAAGAATTTTCTCTAGAATCGATAAGGCTTTTTTTGATGACTGCTCATTATCGATCTAAAATAACTTTTAATAAAAACTTGTTAATTGAATCTGAGAAGATGATTTCAAAAATTGAAAGATTTATAGATAACTTTAATCTTAGACTAGACTCAAAAAAATTTAAAAATTACGATTTTGTAAACGAAGAAATTGATTTTATAAATGCTTTGAATGATGATTTGAATACACCTAAAGCTCTTGGAGTTTTTTTTAATTTTATTAACGACTTCAATAAAAAAAACAACTCAAGTGCTGGTAATCTCAAAAATGCTGAAAGAGAGAAAGCTGAATCTTTCATAAATTTATTTAATTCAGTATTTCAATGTTTATCTGTTGGTAAATCTAATCCTCTATCAGATAATATAAAAGATTTACTGCAAACCAGAGAGAAAGCTAGAGCTGAAAAGAATTGGGAATTAGCTGATCAAGTAAGAGATAGCTTGTCAAACCTAGGATGGATTGTTGAAGATACACCCAAAGGGCAGAAAGTTGTCAGAAAGAAATAATTTGTTTTCCTGATAATATTTATTATATTTCACCGCTTTTGTCTACGCGTGCGTGGGGATGATGATATATGAATTGCCGGTGTAGCTCAGTTGGTAGAGCAGCTGATTTGTAATCAGCGGGTCGGGGGTTCGAATCCTCTCGCCGGCTCACTAAAGCAAAAATAGATATTTTAAAATTTTTTTTCCTACTATCAGGATTTGAATAATGGGAATAGGGGAAATGGCCGAGTGGTTAATGGCAGCAGACTGTAAATCTGCCGACGAGAGTCTACGGAGGTTCGAATCCTTCTTTCCCCACAGGCTTGCGAGTGTAGCTCAGTTGGTAGAGCATCAGCCTTCCAAGCTGAGGGTCGCGCGTTCGAATCGCGTCACTCGCTCAATAATTGCCTACGTAGCTCAGTAGGTAGAGCACTTCGTTGGTAACGAAGAGGTCACCGGTTCAATCCCGGTCGTAGGCTCAAAAAAAATTGTTTATAAACAAGGAGATAAAATAAAATGGCTAAAGAAACATTTGTTAGAAATAAGCCTCACTGCAATATTGGTACTATTGGTCACGTTGACCACGGTAAAACCACTTTGACTGCTGCTATCACACAAACACAGTCTCTTATAGGTTTGGCTGCTAAACGTGATTTTGATACTATCGATAATGCTCCTGAGGAAAGAGAAAGAGGTATTACTATTCAGACTGCTCACGTTGAGTATGAAACTGAAAATAGACATTATGCTCACGTTGACTGTCCTGGTCACGCTGACTACATTAAAAATATGATTACAGGTGCTGCACAAATGGATGGAGCAATCCTTGTAGTGAGTGCTGCTGACGGTCCTATGCCTCAAACTCGTGAACACGTATTGCTTGCTCGTCAGGTTAATGTACCAAGTTTAGTAGTTTTTATGAATAAGGTTGATCAAGTAGATGATCCTGAGTTGTTAGAGTTAGTCGAGCTTGAATTAAGAGATCTATTGAATGAATATGAATTTGATGGAGATAACACTCCAATTATCAAAGGAAGTGCATTGAAAGCTCTTGAAAATCCTGGTGATGCTGATGCTACTGGATGTATCGCAGAGTTGATGAAAGCATGTGATGAATTCATTCCTCAACCAAAACGTGATATTGATAAGCCATTTTTGATGCCAATCGAAGATGTATTTAGTATTACTGGTCGTGGTACAGTTGGTACTGGGCGTATTGAGTCCGGAAAAATTAAAGTTGGTGACGAAGTTGAATTGGTAGGTCTTGGAAGTAGCATGACAACTACAATTACTGGTGTAGAAATGTTCCAAAAAACTCTTACAGAAGGTGAAGCTGGTGATAATGCTGGTCTTTTGATGAGAGGTGTTGAAAAGACTGATTTAAAAAGAGGTATGGTAGCTGCTGCTAAAGGATCTATCACTCCTCATACTAAGTTCTCAGCTAATGTATATGTTCTCAAAAAAGAAGAGGGTGGTAGACATACTCCTTTCTTCAATAATTATAGACCACAATTCTATTTCAGAACTACTGATGTGACTGGTGTTGTTACTCTTCCTTCAGGAACTGAAATGGTAATGCCTGGCGATAATATTGAGATTACTGTTGAGTTAATTACACCGATAGCTATGAATGAAGAGCTAAGATTCGCTATTAGAGAAGGTGGCCACACTGTTGGTGCTGGAGTTGTTACTAAAATAGTTGAATAATGGCAGGTAATAGTAAAAGAGCAATCGTTAGGCTTGAAAGTACAGCTGGAACAGGTTTTCGTTATACTGTAACAAAAAACAAGACGAAACACCCTGAAAAACTTGAATATAAAAAGTTTGATCCAGTTGCTAGAAAGCATGTTCTTTTTAAAGAAATAAAATAAATAGCAAATAGGTGAGTAGCTCAATTGGTAGAGCATCGGTCTCCAAAACCGGGGGTTGCGGGTTCAATTCCTGCCTCACCTGCATAAGGAAAAAGAATGTTTAGTAGAATAAAAGATTTTTTTAGTCAGGTTTACGTCGAAATGAATAAAGTCGTTTGGCCGTCATATCAAGAACTTAGAGGATCTACTTATCTTATTATCATATTTTTTATCTTATTTGTTGTTTTTTTATTTGGAATAGATTGGGTTATTCAAAAAGTAATTAGGTTGTTTGTATGAACTGGTATAGTTTAAGAGTCATATCTGGAAAAGAGGAAAAGATTAAAGAAAGTATCTTTAGAGAATTGTCTTTAGAAGACTCTATTTCTTCTGATATTGAAGATATACTTGTTCCTATGGAAAATGTTGTTGATATCAAAAATGGAAAAAAACAAATCAAGAAAAAAGTTTATTTTCCTGGGTACATCCTAATGAAAATGAATATGAACCAGCAGTCAAAATTCTTTATTGAAAATATTAATGGCGTTATGAGTTTTGTTGGTCCAAAAGGAAATCCTACTTCACTAACTGATGATGAAGTGCGTAGAATTACTGGAGTCAACGATGTTGATGAAGAGTCGCTATTAATGCAGGACGATATTCCTTTTAAAGTTGGTGATGCTGTCAAAGTTATTGATGGCCCATTCAAAGATTTTGATGGTTTAGTTCAAGAAATCAGTGATAGAAGTACTATTAAAGTCAACGTTAATATTTTTGGTAGACCTACTCCAATTGAATTAAGTGTAAATCAAATTACAGGTGAGAATTAAAATGGCTGAAAAAAAAGAGATAACAGGTTTAATTAAGTTACAGATACCGGCTGGTAAAGCCAATCCAGCTCCTCCTGTTGGTCCAGCTTTGGGTCAACATGGTGTCAATATCATGGATTTTTGTAATGCTTTTAATGAAGCAACTAAAGAACTCCAAGGTACCTTAACTCCTGTTGTAATAACTGTCTACAAAGATAGATCTTTTACTTTCATCACTAAATCTCCACCTGCATCCACCTTAATTATGAAGGAGTTGAATCTTAGTAAAGGTTCTCAAGAGCCAAATAAGGACATAGTAAGTACAATCTCTTTTCAGCAATGTAAAAAAATTGCCGAAATTAAATTTAAAGACTTAAATTGCCACACTTTAGAGCAAGCAGCTGAAATGATAGCAGGTACTGCGGTAAGTATGGGTATTGAGGTTTCAAGATGAGTAAATATTTTAAATCTATAGAAAATAAATTCGACAGAAATTCTAGCTATAGTATTTCTGAAGCAATTGATATCTTATTATCAATCAAAAGACCTTCTTTTGCTGAGTCAGTAGATGTTGCTTTTAATCTTGGAGTAAATCCTAGGCATGCTGAAGAAAATATTCGTCTAAGTATAAATCTCCCTAATGGTGTTGGTAGAGAAGTTTCTGTTCTTGCCATTGTAAATGCTGATAAAGAACAAGAAGCGAAAGATGCTGGTGCTGATTTAGTTGGAAAGGAAGAATTTTTAGAAAAAATCAAAAATGGATGGGCAGATGTCGATAGAATAGTTTGTACTCCTGACCTGATGTTAGAGTTAGGTAAACTAGGAAAAATTTTAGGTCCTAAGGGTTTAATGCCTAATCCTAAATCTGGAACAGTTACAACTGATATTGCTAATTCTATAAAAGAGTTAAAAGCTGGAAAAATTGATGCTAGAGTTGAAAAAAATGGAATTTTACATTCTTCAATCGGTAAAACTTCCTTTTCAGAAGTTCAATTAAAAGAGAATTTTGATACCTTTAAGCAGGCTGTTTTAACTGCAAAACCGAATTCTTTTAAAGGAAAATATTTGAAGTCTATCAGTATATCTTCTACTCATGGACCTGGAATTAAAGTGGAGATTGACTAAAATGCCAAGTGTAAAAAATATCGAATCTGTAAAAAATGTTACAGAAAAATTTAAAAAAGCAAGTGCCATGTATTTTGCTGATTATAAAGGGTTGGATGTATCAGCTATAACTCAATTACGTAAAGATTGTTTTGCAAATAATGTTGATCTTACTGTTGCAAAAAATACAATTATAAAAATTGCTGCAAAAGAGGTTGGGATTGAAGGTCTTGAAGAAATTTTAAGTGGTCAAACCGCTGTGGCTTTGAGTTATGATGATCCTACTAATCCTGCAAAAGTAATAAAGAATTTTAAGAAAGAATTTGAAAAACCTGAAATTAAAGGACTGATAATTAATGGAGAGATTTTTGGGCCAGACCAATTTGATCGTATAGCAAGCCTCCCATCTAAGGAGCAATTATTATCAAAATTAATTGGTATGTTACAATCTCCAATGAGCAAGTTAAGTGCAACACTGTCTAGTCCGCTATCAGGATTTTTAGGAACACTTGAACAAATGAAATCAAAGAAAGGTAGTTAATAATGAGCGTTAAAAGAGAAGATGTATTAAAATATCTTGAAGAAGCTAATATGATAGAAATATCTGAGTTAGTCAAAGATATTGAAGAGAAATTTGGTGTAACAGCTGCTGTTCCAGTTGCTGCTGCTGCCGCTGGTCCTGCTGGCGATCCTGCTGCTGCTGATGCTGGAGAAAAAAGTAGCTTTAACGTTGTCTTAGCTGCGGCTGGACAGTCAAAAATCGGTGTTATTAAAATCGTTAGAGAAATAACTAGTTTAGGATTGAAAGAAGCTAAAGAATTGGTTGATTCTGCTCCAAAAGCCATAAAGGAAGGCGTTTCTAAAGATGAGGCTGAAGCGATGAAGTCTCAGTTGGAAGAAGCTGGAGCAACTGTTGAATTACAGTAATTAAGTAATTTAAATCAATCAATTTGGAGGCATTCAATCTTGAAAAATAAGATTAATAAAAGACATAACTTTGAGAAAATAAAATCTATTGAAGATTTACCAAATCTGCTCGATTTGCAGATTGAATCTTTTAAAGATTTCTTACAAGAAGATACTAACCCTGCTGGACGTGAATTGTTTGGATTGCATGAAGCCTTCTCAACAATCTTTCCATTACAGGATACTCATGAGAATTATACACTTGAGTATAACCAATATCACATTGGAAAACCTCGCTACACTCCTAGGGAATGTGCAGATAGAGGTATTACTTATAGTGTATCAATAGATGTTGATTTAACGCTCAAAATCACAGATGAGAAAGATAAGAAGAAATTTTCTCAAGTTATTCCTCAAACAGTTTATTTTGGAAATATTCCTTACATGACTGATAAAGGTACTTTTATTATCAATGGTGCTGAAAGAACTGTTGTTACTCAGCTACAAAGATCACCTGGTGCATTCTTTGATCATAAGCTTCATCCTAATGGAGCAAAATTATATAATGCTAGAATAATTCCGATAAGAGGTTCATGGATTGATTTTACAACTGATATCAATGATGTCTTATTCACTATTGTTGATAGAAAAAGAAAGTTTCCTGCTACCATTTTATTAAGAGCTTTAGGGTATAGTTCTGATAAAAATTTATTTGATGCATTTGGTCTAACTTTAGAAATCAATCCTTCAAAAATTGATGAATCAGAACTAGCTCAATATGTGATAGTTGAAGATATTATCGATACAAATAGTGGAGAATTGTTTGCAGAATCTGGCACTCCTTTGAATGAAACGATAGTCAAGCTTTTCAAAAAGAACAAAGTAAAAACTATTTCTGTAATTGATATTAAAAACAGTATAGATAGTATGATGTTGTATAATACTATTTTGAAAGATCCAACAAAAAATACTGAAGATGCTTTATTAAGGTTATATGTTTTACTTCGCAGTACTGATGCACCGAGTATTGAAGCTGCAGAAAAATTCATTAATCGTATGTTCTTTTTCCCAAAGAAATATGATTTAGGAGCTGTTGGAAGATACAGATTAGATAAGCAGTTTAATTTAGATAACTCTGGAAATGAAAATGTTTTAACACTTGATGATTTTTTAACTACTATTAAATATTTAATATTAATGCGAAAAGGCCTTAAGGCTCCAGATGATATTGATCATCTAGGTAATAGAAGAGTAAGAACTGTCGGAGAACAATTAAAAGTTCAATTTAATTCTGCATTAGCTAGAATGGTTAGAACTGTTTATGAAAGAATGAATTTAAGAGAATCTGAGACAATTACACCTCAAGATCTTATTAATTCAAGATTAGTAACGACAGTTATAAATACATTCTTTGGAACTAGTCAGCTTTCTCAATTTGGAGATCAAACTAATCCACTTGCTGAAATTACTCATAAAAGAAGAATTTCTTCACTTGGTCCTGGTGGTCTTTCTAGAGAAAGAGCTGGTTTTGAGGTTCGTGATGTTCATTACACTCATTATGGAAGATTGTGCCCAATTGAAACTCCTGAAGGTCCTAATATAGGGCTGATTTCATCATTAGCAATGATGGCTAGAGTAAATAAGCATGGATTTATTGAAGCGCCTTACAGATTAGTAGAAAATTCTACTCTTTCAAATAAAGTTTCCTATTTATCAGCTGATGACGAAGATAGATCTTTGATTGCACAATCAGGCTTATCTTTAAATAAATCAAATAAAATAGTTGATGAAAGAATCCGCGTTAGAAATAAGGGTGATTTCCCAATGGTTTCTAGCGATGAAGTTAACTATGCAGATTTAGTACCTAATCAAATTTTAAGTGTAGCTGCTGCTTTAATTCCGTTTGTTGAACATGATGATGCCAATAGAGCTTTAATGGGTTCGAATATGCAACGTCAATCTGTTCCTCTAATGAAAACAGATTCACCTATTGTTGGTACAGGAATGGAGGGTAAAGTAGCTGTAGATTCTAAGGCTGTAGTTTTATCCCCTGTTTCTGGAGAAGTGGTGCATGTTGATTCAAAGAAAATTGTTATCAGAGATAATTCTTCTGAGGGAGTTTATCTTAATGAAGATGAAGACTTGGTTACAGTCAATTTAATTAAATATGCTCGATCAAATCAAAATACATGTTATAATCAGAAACCAATTGTTTCTTTAGGTGATAAAGTCAAAGTTGGTGATGTTATTGCTGATGGAGCATCAACAGATGGCGGTGAATTAGCTTTAGGAAAGAATGTTCTTGTTGCTCTTATGCCTTGGAATGGATATAACTTTGAAGATGCTATTGTTATAAACGAAAGATTAGTCAGAGATGATGTCTTTACATCATTACACATTAATGAGGTAGAACTAGAAGTTAGAGATACAAAAAGAGGAGAAGAGGAACTTACGCCTGAAATTCCAAACGTAAGTGAAGAGTCTACTGCTCAACTAGATGAAAATGGTCTTATCAGAGTTGGTGCATTAGTTAAAGAAGATGATATTCTTATTGGAAAAGTTAGCCCTAAAGGTGAAACAGATCCATCTCCAGAAGAAAAGCTATTAAGGGCAATTTTTGGTGAAAAAGCAGGAGACGTAAAAGATTCATCTAAAAAAGCTGAACCTGGTGTTCAGGGTGTGGTGATTAAAACTGACTTATATGAAAAAGCTTCAAAATCCTCTAAAGTAAAAACAAATGAACAAATAAAATTATTACAAAGATCAAAAATTGAAGCTGAAAAAGATTTACGTGCCAAAAGAGATAAGATGATTATTGCTTTGCTAAAAGGCAAATCTTCATTAGGTATCAAAGATTTATCAGACAAAGTTGTTATAAAGAAAAATACAATTCTATCTGAAAAAAAGCTCTTGTCAACTAATTTTGAACTATTGTCTATTGAAGAACCTTGGGTGTCTGCTCCAAAAACATGGGAAAAAGTTGTCTCATCTTTAAATTCCTTTGAGAAAAATCTTTCTAAGATTGAAGATAGCCTGGAAAATGAAATCTTCAAACTTAAAGAAGGAGATCAATTGCAACCAGGCATTCTTAAGCTTGCAAAAGTTTATGTCGCAAATAAAAGAAAAATTTCAGTTGGTGATAAAATGGCTGGAAGGCATGGAAATAAAGGTGTTATCGCAACTATAGTTCCTGAAGAAAATATGCCATTTATGGAAGATGGAACACCTGTAGATATCTGTTTAAATCCTTTAGGTGTACCTTCTCGTATGAATTTAGGTCAACTATATGAAACAATGTTAGGTCTCGCTGGTAAAATTCTTGATGAAAAATATGCTACTCCTGTATTTAATGGTGCTTCCCCAGAAGAAGTAGCTCAAAAAATGAATGAAGCAGGTTTATCTAATACTGGTAAAGCTACTCTTTATGATGGGCTTTCTGGAGAAAAAATTGATAATCCAGTGCTTGTCGGCTATATGTACATGATGAAGCTTTATCATATGGTAGATGATAAAATGCATGCACGTTCTACAGGACCTTATTCATTGGTTACCCAACAACCTTTAGGAGGTAAAGCTCAATTTGGTGGTCAGAGATTTGGTGAAATGGAAGTTTGGGCATTACAAGCTTATGGAGCTGCTCATATTTTAAGAGAAATTTTAACTATTAAGTCTGATGATATTGAAGGAAGATCACGTATTTACAGTGCGTTAGTTAAAGGTGAAGATTTACCAGATCCTTCTATACCAGAAGCGTTCAACGTTTTCATGAAAGAGATTCAAGGCTTAGCTCTTGATATAACTTTAGATTAAAGGAATTTGATTAATGTATAATAAAAGAAACACTATAACTTTAAAGCTCGCCTCCCCTGAAAAAATTCTAGAAGGTTCTTTTGGTGAAGTTTTAAAACCAGAAACAATCAATTATCGTTCATATAAGCCAGAAAAAGATGGATTATTTTGTGAAAAAATATTTGGCCCTGTAAAAGATTTTGAATGTCATTGCGGAAAGTATAAAGGTATTCGTTATAGAGGAATTATTTGTGATAGATGTGGTGTAGAAGTAACCACTAAAAAAGTAAGAAGAAATAGAATGGGTCATATTACACTTGCTGTTCCTGTGGTTCATATTTGGTTCTTAAAGTCTATTCCAAGTAAACTAAGTTATATCCTTGGAAAAAGCGCCAAGCAACTTGAAAGCGTTATATATTATGAGAATTATCTTATTATAAACCCTGGAAATAGTGGCTACAAAAGGTTTGAACTTGTAGATGAGGAAGCCTATGAAGCTTTAGAAAAAGAATTTGGTTATGAGGCTGTATCTCCAGAGGAAAGAGAAGATGAATCTTATTTCTATGCAGCAATGGGTGGAGAAGCTATTAAAGATGCTTTATCCGAAATTGATTTGCTTGAGTTAAAACGTGATCTTGAAGTTATTGCAACAACTTCTACTTCAATGCAGAAAAAGGAAGATGCATTAAAAAGATTAAAAGTTGTTAAAGATTTTGCGAATGAAAGAAATAATAAACCCGAATGGATGATTATATCTATTCTTCCTGTTATGCCACCCGAACTAAGACCTTTAGTTCCTCTTGAGGGGGGAAGGTTTGCTGCTAGCGACCTAAACGATCTATATCGAAGAATTATTATAAGAAATAATAGATTGAAACAATTAATGGATATCCAGGCTCCTGAAGTCATTTTAAGAAATGAAAAGAGAATGCTTCAAGAAGCGGTAGACGCTCTTTTTGACAATACAAAAAGAAAGACTGCAATCAGAAGCGGTTCTAAAAGACCACTAAAATCTATTTCTGATATGTTGAGAGGTAAACAAGGAAGATTTAGACAAAATCTCTTAGGAAAAAGGGTTGATTATTCTGCTCGTTCAGTAATTGTAGTTGGCCCAGAATTGAAACTTACTGAGTGCGGAATTCCAAAGAATATGGCTCTTGAACTATTTAAACCTCATCTAATAAGAGAACTTATTAGAAGAGATTTAGCTGCTACCCCTAGAAGCGCTAAATTGATGATTGAAAATAAAGAAGTATTTGTTTATGAGATTCTAGAAAGCGTCGTTAAAGAACACCCTGTACTGCTTAATCGTGCTCCTACTCTGCATAGATTAGGTATCATCGCATTTCAACCTATCTTGATTGATGGAAAGGCAATTAGGGTTCATCCACTAGTATGTTCTGCATTTAATGCAGACTTTGATGGAGACCAAATGGCTGTTCACGTTCCACTATCAATTCCTTCACAGTTAGAAGCGAGAATCTTAATGATGGCAAGTCAAAATATTCTTCATCCTGCTAGTGGTAAGCCTATTACACTGCCTTCTCAGGACATGATTTTAGGATGTTATTACTTAACAAAAGAAAAAAATGGAGAGTTAGGCGAAGGAAAAGTTTTTGGTTCAATTGATGAAGTAATGATAGCTTACGAAAATAAAAAAGTTGGATTACATGCTAAAATTAACTTAAGACATAATGGTGTTTGGTACAAAAATACAACTGCAGGTCGAGCAATATTTAATTCAATCATTCCAGATGAATTAGGCTATGTTGATGAAGTTATCTCTAAGAAAAAATTAAGCTTTTTAATTGGTGATTCTTTTGTTCAAGCAGGAAATGATAGAACTGTTCAACTTTTAGATGACCTGAAGGAAATTGGTTTTAAAACTGCTACTAAGAGCGGTATATCCATATCAATTAGCGACATTCTAATTCCATCATTAAAAGATGAAATAATTCAAGGTGCAGAAAAACAAGTAGATCAAATTCAAGCTAGATTTAATCGCCATGTATTGACTGAAGGTGAAAGATATAATAAAGTAATCGATGTTTGGACAAAAACTACTAGTCAAGTTGCAGATGTTTTGATGGATAATTTAAGATCTGATAATCAAGGATTTAATCCTGTCTATATGATGGCTGATTCAGGTGCTAGAGGTTCAGGGGATCAAATTAAGCAGTTAGCAGGGATGAGAGGTTTAATGGCAAAACCTAAGAAATCTATGGTAGGTGGTGGTGAAATTATTGAAAGCCCAATTCAATCTAATTTCAAAGAAGGTTTGTCAATTATGGAATATTTTATTTCAACTCATGGTGCAAGAAAAGGGTTAGCAGATACTGCTTTAAAAACTGCAGATGCTGGATATCTTACTCGAAGATTAGTCGATGTTGCTCAAGATGTCGTTGTTTCAGAGGAGGATTGTGGTACAATCAATGGAATCGATGTTTCTGATTTAAAAGAAGGAGAAGAAGTTGTTGAATCCATTTCAGAAAGAATTTTAGGTAGAACTTCTTCCGAAAAAATTGTAATTGACGGTGAAACAATAATAGAACAGGGCCAAGTTTTTGATGAAAAAATTTCAAGAACTATTGAAGAAAATAATATTTCTAGAGTAAGAATTAAATCTATTTTAACATGCGAAAGCAGAAGAGGTGTTTGTGCTAAATGCTATGGTTGGGATTTAACTAGAAGAGAATTGGCTAACAAAGGTACTGCTGTAGGAATTATTGCAGCACAAAGTATCGGTGAACCTGGAACTCAGTTAACGCTGAGAACTTTTCATATTGGAGGTACTGCATCTAGAATTATTGAGCAATCTGATATGGAAGCTAAAAATTCAGGGATTGTGAGTTTTAGCGATAATTTTGATTTAGCCAAAACTATTGATGAAGATGGAGATGAAGTAACTAGATGTTTATCAAGAAATTCTAAACTTTATATTTCAGATAAAGATGGTAAGCTAATAGATGAATATCAGATTCCTTATGGAGCAAATCTATCTATATCTCCAACTGATACTGTTAAAAAAGGTGATATTTTATTTTCATGGGATCCATACACTGATATTATTTTAGCTCGTCAATCTGGTGTAATTAAAATGAAGGATTTTGTTGAAGGTGATACCTATCAAGAAGAAGCAGTTGAGGGTGGTAAAAAACAAAAAGTAGTTACTGAATCTAAAGATCGAAAACTTAGTCCACAAATTGAGATTTACAGCAATAAAGGTGATCTTATTTCTGGTGGAACTATTTTGCCAATAAAAGCTACATTAGTTGTTAATGATGGTCAAAAAGTTATGAGAGGTCAAACTTTAGTTAAAATACCTAAAGATGTTGGTAAGACAAGAGATATTACTGGTGGATTACCTAGAGTTGCTGAATTATTTGAAGCAAGAAAACCTGTAAACCCAGCAATCGTTTCAGAAATTAATGGAAAAGTTGAATTTGGTGAGATTAAAAGAGGTGTTAGAAAAATTTCAGTAATTCCAAACAATGGTAAAGAAATAGTTTATAAAATCCCTTATGGTAAGCACGTAGTTGTTCATGAAGGTGATAATATTACAGCTGGAACTCCATTGTGTGAGGGGTCAATTTCTCCATCTGATATTCTTAATATTCTTGGTCCTAATGCTGTTAGGGAATATTTAGTAAATCAAATTCAGGAAGTCTACCGTTTACAAGGGGTTGGAATCAATGATAAACATATTGAAATCATTGTTAATCAAATGATGAAAAAAGTTGTGATTAAAAATCCAGGTGATAGTGCTTTATTATTAAATGAAAGACTAGACAAACAAGATTTATTTGCTATAAACGAATCTATGAAAGGTATGGTCATTATTGATGAATCTGGGGATTCTAATCTTGATGTGGGTACTATGATTTCTGAGATCGAAGTTAAAGAATTAAATAAAGAGTTAAAATCTACTGAAAAAGAAATTGTAAAATTTCATAAAGCTAAGCAAGCAACATTTGAGCCAATCCTTATGGGTATTACTCAAGCTTCATTAAATACTAATAGTTTTATATCAGCAGCATCTTTCCAGGAAACGACAAGAGTTTTAACTGATGCAGCTACAGCAAGTAAAACTGACTATTTATTAGGCTTGAAAGAAAACGTTGCCTTAGGTAGATTGATACCCGCTGGAACAGGTTTTCCAGATTTAGAAAATATTAGAATTTCAAGTTCTGATAATTCAGAATCTTGATTTTTAAGATAGTTGAACTTCATTTCATTTTATTAATGAGTTCATCAATGTGAAAAGCAACTATCTTTACGAAGAAGAAAATGTTTGTTTCTTCCGCGATATAACAATATATTCGCCGGTGTTTATAGAGAATGGAGTATAATAAAATATGCCTACAGTAAATCAGTTGATTCGTAAGAGTCGTAATACAGTTGGAAAAAAATCCAAGAGTATGGCCCTAAATAGTAGTCCTCAAAAGAGAGGTGTTTGTACAAGGGTTTATACAACTACGCCTAAGAAACCAAATTCTGCATTAAGAAAGGTTGCTAGAGTACGTTTGACCAATGGTATGGAAGTTACTGCATATATTCCTGGAGAAGGACATAATTTGCAGGAACACTCTATTGTTTTAATTGAGGGTGGAAGAGTAAAAGACTTACCAGGTGTTCGATATCATATTGTTAGAGGATCTCTCGATACAGCTGGAGTTAAGGATAGACAAACTAGTCGTTCACGATATGGAGCTAAGAAACCAAAATAATCTATGAGAAGAAGAAGACCAGAAAAAAGAACTATCAATCCTGATCCTAAGTTCAACGACTTACAAGTCTCAAAATTTATGAACTATTTATTGACTGATGGTAAAAAAGGTATTGCTGAAAAAATTTTATATAGTGCTTTTGATATAATTTCTGATAAAAGCAAAAAAGATCCTGTTGAAGTTTTTAAAAAAGCTTTAAGTAATGCTTCTCCTCATGTAGAAGTTAAGTCTAAAAGAATTGGAGGAGCTACATATCAAGTTCCAATTGAAGTTCCTTCTAGAAGACAGTTTTATTTAGCTTCTCATTGGATTATTGATAGTGCCCAGAATAAATCAGGAAGTTCAATGTCTGTTAGATTAGCAAATGAAATTTTAAGTGCCTCAAATAATGAAGGTAATGCAATAAAGAAAAAAGAAGACACTCATCGTATGGCTGAAGCTAATAAAGCTTTTGCTCATTTTGGTAGGGGGAGATAATGTCAGCTGATTTAGTTAACGTTAGAAATATTGGTATTATGGCTCATGTTGATGCTGGTAAGACTACATTAACTGAAAGAATGCTTTTTTATTCTGGTAAATCTCATAAAATTGGAGAAGTTCATGATGGTGCTGCAACCATGGATTGGATGGCTCAAGAACAAGAAAGAGGTATTACTATAACCTCCGCAGCTACAACATTTTACTGGAATAAAAAAAGAGTCAACTTGATTGATACTCCAGGCCACGTTGATTTTACAATGGAAGTTGAAAGATCTCTTCGTGTATTAGATGGAGCTGTTGCTGTTTTTTGTGCTGTTGCTGGCGTAGAACCCCAAAGTGAAACTGTATGGAGACAGGCAACAAAATATAACGTTCCTAGAATTGCATTTATCAACAAAATGGATCGTGTAGGTGCAGATTTTTATAATGCAATCGATACGATGAAAAAAAGATTAAATACCAAACCTCTTCCAATTGCTTTACCTATCGGTTCTGGTGAAAATTTTTCTGGTATAGTTGATTTATTAACTATGAAAGCGATTAAATATATTGATTCATCACAAGGAGCAGAATTTGAATCTATTGATATTCCCAGTGATTTACAATCTGACGCTGATAAATGGAGAAACTTTCTTTTAGAAGAAGTTGCTTCATTTGATGATGTTTTGATGGAAAAATATTTAGTAGAAGAAGAAATTACTGAAGACGAAATTAAATCTGCTCTTAAGAAAGGTTGTTTAGAAAACGCTTTTGTTCCTACTCTTTGTGGTTCCGCGTTTAAAAATAAAGGAGTTCAACGAGTATTAGATGCTGTTTGTGACTTTCTTCCTTCTCCTGTAGATGTTGAATCTATTGAAGGTTCTTCTGTTGAAAATCCCGATCAAAAAGTACAAATTAAAAACTCTGTTGATGGTGATTTTAGTGCATTAGCATTTAAGATAGCTACTGACCCTTTTGTAGGAAAGTTAACATATATCAGGGTTTATTCAGGTATATTAAAAAAAGGTTCATTTTGTATTGATGCTAATACAGGAGAAAAACAACGTGTATCTAGAATTCTTCAAATGCATGCAAATAAAAGAGAAGAATTAGAAGAAGTTAAAGCTGGTGAAATTGTTGCTGTAATTGGCCTTAAAGATGTGATGACAGGACACACTTTATGTGAAAAAGGAGACATAATTTTAGAGTCTATGGAATTCCCAGAGCCAGTTGTTTCTGTATCAATAGAACCTGTATCTAAGGGTGATCAAGATCAACTAGCAAAAGGAATGAGTAAACTAAGCGAAGAAGACCCTACATTCAAAGTAAATGTTGACACTGAAACTGGTCAAACTGTTATTTCTGGAATGGGAGAGGTTCACTTAGAGATTATAATAGATAGATTAAAAAGAGAATTTAATGTCAATGCTAACGTTGGAAAACCTCAGGTTTCATTCAGAGAAGCTATTCAAAAACCTGTTGAAAATATTGATGAAAAATTTGTCCGCCAATCTGGTGGTAGAGGTCAATATGGGCATGTTGTAATTAACGTAAAACCTACTGCTCAAGGCGAAGGTTACAAGTTCGTTAATAAAATTGTAGGTGGTGTTATTCCTCGAGAATATATTCCTGCTGTAGATGCTGGAATTCAAGAGCAGTTGAAAAATGGTGTTTTATATGGATATCCTATACCTGATGTTGAAGTTGAACTTGTTTTTGGTTCTTACCATGATGTTGATTCATCTGAAATTGCCTTTAAAGTGGCTGGATCTCGAGCTATTTCTAGAGCTTGTAAAGCAGCCAATCCTGTATTGATGGAGCCAATTATGAGAGTTGAAGCTACTACACCTGATGATTATTTAGGAGATGTTATTGGTGATATAAATTCGAGAAGAGGTAAAGTTGAATCAATGGAGCAACAAGGTTCTAATCAGCTTGTTAAAGCGGCTGTTCCTTTGAGTGAAATGTTCGGATATGCAACTGATTTAAGATCTATTTCTCAAGGTCGTGCAAATTTCTATATGGATTTCCAAGAATATGCAAAAGTTCCATCTTCTGTTGAAGATAAGTTAATGAAATCTAAGTCTAATAATGAGGAGTCAAATTAATGAGTCAAGACTTAATACGTATTTCTTTGAAAGCTTTTGATCACAAGCTTTTAGATAAGTCTGCAGAAAAAATTATTCGTACTGCTAAATCTACTGGTGCTATTATTTCAGGGCCAATACCTTTACCAACGAAGAAAACAGTCTATACTGTTCTCAGGTCTCCATTTATTGACAAAAAATCTAGAGAACAATTTCAAACAAAAATTCACAAAAGGGTAGTTGACATTGTCAATTCTACCCCAAAGACAGTTGAATCTTTAATGAAGCTTGATCTTCCTTCAGGTGTTGATATTGAGATTAGAGGATAAATAATGTACGGTTTAATTGGTAAAAAAATAAAAATGACTCAGATGTTTAATGATAGTGGACATTTGATTCCAGTTACTTTAGTTAGTGCTGGACCGTGTACTGTTTCTCAAATTAAGACTTCAGAAAAAGATGGATACGAAGCAATACAATTAGCATTTGGTACTAAATCATTGAGAAGAATTAATAAACCTATGCAAGGACATTTAAATAAGGCAAATCTTAAAAGTGCTTCGACTATTGCAGAATTTAAATCTCTCGATGATTTTGATTATCAAATTGGTCAACAATTTGATTCCTCAATGTTTAATATTGGTGAAGTAATTAATATTAAATCAATTTCTAAGGGTAAAGGATTTGCTGGTACTATCAAACGTCATAATTTTAGTAGATCAGATGCAACTCATGGTAATAAACATACTGAAAGAGCCCCTGGTTCTATTGGTCAATCTTCAGACCCTTCACGAGTTTTTAGAGGAATGAGAATGGCTGGAAGAAAGGGTTCAGATTATGTAACCGTTAAAAATCTTGTTATTATGGATATTGATAGAGATAATAATGTATTATATATAAAAGGTGCCATCCCTGGATCAAATAATTCAACAATTTATATTCTGAAAAAATAATGAAACTTAAATCTATAGATACCAACAAAGATTTTACTTTAAATGATGCATTATTTAAAGTCCCAATGAATGAACAGGCTGTTTATCAAACTGTGAACGCTGAACTTATTAATAATAGACAAGGTACTAGTTCATCTAAAAATCGTTCTCTGGTATCAGGTGGAGGTAAAAAACCATTCCGTCAAAAAGGAACAGGAAATGCTAGACAAGGTACAAGTAGATCTCCACTAATGAGAGGTGGAGGTGTTATTTTTGGTCCATCCCCTCGATACTATTTTAAGAAGGTTAATTCAAAAATTAAAAAATTAGCTTTTAAATGTGTTTTATCAGATTTAGTTAAAGAAGAAAAATTTAAAATTGTGGAATCCATTTCAATTGATTCTAATAAAACTAAAGATTTTGTCAACTTTTTAAAGAAATATGAACTGGAAAACAAAAAATTAACTATTATAACATCAATTATAGGTGATAATCTCTTATTTTCAAGCAGAAATGTTAAAAACGTAAGAGTAGTTAAAGCTAGTTCGTGTTCAATTATTGATTTAATGGATTGTCAAGCTATTATTATTGATACTGAAGGTTTGAATTTATTAAATGAGAGATTTGGAGATAAAAACTAATGAATATTCATTTTTCAAAAATTTTAATAAGACCAATTGTTACAGAAAAAATGACATTTCTTCAAGATGCTCAAAGAAAATATGCATTTGAGGTGCCAGTTGATGTTAACAAAATTGATGTAAAGTCAGCTGTAGAGAAAAAATTTAATGTTAAAGTTTCAAAAGTTGCTATTAGCAATAAAAAAGGTAAAATGAAACAAATGACCGTTAAAAGTGGAGGAAGAACAATTAGAACTTCTGGTTCATCAAAAATGAAGAGAAGAGCTATTGTTACTCTTGTAGAAGGATATACTATAGATTTGTTTAGCGTATAAGAATTATGGGAATTAGACAATTAAAACCAGTTACACCAGCAGCTAGATTTGCTTCTAGACCTGATTTTTCAGAGATTACTACTGATAAACCAGAAAAATCATTAGTACGTAAGCTTACAAAGACTGGTGGAAGAAATAATAAAGGAAGAATTACTTCAAGAAGAAGAGGCGGAGGTCATAAAAGATCTTATCGTCTTATTGATTTTAAGCGCGACAAATTTAATATCGAAGGTAGAGTAGCAACTATTGAGTATGATCCAAATAGAAGTTCTTTCATTGCTCTTATTCACTATGTTGATGGTGAAAAAAGATATATTATTCAACCAGATGGATTAAAAGTAGGCGATATTATTCTTTCAGGAGAACAGGTAGCTTTAAAAAATGGTAATTGTATGCAATTAAAACATATTCCATCAGGTCAATTTGTTCATAATGTTGAACTTTATCCTGGAAAAGGTGCTCAAATGGCTAGAAGTGCAGGTGCCGGTGTTCAAGTTATGGCTCATGATGAAGGATTAGTTACATTAAAAATGCCATCTGGTGAAGTTCGCATGGTTCAAGAAAATTGTTTAGCTACTATCGGTGTAGTTGGAAACAAACAACATGAGTTGGTTAGTTCTGGTAAAGCCGGTAGATCTAGATGGCTAGGTAAAAGACCTAAAGTTCGAGGCGTGGCGATGAACCCAGTAGATCACCCTCATGGAGGTGGAGAAGGTAAAACTTCTGGTGGACGTCATCCTGTATCTCCAACTGGTATTCCTACTAAAGGTTTTAAAACAAGAAAAAAGAAGAAAAAATCTAATTCTATGATAGTTAAAAGGAGAAATAAATAATGTCTCGATCTATTAGAAAAGGACCTCACGTCGATATTAAATTGATGAAAAAAGTAGAAAAGATGAATGAATCTTCAAATAAGACTGTAATCAAAACTTGGGCTCGACAATCAATTATTATTCCAGATTTTGTAGGTCATACTTTTGCCGTACATAATGGAAATAAATTTATTCCAGTATTTGTAACTGAAAATATGGTTGGTCATAAGTTGGGTGAATTTTCTCCAACTAGAACTTTTAGAATGCATTCAGGGGATAGAAAGAAGAAGTAAGTATGGAATTTATATCTCAATCTAAAAACTTAAGGTTAGCCCCTAAAAAGCTGAGAAAAGTAGCTAATGTTATCAGAGGTTTAAATGTTAATAAAGCCCTCACTTCTTTACAGTTTATGGATGAAAAAGGTGCTTATGTTATCTTTAAAACTTTATCATCTGCCGTTGCTAATGCCAATTCTTCTGATGATTTTGATAAAGATATAAATACACTAGTTGTTAAAACAATTACTGTTGATGAAGGTCCAGCATTAAAAAGATTTAGACCAAGAGCTCAAGGTAGAGCTACAAGAATTAGAAAGAGAACTAGTCATTTAAAAGTAATTATAGGTTAATTAATGGGACAAAAGACACATCCAATAGGATTAAGATTAGAAGTAACTAAAAATTGGTCATCAAATTGGTTTCCAAAGAAGAATGCTTATGCTTCTGACTTAGCTGAAGATATTAGAATAAGAAAATATTTGAAGAACAGATTAAAGGATGCCTCAGTTGCTTCAGTTATAATAGAAAGAACTTCTAAAGCTATAACTATTAATATTAACACTGCTAGACCTGGAATTGTCATTGGTAAAGGTGGTGAAGAAGTAGCCAAAATTAAAAAAGAATTAACTGCTTTATGTAACAATCAAGACATTCAATTAAATATTAATGAAGTAAAAAGACCAGAGCTAAATGCTGAACTTGTAGGTCAAAATATTGCTGCTCAATTAGTTAAGAAGATGGCATATAGAAGAGTATTAAATAAGGCAATGCAATCAACAATGAGAATGGGTGCTGAAGGTATTAGAATTAATATTTCTGGAAGATTAGGTGGAGTAGAAATTGCACGATCAGAGAGATTTATGCAAGGAAGAGTTCCATTGCATACCATTCGAGCTGATATCGATTATGCTTTAGTTGAAGCTCATACTGCATATGGAATTATTGGAATTAAAGTTTGGATTTGTAATGGTTTTACAAGGACTGAAAAATGATGCTAGAACCAAGAAAGATTAAATACAGAAGAGTACATCGTGGTCATAGACGTGGAATGGCCAAAGGTGGAACTGAAGTTAGTTTTGGTAGTTATGGTTTGAAAGCTTTAGAACCAGGATGGATTACAGCTAGACAAATTGAAGCTACCAGAATTTCAATTTCAAGAAGAGTAAGAAAAATTGGAAAAATGTGGATTCGTATTTTCCCAGATAAACCAATCACCAAAAAACCATTAGAAACTAGAATGGGTAAAGGTAAAGGTTCACCAGAGTATTGGGTGGCTAATGTAAAGCCAGGTAGAATACTTTTTGAAGTCGAAGGAATTTCTAGAGAAGTTGCACAAGAGGCTTTCAGAATTGCTGGTAATAAATTAGCTATTAAAACAAAACTTGTTGCAAGAAGAGGTTTAGATGAAAATTAACGACCTAAGAAAAATGAGTTCTAAAGATTTAAGAGCTAAACTTTTAGAGAATAGTGAATCACTACAGAAGTATCGTTTTCAAAAGTCAATTCAGCAGCTTGAAGATTATAAAGTTATTAATGATGTAAAGAAAGAAAATGCAAAAATTTTAACAATTTTGTCACAATTAGATGATATGGAAGAACAAAATGGATAAAAATACAAAGATAATCGGAAAAGTTATTTCTTGCTCTATGGATAAAACCATTGTCGTAAGTGTTGAAAAAACTATTCAACACAAACTTTACAAGAAATATATCAAGAGATCTAAAAAATATTATGCTCATGATGAAAATAATTCATTTAAAGTGGGTGACACAGTTCAATTAATTTCTTCTAGACCATTAAGTAAGACAAAAAGATGGCGTGCTTCAAAATTATTAATAGGCGAGAAATAAAGTGATTCAACAAGAAACTAGATTAAAAGTAGCTGATAACTCTGGAGCAAAAGTTGTGATGTGTTTTAAAGTTTTAGGGGGATCAAAAAAAAGATACGCTTCTATTGGTGATATTATAGTTGTAGCTGTTAAATCAGCCACTCCAGGAGGCATGGTTAAAAAAGGAGAAGTTGCTCGTGCTGTTGTTGTTCGAGTTAAAAAAGAATACAGAAGAAGGGATGGTTCATACATTAGATTTGATGAAAATGCTGCTGTAATCTTAAACAGCAATAATGAACCTAAAGGTACTAGAATTTTTGGTCCAGTAGCTAGAGAATTAAGAGAGGGTGGTTATATGAAAATCATTTCAATGGCACCAGAGGTATTATAATGAAAATTAGAAAAGATATGATCGTTAAAGTGATTTCTGGAAACTTCAAGGGTATGTCTGGAAAAGTTTTAAAAGTTTTTCCGGTTTCTCAAAGAGCAGTTGTTGAAGGTGTTGCTTTAACAAAAAGAACTTTAAGACCATCTCAGGAAAATCCCAAAGGAGGATTCACAGAGAGAGAACGATCATTGCATATATCAAATCTAATGGTTCTTGATGGTGATAAAGCCGCTCGAGTTGGATTTAAGATTCTGAATGATAAAAGTAAAGTTAGAATTTCAAAAAAAACTGGTAAAGAGATTTAAATAAATGTATAACCCGAATTATAAGAAAAAATATTTTGAAGAAGTCAGACCTTATTTAATTAAAAAATTTGGTTTTTCATCTATAATGCAAGCTCCAAAAATTGAAAAAGTTACTCTAAATATGGGTATTGGCGATGCGAAGACAAATCAAAAATCTCTTCAAAGTGCTCTAGAGGAACTTCTTTTGATTACTGGACAGAAACCTATTATAACTAAAGCAAAGAAAGATGTTTCTAATTTTAAGGTTAGAAAAGGTTTCCCAGTGGGTTGTAAGGTGACTTTACGTAAAAATTTGATGTATGAATTTTTAGAAAGATTATGTGCAATTGCCTTACCAAGAACTAGAGATTTTAGAGGTTTGTCAAATAAGTCTTTTGATGGGTTTGGCAATTATAGTTTTGGGATCAAAGAACAAATTGTTTTTCCTGAAATTGATTATGATAAAGTTGATTCATTAAGAGGTATGGATGTTGTTATTACAACTTCTTCCAAAAACAATGAAGAGTGTTATGAGCTATTACGCTCTATGGGGCTACCTATTCGTGAAATAATTAAAAAAGAAGACAATTCAAACGAGGATATTAATGGCTAAAAAATCTAAAATGGTAAGAGAATTTCATCTTCAAAAAAAAGTAGATAGATACTTTTTAATAAGAAAAGAGTTAAGAGAAATCATCAAAAATCCTAACGCCTCAGATGATGAAAAGTTTGCAGCGCAAGCAAAGTTACAGAAACTTCCAAGAAGTACTAGTGCTATTAGATTAACTAATAGATGTGTTGTTTCAGGTAGACCAAAAGGTTATATGAGAAGATTTGGTATTTCAAGAATTACATTCCGTGAGCTCGCTCTCAAAGGCGATTTGCCCGGAGTAACAAAGGCAAGTTGGTAAGGAGATTATTTTATGTCAATGACAGATCCAATAGCAGATTTTTGTACTAGAATTAGAAATGGTTACTCATCTAATAAGAGATGGATTGATGTACCTTCATCTATTCTTAAGAAAAGAATTTCTTTAGTTCTTAAAGAGGAAGGATATATAGATAATTTCGTTTTCGTTAAGAAAGATTCTAATAAAGAAGATATTAGAATTTATCTTCGTTATGAAAATAGTAATCCAGCTATTACTTCAATTCAAAAAATAAGTAAACCTGGGAAAAGGGTTTATGTTGGATGTTCTGAAATTCCTCGAGTTCTAAATGGTCTTGGAATCAGTATTATTTCAACATCAAAAGGAGTACTTAGCAGTAAAGTAGCAAGAGAATTAAAAATTGGAGGAGAGTTGCTCTGCAACATTTATTAAGTTATGTCTAGAGTAGGAAAAAGAACAATCACAATTCCAGATTCAGTTAAAATTTCTGATTCTCCCAACCTTTTAACCATTTCAGGTCCTAAAGGAGAAATGAAAGTCAATTTATTTGATGGTATTTCAATTAATATTTCTGAAAACTCCCTTTCGGTCTCTAGATCAAATGATGACAAAATGTTAAGAGCTATGCATGGAACAATACGTCAATTAATTTCAAATGCAATCGACGGTGTTAATAATGGATTTTCAAAAGTTCTTCAAATTCAAGGTATTGGATATGCTGCAAGAACTGAGAATAATAGATTAGTATTACAATTAGGATTCTCTCATGATATTGCAATTGATTTACCAGATGGAATTGAAGTCTCCGTTCAAAAGAATGAGGTCGAAATTAAAGGTATTAATAAACAAATTGTTGGTCAATTTGCAGCTAAGGTTCGCTCTCTCAAAAAACCAGAGCCCTACAAAGGGAAAGGAATTCGCTATAAAGGCGAGTTTGTTCGCTCTAAACAAGGTAAGAAAGTCGGTGGTAAAGATTAATGAAAGCTTTAGAAATAAAAAAAATTCAATATAATAGAAGAAGAAGGCGTTCAAAAGTTGCTTTTCCAGTAGATGGAAAACTAAGATTGTGTGTTTTTAAAAGTGCAAAACATATTGAAGCACAAATAATTGACGATTTTAATCAAAAAACAATGGTTTCTGCTTCTTCTAAAGAAAAATCTTTTGCCAATCAAAAGAAAAACAAAACTGAAATTGCTTCTATGGTTGGAAAATTATTATCAGAAAGAGCGAAAAAACTTAAAATTGATCAAGTCTATTTTGATAGAAATGGATTTAGATATCATGGAAGAATTAAATCTCTTGCAGATTCCTCAAGAGAGGGTGGATTAAATTTTTAGGAGAATAGATGGCAATAATTAATCATTCAGAATTAGATCTTAGAGAAGAATCAGTTATAAGAATTAATAGAGTTGCTAAAGTTAATTCTAGAGGTAAAAGATTTAGCTTTTCCTCATTAGTTGTTATTGGTGATGGAAAATCATATGTTGGAATAGGATCTGGAAAGGCAACTGAAGTTTTAGTATCTATATCTAAAGCAAAGGATGATGCAAAGCAAAATCTAGTTAAAATTCCAGTCATCAATTATACCATCCCACATGAGGTAATCGGTAAACATGGTGCAAGTAAGGTGTTATTGAAACCTGCTCCTTACGGAACAGGAATTATTGCGGGATCATCTGTTAGATTAATTATGGAGCAAGTTGGAGTTAACAATATATATTCAAAGGTTTTGGGATCAAATAATGCAATGAATGTCGCCAAAGCTACAATGAATGCTCTAAATAGCTTGCAAGATGTTAGAAAAGTTGCAAAAAAAAGAGGAAAAACTCCTAAAACATTATTTGAGATTTAAAATGGCTAAAAAGAAAGTAAAGGTAACACAAATCAAAAGTAGAATTGGGTATTCTGTTAAAGCTAAAGCAACTCTTGATGCTTTAGGTTTAACTAAAATGAATAAATCAGTTATTCTTGAACTTAATGATTCAATTGCTGGAATGCTTAACAAAATTGACTATCTCATCAAGGTCGAGGAGGTAAAATAATTTATGAAAATTGCAAAACCTACAAATTCAGTAAAATCCACTAAAAGAGTTGGAAGAGGAAGTGGCTCTGGTTTAGGAGCTACCTCAGGACGTGGACACAAAGGTGGAGGTCAAAGAAGTGGATTTAAGCACCGTTATTGGTTTGAAGGTGGTCAAATGCCATTACATCGTAGACTTCCAATGAGAGGTTTTAATAATAAAAATTTTGAAACTTCTTTTGAGATTGTAAATCTTTCTCAACTATCAAAAATCAAAGTTAAAAACATTGATTTAGAAGTTTTGGCAAAAGAAGGTTTGATTTCTTCTAGTTTTTCAGCTGTTAAAATTTTAGGTAATGGCGAGATTTCCAAAGAAATCAATATTACAGCTTCCTCATTTAGTAAATCTGCTAAAGAAAAAATTGAAAAAGCTGGTGGTAAGGTTAATATTCTATGATTCAGAAAATTAAAAATATTTTTAGTATTCCTGAATTAAGAAGTAAAATTTTATTTACTATTGGTATACTTATTGTTGTAAGGCTTGGATCGCAAGTACCAATTCCTGGTATTAATCCAGACGCTCTGCGTCAAACAATGGAATCATTAAGTAACACTTTTTTTGGATTATATAATCTTTTTACTGGTGGAGCATTTAGTCAGGCTGCAATCTTTGGTCTTGGAATAATGCCATACATATCTGTATCAATTATTGTTCAAATTCTGCAAACAACATTACCCTACTTTCAACGCTTATCGCAAGAAGGAGAAAGTGGTCGTGCTAAGATTAATCAAATAATAAGATACGGTACAGTAATTTTAGCAATGATACAATCTATTGGTATTGCGTATTTATTAGAAAGTTATGGCATCGTTATTAATCCTGGATTCCTCTTTAGATTTACAGCAATTGTATCTATTACCACTGGCACAATGCTTTTACTATGGTTAGGAGAAAAAATTACTGAAAATGGAATAGGGAATGGTATTTCTCTAATAATCATGGCAGGTATTTTAGCTGCTTTTCCAAATGTTGTTATTTCTGAAATATCTTATTTTCAACAAGGAGTTAGAGGAATTTTGTCAGAATTTGCTCTTATGATTTTATTTTTCTTTTTGGTAATGCTAATTGTTCTTGTTCAACAAGGGATTCGAAAAGTACCAATTCAATATGCTAGAAGAATTATTGGAAGAAAAGTATATGGTGGACAGAATACTTACCTTCCACTTAAAATTAATACCGCTGGGGTGATTCCAATTATTTTTGCTCAGTCAATTCTTCTTATTCCTGGAACAATTGCAACATTCTTCGGTCAAGATGCTACCCAGTCGAACTTTATGTCTTGGTTTGCTATGGATCATTGGTTTTCAAATGTTTGTTTTGCACTATTAATTATATTTTTTACATATTTTTATACTGCACTACAATTTGATCCAAATCAAGTTTCTTCTACTTTGAAACAGCAAGGTGGATTTATTCCTGGTGTGAAACCAGGTAAGAAGACTGCAGAGTTTATCGAGAATATTTTAACTAAGGTTACTCTTCCTGGCGCTATATTTCTTGGTTTCATTGCTCTTATGCCATATTTCTTAACCCAGTTTGGATTGGATTATGCGTATGCATCATTTTTTGGTGGTACAAGTTTGTTAATTGTGGTTGGTGTTGGTTTAGATACTTTAAGTCAAATTGAGAATCACCTTTTATCTAGACATTATGAAGGATTCCTTAATAAAGGTCGTGTAAAGGCGAGAAGATAATGGTGGATATTAATAATAACGCTGAAGTGCAAGCTATGAGTGAGAGTTGTCAGATTCTTTGTGATACCTTAAATCATATTGAAAAATTTGTTATTCCTGGAGAATCCGTTTTGAACCTTGACTCCATTGCTGAAGACTATATTCTTTCTAAGGGGGGTATTCCAGCTTTTAAGGGATATAATAATTTTCCATCTACGTTATGCATTTCCATTGATGATGAAGTAGTTCACGGTATTCCACAAAATATATTTTTAGAAGAAGGACAAATTGTTAGCATTGATTGCGGTGTTTTAAAAAATGATTATTACAGTGATTCAGCTAGAACCTTTCCTGTAGGAAAAATTTCTAATGAAAAACAAAAATTGTTAGAAGTGACAAAGAAAGCTCTTGAGATTGGAATAGAAAAAGCTGTTCCAGGCAATAAAGTTTTTGATATCAGTGATTCTATCCAAAAATTTGTAGAATCTAATGGTTTTTCAGTTGTTAGAGAGCTTGTAGGGCACGGAATTGGTAAACAGCTTCATTTAGAGCCACAAATACCAAATTTTTCTGTTCCGAGAACTTTTAGTTTAGATACTGTTCTTGTAGAAGGTATGTGTTTAGCTATAGAACCAATGGTTAATTTAGGTAAAAAAGATATTTATACAATGGAAGATGGATGGACAGTTAAAACAAAAGATGGATCTCCAAGTGCACACTTTGAACATTCAGTTCTTATTACTAACTTTCAACCCAGAATTTTAACGAAGAATTAATATGGCAAAACAAGAACCAATATCAGTAGAAGGTACAATAAAGGAAGCTCTTCCTGGATCAAGATTTAGAGTTTTGATGAATATTGGAGGGAAAGAACATGAAGTTCTAGCTGAGGTAAGTGGTAAAATGAGAATGCATTTTATTAAAATGCTACCTGGAGATAAAGTTGATTTGGAACTTTCACCATATGATTTAACTAGAGGAAGAATAACATTTAGACATTAATTATGAAAGTAAGAGCATCAATTAAAAAAAGAACACGAGATTGTATTATTGTTAAACGTAAAGGTAAGGTCTATGTTATTAATAAGAAAAACCCAAGAAATAAACAGAGGCAAGGTTAAGCATGGCTAGAATCGCTGGAGTTGATATTCCAAAGAATAAAAAATTGGCATATTCATTAAGATATGTTCATGGTATAGGTCTTCATACAGCCTTACAAATCTGTGAACTATCAAAAGTTGACCCTGATTTAAGGGTTTCGGATCTTTCAAGTGCTCAGGAAGATGCTTTAAGAAAAACAATTTTAGATTTAAAAATTCTTGTTGAAGGTGAATTAAGAAGTGAAAACCTAAAAAATATGAAGCGATTACAAGATATCGGAAGCTATCGTGGCTTAAGACATCGTAAGTCTCTTCCTGCAAGAGGACAAAGAACTAAAACAAACTCTAGAACAAGACGTTCTGGTAAAAAAACAACAATTTCTTTAGGTAGGAAATAACAATGGCAGTTAGAAATAGAGTAGCAAAAAAAAGTAAGAAAAAAATAAGCCCTAATGGCATTGTTCATATAAAGGCTACTTTTAACAATACTAATATTACAGTTACAGATGAATACGGAAACGTAATCGCTTGGGCAACTGCAGGAAAAGCTGGATTTAAAGGTTCAAGAAAGAATACAGCTTATGCTGCAACAGTTGCATCTGAAAAAGTAGCATCTGAAGTTGTTAGTATGGGACTTTCTACTGTATCAGTCCGTGTTAAAGGACCAGGTGCAGGAAGAGAATCTGCTATTCGTGCATTATCAACCGCTGGGTTGCATGTAACTTCTATTTCAGATGTTACTCCACTTCCACATAATGGTTGTAGACCTAAGAAACAAAGAAGAGTATAAAGGATAAAATGGCAAAATTAAGTACACCCAAGGGTAAATTAGTTAGAAAGCTAGGCACTAATATTTTTGGAAATCCAAAGTTTGATAAATTATTATCGAAAAAGGGTTATGGTCCTGGTCAGCATGGAAAGACAGGTAAACGTCTTTCTACTTATTCAACTCAACTTCAAGAGAAACAAAAAATTAAATTCACTTATGGAATGTTGGAGAAACAATTCCGTATTTATTTTAAAAAAGCATCTCAAATGAAAGGTGAAACAGGTTTAAATCTTTTACTTATGCTTGAGACAAGACTAGATAACATTGTTTTTAAGCTTGGTTTTGCACCTTCTAGACCATCAGCTCGTCAATTAGTCAGCCATGGCCATTTTCTAGTAAATAACAAAAAAGTGAATATTGCATCTTACAGAATGAAACCTGGAGATATTGTGCAGGTAAGAGAGAAAAGTAAAAAAATTGATATTATTTTAAATTCAATAAAAATGATTAAAGGTGATCTAAATACTTCTTGGTTATCTCTAGATAAAGCAAAAATGGAAGGTACTTTAGTTAGTTTACCTGAGAGATCTGAAATTGATATGACAATAAATGAACAATTAGTAGTTGAATATTATTCAAGGTAATAAAGGAAAGATATATTATGGGCAATGATTTAAAATTTAAAATTAATGAAAATTCAACTGGAACCAATTCAAGTAATTTCACTATCAAACCACTAAATAGAGGTTATGGAATTACGATTGGTAACTCACTTAGAAGAGCACTACTAACTGCTGTTCCCGGTTCTGCTATCACAAATATTAAAATCGAAGGTGCATTACATGAATTTTCAACTATTGATGGCGTTAAAGAAGATGTTGCAGATATTATTATGAATCTTAAAGGTGTAAGATTTAAATTATTTGAAAGTTCAGTTGAACCTGTTTTTCTGAAAATTAAAGGTAAAAAAACTTTTACAGCTGCAGATATACAGGCTGCTAGTAGTGATTTTACTATTTTAAATCCTGATCATTATATTACTGATATTTCAGCAGGAACTTCTTTGGAAATTGAATTAAGATTAGGTATTGGGGTAGGGTATAAATCTAGCGATGAGAATAAACTTAATAATTCTCCTGTTGGAATGATTCCAATAGATAGTATTTTTAATCCTGTAACCAAAGTATCTTTTAATGTAACAGCATTACCCGGCGCTAAAGAAGATACTGAAATGTTATCTTTAGATGTTTCTACCGATGGTTCTATCTCACCAGTTGATGCAGTTAGTTATTGTTCATCTGTACTTGCTGAACATTTTAATATTATTAACTCAATTTCTAATCCCTCAGTTCTAGAAGTAGATAAACCTGTAAGTGAAGAAATTCTTCAAATAAGAAAGCTTTTACAGTCTTCAATTGACGAAATGGAATTATCAGTCAGAAGCCATAATTGCTTAGAAGCTGCAGGTATTACTTTAATTGGTGAATTAGTTGAGAAAGATGAAGCTGAAATGTTAGAATATAAAAATTTTGGTAGAAAATCATTAAACGAACTTATTGAAAAACTTGAAGGAATGGGTCTACGATTTGGAATGGACACTAATCCCTACACTGAAGAAGAAGTATAAATGAGAAAAAGAATATCATCTAAAAAATTTGGAAGAGATCGCGATCATCGCAATGCAATGATTTCTAATTTAGCTTGCTCTTTGATTGAACATAAAAGAATTCGTACAACTCATGCAAAGGCGGTTGAACTTAGAAAATTTATAGAGCCAATGGTCACTAAATCAAAAAATCCTACTTTGCATAATAGAAGAACTGTTTTAAGTAAAATTAACAATCAAAAAGCTGTAGCTGAATTATTTAGTAATATTGGTCCAGCATTTTCTGAAAGAAATGGTGGATACACTAGGATTATTAAAATCAAATCAAGAGTTAATGATGCTGCAAAAATGGCTTTAATAGAATTTGTCGATAAATCTTCTTTGGATGTTCCTGTCACTGATTCTTCAACTTCAGATACTTCTACTGAGAAAACAGTAGTTGATAATTAGTTCAACTCCAGATTTTGATAATTTCTAAAAGATTTATCTCATCTGTTTTATCAAAATCATTTGACTTACATGAGTCAATATCAAGAACATAGACAATATCATCAATTTTAAATGGAATACAAAGTTCAGATTTTGAATTATTATCGCAAACTATATGTCCAGGAAATTTATCTACATCTGGTACGTTTAAAATAGAATTTTTCTGGATTGATTGTCCGCAAACACCTTCAAAACTTATGGGGCTACAAGGGATTTTGTCAGAATGGTATAGATCAATAGTTAATTCTCCATCAATTTTTTTATATATGCCGCAAAAAATCCAATCTGGGAATTTATTATAAAGAATATCTAATGAATAATTTATCAATGAATGATTGTAAGACTTTGCTTGCTTATAATCAGATTTATAATTGCTTAAATTGGACTTAATAAGTTTTAATATCTTATCATATTTTTTTTCTTTTGAGATTAAATTTTGCATAATATGAGTAAAAATAAGTATAAAACTACTAATCCGATATTTATTTCTGGAATTCCAAGAAGTGGAACTACTTTAGTTGGAAATTTGCTTGGTACTATAAAAAATTTCCAGGTAATTTACGAGCCATTTCATTTTAATCAAGGAATAGAATCTCTAAAAAAAAATTACCTAATTCCACATTCTAATATAGATGAAATAGAGTTTCTCAACATATTAAATGAACTTTTAGATGGTAAAAGTAAATTCAAAACGGGAATAAAACTAAACGATTCATTAATTAAAAAATTTATAAAAATAATCATTGGAAATTCATCTTCTTTTTCATTCAAAAAATTTAGGTTTTCATCTAATAAACAATTGGTTATAAAAGATCCTTTTTTAATTTTCTCATCTATATTTCTTTCGCAATTTTACAAAGTGATTATTACTGAAAGACCTTTACTTCCTTTAGCATCAAGCTTTAAAAGAATGGGGTGGATTTTTTCTGAAGCAAATGAGGTTTGCGACGATTTTAAAAACATTGGAATTGAAATCAGATTATTAGAAATAGATGAAGAAATTTCAAAGGAAGTTTTAGGTTGTATTCATTTTAATCAAATTTTTAAAAAAATATTGGAAATAATAAAAGATAATAAAAATGTTCACATTTTTTATCAGAACAATTTTATTAAAAATCCTATGAAAGAGGTCAAAAACCTATATTCATTTTTGGATTTGAGTGTGGATGATTTAGTAATTGATAGAGTTGTGAACAATGTTATGAATAAAAAATCTAAGAATTTTCAACCTAAATTTAGAAAACAGCATGACAGAAGATATAATAAACTATTTTCCAATAAATACTTCACTGAAATTTTAAGTGAAAAGGAAATTGAAGTTTTGAATAAAGTTAGTAATGAAATAAATTTGTAGCGGAGGAGAGATTTGAACTCACGACCTTCGGATTATGATTCCGCTGCTCTAACCAACTGAGCTACTCCGCCATGTTTAAAAATTAATTATTTTATATATTATTTTAAGTGTTTTTTTGTAATATTATGCGCTTAAAAATTAGTGAAAGGTAAGGAAATGAAATACAATTCTAAAGAAGATTTTTTGAAAAAAGTTGACGCTAAATATTCAAATGAAAAAGAATTCATTCAAGCAGTTGATGAAGTGATAAACTCAATCTGGGATTTTTCTCACCAAAATCAAAATTATATAGATTCAAATATTTTAGATAGAATAATTGTTCCTGAGAGAATAATGATTTTTAGAGTGCCCTGGGTTGCTGACAATGGTGAAGTTAATGTAAATACTGGCTATAGAATCCAGTTTAGTTCAGCAATTGGACCCTATAAAGGCGGACTTCGTTTTCACCCTTCTGTAAACCTTGGTGTTTTAAAATTCTTAGCTTTTGAGCAAATCTTTAAGAATAGCCTTACTGGCCTAAGTATGGGTGGAGGAAAAGGAGGAGCTGATTTTGATCCAAAAGGAAAGTCAGATCGAGAAATTATGGCTTTTTGTCAATCTTTTATGAATGAATTATATCGCCATATAGGAAGTGATACTGATGTACCAGCTGGTGATATAGGTGTTGGAGGAAAAGAAATTGGTTATATGTTTGGACAGTATAAGAAATTGCAGAATAATTTTACAGGCGTTTTAACTGGTAAAAACCCATTATGGGGAGGAAGTCTACTGCGTCCTGAAGCGACTGGTTATGGTTTAGTTTACTTTGTTGATGAAATGTTGAGTTATCATAAGAAATCAATCAAAGGAATGACTGTAGCTATTTCTGGATCAGGTAACGTTTCTCAATATGCTTGTGAAAAAGTTATAGAGATGGGTGGTAAAGTTGTTACTTTGTCAGATTCTAGTGGATATATTTATGATCCTGAAGGGATTTCTCAAGAAAAACTAGAATTTGTAATGAAACTTAAAGAAAATCGTTCAGCTAGAATTTCTGAATATGCAGATAAATTTAATACAAAATTTGTTGAGGGTAAGAGACCATGGGAAGTTAAGTGTGATATAGCTCTGCCATGCGCAACTCAAAATGAATTAGATGAAAATGATGCAGAGCAATTGACTTCGAATGGTTGTATCCTAGTCGCTGAAGGAGCGAATATGCCTTCTACAAAGGAAGCAGTACATCATTTCTTAAATCATAAAATACTTTTTGGACCCGGAAAAGCTGCTAATGCTGGTGGTGTAGCTGTTTCAGGAATAGAAATGAGTCAAAATAGCACTAGAGTTCCATTGCAAAGAGAAGAAGTAGATGTACTCCTTAAATCTATCATGAAGAACATTCATCAAACATGTATTCGATATGGAAGTTCTAGCGATTTTGTTAACTATGTTGATGGAGCAAATATCGGAGGATTTGTACGTGTTGCAGATTCAATGATTCATCAAGGTATTGTCTAAAAAATTCTGTATTTTTTATCGCTAGATGCTGCGAAAATTAAATACTATTGACTTTCAGTCTCCAAAAAATAATTTTGGAAGGACTGTTTTAATTCGTTTTGACTTTAATGTTCCAATTGAAAATGAAAGAATTCTTGATGATTTTAGAATTCAGCAATCAATTCCTACTATAAAATTTTGTCTTGAGCAGGGAGCAAAGTTAGTTCTAATGTCTCATTTGGGTAGACCAAACGGTAAAGTAGACAATAGTATGTCTTTAATTCCAGTTGGAGAAAAGTTAGCAGAAATTCTTGAAATGCCAATTAAGTTTTCTCACGATTGTATTAGCGATGATGCGATTGAGGTTTCTAGAAGTTTAAAAGATGGCGAAATTCATCTTTTAGAAAATTTACGTTTTTATAAAGAAGAAGAGTTAAATGATCCTAAATTTTCTTCAAAACTATCCAACCATGGTTCAATTTATATTAATGATGCATTTGGTCTAGCGCATCGCCTACATGCATCAAATAGCGCAATTATTGAACATTTTAATGTTAAAGGAATAGGCTTATTAATTGAGAAGGAGTTACACTATTTATCAGAATCATTAAAAAATCCTTTAAAACCCCTAACATTGGTAATTGGTGGCGCTAAAATTGGTACTAAGATTGATGTTATTAATAATTTCATAGATATTGCAGATGATATTCTTATAGGTGGTGCAATGGCAAACACTTTCCTTGCTTCAAAAGGTATTAATATTGGGAAATCATTGTTTGAAAACGATAAAATTGAGAATGCGCAAAAGATTTTAGACAATGCAAAAAAATCTAAAACCAAAATTCATCTTCCTTTAGACTCGACTGGACCACTTAATAATTTGATTAATGAAAAAGCCTTTACAGTAAAAACAAATCAAATAGAAGATAATATGATTATTGCTGATATCGGCCCAGAAACTGCAGAATTATATTCATCAATAATTTCAAAAAGTAAAATGATATTTTGGAATGGTACAATGGGTGTATCTGAAATGAGTAATTTTTCTGAAGGAAATAATAAAATAATTGATTCAATTGTTTCCAGTAATTCTGAATCGATTGTAGGAGGTGGAGATACTATTAGCTCAATTACTAATTATAATAAATCACTTTTGAGTGAATTTTCTCACATTTCTACTGGAGGTGGAGCTGCATTGCATCTTTTATGTGGCACTAAACTGCCTGCGATTGATATATTAGATAAAAAATGAAAAGAATAACATTAGCCCTAAATTGGAAATTATACTTGAATGAATTACAATCGATTGAATTTGTTGAGAGATTAAATCACTCAAAAGATCAATTTGATAATATTGATTTAGAAATTTATCCTAGCGCAACTGCTATTCGTTCTGTAAAAAATGTTTTGAACAACAGTTCAATTAAAATAGGCTTACAAGATTTTTCAATTTTTGAAAATGGTGCTCATACTGGGTCTTTATCTCTATCTTCCATAGAGGTTGATTCTTGTATAGTTGGACATTCTGAAAGAAGAGATTTTTATAAAGAGAATGATAATTTGATTCTTAAAAAACTTCGAATAAGTAACGACAAAAAAATTAATACTATTTTGTGTGTAGGTGAAACCCTCAAAGAAAAAGAGGAAGGAATCAGTAAAGAGAAAATCAAGTCCCAGCTATCTATTTTGAAGAATTTAGATATTCAAACACCTTTAACAATTGCTTATGAACCTATTTGGTCAATTGGGACAGGATCAGTTCCATCAAATGAATATATTTCAGATATGCTTTCTACTATAAAAAGTGAATTAAAAGCTTTATATTCTCACGAAAAAAATTCAGCTATTAAACTTTTTTATGGAGGATCTGTAGATGAAACAAATATTAGTAATCTATCAGATATTAGTCTTCTTGACGGTTTTTTAATTGGTAGTGCTGGATCAAAATTTGAAAAATTAATTAATATGGTTAATAGCCTAGTATAATTGAGGATAAGATGGTGCAATTTTTAATAGTCTTACATACATTAGTGAGTGTTTTACTGATTTTTGCTATTTTAATGCAATCAGGCCAAGGGGGATTAAACTCAATGCTTAGTGGAACCGCAAATTCAATGTTAGGTTCTACTGGAGCAAATGATTTTATGACTAAGTTAACAACCTGGCTTGGAATAACTTTTATAGGATTAGCAATTTTGATTGGTGCTTTAAGCGGTAATAAAACCCTTAATTCTTCATCAATTATTCAGCAAGATGCTATTAATAATGCTGTAGAAAATGATATAGTTGAAGAATATGCTCTACCTTCTGGAGATTTAATTCCTGAAGCTACTTCTGACACTTCTACTGATTAGAAGTTTAATGCCGAAGTGGTGGAATTGGTAGACACGCTAGCTTGAGGGGCTAGTGGAGGAAACTCTGTGTGGGTTCAAGTCCCGCCTTCGGCACAAGAATATTAGTATAAAAAAAGGAATATTATGAAAAAATACATATCGATTGTTTTACTAGCTTCTACCATTTTTTCACAGAATGCAGATAGCCTTTTTAAGGAATCCCAAAATGCTTTGTTAAACGGTGATTTAAAACTTGCAGGTGAAAAGATAAATGCCGCTATTAATGCTGATAATAGTAACCAAATTTATCGAGAAGAAGAAAAACGTCTTAGAGACTTAGTGAATAAACTGAATAATTCGAATCGTGCTCTTCAAGATGGTCGTTTCGATGACGCTATATCTGGATTTTCTGACTTAACCAAAGATGTACCTAAGCTTACAGATGCTTTTTATGGTTCCGGAAAAGCTTATGAAGGTAAATCTGATTATTCAAAAGCAGTCAGTTTTTACAAGGAAGCTTTAAAAATTGATTCCAATCATGAGAATTCTAGAAAGTCCATTTCAAATGTTGCAAAAAGATTATATAATGAAGCCAATCAAGATTATAAAAATGGAAATCTTGAATCAGCTATGAATAAGTATAATCAAGTTATTGATATTAATCCCAAGCTTTATCAAGCATATTTTCAAATGGGTGTTTTATATAAACGAATGGGCAATATTTCCTCATCAATTGATAATTATAAGAAGGCATTAGATATTAAGAAAAACTTTGATAAAGGTTGGTACGCTTTAGGATTGGCTTATAAAGATAATGGAGACATCAATAATGCAAAAAATGCATTTGAACAAACGATTAAATTAAACAGTAAATATGCTAAAGCTCATAAGAGTTTAGGAGAAATTTACCTTGATTCAGAAAACTTTGAAAATGCTTTAACTAGTTTTCAAAATGCTGTGAAAATTGAATCTGATTTTTCTTCTGCATATCATGCGATGGGTATAACATACTCTAAAATGGGTGATTACAAAAAATCTGTTGAAGCTTTAGAGCAAGCTTCAAAATTAGATAAAAAAGAATTTCTGATTTGGTTTGATCTATCCGCTTCTTACAATGCATTGAATATGTGCGATAAAGCTAAAACAGCTGCTCAAGAGTCTATTGATTTAAAAAAGAATTTCGGTGGTGGATGGTTTGAATTAGGCATTGCAGAATATTGTAATGGTTCTGGAAATAAAAACTTAGCCATTAACCACTTTGAAAAAGCTAGAAATGATCGAGACTGGAGAAAAATGGCAGAATATGAAATTGACAAAGTTCGAAATCCGCAAAAATATGACCAGTGATTAAAGCTGTTTTTTTCGATTTAGATAATACTCTTATAGATTTTGTCAAGATGAAGAGTGAGGCTGTAAAAAATGCTTTAAATGCAATGGTTGAGTCAGGTTTGAGTATTGATCCTGAAGCTTCTTTTAAAAAGATACAATCTATTTACGAAAAAGAAGGATGGGAACATCAAGAAGTCTTTAATAAGTTTATTGAAAATGAAATTGGATTTGTAGACAATAAGCATTTAGCTGCGGGAATTGTCGCCTATAGAAGAGCTAAAGAAGCTAATTTAAAACCTTACCCTGGAGTTCGTAAAACTCTTCATCAATTAATGAAAATGGGAATTAAATTAGCAATTGTTACTGATGCTCCAAGCAGAGAAGCTTGGATGAGAATACATCAAATGAATCTTCATCATATATTTGATGAAGTAATTACAATAGATGAATCAGGTGAAAGAAAACCATCTCCTAAGCCTTTTGAAATTGCATTAAAAAATCTAGGACTCACCAAAGATGAAGCAATTATGATTGGAGATTGGCCGGAAAGAGATGTTGCTGGAGCAAATTCTGTTGGGATTAAATCGGTTTATGCTCGTTATGGTTCCATGTTTGAAGTAGACAATTCAGGAGCCAATTGGGATGCAGATAACATTTATGAATTAATTAATATAGTTAAATCAATTAATGAAAACTAAGATTCAATCTGGTATTGATATTGTTAAAATTTCCAGAATTCACTCTATTTTGAACTCTAAAAATAGAAATAGATTCATTCAAAAAATATTTACTAAAAATGAGATAGTTCAGTCAAAAGAAAGATTTGATGAAGTTTTATACTTTTCAGGAAGATTTGCTGCAAAAGAGGCGCTTAAAAAGGCTTTAAGTGATAATACTTTCCCAAAATATTTTAAGTCTTTTGAAATTTTAGCAGATAAAGATGGTAAACCTAACGTTTTCTTTGAAAAAAAAATTCTTGAGAATACTAGCCTAAGTATTTCCCACGATGGGAACTATGCTGTTGCTCATTGCGTTACAATTTCATAAATGGATTATTTTGAAATAATTGGTCAAAATACCCTTAAGGGTGAAATTGAAATAAGTGGTTCTAAAAATGCAGTTTTACCTTTAATCGCTGCTTCAATTTTGAATGAAAATTCCTTTCAGAAATTTACTAATGTTCCTCTATTATCTGATACAATCACAATAATAAAACTTTTAGAAAAAATGGGAGCAAGTGTTTCTGAAAATGAAAATTCTATATCTATTGATAATTCAAAATTAAATATACCCTTTGCACCATATGAGTTAGTTAAAACTATGAGAGCTTCTTTCTATGTTCTTGGTCCATTAATTGCAAAGTTTGGTGAAGCTCGCATTTCTGATCCTGGGGGTTGTGCTTGGGGACCAAGGCCAATTGACTTTCATATTAAAGGACTAGAACTTTTGGGTGTTAATTTTAAAAGAGACCATGGATATTTAAATGCTACAACCAAAAGATTAACGGGCTCAACTATTTCATTTCCAAAAATCTCTGTTGGAGCAACAGGAAATGTGGTTATGGCAGCTGTTTTAGCAAAGGGAACAACTAGAATTTATAATGCATCTTCTGAGCCCGAGATTCAACAGCTTTGCAATTATTTAAATATTATGGGAGCTCAGATTTCTGGTATTGGCACTAATGAACTTGTTATTGAAGGCGTGAAATCATTATCAACAAATAAAAGTATCAAAATTATTCCAGATAGAATTGAGGCGGGTACCTTTTTAATTGCTGCTGCTGCAGTAGGCGGGGAAGTACAATTAAACAATATTGCAATTGAACACTTGTCAACAGTTATCGACAAATTACGTCAAACCAATGTTTTGATTGAAACTAATTCTTCTTCAATACAAATTAAGTCAAATCCAAATATCTTAAAAGCAGTAGATTTGGAAACAAATGAATATCCTGGGTTTCCTACTGATTTACAAGCTCAATGGATGAGTTTAATGAGTGTGATCAATGGTAATTCAAATTTAAAAGAAAATATTTATTTTGATCGATTTACCCATGTTCCTGAATTAAATCGTTTAGGATGTAAGATTACTCTAGATAAAAATAATGCTAAAATTAGAGGTAAATCTAATTTGTCAGGCGCACAGATAATGTCAACGGATATTCGAGCTTCTGCTGCATTAATTATTGCAGCTTTGTGCGCAGAGGGGTTAACTAGAATAGATCGTATTTATCATATTGATCGTGGATATTATAAAATCGAAAATAAATTGTCAAAAATAGGTGCAAATATTGTTCGAAAAAAAACGTGATTTTAGGTTGATTTTTATTTAATTGTTAATAGATTTACAAAAATGAAAATTGTTATTATTGGAGCAGGTGAAGTCGGATTTCATCTTGCTAAATCGTTGTCTGAGTTAGATTATGATATTTCTGTTATAGATATTGATCCTCTAAAATGTTCAAAAGCAAATGAGCATTTGGATGTAAGTGTCATTCAGGGAAATGGATCTGACGAAAAAATTCTAAAACAAGCCAATGTTCAAGAGGCTGATTATGTTATGTGCATTACAGATAAAGATGAAACAAATCTTATTTCTGCTCTACAGTCTCATTCTTTAGGTGGTAAAAAAATTGTCGCAAGATTAAGAGATTTTGACTACAGCCATAATGGAAAAGCAATGTTTCCAGAAAGATTTGGTGTTGATATTGTTATTCATCCTGAAAAAACTTTAGCTAGTGAGATTGTTCGACTTGTACGACATCCCTATGCTGACAAATTTTACGAATTTGAAGGTGGTAAAGCGGTTCTATTTTCTAAAAAAATATCTTACAAATCAACAATTGTTGGATTGACAGTTGCTGAATTTCATGAATCGTGTAATAATTTTAAATCTCTAATTGTTTCAGTTGTTAGAAATGAAAAAGTTATAATTCCTTCTTCAACTTTTAAGTTTGAACCTGAAGATTCAGTTTATTTTTTTGTAAAAAAAGGAAATCTTGAAAACCTTTTAAATCGATTGGGTATTGACGAAACCTCTTCAAAAAGAATCATGATTGCTGGTGCAAGTAAAATTGGAAGACTGGTCGCACAAGAACTAGAAAAAGAAATGTCAGTCAGGTTAGTAGAATCTAATAAGGAGAAAGCATCTCAAGTTGCAACTTTACTGGAAAGTGCAATGATTTTGAATGCTGATGCTACAGATATTGAGTTTTTAAAAAGTGAAAATATTAATGAGATTGATTCTTATATTGCTGTCACTGAGGATCAACAACTAAATCTATTAGGGGGAATTATTGCTAAACAGCTGAAAGCTAAAAATTCGATTATTCATGTGACCAACCCTGATTTTGTTCGGAATATGTCTGACTTGGGTCTTGGATCTATTATTAGTAAAAATACAATTACTGTAAATACTATATTAAAGGATATGAGAATTGATCAAAAAGAAAATGTTATTCAAATGTTTAGTACGTTGAATATGGAAGCTGTTCAAATTAATGCAAAATCTAATTCAAAAGCTGTTAGACTTCCTGTATCTAACCTTAATCTTCCTAATGGATGTATTATTGCTTTAGTAAATCATAATGGTCATTTAGTTATTCCTTCTGGAGACCACCAAATACTTGATGATGATTCAGTGTTAATTTTCTGTAATCCATCCATGGTCAAAGAAATAACTAAAATCTTTGAAAAAGAGTAATGAGCTTAAGACCTACTTTTAGATTTTTATCAATCTTAATAATATTTTTATCATTAAGTCTTTTAATTCCAGGTGTAATCGAGTATTTACAAACTTCAAGAATCTTTTTTTTTGAGATCAGTTTATTTTCAATATTAGCTGTATTGCCTGTATGGTTTTTCACTCGCAAAGCTAAATCGTTAAACAATAAAGATATTTTCTTAGTGATTGTATTAAGTTGGGTTATTACCGGTGTCTTTAGCGCAATGCCTTTTTACATATCTGGACAATTTGATAGTTTTACGAACGCTCTTTTTGAAGCTATTTCAGGGGTAACAACCACTGGTTCAACAGTATTAGTAGATATTGAGTCGCTATCAAAAGGCTTGCTTTTCTGGCGTTCATTTATTCAATGGATAGGAGGGTTAGGCATAATTGTTTTTACCATTTCACTTTTACCGTTAATTGGAGTTTCTGGAGAGAAACTTTTCAATGTTGAGTTTCCTGGACCATCTAGTCAGAAAAAAATTGCTCCTAGGGTTAAAGATACTTCTCGATTACTTATAAAATTTTATCTTGGATTTACTTTTGCTGAGTTTACATTACTTTTATATCGTATGCCTGCCTTTGATGCAATTTGTCATGCCTTAACAACAATGCCCACTGGAGGGTTTTCAACATTTAATGCTAGTTTAAATGAGCAGGACCTCTATGTGAAATCTGTAATATTACTCTTTATGATTCTAGCGGGGACAAATTTTGCCCTTCACTTTAGAGTTCAGAAAAATGGATTTAGAACATATTCTAATGATCGTGAATTTTTATATTATATGGGATTAATCATCATTGCATCAACTTCTTTGATTTTACTAATGCCTTTATTAGGAGATAATGGAGTGATAATTGATCCAATCTTTCAGGTAGTTTCAATCATAACTACAACTGGTTATACAGCTATTGATTATAGTCAATGGTCTTTATTTTTAGGACAGTTTATCTTATTAATTTTAATGTTTTTTGGAGCAATGGGTGGTTCTACAAGTGGTGGCATGAAACTCATTCGGATTGTTGCAATTATCAAATACGCACGCATGGAACTTAAACGTGCATTGCATGATAAAGCAATTATACCAATTCGAATAGGGCATAATCTTATTCCCGATGAAGTTATTCGAAAAACATTGGCATTTTTCTTATTTTATATTTCATTTTTCTTTTTTGCTACAGTAGCCTTTGTAATTTTTGGAAATGATCTAGAAACAGCAGTAGGAATAGCTGTATCTTCCATAGGAAACGTCGGTCCAGGCTTTGGAGAAATTGGAGCCATGGGTAATTATGATTCCTTGTCAGTTTTTGGTAAATATATTATGATGTTTGGAATGCTTTTAGGAAGGTTAGAGATTTTTGCAATTTTAATCCTTTTCACTAAGACATTCTGGAGATCATAATTAATCTCCAAAGCAAACTTTCAGCTTTACCAAATCAACCTGGTATTTATCAATTCTATGATGACAATGGAAAAATAATATATATTGGAAAAGCCAAGAACCTCCGCAATCGAGTTAAATCCTATTTTTTAAATAAAGCTTATCGAACTCCTAAAGAGCAATCTTTAGTTAAGAGAATTTCTAATTTAGAGTGGATTATTTGTCAGGATGAAGCTGATGCGTTTATTACAGAAGCTACCTTAATTAAAAAACATAAACCTAAATATAACATCCAACTTAAAGATGATAAGTCATTTCCTTATATCAAGATAACTAAGGAACACTTTCCGAAAATTTCTTTAACCAGAAGGATTTTAAAGGACCAAGCTAAGTATTTTGGTCCCTATACTGATGTCAAATCTATGCGTCGTCTTTTGGACGTTATGTATAAAGCTTTCCCTTTGAGAAATTGTTATATCCAACTTTCAGAAATCGATCCAAAAACCGGCAAAAATCGTATTCAAAAAAATGGGCTTGGGATTCAGACTATCACGGAAGATCAATACCATGAAATGATTCAGGACATGATTCTCTTTTTAAAGGGTGATACTAAAATCATTGAGAAGAAACTAAAGAATCAAATGCAATTTTTCTCAGAGAAAAAAATGTATGAAGATGCTGCAAGATTAAGAGATCAATTAAAGTCCATTAACAATTTTATTACTGGACAGCGAAAATTAGAAGCCGATTTATCCAATCGAGATGTAATCGGATTTAAAAGAGACAACAAGCACATTATAGTAGTAATCTTACGTATTCGTGAAGGTCGAATCATGAGTCGTGAAAAATTTTCCATCGATTCTGAAGATTCTATAGCAGAAATCTTAAGAACTGTCATCATTAATTTTTATATGAATGCCGCCTATATCCCAGGAAAGATTTATCTGCCAGAATTACCTGAAGATCAGATTGATTTGACTCAATGGTTAATGGAAAAATCTTCATCTAAAATCGAATTATTAATCCCTCAAAGAGGCAATAAATTTCAAGAACTACTCCTGGCAAATCGCAATGCTAAATTATTACTAAATGAGTGGCTTTTAAATTTACAAAAGCGTCGAGATCATCTACCGAAACTTTTAAGGGAATTACAAGAGCTGTTGTCTTTAGAAAAACCTCCAAGAATCATCGAGGGGTTTGACATCTCCCATCTGGGAGGAACCAATACTGTTGCTTCAATGGTTGTTTTTAAGGATGGAAAACCGTTAAAAAGAGGGTATCGAAAGTTTAATATTCATGTCAAGAAAATTGACGATTTTGAATCTATAAAAGAAGTAGTTTTTCGACGATATAAACGTCAAATTGATGAAGGTAATACTCTTCCAGATTTGATTTTAATTGATGGTGGTAAAGGACAATTATCCTCCGCAGTAGAATCCTTAACTCAGTTAAATCTTTCTATACCCATCATTGCACTTGCTAAACGATTGGAAGAAGTATTTTTACCAAATCAATCAGAACCCATAATCATTGCCAAAAATTCACCTGCCCTGAACTTATTAAAACAATTAAGAGATGAAGCTCATCGGTTTGCGATTACTTTTCAAAAACAAAAACGCACCAAAGATATTGCAAAATCAATTTTTGAAGATATCCCAGGAGTTGGTGTTAAAACAGTAGAGAAAATATATAAGAGGTTTCCTGATATTAAAGAAATGAAAAATTTATCAGATCAAGCCTTAGCTTTTAAGCTGGGAATTAGTATTAAGATAGCTGAGAAAATTAAAGATTCTTTTTAAGCCAATCATCAGATAAAAACTTACGCATGTAGTTTCTGATACTATCTGGTAAAATCACTAAACAATTATCACCTTTTTTTAATGATTTCGCTGCTTGAAGTGCTCCATAGGTTGCAGATCCACATGAACCTCCAACTAACAAACCTTCTTCTTTAATTAATCTTCTCGCAGTTTCAAAAGAATTTTTATCATCAACTTTGACAAAATGATCAACAATGCTAGGATCAAATGTGCCTGGGAAATGATCATATCCAATTCCCTCGACCAAATAAGATTTTATTTCAGTTCCACCACCTAAAATAGATCCAAAAGGATCAACTCCGATTATTTGAATGTTAGGAATTTTCTCTTTAAGTTTTTTTCCAACTCCTGAAATAGTTCCACCTGTTCCAATACCCATTACCACCATTTGTAAATCATTGCCAAAATCCTTTAAAATTTCTTCAGCTGTTTGTTTATAATGAATTTGTGGATTGCATGGATTTTCCCATTGATCGAGCAAATAACTATTTGGTATCTCATTAATCATGCGTTTAGCGACATTGTAATTTCCATTAGGGTCATCATGGCCAGCCTCTGTAGGGGTTCTAACAATTTCTGCTCCTAATGCTTTTAAGGTCAATTCTTTTTCCATGCTCATTTTTTCAGGCATGACAATGATTAATCGATATCCCTTGACAGCAGCAGCTAAAGCTAGACCAATTCCTGTGTTGCCAGAAGTAGGTTCAATCAGAATATCTCCCGGTTTTATTTTTCCAGCTTTTTCTGCACAATCGATCATGCAAAGAGCAGTGCGATCTTTTACCGAACCTCCAGGATTAAACATTTCGAGCTTTACAAACATATTGCATTCGAGATCTGAACCAACAGAATTCAATTTGACGATTGGAGTTTTTCCAATGGTTTCAAGAACATTTTTATAAATCATATGGATATTTTAAAAAAAAAGGGGCATAAAGCCCCTCTTTTTTTCTTTTTAGAAAGATTTATTTAATGGAAATCTTTCTTCCAAGTGCAGTTTTGTTTTTAGGTAGAACCACATTTAACACTCCGTTTTCGATTTTTGCAGAAATCTTTTCAGTTTCTACATTCGAAGGAACAGAAAATATTCTTTCCATTTTATCATATTGATAGGAGTCATATTCACCGGATTTTCTTTGTCCTGAAATTCTTAAACGATTGTTTTCATAAGAAACGTCGATATCTTCTTTCGACATTCCAGGAACATCGATTGTTAAATAGTACTCTTTATCATTTTCAGAATAGTTTGAATATTGATCGGTATTTAAAAGTGAAAAGCGAGGGTGAACGGCAATATCACTAAAAAATTGATCAATAATATTATCAAAACTATCTATTTGATTGTTAAATGGTCTCCATTTTATTAAACTCATTTTATTCTCCTATTTAAGTAGTTTATATTTACACTTAATATAGTTGCAAAATTGATACCAGAATGAATAGTCTGAAAATTTTGCAGAGAATTTTATAACGAAATGTTAAAAAGTCATTCAGGTATTAAAATAAATGTAAAAATGGCAGAGTATGATTGATTATAAAAAGATTTTATCTCAAGTTAATTCTGAGGCAGACTGGGTAGGAATCCGTTATGTGGAAGAGTCTCAAAATATTTTAACTGCTAAAAAAGAGAAATTAGACGGGGTTCAGCGTAATTCTACCAAAGGAGTTATGATTGACGTTTTAGTCAATGGACAATTTTCTTATTTTGCCACCTCATTTTTAGATGATCAATATCTGATTCAATGCATTAATCGAGCAGTTCAAAATGCAAAACGTGCATCAGAATTCTCAATTTATAAATTTGACCAAGCAACAGTGCGTCAAGGGTTTACTGGAACCTACAACACGAAACTACTTTCCTCTGTGTCTGATTTGAGTTTTAATGACATCAAAGACTTAGCACTATTGGGTTCATCTACAATGTTAAAACCTAGTTCAATTGTTCATTCAGCGGCTACGGTTGAATTAATTGAAAGAAGAACAGAGATTTTTAGTACTTCTGGTGCCGATATTCAGCAAAAGATGGATATAGTCTTAGTAGAACTTTCTGCTACTGCTCAAAATCAACAAGATTCTCAGACTCGAACTAATCACGGGATGAGAGGACATTGTTTTCAAGCAGGAGCTGAGTTTATAGAAAAGTATGATATTGCAACTGAAGCTTCCCAAATTGCTACTCAGGCTATTGAATTAGTGGAAGCAGACCAATGTCCAACTGAAGTGACGGATTTAGTTTTAGCTCCTGATCAGATGATGTTACAGATTCATGAAAGTGTAGGCCATCCTCTTGAGCTGGATCGTATTTTAGGAGATGAGCGAAATTTTGCAGGTTCGAGCTTTGTTCATTTAGAGGATTTTGGCAGCTTACAATATGGATCCAAATTAATGAATATTGTTTTTGATCCTACAGTCGATAATCAACTTGCCTCTTATAATTTTGATGATGGAGGAATGCCAGCAACTAAGGAATATTTAATTCAAGATGGTGTTTTAGTTAGAGGGTTAGGGGGAATTGAAAGCCAAATTCGTTCAGGCGTTCCTGGAGTTTCTAACTTAAGAGCTTCTTCTTGGAACCGAATTCCCATTGATCGAATGGCGAATATCAATTTGGAACCTGGACAATCCACTCGCGATGAAATTATTAAAAGTGTAGAACGTGGAGTATATATGGAAAGTAATCGTTCATGGTCTATTGATGACTATCGAAATAAATTTCAATTTGGATGTGAATATGGACGAATGATTGAAAATGGACAATTAACTAAGGTAGTGAAAAACCCTAATTACCGAGGAATTACCAATCCTTTTTGGCGCAGTTTATCAATGGTTGGAAATCAAGATACTTTTGAAGTGTTTGGTACACCTAATTGTGGAAAGGGTGAACCGAATCAAGTTGAGAGAGTAGGACATGCTTCTCCACTTTGTAAATTTGATCAAATTCAGGTATTCGGAGGAGTGTAAAACGATGAAACAGTCTATTTTTCAATCTATTTGCACATCAGTTTTCTCAACCTTAAATGAAAATGAGCAACTAACAATTTATCTTGAAGGAGAGGATTCGCAATACTTTCGATTCAATGATTCAAAATTAAGACAAACCGGAATTATTGAGGACTATAACGTTGTTCTTTCCTTGTATCATGGGAAAAAGTCTTTACAGGCAAATACGACTATATCAATTGATATTGATTTTTCAATACAGAACTTAACTAAAGAAATCGAAAATCTTCGTGGTCCTTTATCAGTTATCCCAGAAAATCAATTTACTAGATTTCCAAAAGCATTTTCAAATGTAATTACCCATGAAAAAGGTAATTTGCCTGATAGGGAAGAAATTCTTAAAAGTATTATGAAAATTATCTCCAGAAATTTATTAACTGGAGTTTGGACATCGGGAAAAATTTTTAGAGGTTTTTGTAGTTCAAATGGAACACATCATTGGTTTGAGAAAGATTCATTTATTTTTGATTATTCCTTAATTGATCGTAAAGAAAACATGGTGAAGGTTTTATATTCAGGCTCTCATTGGAGTCGTGTAGATTTTGAGACAGATTTTGATCAAGCCTGTGACCGTTTACAATTAATGAATAAACCTAAAAAAGAACTACAACCAGGAAAATATCGTGTTTGGTTTGAACCACATGCTGTAGCAGATTTTGTAGATATGTTTAACTGGCATGGAGCTGGAGAATCATACTTTCAGAATGGTTCAAGCTGTCTACTCAAAATGCGATCTCAAAATATTCATCTCTCGCCTAAATTTACTTTACTGGAATCATTCAAAAAAAATCCAACCGCAAGTTTTAATTCTCGAGGAGAAATATCAGAAGAAATTCCCTTAATTTCTAAGGGTAAACTTGTTAATACCTTAATCAATGATAAGTCTGCCTTAGAGTATAATTTGGTCTCAAATTTTGCTGAAGAAACGAATTCTTGGGGAATGGGTGAATTTATGAGGGCTCCATATATGACAGAAGGAGATTTAAAAGAAGAAGATATCCTAAAGCGACTGGATACAGGAATTTTTATTTCTAACATTCATTATTTGAACTGGAGTGATGCTTTAGGTGGAAGAATAACAGGATTAACGCGATATGCGTGTTATTGGGTAGAAAAGGGGAAGCTCATTGCTCCAATTAAAACAATGCGATTTGATGATTCCTTTTATAATTTTTTTGGAAAAAATTTAGAGGCGGTAGGAAGAAAGGTTTTGGCGCGTCCGGTTATAGAGACATACGATGGAAGAAATCCTGGATCAACCATGTGCCCAGGAGTATTAGTTAATAATTTTGAATTAACTCTCTAATTATCTATATTTCCTCGTTAAAATTGAATAGATTTGGCGTCGTACCCAAGTGGTCTAAGGGATCGGTTTGCAAAACCGCTATTCGTCGGTTCGAATCCGACCGACGCCTCAAAGTGTTGCCCGGGTGGTGAAATTGGTAGACACAAGGGACTTAAAATCCCTCGGAGATAAACCTCCGTGCCGGTTCAAGTCCGGCCCCGGGCACAAAAAGATTGTGCAAATAAACAATAGAGACTAATTTCGACTATTATATGCGGCCGTTCCATTTAGCTTTTCCTGTTACTGACTTAAAAAAAACCAAAGACTTTTATACTAGTATACTCAATTGTCAACTCGGTCGTTCATCTGATCAATGGATTGATTTTAACCTTTATGGACATCAAGTAGTTGCCCATCTTGTAGATAATTCAAACCATGTTTCAGCCAATCACGTAGATGGCGATGAAGTTCCTGCTAGTCATTTTGGAGTTATTCTAGAGTTGTCGCAATGGGAAGAATTGAAAAATCGATTAATACAGTATGGAATTCAATTTATAATTGAACCTAAGATTCGATTCCAAGGAGAAGCAGGAGAGCAAGCAACAATGTTTTTCTTAGATCCTTGTGGAAATGCTTTAGAGTTCAAAGCTTTCAAAAATGATAACCAAATTTTTGCTACTGATGAATAATCAAGCTTTAGAACATTGGACACCAGTAATTGGCAGTTCTTTTTGGGCGATGGGTTTGGGACTATCTTTACTTTTTGTTATTTTTATCTTTTTTATAGGTTCTAAAATTTCTTCTAAAAATAGAGAATATCTTTTGTATGCGATGGGAGCCTATCAGCTCATTGAAGTTTCTTCTTTTCAGCTGTATCGTCTTTTTGCAGGAGAATATGTGATTGCTACCCATCTTCCATTGCAACTGTGTTCCATTTCTGGAATTCTGGCCGGTTTAGTGGTTTTTTACCGCAAACAACTTATTTTTGAATTTTTATTTTTCTTTGGATTAGCGGGTTTTATCCATTCAATTTTGACACCTGAGTTTACTGGAGGAATCCCCTCAGCGGTTGAAATTTTTGATTATTATGTGGGACACTCCATGTTATTTGTTGTTCCTATTTGGTTAATGCGATTCAATGGAATGCGTCTTACTATCCATTCCTGGTGGAGAAGTTTTTTATATCTTCAATTGATCATTGTGATTGTAAGTCAATTAAATGCCATCATTGGTAATGGAGCAAATTATATGTATTTAGCTAAAGCTCCATTAGCAGATAGCGTTTTTGTATTTGGAGGGGCAAGTTATATTTTAGTTCTGAATCTTGCAGCTCTATTACACTTTATTGTTTTCTATTATTCTGCCTTGAAAGTTTTCAAATAAGAATGTCACTTTTAATCACTTATTTTGTCCTTGCTTTATTATTGTCTTTTATTTGTTCACTTTTAGAAGCAGTATTATTAACAGCTCCTTCTTCTTATGCTTCTATTTTATCTAAAACAGATAAATCCGCTGGTCAGAAACTTGAAGATTATAAAGATAATATTAATCGCCCATTAGCAGCAATCTTGACGGTCAACACTTTTGCACATACAATTGGAGCTGCTGGGGTGGGTGCTGAAACTTTAAAAGTGTTTAGTGGTGACTACGCCGTTGCTATTGCTTCAGGTATTTTAACTTTTTTTGTCTTAATCTTTTCTGAAATTATCCCTAAAACGATTGGAAGTACTTATTGGAGAAATTTACTGGCCTTTTCCACAAAAATTATTTCTTTTATGATAGTATTAACTTATCCGTTTGTGCGAATTGCTGAATTTATTTCTGATTTTGGCAATAGTGAAGCTTCGGTAACACGAGAAGAAGTAATTGCGATGGCTGAGATGGGTGAAGATGAAGGAGTTTTAGAGGAACAAGAAACTGATATTATTGAAAACACTTTAACTTTAAAAGACCGAAAAGTGAAAGATGTGATGACACCTCGTTCAGTCATGTTTGCTTTAGAAAAAAATCTTACTGTTGGTCAAGTATTAGCTGATCATAAATCCTTAGATTTTTCTCGAATTCCGATTTATGATACCGAATTAGATAATATTGTTGGGCAAGTCAATCGTTATCATATTATGAGTCGTAAAGCTGATGATCAATTTTCGACTCGACTATATGAAATTTGTTCAGAAGTTTCGTTTGTTAATGAGCTCGAAGCCATTGACGACGTATTAGAGTTATTTTTAGAGAACCGTGACCATCTATCTGTTGTAAAAAATAAGGGAGGGCAAGTGACAGGAATTATTACTCTAGAGGATACTTTAGAAACCTTATTAGGTAAAGAAATCGTAGATGAACACGACTCCGTGGTTGATATGCGTGACTATGCAGAACAACAGAAAGAAATTGGTTAAAAATTAAATATTTGAGTTTTTAATTTCCTAGTGTAATTTCGTGACCAGTTATGGCTAAAAAACAAACATTTGACAAAAAAACTTCAAAAGAAGTTAAAAATTTTAAATATATCAAACATATTGCATCAATTTTATCTGATGACAAAGATAGTGTAAGATTTCTTGAAAAGATGGTTCGTGTTAATGAAAACGAAAACCTTGATCAAGCTTTAAAAAGAATTGAAGAAGAATCTTCTGTAAAACTTTCTATTACCCAATCAGTTAAAGAAGAAACTCCTGCTGAAGAAGTAGTCGAAGAAGTAACGGAAGAGACTACTACAGATCAAGCTGTAGAAGAATCAACTGAAGAAGCTTCTGAAGAAGCAGTTGAAGAATCAACCGAAGATGCTCCTACTGAAGAAACAGTAGAAGAACCAGCCGAAGAAACTTCTGTTGAAGAAGTAACTGAAGAGGTTGCCGCAGAAACTTCTGTTGAAGAAGATTCCGCTGAGAACCAGGAATCGGACACAGATGATAATTCAGCTGAAGAAGCTGAAGAATCCTCCAAAGAATAATTGATTGGAGAGGTGGCCGAGTGGTTTAAGGCGCACGCCTGGAACGCGTGTATAGGTTAATAGCCTTCGCAGGTTCGAATCCTGTCCTCTCCGCAAACAAATGTTAATTAAGCTTTTCATTCATTATACTTTTCACTTTGTAGTTCCTATATTTATTGCTAGACCCTTTTTTAAAGACAATTGGCTTAATGCATATCTTTTAATGCTTGCAACACTATTAATTGATTTAGATCATTTATTAGCAAGTCCTATATTTGATCCCAATCGATGCAGTATTGGTTATCATCCTTTGCATACAGTTTATGCGGCATTTTTTTATCTCTTGCTATACTTCATACCATCTTGGAAGTGGAAAGCAGTAGCTATCGGCTGTTTATGGCATCTTTCTACTGATTATATTGATTGTTTGTTGTAATATGAATCAGGTGAAAAAAATCAAAACAACCAAAAATTTTGAATTTTATAGCGTTTCAACAGATTCTAATTATCAAATTCCTTTAATTCCTTCCATGGTATCCGCTGGATTTCCATCCCCAGCTGATGATTACTTAGATGTTCCCATTGATTTGAACGAACATTTAGTTGAAAATGTAGCCGCTACTTTTTATATCCGAGTTATTGGAAATTCAATGATTGATGAAGGAATTAACGATGGAGATTTATTGATTGTTGATCGTTCCAAAAATCCCAAAAACAATGATATTGTTATCGGAATCTTGAATGGAGAATTCACTGTTAAAAAAATTGAAAAAATCAAAAATAAATTATTTTTAGTACCAGCAAATCAAAATTTTCAAAGAATCGAAATCAATTCCGAAATGGATTTTTCAGTATGGGGAGTAGTGACTTATGTCATCCACAAAACCCGATAATCTTATTGCCATTATTGATTGCAATAATTTTTATGTTTCTTGTGAAAGAATTTTTAATCCTAAGCTTTTCAATAAACCAACTGTTGTTCTATCCAATAATGACGGGTGTGTTATTGCACGTTCTCAAGAAGTGAAAGAATTAGGAATTCCTATGGGAATCCCAATTTTCAAAATACAACACTTGGTAGAAATCCATGATATTCAAGTTTACTCTTCAAATTTTTCTCTATATGGAGATATTTCTCGACGTATTATGCAGATTATCCAAGCAGAAAACCCTTCGGTAGAATTGTATTCGATTGATGAAGCATTTATTACCCTAAATCCACGTTATCGCGATGTAAAATCTTATTGTGCAGACCTCAAAAAACGTATTTTACAATGGACAGGGATTCCAGTTTCTATTGGCGTGGGAAAAACTAAAACTTTAGCTAAAGTAGCAAATCATTTGGCTAAAAAATTATATACGGATAAAGGTATTTGTATATTAGATGAAACCAATACAGAAGAATTATTACAGAAAGTAAAAGTGGAAGATATTTGGGGAGTAGGAAGACAAAAAACTAAATTCTTGAAGTTAAATGGAATTTTTAACGCCTTGGATTTAAAATACGCTAATCCGTTTTGGATACAAAAATATATGACTGTTATCAGTCGTCATACTGTTGACGAGCTAAATGGTGTTCCTAAGATAGAATTAGAAGATGATTTTATCTCAAAAAAAACTATTTCAACGTCTCGATCATTTCGTAAGAATATTGGTAGTTTATCTGTTTTAGAGAATGCAATTAGTTCACATGCAGCGCGTGCTGCTGAAAAACTGCGTAAACAAAAGGGTTATATTACCTCATTAGGAGTCTATGTTTCTACCAATCGTTTTCGCGATGATTTGCCGCAATACCGCCAATTTATTACTGTTAATTTTCCTTTAGCCATTAATGACACGGCAGGGATTATTCAAGCAGCGATTCAAGGATTGCATGCTATTTTTATTCCAGAATTAGAATACAAGAAATGTGGAGTAATTTTGAATAATATTATTCGTGATAATCAGGTTCAAGAATCGTTGTTTCATAGTAGAAGAAATAAAGAGGAATTATTGAGTTCTTCTATAGATATTATCAATAAAACCTATGGTCTCAATACGATCAAATATGCTATCCAAGGTTCTCCGGAATCTTGGTCTATTAAGAGAGAAAAATTATCTCAGTCATATACCACCAATTGGAATGAGCTTTTATCCATTAATACCGAGTCATGAGCAATAAAATATTAGTTGGATCTCAAAACCCAGTAAAAATCAATGCAACACAATTAGCATTTGAACATTATTTTACCTCTTTTATTATAGAAGGAAAATCATCTCCATCAGAGGTTAATAATCAACCTTTGAGTAGTGAAGAGACACTTACTGGAGCAAAAAATCGTGTGAAAAATATCTTACAGTTTCCAGCAGAGTATTATGTGGGAATTGAAGGGGGAGTAGAAAAAAGAAATCAAGATTATCAAGCCTTCGCTTGGATCGTAATCCAAGATTTCAATGGAAAACAAGGAATTTCTAAAACAGCCAGTTTCACCTTGCCAAAAGAAGTCAGTAAGTTGATTGATGAAGGGTTAGAATTGGGAGAAGCAGATGATCAGGTTTTTCAGCGCCAAAACTCTAAACAACAGAATGGAGCAGTTGGTCTTTTAACTCAAGATATCATTACTAGAACAACTTATTATCAAGAAGCTATTATCTTAGCTTTAGTTCCATTTATTAATTCCGAACTCTATTAGAATTTTGTATATTTTCGCATGTTTAAAATTCTCAATGAACTTCGCACCAATACTCGAGAAAATGGCTTAAAAAACGCGATTAAAGCAATGTTTAAACAATATGGTTGGAAAATAGGCGTAGCCATTTTTCTTTATTATTTAATCCGAGATGTTACCCTTTATATAATCATTCCTTATTTTGTTTTTAAAGGATTGACTCAATAGTTTTCTTCAACACTATTCAGTAATTAAATTAGGAGTTGTTGAAATATTAAAATCAACTTTAATCAAATCTCGAATTACTTTATCCATTGAGGTTTGTGTATTTGCAACAATTTTATTCCAGAAAGTTGAAGGATCATCTAAATAGCGCTCAGCTCTATATTGGACGCCATACAGTAAGCGATCAAACTCTAATGAGCCGGTAGCTGTCTTTATTTTTGAATCTAAATCTAAAATAGCTTCAAATGAAATAGGGTGGGTTTGATTTTTTATTGTTAAATCAGCCTGGATTAACATCCTATATTTTTTCTCTTCAACCTTATCCAAAATAGAAGATTTAGTGATAACCAATTTAGCTGTAGGATATTTTTCTACATCAAAAAAGTCCTGACTTCGTAGATGTCCTTCCAAACGATCTTTAGATCCACCGCTTAAATCAGTATTCACTAAAGTGCGTAAGTTAACGACAAATGTACCATTGATACTTTTATCCGAAGAAATAAATAAGGTTCCTTGTTGAAATTTTAAAGTTCCATAGTGCTCCTTATTGATGACTTTCAATCCACCATTCCACTCTAAAGAACTTTTAGAGGTGTCAAGCATAATTCTGGAAGAGATACCTGAAGTATTCAAAATTTTAGGTGCTTTAGATTTTAGCATTGTTTTTGGTCTTAAAGTTTCTTGAGAGAAAGCCAGTCCTACTAAAATAAGTAATAATATAATTCGCTTCATAAAAAAGTCCTTATTTACTTTTGTTAATTTTACTAATAATTTGCCATCGAAAATACTATACTTCATAGTAATCATTCAATTAAATTTGAATATTCTGGAGGCGTGGCAGAGCGGTTGAATGCACTGGTCTTGAAAACCAGCAAGGGTGAAAGCCCTTCAGAGGTTCGAATCCTCTCGCCTCCGCATGAATTATCCTATTGTTCGATTTGCTCCTAGTCCGACTGGTTATCTTCATATAGGAGGAGCGAGAACCGCTTTATTCAATTGGTTATTCACAAGAAAGCATCAAGGTAAGTTCCTTCTTCGTATTGAAGATACAGACTTAGAACGTTCTGAAGAAAAATATATTGATCAGATAATCAGTGCTTTAGATTGGCTTGGTCTAGATCATGATGGGGATTATATATTGCAGTCTAATAATCTATCTAGTCATCAAGCAGCGTTAGATCAATTATTAGCACAAGGTAAGGCTTATCGTTGTTTTTATTCTAAAGAAGAATTAGATCAATTACGATTAGCAGCAGAAAAAGCTAAAAAACCGTTTAGAGTTCCAACTACTTATCGAGATCTTTCTCAAGAGGAACTCAACAAACATTTACAGGATAAAAAAGAATTTACTATTCGATTGAAAGTTCCAGAAGGCGAGACAAGTTTTGAAGATTTAGTTTTTGGAAATATTACGGTCCAAAATAGAGAAATTGATGATTTTATCTTAGCTCGATCTGATGGGTCACCAACATATAATTTTGTCGTAACTGTTGATGATGCCGATATGAAGATTACCCATGTCATACGTGGGGATGATCATCTCGCTAATACCCCTAAACAAATTTTGATTTATGAAGCACTAAGCTTACCTGTGCCGACCTTTGTTCATCTACCAATGATTTTAGGTTCAGATGGTAAGCGTTTGAGTAAAAGACATGCTGCAACGAATGTTCAGGAATATAAAGAGAAGGGATATCAACCCAAGTCTATTATCAATTATTTGTCGCTCTTAGGATGGAATCCAGATTCCAATGAAGAAATTTTTTCTATTAATGAAATCATCGAACAATTTGAATTGAATCAAATTCAAAAAAAACCGGCAATTTTTGATGAAAAAAAATTAAACTGGGTGTCAGGACAACATTTACAAAAATCATCAATAAAAGAACTAATAGAGGCTATAAAGGACCTAGATTTAACCTGGGCAGAACATCACTCCGAAGACTTTGTTAAAAAATTATTACTTCTTCTGCGAGACCGTTCAAAAAATATTCAAGACATTATTGAGTTAGGGAATATTATTATGTCCAATCCTTCTTCTTACTCTCAAGATGAACTCCATAACATTTTTAAGGGCAATAATTTTGAAGTTATAGAAAATTTTATCAGTGGATTAGAGGCTGAGGAATTTACTCAATTAAATATTGAACAGCTTATTGATAACATTTCCATTCAATGCGAATTATCTTTGGGAGCGGTCATGAAGCAAATTCGCTTTGCCATTACAACGATCACTTATGGTCCTAGTTTAGTCGAAATTATTATTTTATTAGGTCAAGACACCATCATAAGTCGTCTGAAAAAATTTGTTCAACATTCGACCTAAAATTTGTTTCTTTTAGTTTTAGTTTTCGCAATTATTTCTTTACATTTCGATATGCGCCCGTAGCTCAATTGGATAGAGCGTCTGGCTACGGACCAGAAGGTTGTGGGTTCAAGTCCTTCCGGGCGTACATCTCAATGTCAGATTTAATTATAAATAACCACGAATTTTGGATGAAGAAGGCTTTAAAATTAGCTTTCGAAGCCTCCAAGGCCAATGAAGTTCCAATAGGATGTGTGATTGTCTATGAAAATAAGATTATCGGGCAAGGTTATAATCAATGTGAATCGTTAAATGATAGTACTGCACATGCTGAAATATTAGCCATAACTTCTGCATCAAATACTCTTGGAGATTGGCGATTGAATCAATGTTCTCTCTATGTAACCAAAGAACCATGTATAATGTGTGCTGGAGCTATTGTTAACAGTAGAATTGATTCAGTATATTTTGGATGCTATGATGAAGATTTAGGAGCATGTGGATCTAAGTTTGATATTTGTGGTAATCCTTCTTTGAAAACGCCATTAACAGTGCGTGGGAATATTTTAGGCGTAGAAAGTCTTGCTTTAATTCGAAATCATTTTCACGAATTACGCAAACGACAGCAAAAATACTAAAGAATTTTCGGTATTATTGCTTTACGATTTGAAGGATATTCTTCCTTAAATTTTTCTTTATACCATTGATGACCTTTAAGGGCACGAGGTCCTAGATTAGCAATAGTCCAAATAGCGAAGGATAACCCTGCTAAAGACCAAGTCATAATTGCAAAGGCAATCCATTCTAGTATTTCACCGAAATAATTTGGGAATGAAATGTAACGATACATGAATCCATGAGGAATATGATATCCGTTTTTCTCAGCACGAACTCGAAGGAGAATATTATCTGATTTGATATTGATAATTGCTCCTATCATAAAAAGAATGCTTCCAAAAATAAAATTTGGTTCAAAGATATAGTCACTGGGATATTCACGAAAATTTCCCAAGTAAAATCCGTTAAAAAATCCATTGAAAATATTGAAAATGAATGCAAAAATTGCAATCGAAATTGGCATTGGATGAGGATTAATTTGTCTTAAAGGATAAATAATACTTCGATTCAAATAATGGAGAGTCCACAATGCTAAAAATATCCAAGTAGCAGTACTTTTATTAGTAGGTCCATTTAAAGCAAAAAATAACAAGCCAATTGGAGAAATTATTTCCATTATAAACCATCCTAATTTGGCATTTATGAGTTTTCCCCAACGATTATTAGTAAACTTTCCATAGGGAGCAGGGATTTTCAAAAGGGTTAAAAGAGTTAGAAAGGCAATCGCAATCCAAAGAATCAAAGAAGTATTATAAATCTCTATCATAGATAGTAATTTATGAGTAAAATCTTTCAATGAATAACAATAAAAATATTGTCATTACTGGAGCAACAGATGGAATCGGTTTAGCTGCCGCCATCGCAATTGCTCGCCAAGGATATCGTATAGGATTAGTGGGCAGAAATGCTCAAAAAGCTGCAATTGCTCAAGAAAAAATCATTTCTTTAACAGGGAACGATCAACTTGATTTTTTTGAGGCGGATTTAAGTTCAGTTAAAAATGTCCAATCTTTAGCAGAGGAAATCAAATCAAAGTACTCTTCCTTGAATGTTTTATTAAATAATGCGGGAGGAGCCAATCGATATAAAGTAATAACAGAGGAAGGGTTGGAAAAAACCTTTGCAACTAACCAAATGAATTATTTTGTATTAACTACTGAACTTCTTGAGTTACTATCAGAAACTTCTGGTTCTAGAATCGTTAATGTTGCTTCAAATGCACACATTGGATCTAATATTGATTATTCCAACATTAATGCTGAAAAGGAATATTCATTTTGGAAAGCATATTGTGTTTCAAAATTGATGAATTTGATGTTTACTTACCGTTTAGCTTCAATCCAAGATAAAGTTACTGTGAATGCATTACATCCTGGATTTGTTGATACCAATATCGCAGGAAATGAAGGAAATTTTATTAAAAAGATTGTCAAGATAGGATCCAAAATCTTTGCACGTTCAGTAGAAGATGGAGCCGATTCAAGTATTTACTTATCTACGAGTGAGGCGGTTGAGGGAATTTCTGGGCAGTATTATTTTAAATGTAAACCCATTAAATCTTCGAAAATCTCTTATGATCAAAATCAATGGGATCAAATCTGGTCAATATGTGAAGAATTCAAGCAGAAAATTCTAAATGAAAAATAGAATTCTGTTCAGAAACGATTATAAATTTTTTACTACCGCTGATACTCGTTGGAGAGACAGTGATGTTTTAGGTCATATCAATCATACTGTTTATTTATCGTTGTTAGAAACTAAATCGAGAGAATTCATGGATTTTATCTATGGAGGAGACAATCATCATGATTATCACAAAGATCTTGAAGCTAGCAATGGAGGTCTTCTTGCTTCAATGCAAGTTCGATACATCAAACAAGTTCATCACCCAGCAAAGCTAGACATTGGAAGTCGCATTACTAGAATTGGAACGAAAAGTTATGATATTCACCATGGAATTTTTGTAAAAGGAGAAGATGAGCCTTCCTTTCAATCTATCCATACTTTTGTTAAATTCAACTTCAAAAAACAGGAATCAATTCCAGTAGATAAAGTACTGATTGATCATTTAGAAGAAATAGTATGATTACATTATTATCACCGTCCAAAACTTTAAATTTTAATACTAAGAGTATTACCCCAGATTTTACACAATGTGATTTTCTTGAAAGCGCTGCAGAATTAGTCAAGCATGCCCAAAAATTATCATCTGAAGATTTGCAAGATTTAATGAAAATCAGCAAAAAAATTGCAGATTTAAATAAGGAACGATTTGATCGATGGTCTCTTCCTTTTAATTCAGAAAATGCCAAACAAGCTATCTTAGCCTTTGATGGAGGGGTCTATTCGGGGTTAGATGCTAATAATTCTTTTAATCAAAAAGATTTAGATTTTGCTCAAGATCATCTTCGAATTCTTTCTGGATTGTATGGTCTTTTAAAGCCATTAGATTTAATTCAACCGTATCGTTTAGAAATGGGAATTGCATTAAAAAACTCTTTAGGTGAAAATCTTTATTCTTTTTGGCAAAATAGGATTACAGATTCGTTAAATCAAACATTAAGAAATCATCAAAATTCGCTAATCGTCAATTGTGCTTCAAATGAGTATTTTCACGCAATCCATTCTGATAAAATTAAAGGTCAGATTATCAACATTACTTTTAAAGAAAAGAGAGATGGTCAATTGAAATTTATTTCTTTTAATGCCAAAAAAGCCCGAGGAATGATTTCAAATTACATTGTTAAAAATCGCGTAGATTCAATTGAAGGGTTGAAGGATTTTTCTTATGATAACTATAGGTTTGATTTAAACTTGTCAAGCAAAGATGATTTAGTCTTTATTCGATAGGAGAAAAAAATGAAAAAGATATTTTTATTAATATTACTTGTTTTCTTTACCATTTCCTGTGCAGGTAAAAACAAGACATTTTCAAGACAAATTGGAGAAAATTCTCAAAGTTTTTATCAGGGAATGGAAGCTCTACATAACTTCATGTTGGAAGATGCTCGCAGCTATTTTTCAGATATCATTGAAAAAGATTCCAGCTGTGCATCCTGTTTATTAAATCTTTCTTTTGCTGAACCTGATGTAGTATTAAAAAGAAACTACTTAAACCAAGCTTTAAATCTTTCAAAAGAGAATCATCCTGAAACCATGCTGATACGAAATGCTTTACAGGCGCTAGATAATACTGATTTATCTCCTTTTAGTGGGTATTTGGAGCTGTACAATAAATACCCTGCAGATTCTTATCTTGCAGCTGGTGCATTTCGAGAATTGCAATCTCAAGACAAACTTCAGCAAGGAAGAAATCTTCTAAAAAAAGCTGCTGAAAAATCTCAAAAAGGGCACCTTTATAATTTGTTGGCTTATTCTTATATGTGGTATTTTGACCCTATGACCTCTGAATATGATCAAGCTTTGGAGTATTTAGATCAATATATTGCTTTAGAGCCTTCTTTGGCAAATCCTTTAGATTCAAAAGGAGAATTTTATCTAAATAAAGGAGATACTGAAACCGCAATTCGCTATTATACTCAAGCTTCAATTCAAGATCCTAACTTTGAGTGGTCAAAAAAGAATATTGCTTTAGCAAAATATCAACAATTATTTATAGATGGAAATGCAAAAACTATGAGTTTTTCATCTGAAAACGCAGAGGCTTTAAATCAGTTCAATGTGGGTCGATGGAACCTATACAATCTAAACTGGGAACAGGCTGTAGAAGATTTTTCTAATGCTATTGATTTAGACCCATCCTTTGCCTATGCCTATTTATTAAGAGCAAGAACTAAGCAGTTTTTGAATCAAGATGAGGGTATTATCCAAGATGATCTAGATGCAGCTCAAAGTTTTTCAATCAATGCCTCAGAGGAAGAAAGCAATCTGATTGATGCTTTTATTGGGGATAATACCGTTGGGTCAAATAACTTTATTAAACTTAGTGAAGAGCTATCCGATAAATACTACGATGATTCTTTAATGGCTTTTGAAACAGTCTTTGCAACCATTTCAACTGTTGGGCCTGAAAGAGTCTTAGAACGTGCAAAGGCTCTTTATGAAATGAATCCTTCATTTACTCCTTCATTAAATATGATTGGATATGCGTATTTGCGTTTGGAGAATTATAATAAAGCTAAGAATGCTTTTCAGGAACAAATCCGAAGCGCTCCTGCATCGGCCAATCCCTATGATTCAATGGGAGATTATTATTTAGCAGTAAATAATGATGAATTAGCATTTCAATATTTCCAACACTCCTCAAAATTAGGATTAGAAGCAAGCTCATTAAAAGCAGATAGTCTGCAAGTTTTGATTAATAAAAAGAATGAAAAATTTTAGATGAGCAAAGAGACTTATCAAATATTAGCCTTAAAATGGAGGCCAAAAAAACTAAGTGATTTAATTGGTCAAGATCACGTTTCTCAAACCTTAATTAAAGCGTTTGAATTGGATAGAATTCCTCAAGCATTTTTGTTTTCTGGTCCACGTGGAGTGGGAAAAACAACCAGTGCAAGATTAGTAGCTTTAGCTTTAAATGCTGAGGATAAACCAACCGTGAACTATAATCTTGATAGTGAAAGAGTTCAGGAGATAATCGATGGACGTTCTTTAGACGTTATTGAAATCGATGGCGCTTCCAATCGCGGGATAGATGAAATTAGAGAATTAAGAGACTCCATTAATTTTATGCCTACAAATTCTTCTTTTAAAGTTATCATTATTGATGAAGTTCATATGCTAACTACGCAAGCATTTAACGCGTTATTAAAAACCATCGAAGAACCTCCACAACATGTAAAATTTATTTTTGCTACAACAGATGTACATAAGGTTCCTCAAACAATAATTTCTCGCTGTCAACGCTATGATTTTTTACCATTAACATTAACTGATATTGTTAATCGATTAAATTTTATTTTAAAAGAAGAAAAAATTTCCTTTCAAGGAGAAATATTAGAGATGATAGCGCAAAAATCCGAAGGAAGCATGAGAGATGCATTAGGATTTTTAGACCAAATACTCGTTTATCAGAATAGTGATATTACAAAGGAAGAAGTTCAAAGTATTTTAGGAATAGTTTCTGATGAAGTTCTTTTTGAAATCTCTGATAGTTTGCATACTAAAAATGCTGAAAAATTACTAGCAACTCTTGATCAGATTGAACATTCAGGTTTTTCAATTGATGAAGTATTAAAAAATTTGATAATACATTTTAAAAATCTCATTTTAATCAATTTAGATCAACCAACACTCTTGAGAGTTTCAGCAGAGACACTAAAGAAATATCAAGCTGTTTCTTATAATTGGAGTGATCGTGATTTGATTCGAATTTCTAATATCTTATCGAACTTATATGCGGAGTTAAAACAGTATACAAATCAATTTGTCATTTTTCAATTAACGATTCTTAAGTTGATTCATTTTGACAAAACCATTGATATCCAAACTTTACTTTCTAATTCATCAATTGAAAACCCTTCTGAGGTTCCAGATGTTGTTACAAAAGAACAAGTACCGCCAAAACAGGAGTCTAAACCTAATTCTATAGGGCTTACTGAAATTCAGGCAAATTGGAAAAGTATTTTAACATCCATTAGATCAAAGAGAGGATCTATTGGAGCTTTATTATCAGACTGTATTTTATCAGAATTGGATGGTACGACCTTGAAAATTATTAGTTATGATCGTTCAGATTTTAATAAAAGATTACTAGAAGACTCTATTTCCTTAATTGAACAATCATTAAAGGATAGTTTAAATATTGAATTATCAGTTGAAATTACGATAGATACTTCTGTAGAAAAGATTGAAGAGTCAAAAAAATTATCAGTAAAAGAAGATGATGCTATAAGTATTTTTGGAGGAAAGGAGTAAAAAATGTTTGGAAATATGAAAGAAATGTTGAAACAAGCTCAACAAATGAAATCTCAAATGAAACAAGTCAAAAAAGAGTTGGAAAGAATTGAGGTGGAAGGCACTGCAGCTAATGATCAATGTAAAGTGATCATGACAGGGGATATGAAGGTAACAAATGTGCAAATAGATGAAACCCTTTTAAGTAGTGAAGCCTATGTTATAGAGAATGCCATTAAAGTAGCCACCAACAAAGCTTTAGAGGAAGCAAAAGATGTCTCAGCGAAGAAATTAAAGGGCATCACAGGCGGATTAACCGATGGATTGCCAGGATTCTAAGAATGGCTGGAATTTCTAACTATATTGAAGAATTAATCACTCAATTTACCAAATTTCCAGGTATTGGACGAAAGGGCGCAGAGCGAATGGTTTACCATATGATACGTTCTGGAAAAGATTTTCCTCAATCGTTAATCAGAGCTGTGAGTCAAATCCACGAAAATATTACGAACTGTGAACAATGTGGAATGATTTATGTTACTGAAGAAAATTGCTCTTGTTCAGAGGATAGAAACACTAAATGTTTATGTATTGTTGAAGATATTGAAGATGCAATTCGTATTGAGAGTACGAAAGCTTTCGATGGCCTCTATCATGTCTTAGGAGGGTCGATTGCACCATTAGATGGAATTGGACCAGCTGATTTGTCGTTTGATCGTTTAATTGAAAGACTGGATGGGATTGAAGAGGTGATTATTGCTACCAATCCAAGTAATAGTGGAAATACAACTGCTCAATACATTGAAAAATTATTAGAAGATAAAGAGGTTAGTATTACTCGTTTAGCTACTGGTCTTCCTGTTGGGAGTAGTTTAGAGTACATTGATGATAAAACTCTTGTTAGTTCAATCAATGGGAGGGTAAAAGTAAAATAATGTATTATTTGCTAAACTTTCTTACTTACTCGAGAATCCTTTTAACACCCGTTCTGGTATGGTTAATATTAACTGAAGATTATAGTCTTGCAGCATTTGTTTTTATTTACTGCAGTTTGAGCGATTTATTTGATGGGAAAATTGCACGAAAATATGATTTAGTCTCTGAAAAGGGTAATTATCTAGATCCTTTAGCAGATAAAATATTAATGATTGGTACTTTAACTAGTCTTTTAATGCAAGGATTGGTGGCATTTTGGGCATATTTTGTCATAATTGGAAGAGATATCCTAATTACTTTTTATCGTAACTATATGATTGCAAAAAATACGCCATTAGTTACCTCCAAACTTGGAAAATGGAAAACAGCGAGTCAACATGTCGCTGTAATTTTTTGTTTACTGTGCTTTCCTGAAGCTTTTCAAGGGCAACAGTTTTATCCTTTTTTTGAATTTTCTAATGGATTAGAAATCTATTATCTTGAAACTTTAAACCTAATTTTCGGATTGAATGCGGTTTATTCAGCTTTTACTGGTATTCATTATGTCTGGAAAAATGGGTTTTAAGGATAAAATATTACTACTAGTAGGTAATCTTTTTTATGTCGGGAGACTAAGAGGAGGAGGAACCTTAGCTTCACTTTTAACTTTTTTAATTATTCTTGCTTATGATTCAATTTATTTCGTCTTATCAATTTTTTTACTTTCCATTTTTCTTTATAAACCATCCCTAAGGATTATTCTGTCTCTTAAGGATAGTAAGGATCCTAAGCAATACGTCTTAGATGAAGTCATTGGCATTTCTTTTGGAATTCTTCTCACAGAAATCTTTATTTTAATCTTTCAATCTTCATCTTCTAACTTATTCGATAATTATGATCGTTCTTTAGTGATGGGAATCATTTTTATTTTCTTCCGTCTTTTTGACATTTTTAAGCCTATCCCTGTTAAATGGATTGACCAGCCAAAAAGTGTTCCTGAATCGATTAAAAACCTTTCAATTTTCAAGGAAGAAAGAGCATTATTTCGTGTCATTGCTGATGACTTAGTTGCTGGTTTCATGGCCTTCCTAGTTTTGGTATTAATTTCCTTATACTTGGTGGTAGGATGAAGATAGGTATCATTGTAATTGGAAATGAAATCCTTGGAGGTTTTACTATTGATAAAAATGCAGCTTGGATTGGTCAAACTTTATTAAATGAAGGCCTTCGTGTACATCGAAAAATCACTGTTTTGGATCAAAAAAATGAAATTATTCGTGCCTTTGACTCCTTATCAGAAGATTGTGACATTGTGATTTCTACTGGAGGTTTAGGTCCAACCATTGATGATATTACTACCTCAACTTTGTTTGATTACTTTAATGATAAACCTATATATGATGAATCTTACTGGAATAAGTTAAAGTTATACTTTAATAACAAAGGTATGGAAATTCCTCCAATCAATCGTAATCAATGTTATCAATCTACTACTGGAAAAATGATTCCAAATCTAAAAGGATCTGCTCGGGGATTATTCTATCATCAAGAGGGTAAAAAATACTTTATTCTTCCAGGAGTACCAATGGAAATGAAAGCTATGTTTGAAGAGTTTGTTCTTACAGAAATTTTGAAACAGACATCTGAGAAATTTTATTGTCGATCAATCAATACCGCAGCTATTGCTGAGTCTTTAATTCATGAGAAAATTATTCACTTAATCGAAAGTGAGCATTATCAAGGTTGTGAAGTGTCTTTTTTACCTCATAAAATGTTTGGTGTAGATATTAGAATTATGTCGACAAATCGTGTCGTAATGGATAAGCTAGTTGATGAAATTGCTCTTATTCTTCAAGAGAATATTTATGGATATGATGGAGAGACTTTGATTGAGTCGGTCACTCAAGCTTTATTGAGTCAAAAATTAACTATTTCTGTTGCTGAGTCATGTACTGGTGGTCTTCTAGGTGAAACGTTTACCAACATAGCGGGGAGCTCTGCATTTTTTAAAGGTGGAGTTATCTGTTATAGTGATGAATTAAAGAGAAATCTCGTAAATGTTTCAGAGCAAACATTGAAAAAATTTGGGGCAGTCAGTTATGAAGTTGCAGAAGAATTATGCCGAAATATTGCTCGTATCACCGCCACAGATATAGGAGTTGGAATTACTGGTGTAGCAGGACCAGGAGGTGGATCTAAAGAAAAACCCGTAGGATTAGTATTTATTGGAATATTTTATCAAAATAATTTATATATTCATGAATATAATTTGACGTCTGATCGAAAGACAAATCGTGAATTATCAATAACATTATGTTTAAACGAGCTTAGAAAAATCTTAATCAAGTAAAGGAAGAATCAAATGGCAGCTAAAGAAATAAATAAAACATTAGAAGCAGTAGAAAAAGATATTAATAAGGAGTATGGTGAAGGTGCAATCATGCGATTGGGTGGAAGCACTAAATTAGATGTCGAAGCAATTTCTACTGGTTGTTTATCTTTAGATATGGCTTTAGGAATTGGTGGAGTTCCTAAAGGAAGAATTATTGAAGTTTTTGGTCCGGAATCATCTGGAAAAACTACTCTAGCATTGCATGTGGTTGCAGAATGTCAGAAAAACGGTGGAAAAGCCGCTTTTATTGACGCTGAAAATGCTTTAGATCCGGAATATGCTAAGAACCTTGGTTGTAATGCTGCCGACTTATTGATTTCCCAGCCAGACTCAGGAGAACAAGCATTGGATATTCTCCAACGTTTACTGGAAACTGCAGCCTTAGATGTTATTGTCATTGATTCAGTGGCTGCTTTAGTACCTAAAGCAGAGTTAGATGGCCAAATTGGCGATGTCACTGTAGGATTGCAAGCTAGACTCATGTCTCAAGCCCTTAGAAAACTATCTGGTCCTATCAGTAAATCAAAAACTTGTGTGATTTTTATCAATCAAATCAGAGAAAAAATTGGTGTGATGTTTGGTAGTCCAGAAACTACTCCAGGGGGTCGAGCCTTAAAATTCTATTCTTCCGTTCGCTTAGATATTCGTAGAATTGCTGCGATTAAGGAAGGTTCTGATATGACTGGTAATCGTACTAGAGTAAAGGTGGTTAAGAATAAAGTTGCTCCTCCATTCAAGGTCACTGAATTTGATATTATGTATGGAAAAGGTATTTCTTACGCAGGAGACTTGCTTGATTTAGCCCTTCAAGGGGAAATTATCGAGAAAATGGGTTCATGGTTCTCTTACAAAGATGAGAAAATTGCTCAGGGTAGAGAAAAAGTGAAGATTCTACTTGAGTCCGACGACAAGTTAATGAAATCAGTTCTTAAAGATGTTAAAGGATATTTAGGTCTTTAAATACTCTAATTTTTGCTAGAAAAATTATTCTATAATTTCTGAAAGTATTTGAAAGATATTGATATCTGCATAATAATTTGCATATGGACTATCAAGACCCCACGGCTCAATGTGTCCCCACCACCACATTTTATATCCATTAAAAGATGAACCATCATAGCATTGGATATTAAATTTTTCTACTAATGAACCATCATTGTTTAAATCAGGAAGAGTAGTTGAGGTATTTTCTTGGCAAGATTTTATTTCAGAAAACATTTCTAAAGCTTCATTAATTCCCCAAAAATATGGATAATTTTCATCATATCCATAAGGATGATAACCATCTGCTGTCCCTTTCCAGGCATGGTATTTAATTGGTTGCTCGTAAGAATAGTTATAGTATGTATGCATCATTCCAGCGCCTTGAATTACGCCGTCAATCAATTCATTTTCACTTCCCATAACTGGAACAAAAGATCCACCAGTAGAAAATCCGCCAATTATAATTTTTTTATGAGAAATTGAATAATTATCATGTAGATAATTGATAAGGGCATTAACAAAACCAACATCGTCATTTTGTTCTCTCCATCCAGGAAAATAATAATTGAAACCTCTCGCGTTTGTCATCCCTCCAGTTGCTTCACCTTCTTCTGCAGTCCCTGGAAGACCTTGTGGTCTTACATAGATTAGTTTTTTATTGTATTTCTGTATTACTCTTAATATTTCAAGGTAGCTAGAAGGTAATGAAGTTCCATTTGAACCATGAAAATACATAAAAAGAGGTACCTCGTTTGATTTATATTTTAGTAAACCATTTGGAGTAAAAATTGAAAATTGCCTTTCAACGCCATTAAATTTGCATGTATAATCAGCGTAAGAACCATCAAGTTCAGAATTTTCATAGGTAATCGTTATTTGTTTTACATCTGTAATCTCAAAATCTTTATATGGATTTTCAAATACATCAATTGAAACAGGAAACGTCGCAGTGGACGAAGAGGTTGTAGCTGTAACATTAAATGTTTCTAATCCTTGAAAGTTATAATTTGGAGTATATGTAAGTTCTTTTCCAGTAATTGTAGCAACTCCATTTGATGGATTTGTGTTTAAAGAGAATGATATATCTTCACCATTATCTGATACTGCAAAAAGGTTAAAAGTTTTAGATTTATATAATTCTAATTCATGCGGTCTAGTAACAATTGAATTTAAATTTGGACTAATAGGATCAGAGCTAGAATCTTTTGAACAATGAATTAATATTAAAGAGAAAAGAATGAAATGAAATTTTTTAATCAAATTTTTCAAAATAATTTCCTGAAAGCGTTTTTAGTTTTGAGCTAAGTAAGATCAATGCTAATAAGTTAGGAAAAGTCATAAACGCCAAAGCCGCATCTCCAAACATCCAAACTTGTTCTAATGTTAAAATAGAACCAACAAAAAACATGAAGACGTAAAGGTATCGGTAGTAACTGATCGCTTTGGCACCAAAAAGATATTCGGTGGCACGATCTCCATAAAAAGACCAACTGATAGCAGTCGATAAGGCAAATAGAACAACAGCTATAGTTACTAAGAAATTACCAAATGGAATACCCTGAGAAAAAGCATAGCTGGTTAATAATACGCCTTCTTTCATTTCTGTCACAGAAGTATCAATGCGTTGAGCATAGAACTCTGTAAAATGCCAGGAATCGGTTACCATAATCACTAGTCCAGTTAAGGTACAGATAATAATTGTATCAATGTAAGGTTCTAATAAAGCAACTACACCTTCTCGAACTGAATAATTGGTTTTGGCAGTTGAGTGAGCAATTGCTGCTGAACCCTGACCAGATTCACTAGAAAACAATCCGCGTTTTACTCCCATCATCATGGTATTTAAAAAGGCAATAACTGCACCAGAGGCTACTCCAATAGCAGGCTCTTTCAAGGAAGGAGGATTAAACGCCATGTCAAAAATATAACCAAATGATTCTCCCACATGAGAAAAATTAGTTAAAATGATAAATAAGGCAGCAAACACATAGATTGTAGCCATAATTGGAACCAAATAACCAGTGACATTTCCAATTCTTTTAATACCACCAATAATCACTAATCCAACCAAGAAAGCACAAACTAAACCAATAATAACATGCATAATAGAAATATTTGAAACGCTTCCTAGAAAACTGATCGAAGAAGTGGTCATGATAGCACTATCCATACTAAAAATACTTCCCATTTGATTATATAATTGTTGAGTCAAGGTATTGGATTGAATTGCATTACCAGTGAAGAAAGAACAAATGACTGCAAAACAAGCAAATGTAACAGCTAACCATCTCCATTGCGGTCCAAGACCATTCTCAATAGTATACATGGGTCCACCAGCAGTATTGCCATTTTCATCCATTTCTCTATATTGAACTGCTAAGGTACACTCAGCATATTTTAAGGCAGTGCCAAAAAAAGCGGTGATCCACATCCAAAAAAGAGCACCAGGTCCACCATAATAAATCGCAATTGCTACCCCAGCAATATTTCCGATTCCTACAGTAGCAGCTAAAGCAGTTGAAAGTGCTCGAAAATGGTTTAAATCTCCTTCATCTTCAACATTATCATAATCTCCTCGAGTAACCTTGATCCCATGCCAAATACGTTTTAATTGAGGAAAACCTAATTTAAAGGTCATATAAATTCCTGTTCCCAGTAACGAAATAACCATTAAGGGGATAGTTGCAAAAGGGAAATTACTTACAATAGAATCAGACATTAAGTTGGCAGGGAAGGACCATGCTAGGTCAAAAAAATGAACGCCCTTCCAAAGAAGAAGAATTCCAATAATAGCAAAAATAAATAGTGATAGTCTTTGTTTAGACATGAAATCATATTAAAGATTTTTTTTAAAAGTAAAAATTATTTTTATTAATTATTTTATTCTACATGGTAATTAGTGGCGTAGATGAAGTAGGAAGAGGATGTTTAGCAGGTCCTGTAGTAGCAGGAGCTGTTATTTTAAAATCTCCGATTGAAGGTTTAAATGATTCTAAAAAACTAACCAAAAAAAAGAGAAAAATACTTTTTAGTAAAATCTTAGAGAATGCGGTTTGTTCAATTGGAATTGTCTGGTCAAATGAGATTGATCAGTTGAATATTTTAAATGCAACTAAAAAAGCAATGCAAATAGCAATTTCACGCTTAAGTATTCGCCCAGATTTTGTTCGAATTGATGGAATGTCCCTAGAGATTGATATTGAAAATAAAGGAATCGTTAAAGGGGATACTTTGTATCCTGAAATTATGGCAGCGTCCATTATCGCTAAAGTTACGAGAGATGAAATTATGAGAAGCTTTGATTTTATATATCCAGAGTTTAGATTTGGTGAAAATATGGGATATGGAACAAAACATCATTTGAATCTTATAAATAATCATCAATATACTCCTATTCATCGTCGATCATTCAATCCACTAAAATCTCTATTACAATCATGACTAAGTTTATTAACGAAATCAAGTCCCTATTAATTTTAGTGTTAGCCATTCTTTTTTTAAAAGAAACTGTAGTGGAATTGTATATCGTTCCAACCTCCAGTATGGAGAGAAATATTTTAAAGGGAGATATGTTAATTGGCAGTCGCTTTGTATATGGAATTCAAATTCCCCAAAAAGTCTGGATTCCTTTTACCGCAAAGAGTATCCCTACTTTTTTACCAAATTATCGATTGCCAGCATTTAAAGAAGTTGAAAGAGGAGATGTCGTAGTATTTGAATATCCAAGAGATGGAGTTTACAAATATGTTAAAAGATGTATTGGATTGCCAGGAGAAACTATTTCAATTGTCAATCGTGAAGTCTTTGTTGATGATCAGTTAATTCCGCTTCCAGAAAATGCTCAATTTTTAGATTTTAAAGCACAAGATCCGCTAATAAATGATACTAATATTTTTCTGAAAAGTGGCAATAAGGATAATCTTCCTGAAATTAAAATACCAAAAAAAGGAGACATTGTTGACATCAATTTGACTATGGATTGGGAAAATATTTTTTCATTGTTATTGTATGAAGGAAATGTGATAGAGTTGATCAATCAAGAATATGATTTACATTTATCTTTTACTAATACTAGTCCAGTAGATATTTATCGAAGAACTGGAGATGTGTCCATTTTTAAAAATTATGTTCCTTCAAAGGGCGCTAAATTAATCAATCCTTGGTCTGAAATGATGAAAGCAGACTATCTTCAATACATTTACATTAATGGAATACCACTTCAAGACTTTGGAACTTATCAATTAAAACAGAATTACTATTGGATGATGGGAGATAATCGAGATAATAGCGAAGATTCACGTTTTTGGGGGTTTGTACCTGAAGATAAAATTCTCGGACAACCGGTAATTACCTGGTTTTCATTAGATTTAGATTCCTATAAACCTCGTCTATTAAGAATTGGAAAAATTCCAAATTAAAAAAAAAGTTTTGATATTGCATTTTAGTGATTAGTTTCAGTTGTTTATTTAAAAATTATTGAGGTATTATAATGTTTAGTAGTACAGAAAAAATTTTAAGTGTTGTAATGTTTGTTCTTGTTGTGGGCGTTGGTTTTTCTTTAATGCAATATAATTCAGCCATGAATGAAATGTCTCAATTGCGTCAAGAACAATCCGAACATGTTGATCAAGTTAATCAAGAATTCAAACAACGAATTAAAAATGTTGAACTTGATAATATTGGTCAAGGTAAAAAAATTCAACAAGGTCAGGAAATGATTTTAGCCAATACCAAATTGATTTATGCGAAGGCTGATTCATTAGGTAGTTTAATTGACGATCTTGCTTATGAAATCAAACGTGTGGATAGAGATTTAACGAAAAGAATTCAAAATCTACAAAGAGATTTAGAAGGATTAGAGGATAATTTTGATTCTGAAAAACGTCGTGTACGTAGAGAAGCTTCTGATATGAAAAAAGATATCAAAAAGCTAATGGATGAAGTCTTTCCTCCTGAAGAAAAGAAATAATTAATCTTAGTAAAAGTTAAATAAACTAAAAGGGGCTATGTTTAGCCCCTTTTTTTGTACCGAGGGTCGGGCTCGAACCGACATGAGATTGCTCTCACTGGTGTTTGAGACCAGCGCGTCTACCTATTCCGCCACCCCGGCAAATAATGTTGACAAATTTCAGTTAAAGTATGTACTTTGTCAATAGAATAAGAATAGGGGAGTTCAATGGCTTTTAAAACAATACCACAAATGTTTCAACAAATGGTGGAAAAAAAACCAAACCACCAAACTTTTTTTACTAAGCAATCCAATGGAACTTGGGATGGCGTAACTTTAACAGAATTGCAAAAGTGGGTTGAGTCTTTTGCGAATGGATTGAAGAATCTTCAAATAAATGACTTTGATAAAGTTGCTATTGTTGGATCAAATTCTCCAAAATGGGCCGTTTCAGATTATGCTATTTCCCATATTAGAGCGGTTAGTGTTCCTGTGTATCCAACTCTAATTCCTGAGCAAGCACAGTATGTTGTAAAACATTCTGAGAGTAAAATTGCTATTGTACATGATCAAGTTCAATTAGATAAGATTTATCCTTTGCTTTCCGATGATTCTTGTGATCTTCAACAAATTATTATTATGGATGACTCCTACTCTGGCGATAAAGCTTTGACATTTAAATCAGTTTGCGATTTGAACGATCAGCAATATGATATTCGAGCTCATTCAACCACAGTGGAAGAAACAGATTTGTTAACCTTAATCTATACCAGCGGTACTACAGGTCTTCCCAAAGGAGTCATGCTGACTCATGCCAATGTTTGTAATAATTTAAACAATATCCAGGAGCTGATTGAATTAGCTCTTCAAATGAAACCTGACATGGTGCCTGCAGACGGGATTGAACGATTCCTATCTTTTTTACCCATCAGTCATAGTTTTGAAAGAGTTGGAGGTCATTACTGTATTTTTAATCAAGGAATGCAAATTTATTATGCAGAAAGCATGGAATTAGTTATCAATAATATTCAAGAAGTGAAACCAACTTTTTTGACCGCCGTGCCTCGAATTTTCGAAAAAATTCATGCAAAAATTATTGAAAATGTTCAAGCAACCAGTGGTATCAAACGTTCGCTTGCTGAATGGTCAATTAAAGTAGGTTCTAGAACGGTACCATTTATACAAAAAAATCAGCCACTTCCATTTTTATTAAAACTTCAATTAGCCATTGCTGACAAACTTGTTTTACATAAGTTTAGAGCTGTACTTGGCGGACATGTTAGAGCATGTTCTTCCGGAGGATCAGCACTTTCTAAAGAAGTTGGTTCATTCTTCTGCGGTATTGGTATTTCTATTATTGAAGGATATGGTCTAACAGAAACTAGTCCTGTTATGACTTTAGGCAACCCTAAATTCTTTAAATTTGGAACAGTAGGTAAACCAATTCCAGGTGTTGAAGTTAAAATCGCTGCCGATGGTGAAATCCTTTGTCGTGGTCATAATGTCATGCAAGGCTATTATAAAGATGAAGAAGCTACCAATGAAGCAATCGATAAAGATGGTTGGTTTTACTCCGGAGATATTGGTGAATTTGATGATGATGGACTTCTCAGAATCACTGATCGTAAGAAAAGTTTAATTGTAACTTCTGCAGGAAAAAATGTTGCTCCTCAACCAATGGAGATAGCATTAACCTCTAATAAATATATTGAACAATGTAGTGTTATTGGGGATGACCGCAATTTTATTACAGCATTAATTGTACCAAATAGGGAAAACTTAAGCAATTGGGCCACCACACAAGGATTACAATCATTGGATTATGAATCATTGTGCAACCATGAAGATACATATGAAATGTTTGATCTGATTGTTAAAGATACCATGTCCAATTTTTCTCGATATGAATCAGTGAGAAAGTTTACTTTAATTGCTCAAGAATGGACGGTAGATAACGGTGAACTGACTCCTAAAATGTCCATTAAGCGCAAAGTTGTTTCTCAAAAACATCAGAAAGAAATTGATGCAATGTATGATCCATCCACTGCACCTAAAAAAAGTTTTGAGGATGGAACCGGTGAAGGTCAAGTATTCGGCTAGAATATTTTATCTAAGCTTTGTAATCATTCTTTCATTGAGAGTTCTTACTGCTCAAGAAAGCCCCTATATCACTGTTCTTGGTATTGCTCAAGATGGTGGGTACCCACAATCAGGTTGCTTGAAAGATTGTTGCATTAATTTATGGGACGATCCAAGCCAGAGTAAGCATGTTTCCAGTTTAGCGATTGTCAGTCCAAACCAAAAAGCTTTTTGGATTATTGATGCTACTCCTGATTTTCCAGCTCAGCTTAACTACCTTCAACAAGAATTACCAAACTATCAATTAGCGGGTATCTTTCTGACTCATGCACATATTGGTCATTACTCTGGTTTAGTTCATTTAGGCAGAGAAGTAATGGGTTTAAAAGATATTCCAGTCTTTGTGATGCCGAAAATTAAAGAATTTCTCCAAAAAAATGGTCCATGGAGTCAATTAGTTTCCTTGAAAAATATTAAGCTAATTGATTTAAAGGATCGGCAATCGCTATTATTAGCAAATGATTTATCAATACAGCCAATCATTGTTCCGCATCGAGATGAATTTTCTGAAACTGTAGCCTATCGAATTCAGGGAACACAATCTCTTTTTTATATTCCAGACATTGATAAATGGGAGAAGTGGGATCAAGATATTCAAGCCATTGCCCAAGAAAATTCTTTCACACTGATTGATGGAACATTTTACGACACCGATGAATTACCAGGACGTGACATGTCAGAAATCCCTCATCCATTCATTGTTGAGTCTATGAGACTATTGCAAAAGCATAAAAAAGGAATTTATTTCATTCATTTGAATCACTCTAATCCATTATTGAATGAAGATTCAAAAAAATATAAGGAGTTTACTCAAAAAGGTTTTAATATTGCTAAACAGGGTCAAAAATTTGATTTATAACCATCCATGAAAAGAAGAAATTTTTTAAAGGCTAGTGCTCTCACCTTAGCAAGTCCATTACTCGCATCAGGAGATCAGAAAGTGAAAAGAAATACGCAAAATCCAATTGTCATTTCAACTTGGAATCACGGTATTCCAGCCAATGAGGTTTCAGCAAAAATATTGAATGCCGGTGGAAGTGCTCTTGATGCCGTTGAAGCCGGTGTTCGCGTTACTGAAGCTGATGCTCAAAATCAATCTGTGGGTTTAGGTGGAAGACCCGATCGTAAGGGAATTGTTACTTTAGATGCTTCAATTATGGATTCTAAAGGTAATGCAGGTTCCGTAGCGTTCTTGCAAAATATTAAACATCCCATTTCAGTTGCACGTCTTGTGATGGAAAAAACAGATCATGTTATGCTTGCTGGTCAGGGAGCTTTGGAATTTGCTAAGGAACAGGGGTTTGAAGAGGAAAATTTGTTAACTGAACAATCCGCTGTGGGTTTTGAAGAATGGAAACGTAATAATAATATCAAAGATACTTGGGGTCCTAATGATGATCATGACACTATTACCTCATTAGCGCAAGATAAAAATGGTAATATTGCGGCAGCATGTACGACAAGCGGATTAGCTTATAAATTACATGGTCGGGTAGGAGATAGCCCCATCATTGGAGCAGGAATGTTTGTTGATAATGAAATTGGAGCTGCAGGGGCTACTGGAGTTGGTGAATTAGTGATGCGAACTTGTGGAAGTTTTTTAGTGGTGGAATTAATGCGCCAAGGTCTTTCTCCAATGGAGGCTTGCAATGAAGCGGTCGAAAGAATTATTAAAAAAGAGGGCAAGAAAACAAAATCTCAAGTTGGATATATTGCCATAAGAAAAGATGGAGAAGTGGGCTACGCCTCAATTCATCAAGGCTTCCAATATGCTCTATATAAAAACAAAAAAAATAGACTCTATGATGTTCCTAGTAAGCTGTAAATCTTCAATTGTTTTCCATAGTTTTAAGCTCTAATATTCATTCATGTATAACAAAAAATCACGAGAACAACTTTTAAAGGAATATCAAAAGGAGACCTTTCTCCGAAAGACGGTATCTTTTTATAAATATTGTCCAATTAAAAATCCTCAAGAGTATCGTGATTCTTTATATCAGTCTTTTGAAAAACTCAATATTTTTGGTCGTATTTATATAGCAGAGGAAGGGATTAATGCGCAAATATCTGTTCCAGAAAACACCTTTAAACTATTTCTTTCTCTTTTAGATTCGGATCCAATTTTACAAGGTATTCAACTGAAGTTTGCCGTTGAAGATGGACTTTCTTTTTTGAAACTGAAAGTTATAGTTAAAAAAGAGATTGTAGCTTATGGAGTTAAGTCTCATGAATACGACATGAATCACAGAGGAAAACATCTAACCCCTGTCGAATATAATCAATCAATTCAAGATAAAGATTCTATTGTAGTGGATATGCGTAATTATTATGAAAGTGAGGTAGGGCGCTTTCAAAATGCCATTACCCCTGATGCACACTTTTCCAAAGAATTACTTCCTATGGTAGCAACCCAGTTAGCAGGGCAAGAAGACAAGAAAATTCATTTGTATTGTACGGGTGGAATTCGTTGTGAAAAGGCTAGTGCCTATTTAATGCAGAAAGGATTCAAAGAGGTATATCAATTAGAAGGTGGGATTATTCAATATGCGCAAGATCAAAAAAAATATGGTTTTAAATCACAATTTATCGGTAAAAATTTTGTCTTTGATGACCGTATGAGTGAACGAATCACAGAACATGTTCTAGCGCAATGTCATCAATGTGGCACTAAGGCTGATTCTCATAAGAACTGTGCGAATCAAACCTGTCATTTATTATTCATTCAATGCGAAGATTGTGCACAAAACTACCAGGATTGTTGTTCAAAGGCTTGTCAGGAATATGTACGCTTACCGAAAGAAGAACAATTAAAAAATAAAGACTTAGAAAATAAAAGACTTACATCCTTAAAATTATCTACTAAATTCAGACCTAAATTAAAAGGATTACATAAAGATGCAGTTTGAAGAACAGATTAGTAAGCTTACAAAATGGAACTTGTCTAAAAAACAAAATCCATCTTTAGTGGAGAAAATATTCTTAAATCCAGCTATTTTAATTTTAATTGTCATTACTTTGTTATTAAGTACTACGTTTAATTCAGATAATACGGTATCTGATGCCGAAATCTCCTTAAGTAATTCAATGGTTTATTTCGAAAGAGGGGATTTTGACAATGCTGCACTACAGTTATCTTCCATTATTAATCAATATCCACGCTCTTCTCAGGCAGTCCAAGCTTCTTTTTATTTAGGTAGAATTAGTTTTATTAATGGGGAGAATGAGGAAGCAATTTCATATCTCGTATCCTCAGCTGGAAAATTAGATTATGATGTTTTGAACAAGGAAGCTTTTTTGATTTTAGGGCAAATCGATCCTATATCTAAACAGGCAATCAAACATTTTGATTCTGCTTTAAGATTTACTAATTCAGAAAATGAGATAGCCTTTATTACTATCCATAAAGCAAAAAGATTAGCTCAAGATGGTAGTATAAGTGAGGCAATGAGCGTTTTAGATTCCTTAGATATTTCTGATATTTCATATCGTGAGTTTTTTGAAGAAGTCTACGGATATATTGTTTCTTTAAGCTAAGAAAGATTTCTCTATCTTTTTAAGGTAAGATTAAATATATTTTGATGTGTTTAAATGGGCTACGGCCCATTTTTTTATATTTAAATGAAAGGTTTGAAATGATTAATAGAGAATTGATTGATATTTTTATTGAACTGGCTCGTGAAAAAAACATTGAGCGTTCAGAATTGAGCACTATTATTGAACAGTTATTTTTATTCATTATTGAAAAAGAGACTGGCGAAGCAGATAATTGCAGTGTAATTGTCAACTTAGATAAAGGTGAAATCGAAATTTACGTTGAAAAAACAATCGTTGAAGAAGTAGATGATGACCACTTCGATATTTCGTTAGAACGCGCCATTGAGTTAGAACCAGATCTTGCAGGAGAATTAAAACTAGGAGATACTTTTGTAGAAGTCATCGATCCAGCACGCTTTGGAAGAAGATTAGTTGCGAATGCTCGTCAATTTCTAAACAAAAGAACGCGAGAAGTGCAACAGCAGTACATTTATGAAGATTATGTCCAACGTATTGGAGAAGTCATTATTGGTACAGTGCATCAAGTTCACCGAGAAAATACTTTTGTCAATATTGAGCAAACTGAATTGAGAATGCCTAGAAATGAGCAGATTTTCTCCGAACGTTTTCGTAGAGGAGATACCATCAGAGCTTTAGTAAAATCTGTCGATGTGACTTCTAAAGGCCCAGATATCATTATTTCTAGAAGCGATGATATGTTTTTATATAAACTATTTGAAATGGAAGTTCCTGAAATTGAAGATGGGATTATTGAAATCAAAGGAATTGCTAGAAAACCTGGAGAAAGAAGTAAGATCATTGTTCATTCATTAGATAAACGAATTGATGCTGTCGGTGCTTGTGTAGGGATGAGAGGTAGTCGAATTCAATCCGTAGTTCGAGAATTGAATAATGAAAAAATTGATATTGTCAATTACTCTGACCAGTCTGAAATATTTATTTCTCGTGCACTTTCACCTGCAAAACCTATTGACCTTTATATAGATGATGAACGTAGATATTGTATAGCTATCTTTGAAGATGGAGGTTTAGATAATGCGGTTGGACGAAGTGGAGTAAATATCAATTTAGCCTCTAAGCTGACAGGCTACACGATTGATGCTTATACTAAAGCTGAATACGAGGAATTACAACTTCATCAATCAACTACTCTTGAAAGCTTAGATGGAATCCCTAAAACGTTGGTTAAAAAACTTAATACTGCCAATATTGTATCAATCACTGATTTCTTAAATGCCAAGAAATCCGTGTTATCGGATGAATTAGAGTTAAGTTCGGAACAAATTTCATCAGTCTTAGAATTGGTTGATGCATTTATTGCTGTTAATAAAGTAGTGGTTGAATCTGATGAAGAAGAAGCTGTAGATATTGAAAGTATCATCCAGAGTACTGATGAAAATTTGAACGATTCCGAAGAATCTTCTGATGTTACCGATGTTCCTGAAATTAATGAGATAAAAGAAGAGGAATAATGTCTGATTCTATACGAATATTTCAATTAGCGAAAGAACTCAACATTTCTCATAACGACATTGTTGAGTTCTTAAAACAAAAAGGTGTAGATGTATCGAGCCATATGTCTCCTATTGATGGAAAAACCCAACAAATTGTATACACTGAATTTTCTAAAGATCGCCAATCAGCTGAAAGAGATCGTAAAGAACAAGTTCGAAAAGAGATTCATGATTCACGAGTAGTGATGAAATCTAAATCGGTGAAGAATTTGAAAATTTTATCAGTTCAAGAAGAAAAAAAATTACAAAAAGCAAAAATAAAAGTAGAAATCACAGCTCCTCAAGATTCTGAAGATCTTTCCAAGGAAAAAACTGAAAAGGCACCTACGAAATCACCGAAGAAAAAACTTCGAAAAATATCGTTAAGAGAACCTGAGTCTCCGCAGGAAAAACAGGAAAAACGCCATGAAAAGAACGAAAAGAAAAGTGATGCTTCTGCCGTAAAACGATTGAAGAAAAACTTAGCCTCAATCGAAACTTCTCCTAAAAAGAAGAATTACAAAAAACTTAAAAAAGACACAAAAGTATTAGATGAGAATACAGTTTATGAAATCGCTGAATTTTCGAGTATTAGCGAAATTGCTAAGGTCTTTGATGTTTCAACCAGTGAATTAATCGGAAAATGCTTACAGTTAGGTATTCTAGCCACAGTTAATCAACGTCTCGAATGGGATGTAATTGAATTAATTGCTGATGAATATGGTGTGGCAGTGAAAAAGTATGAAGAAATGGTCGATGATCTTTTTGTTACTTCTCATACAGATGAAGAGCTTAAAACAGCGACTTCTAGAGCTCCAGTTGTTACTATTATGGGTCACGTTGACCATGGGAAAACTTCCATTTTAGATTATATCCGCGAAACCAAAGTGGCAGCAGGAGAATCAGGTGGAATTACTCAGCGTGTTGGTGCTTACCATGTGATTCATAATAATCAAAAAATTACTTTTTTAGATACTCCAGGTCACGAAGCTTTTACTGCAATGCGTGCTCGAGGAGCTCAATCAACTGATATTGTTATTTTAGTTGTTGCAGCTGATGATAGTGTGATGCCACAGACTATTGAAGCTATTGATCACGCTAAAGCTGCTAATGTTCCTATTGTCGTTGCTATCAATAAAATGGATAAACCTGGCGCAAATCCTGATATAGTTAAAAGAGAACTTTCAGAAAAAAATGTTTTAGTTGAAGAATGGGGAGGAAAAATTCAGAGCGTGAATACTTCAGCCAAAACAGGTGAAGGAATTGATGCTTTAATGGAAGCCATTTTACTTGAAGCGGAAGTATTAGATTTAAAAGCCAATTCAGAAGTAGAATGTAAGGGAATCGTGATTGATTCAAGGTTAGATAAAGGGTTAGGTCCCATTGCAACCGTCTTGATTCAAAAAGGTACTTTGAAGATTGGAACTGCTTTTATTTGTAATAATGCCTCTGGTAAAGTTCGAGCGATTATGACTGAAAATAATGAACGTATTAAAGTTGCCAAGCCTTCTGACGCAGTACAAATTTTAGGCTTTGATCAAGTTCCGCAAGCTGGAGATATTTTTGCTGAAGTTGAAAATGAATCTGATTTAAAGAAGATTGCAGGAGAACGAAAACGAATCAAAAGAGAAATTGATCTTCAGATGATGCGTAAAACTACGTTGGATACTTTATCTGCTCAAATTAAGGAAGGTAGTATAAGTACATTAAATGTTATTATTAAAGCGGATTCAGATGGATCAATTGAAGCCATTATTCAGAGTTTAGAAAAGATTAAAAACGAAGAAGTAGGCGTATCTGTCGTTCATAAAGGGGTAGGTAATGTTACTGACTCCGATATTTTATTAGCTCAAGCTTCTAAGGCAATTGTCATTGGTTTTGCTGTGCAGGTTTCTTCAGATTCTAAATTATTGGCTAGTCAAAATGACGTTGAAATTAGAACCTATTCTGTGATTTATAAGCTAGTGGAAGAAATCAGCTTAGCAGTTGAAGGATTATTAACTCCTGATGTTGTTGAAGATGTACTTGGTCAAGCAGTTGTGAAAGAATCATTTAAAATTCCTAAAATTGGTTTCATTGCAGGATGTCAAGTCGAATCTGGACAAATTAAGCGAGATTGTTTTGTTCGTCACGTTCGTGATGGAGAAATATTAGTTAGTAAATCAACAATTTCTTCACTGAAACGATTTAAGGACGATGTCAATTCCGTTGAATCTGGCATGGAATGTGGGATTGCCGTAGAAGGTGTAAACAAATATGAGCCAGGTGATCAGATTATTGCTTATAAGATTCGTGAAGTTAAACGTACCTTAAAATAAAGTTGAATAATAAGCCATTTTCTCGAGCAGAAAGAGTTGAGAAACAACTTTTAAAGGTTGTCAACGAGCTTATTTTACATGAAATTGATATTCGTAAACTAGGTTTTATTACTTTTTCTTCTGTAAAGGTCACTTCAGATTTAAAACATGCTAATATTTTCTTTTCTGTAATCAATCCTAGTAAGTCTGCAGACTCTATTGCTAATCATTTAAATGAATTGGTTCCTTTATTTCGTAAATCGCTTTCACGAACCATTAAATTAAAAACCGTACCTACTCTCAAGTTTTTTTATGACGATTCGTTTGAGCAATTCCAGAAAATTAACGAATTAATGAAAAAAATTTAAGGAATGCTGGTTAATATCTATAAACCGAAAGATTACAGTTCGTTTGCAATTGTAAAACAAGTTAAAAAAATCACAAAACAAAAAGTTGGACACTCTGGTACTTTAGATCCTTTTGCAGACGGGGTATTGTTGATTGGAATAGGATCTTCAACTAAATTATTAACCGAAGCGATTCAATTCGATAAATCCTATAGAGCAACGTTGCAACTAGGATCAAAAACCGATAGTATGGATTTGACAGGGGAGATTATCGAGAGAGCAGCAATACCCAACATTTCTCAAGAATTTTTGAATACAGAGTCATCTAAACTGATTGGAGAACAGCTCCAAAGAACTCCCATGTTTTCTGCTCGAAAAATTGATGGAGTTCGTTTGTATAAATTGGCTAGAAAATCAATTGAAGTCAAAACTAATCCAAAAATGATTACAATTTTTAATTTAGATTGTTCGATTAATCATGAGTCCATTCAGATGGATATTCAATGTTCTTCAGGAACATATATCCGCGTGCTAGGAGAAGATTTAGCTGAAAGATTAGGCACAGTGGGACATTTAACTCATTTAACGAGAACTTCAATTGGTAAATATACTTTAAAAGATTCAATGACTGTTGATAAATTTGAGGAAGTATGGAAATCATTAAATCACTAGATAAAAAAAATTTAAAAGGATGTCACTTAACAATAGGAAATTTTGATGGAATTCATCGAGGTCATCATGCATTAATTGAAGGACTCGTTACTGAAGCACAGTTGAATAATCGAGCATCTGTTTTATTAACTTTCAATCCCAATCCTCGATACTTTTTTGGTGAAACTGAAGCCTGTACTTTAACGGACAATTCTTTGAAATATGATTTATTAGAAAAAATCGGTCTTGATTGTGTCATTGAAATGACTTTTGACCAACAGTTTTCGAAAATGTCTGCAGACCAATTTTTGTTGGAAATTCTTCTTCATAAAATTAATCCTTCTGCAATAGTTGTGGGAGAGAATCATACCTTTGGATATAAAAAAGAGGGTACTGTATTAAAATTAAAGGAATTCTGTCATCTGTATCAGATTGAATTTTCTCAAAGTAACTTGATTACCATTAACGATAAGATTGTTTCTAGTTCCTCAATTCGTTCAGCGATTAAACAATCCGATATTACTCATTCCAATCTTTTCCTGGGTAGACCATATGGATTCTACATCGAATCTATTAAAGGTAACGCTTTTCAATCGATGTGCTCTCAACAACTTCTTCCTGGCAGTGGTTACTACTTAATTGAGATTGTAAAAGATAATTTAAGACAACCAGCTCTTCTCAAATTAGATAAATATCATCAAAAAAAAATAATGATGGAACTTCACAGAATAACTGATAAATTAGACCACATTTTTGATAAGAAAATATATATACAGTTTCTTCATCATATCAGTGATATTAATGAAATATCGCTAGATAAAATTAAGAAGAGTTGTTTAGAAGAATATAGAAGTTTTAAGAGGTAAAATGAAGTATAGTAAAGAAATAAGTGAAATACTGAAAGACGCTGGCATAGATGCTGCCAACGTTGGAAGTTCAGAGTCTCAGGTTGCATTACTAACAGATCGTATTAGAAGTTTGACTGAACATTGTAAAGTGAATAAAAAAGATGTACACTCAAGACACGGTTTAGTCAAATTAGTAGCTCAACGTAAGAAGATGTTAAAATATTTACGTAAAACCAATATGGAGTCATACGACGCATTGTTAGTTAAACTAGCAATCCGTGGTATTTAAGTATCTATGATTTTTGTTGAAAAATTAATCGCAGGAAGACTCATGAGAATTGAGTCTGGTCAAATAGCTCGTCAAGCAGGTGGATCTGTTCTTATCAAATACGGAGATACTTCTATTTTAGCTACTGCTTGTGCATCAGCGAAACCGCTAGAAGGAATCGACTTTCTTCCTATGCAAGTCGAATATCGTGAAAAACATTATGCCGGAGGTAAAATCCCTGGTGGTTTTTTCAAAAGAGAGGCCAAACCTACTGATGCGGAGGTCTTAATTTCACGCTTGACTGATCGACCAATTCGTCCATTAATTCCAAAATCGTATAGTCATGAATTGCAGGTAATGCTTACTACTATGTCATATGATTTTGAGAATACACCAGATGTGATTGCAGCAGTCGGAGCCTCAGCTGCTTTATTGTTATCTCCTGTACCGTTTTCTGAACCTTTAGCGTCAGTAAAAATTGGATACATTGATGGAGAATTTGTTTTAAATCCCACTGCAGAACAGATGAAATCTTCAGATTTAGATTTGATTGTTTCTGGAGTAAAAGATAAAATTTGTATGATTGAAGGGGGCTCAAATTTTGTTCCTGAAAAAATCATTCTTGAAGCATTAAATGTAGCGATGCAAGGTATCAATGAAATTGTTGAGTTACAACTAGAGTTAGCAGATGCTTTTGACAATTCGTATGAAGTAGTTGAAAAAGAATCATTGTCAAAAGATATTGAAACTGATATTACTTCAAAATACCAACAACGTATTGATAGTATTTTTGATTTAGAAACCAAACAAGAACGAGATGATGCTTATAATGCGATTGCTGATGAAGCTGTTGCAGGTTATGAGGAAGATGAAGATACTCAAAAACACATTAAAGCATTTGTTAAAGAAATGTTCAAGTCAACTGTTCGTCAAAACGTTTTAAAAAATAAAACGAGAGTTGATGGAAGAAAACTAGATGAGATTCGTCCTATTACGATAGTTCCTTCGATTCTTCCTCGAGTACATGGTTCAGCATTATTCACCCGAGGTGAAACTCAAGCGATTGCCGTAACGACTTTAGGTTCCAGTAAAGATGAACAAATTATTGACTCGATGTCTGATGATTATAAAAAATCATTCTTGTTGCACTATAATTTTCCTCCTTATTCAGTTGGGGAAACTGGAAGAATTGGCTTCACTGGTCGTAGAGAAATTGGTCATGGTCATTTAGCAGAAAGATCTTTAAAACCAATTTTACCTCCTTCAGAAGAATTTCCATATACAGTTCGAATTGTCTCAGAAATTACTGAGTCCAACGGTTCTTCTTCAATGGCCTCTGTTTGTGGTGGTTCTTTAGCGTTAATGAACGCTGGTGTACCTATTAAAGAACATGTAGCTGGGATTGCAATGGGATTAATCATTGAAGGAAATGATTACGCAGTTTTAAGTGATATTTTAGGAACTGAAGACTTTTTAGGAGACATGGATTTTAAAGTAGCTGGTACTAAAGATGGTATTAGCGCAATTCAATTAGATTTGAAAGTACCTGGTATTTCTATGGAGGTGCTTGAAAATGCTCTAGAACAAGCTAGAACGGGTAGATTGCATATTTTAGATGAAATGAATAAGGCAATTGATAAACCGAACGATTTATCACCATATGCCCCTCAAATTGAGTCCTTTAGCATTCCTAAGGATAAAATTGGGGCGTTAATAGGTCCAGGTGGTAAAAATATTAAAGCTATCCAAGAGGAATCTGGCTGTGATGTGAACATTGATGATGATGGCATCGTCAGCGTTTCAGGATCGGGTAGAGATGTATTAGATAATGCAATTGCTAAAATTAAAGCGATTGTTGAAGATCCTAAAGTAGGAACTGTATTTGATGGAACAGTCACTAAGATAATGGATTTTGGAGCATTTGTTGAATTTGCCCCTGGAAGAGAAGGTTTAGTGCATATTTCTCATATCGCATGGGAACGCGTCAACAAAGTAGATGATGTCCTGAAAAAAGGAGATAAAGTGAAGATAAAACTTCATGAAATCGATAAACAGGGACGTTTAAATTTTAGTATAAAATTACTTCTAGAAAAACCTCAGTCATAATCTCATGAAAATTGGTATTCCTAAGGAAATTGTTTCACAAGAATTTCGTGTAGCAGTTAATCCAGATACTGCGAAAAAATTAATTCAAGCTGGACATGAACTTTTCTTACAAAATAATGCTGGATTGGATAGCGGTTATACCAACGAAATGTATACAGAGCTTGGGGTTAGTATTTTAAATACTCCGGCTGAAGTTTTTGCTATTGCTGATCTTATCATTAAAGTTAAAGAGCCTTCCTTAGAAGAAGTTGAAATGATTGGCAATAAAATGCTCTTTACTTATCTTCATTTAAGCTCTTCAAAAGTACTTACTGAAAAATTACTGGAATGCAAAACTTCATCTTTTGCATATGAAACAGTGATAATTAACAAAGAAACTCCAATGTTAAAACCTATGTCAGAAATTGCTGGAAGACTGTCTTTATTAGATAGTATTGAGCTACTAAAGAAAAGCAAAGGAGGGAAGGGTAAATTAATTGCAGGTACTTCCTTAGCAGATCCTGCTAATGTTTTAATTATCGGTGCAGGAATCGTGGGAATAAATGCGATGCAAATGAGTTTAGGTTTAGGAGCTAATACTACCATTATAGATTTAAATCAAGAATTACTCAATTCCATTAAGCAACGTTACCCAGCTGTCAATATTGCTTTATCTTCTAAAGAGTATATTTCTAATCTACTGCCAACCATAGACATAGTTATTGGTGCGGTGTTAACACCTGGCGCTAAGCCACCTGTGGTTATTTCAAGAGAGATGCTAAAATTGATGCCAGAAAAAAGTATTTTATCTGATGTCTCTATTGATCAGGGTGGGTGTTTTGAAACTTCACATGCCACTACGCATGCTGAACCAACTTATGAGGTCGATGGTATTATTCATTATTGTGTAAAGAATATACCATCTGCTGTTCCTTTTACGGCAACCAATGCATTGAATATTGCCACCTCGCCGTTTATTTTAAAATTAGCTGCCTTAGGATCTGATTTTGAAACCGATAGTCATTTAATGATGGCGCTTAATACCCATCAAGGAAAGTTGACCAACAAAGAAGTTGCTGAAGCGCACGACCTTCCATTTAATCAATAAATCTATTTTTATCCTATTTAATTAAAGTTTTACTTTAAGTAAATATTTCTATAAAATTGTTGAGAATGGATATAAAACTCGAAAAATTATATTTTAGCATTAAAGAAGTAGGAAAGCTGACTGGTTTAAAACCCTATGTTTTACGTTATTGGGAATCAGAATTCCCAACCTTAAATCCTGTTAAAAATCGCGCTGGAAAAAGAACTTATCGTCAAAAAGACATCGATTTAATTTTTCAAATAAAGGAATTACTTTATGATCGAAAATTTACGATTAAAGGTGCCATTGAAGAGCTAAAAGGTTCTTCTGATGGAGAAACACCAAATGATAACCAAAATAATTCTACTGAACTTGATCAACGAATATTACATGAAATTCGTCAAGAGTTAAATACGATACTGGCTGATTTAAATCGCAATTAATATTTATCTTTTTTATTCAAAAATAATTTAAATTCTTATTATATGGATACTTCAATACTTATTACCTTATCAATTCCGTTATTTTTCGGATTAGTATTAATCGAATTTTTATATGGATATTTTACCAAAAACAATAATTATCGACTAAACGACGCTATTACTAGTATGTCTTTAGGATTGATTAGTCGCTTTGTTCCTTTATTGGGTTTAGGATTTCAATATGTTGTCTATAAGATTGTTGCAGAACAGTATAATTTAAAACTATTAAGCACTGATGCTATTTGGGTGTGGGTTTTAGCCTTTTTAATGTATGACTTATGTTATTATTGGATGCATCGAATCCATCATGAAGTCAAATTATTCTGGGCAACTCATGTGGTGCACCACCATGGAGAAGATTTCAATTTATCGACTGCTATGCGTCAAACTAGCACTGGATTCTTATGGAAATGGGTCTTTTTCTTACCTATGTTTATCATCGGTGTTCCACCTGCAATTTATGTCACGGTGGCTGGTTTAAATCTTATTTATCAATTCTGGGTACATACAGAACATATTGGTCGTTTAGGATGGATGGAATATGTGTTTATTACTCCATCGAACCATCGCGTACATCATGCACAAAATGATGATTATTTAGATGCGAATTATGGAGGTGTTTTCATTCTTTGGGATCGAATGTTTGGAACGTTTATTGATGAAAGAGAAGATTTAAAGCCTGTTTACGGTACGGTGAAACCTTTAAAAACCTTTAATCCATTCTGGGCTAATATAGAAGTATTTTACCAAATGTTGATGGATTCAATCCGTACTAAAAAATGGAGTGACAAAGTCAAAGTTTGGTTTTCTCCTCCAGCATGGAGACCAGCAGATGTTGCTGAAAAATATCCCATTAGTAAAAATGATTTATCAAATTTTGAAAAACATGATCCTCAAATTTTGATGGAAGGGAAGATATTTGCTTTATTTCAATTCTTTGTCATTAATGCAATGACTCTAGTGATGCTATTCAATGTTAATTTATTCGACTATAGTCAAATGTTATCGATTATCTTTTTTATCGTTTTTGTAGCGATTTCTAATTCATTTATCCTGGATGGGAAGTCTTTTGCTTATCGATTTGAGTTGTTGAGAGGCATCAGCATGTTGTTTTTATTCCAATTAGGATATTTTACTAAATTCGAAATATTTATTCTTTCGCATTCAGTTGCATCTATTATTTTAGCATTATTATTGAATACCCGAGCTTCATCTAAAGCTCAAACACTGGCATAATTCAGTGAAAAACATTGGAATCACCGCTTGTGTTGCACTATTTTTTTTCATAACATCTTTTTTAATTCCTGTCATTGGAGCTATCATTGCAGTTCCTATGGCTATTTTTGGAGCTTGGATTTATAATGTTTATGAAAAATAAAACTTTAATTTTAATGATTGTAATTTTGTTGCTAGGAGAAAAGATGATGGCAAATGACAAAACAATGAAAGAAGCTGTATTTGCAGCTGGATGTTTTTGGGGCGTTGAAAGCTCATTTCAGGCTTTAGAAGGCGTAAAAGAAACCACTGTGGGATATACAGGTGGAAAAGTCAAAAACCCTTCTTATGAACTAGTTTGCACAGGTATTACTGGTCATGCAGAAGCTGTCAAGGTTATCTATGATGCTTCAGTTGTTTCTTATGAGCAATTACTGAATACTTTTTTCACGAGCCATGATCCCACAACCTTAAATCGTCAAGGACCGGATGTTGGAACTCAATATCGCTCAGCTATCTATTTTGCGGATGAATCAGAAAGAGAAGCAGCTGAATCCATAATAGAGGAATTGAATGAGTCTGGAAAATTTTCATCAAAAATTGTCACAGAGGTGACTAATAAATCTGATTTTTATGATGCAGAAGAGTATCATCAAGATTATTATCAAAAACGTGGCTTAACAGGTTGCGCAATATAAGGAGAGTATAAAATGAGAAAATGGTTTCAATATAGTTTAATTTTAGCTCTAATAGTTGTCTTTACCACTGATTTACATGGTCAATTTCGTCGTAAAAAAGTCAAACTAAGTCAAACGAATAAAGTCGAAGAGTTTATCAATGATTATGTGCAAGATCCTTTCATGATAGAGCATATCCAATCGTTACAATCTGAACTAGTGAAAATAGGTTTTGAGATTTTACCTCCAGATACAGATGGAGATGTGGAAGTAGAAATTAATTTTGAGGATTTTAATTTTGATCCCTATTACGGTTCAACAGCAGATCCCAAACAGTCTTATATTATTTTTAGAGATCCTGCAAGCAAAAAAGTTTATGCTAAGTTTTTTGCGATCTCGATCGTCAGTGATGATGATTCTGTAGGACCAATGTCTCAAGCGTTTGGAAATACAACGAGCAGCTCTTATAATAATACTTCGAACGATCTTCCTACAGACGTTAATGCAATCATTTTAGACTGGGCTAAACAAATTAAAAACTTCTATTAAAGCTCTTGGGTTACCATCATCAAACCATTGAGCCAAAGTGGCAAGAATACTGGATTAAAAATCAAGTTTTTAAGACATCTGAGGATTTAAAACTTCCAAAATATTATGTCTTAGATATGTTTCCTTATCCCTCGGGTTCTGGATTGCATGTTGGGCATGCTCTTGGTTATGTGGCAACCGATATCGTAGCTCGTTTCAAAAGAATGAAGGGATTCAATGTCTTACATCCTATGGGTTGGGATGCATTTGGTTTACCCGCTGAGCAGTTCGCCATTAAAACTGGAACTCATCCAAAAATTACTACAGCTGAAAATGTCTCTAATTTCAAGAGACAGATTAATCAATTAGGATTCTCCTATGACTGGTCGAAAGAAATCAATACCACCGATCCAAATTATTATAAATGGACGCAGTGGATTTTTCTACAATTGTATAAAAAAGGGCTAGCCTATGAGGAAGAAGTTGCTGTCAATTGGTGCCCAGAACTACGTGCTGTTTTAGCCAATGAAGAGGTTGTTAATGGAAAATCTGAGATAGGTGGCCATCCTGTTTATCGAACACCGATGAAACAGTGGATTTTAAGAATTACGGAGTATGCTGAATCACTTTTGAATGGGTTAGATGATTTGGATTGGCCCGAGAATATTAAAGAATTACAGAAAAATTGGATAGGGAAGTCTGAAGGGGCAGAGGTTCATTTTTCTGTCCTTAATTCCTCTCAATCTTTAACCGTTTTTACTACCCGACCTGATACGCTTTTTGGAGCTACGTATATGGTCATTGCTCCTGAACATCCATTAGTACAAGATTTAACCACTGATGACTATAAAAAGGACGTTTTAGATTATATTGAGAAAACTAAGTTAAAGTCTGACTTTGATCGAACAGAGGTCAATAAAGATAAAACAGGTGTTTTTACGGGATCTTACGCAGTCAATCCGCTATCAAAAGAGCATATTCCTATCTGGATAGCAGATTATGTACTAAGTACTTATGGAACCGGCGCAATTATGGCTGTCCCGGGTCATGATGAGAGAGATTGGGAGTTTGCGAAAAAATATCAATTAAAGATTTTAGAAGTAGTTAGTGGAGGAGATGTATCAAAAGCTGCTTATATCTCAAAAGAAGCAGGTGAAATTGTCAATTCCTCACACAAAGATACTCTTTCAATTAATGGATTAACGGTAAGCGATGCTATTGATACGGTCATTTCTTTCTTAGAAAAAAATCAACTAGGTCAACGCAGTGTCAATTACAAATTAAGAGATTGGCTATTTTCTCGCCAACGTTATTGGGGTGAGCCGTTTCCCATTATGCATACGGATCAAGGAGTGTCTCCAATAGATGAAAATCAGTTACCTATACGATTGCCTGAAGTTGATAATTACAAGCCATCCGATGATGGAAAATCACCATTATCAACTATTAAACAATGGGTTGAAATAAAAGATGTAAATGATAATATAATAGGACTTAGAGAAACAAATACTATGCCTCAATGGGCTGGTTCTTGTTGGTATTATTTACGTTTTACCGATCCTCAAAATTTAGAGAAAGCGTGGGATAAGAAAGCCGAGAATTACTGGATGCCAGTTGATTTATACATTGGCGGACAAGAGCACGCGGTATTGCATTTGCTTTATGCTCGTTTTTGGCATCATGTCTTATTCGATTTAGGATTGGTTTCGACGAAAGAACCCTTTCAAAAACTTTATAATCAAGGCATGATTTTAGGTGATGATGGTTCTAAAATGAGTAAATCTCGAGGAAATGTAATCAATCCAGACGATATCATTGAAGAATATGGTGCTGATTCAATGCGTTTATATGAAATGTTTATGGGACCCTTAAATAAATCTAAACCGTGGAATACCAAAGGATTACAAGGATGTTATCGATTTATCAATAAATTATGGAACACACTTGTCGATGAAGATGGAACATTATCGTCAAAGATTAAGGAAATTCAAGCATCGAAAGAGACGTTATCTATTCATCATACTACTGTTGAAAAAGTTGGACATGACATAGAAAATTTACATTTCAATACCGCAGTATCTCAGTTAATGATTTATGTCAATCATTTGCAAGAGTGTGAAGAAATTTCAAAAGAACTCGTTATAGATCTATGTAAAATTATTGCGCCTTTTGTTCCACATGTGGCAGAAGAGATTTGGCAGTTATTAGGAAATACTAATACCATTTCATTTGAACAATGGCCAAAGTTTGATGCTTCTTTAACAGTGAAGGATGAGGTGGAAGTTGCGATACAAGTCAATGGTAAGTTAAGAGCTACAATTATCTTAGATATTGATCTTGATCAAGAAAACGCTGTAAATGCGGCTTTACAGCTCGAAAAAATCCAAAGCTATACCAATAATGGTCAATCGATTATTAAGACCATCTACGTACCAAATCGTTTAATTAATTTTGTCGTAAGATAGTTTTTTAGAAGCTGTCATAGTCCAAACTGCAATTACCAATACTAAAACCGCAAGTTTCTGAGCTGTGGCATGCAATTTTAAGGCTTGATAGTCCATCCAAGGCTGGGGACCATATTCTAAGAAAAAGATATATAACCCTATTAAAATAGTAGAAATTAGTAGAATTCTTGCTACAAAATAGTCTTTAATCCTGAAGAAAAACCAGGTAAATAAAGCCAAAATTTTTAAATCAGTATAAAAAACCCAATAGGCAAAGGTATTATGAAGCAAATACAGTGATTTTACATCTGCGGGTGTTACTATGATACCAATTGTACATATTATACCAAACAAGGCTAAAAGCTTAGCAATGATATAAATACGTGGAAATTGAGGTTCAAAATAATTAGCGCATAAGAAAATAAAGTGATATGCACCAAATCCCAATGCTGACATGCCGATGAAAAAATAGATAAATGAAATAATATTTGAATTCCCGGAGTGTGACGACAAACGACCAAGATCACTTAAAAAATTTGAAGTAAAACTGTATGAGGAAGTATCAGTAAAAATATAATTTCCGCCACCATAAAATAGCGAAGCCATAAAAAGGGAGGATAGGAATATTATGAAGAGAAATCTTGTTTGCTTTACTAGTGTCATATCTACTCTATATACAATTATACATAATATATATTATGCGTAAATAACTGATAAACAGCTACAGAACAGCATATTTTATATATATTTGTTTGATGTTTAACCTTTTCAGGCATACTTCAATGCTTTAGTTGCTTATTTACTAATTTAAGCTTTGTATCATCTAACAAGCTTTTAACTTTTACATCGTTTCGCATTACTGATGCCATAAATCTAATTGCGAAAGTTTCGATATCATCTAATAGATAATTATAATCAGGATTTAACTCAAAATACATAAACTTATCCCAATTTTTACCTAATCCAATACGACCTTCACCTTTTTTAATTCTTGAACCAAAGTTATTTGCTTTTCCTATATAAACTGTTTTATCCTCTGAATGATGTAGTAAATAAATAATATTAGCTCTATTTCTAAATTTATCAACTTCTTCAACATCGTGCCATTTTCGAGAATAATCTAAAAAAATGGATGTTTTTTTCTTTTTATCTCTATTTTTCCAGTATGCAAATAAGTTTTTTTCCTCCATAAATCTTAACATTGCATCAAAATCAGTTTCTTGTCTTGAAATAGGTTTAACAGTAAAATTATTATCTGAAGTATGAACTAGTTCAATAATCTCTTTAAGTTTAGGTTTTGATTTATCAATTGTAGAAGCATAGCTAAAAATTAAAAGCTTTCTAAGTGCTTTTAACGTATCGTACTCAGTGTCGTAATATATTTGAACAACTTCTCTCTTTGTCCATTTATTATCTTGTTTGACCAACCTAATCTTAGCGTCATACTTTCTATTATTTATTTTTAGCTTTATAGGTGTATTTTGAAGACCATTATTCAAATCAAAATAGTCAATGAAATCGACATAAAATCTCTTTGGAAGCGTAAATCCCCAATAAAAAAAAGTATATGCAGGTACTACATAAAAAGGATCTAATTTTATTTTTTTCATATTATTGTATTATAATTTTTTGTAAGGGTAAAGCTTTAATAATCCTATTAATTCCCATGTGCCATCTTCATTGATTAATACAGTTTTTCCATCGCTTGTTGTACCAACTGTTTGACTATAAATACTTCCAATTATAGATAGATATATGATAAATTTTTTCATTAAAATGTTCTCACATTTGATTCAACATTTAAGTAAACACGTAATATTCTTTGAACTTCTATAAGCTCTTCTTTTGAAATATTATTTCTAATCAATAGTTCACTATTATAATAACATTCTAAACAATAAGCTTTATTCATGTATTTTGGTTGATTGCATTCTGGCTCTGTTGAATTAATTCTTCTAGAGTCTTTAATTTGACCAAGAAATGAATGAACTTCAGAGAAGTTTAAGTGATAATCACCACTCCCTTTTCCATATGAATTTGTTTTTTTCTTTGAATATGGTAATGCAAAGAATTGTCTTGATATTTGAGGAGTCTTCTTTAAAAGTTTTTTATTTGATGTATGGATTGAATCAGGATCAAATTCTAGGATATATTGATTTTTACTTGTTTTAGAAAAATATATTTTGAAAATCGCAGTATTATTACTATTTACTAGTCTATTACTTATGTCATTTTGTAAACCACATATTGGAGGATTTTCTCCAAGAATGTCTTGAAATTTATATCTTTCAAGGTCTTTTTTTAGTTCTTCATTTTCATTTAAAACTGAATCTAAATCAGTATTAGCCATTAATAATAATTCTTGTTCTAAAGAGTCTTTTTTGCCTTTTTCAGTTCTTATTGAATCCTTTAAATCTTGAATTTCTTCGAAGAGCTCTTCCTGATCTTCAGATAATTCATATCGATCTTTTATCTCTTGAAGAGCTTTACTTGTTGATAATGAATCAACATTTAAAGTGTCGATATGAGCAACGATTGAATTTCCGAGAACTTCTTCGATGGCAGCCTTATATTTATCTCTATCTGCTTTATAAAGTGTAGCTACAGCAAGAATCATAAAAAGCATTAAAAGAACAATCTCAGTAATTGAAGCTGAAAATATTCTTTCTCTATATTGATCAAGCTTCTTCATAGAATAGAATTAATCAGTATTACTTCTTCTACGAAACCCGAAAAAGCCACCACCGCCAAAGCCAGTACCTCGTTGCTGCTCTTTTTCTTTAAGTTGCGATTCAAACTCTTTTAGCTTTTCAACAGCATTTAAATTGTTTGTATTTAACTTTCTTAAGAGTTTTAGATACTCTTTAGTTGCCTCCTCTGAAAGGTCAATCATATTAGTAGCTGTATCTTCTAACTTTGATATTATTTCAGGAAATTTATTGTTTAATGAATTCAGAGATGCGGAAAGTTTATTTAACTCTGTTAAATCTACATATATATCAGCTGAATTTAATTGTTCGTTTATTCTATCAATTGATTTAATAATTGGCTGTGAAACACCTTCTAACTTCCTTGAAATATCAATCATAGCTTCATTTAATGGTTCAGATAAGTTATTAACGTTGCTACCTAAACTTTTTAATCCTGTAGTTAAAGGTTCGTGAGCATTTTTAAGCTCTTCCCCTACATTTTCTACCGCATCTTTAAATGGTTGCGTTATGCCATCAATATGACTTGATAAACCCTCTTTTAAGCTGTTAAATGGAGCTTTAGTGCTTGAAATGGTTTCTGAAAGATCATCTATGTTACTTGAAAGTTTATATTTAATACTTTCTTTCATTACATCTAGCTGTTCATTTAGGTTCGATACACCAACTACAAAATCATCAATATTTCTCACAATTCTTTCTCGTTCTCCGGTCGGAAGAAAATCATCTTCTTTTTCAAATAAAAATTGAGTGTGAAATGTTCTATAAGAGATTCCAAATAAAGTTGTAGTTAAAGCAGCACCAAAATATGCTAAGGTGATATCTGGATTATTAAGCCTATCATAAAAAGTTGCAAGAACCAAAGAAGTTAAAGTTAAAATAAATCCAAAATAATATGCACTATCAGCAAAACCACGTGGGTCCCGATGATCTTTTTCAAGCTGATATCCAAAAACAATATATATTATCATAGGTATTAATGGTACAAAGGCAATTGCCCAAATAGGTTCAGAGTTAAAATTATTTTCAGAATAGTTAAAATAGAACTGAAGTCCAAATAAGCAAATTATTCCAACTATTAATGCAAAACCGAATGCAATTCTTAACTCTTCCCTGGCCTGCTGAATAGTTTTTTTAGCCATTGACTAATTTTTTGATACTTTTATAAGTGTATTTGAAAATTCTTTTACAGCATTACTATCATTAAGAATTGAATCCAAAGAATAAATTTTAACATTTAATGCATTTCTTTGCTGAGCAAATTCTTTAAATTGATTGGCAAGATCTTTAGATATTGAACCATCTTGTTGAACATTTGTGTCACTCCATATTAAAAAAACAGCAACGTTTACTAGATCTATAGATTCAATGATATTTTTGATTTCTTTTGCAGGATAATCTTTAAAATCAGAAAATATAATTAAAGCTTTTCTTTTTTTTGGAAAATCTAAACTCGTTTGAGCATATAATAATCCTCCATAAATATCTGTATTTTTAGCAGGCCTACTTTCAAGAACAGTTTTAAGACAATTGGAAGAAAATTTATCATTTCTTACTTTTTTTGTTTTTCTAAATGCATTTTTATTAGGCTGTGGGATTATGCTCATACAAGGATTACCTGCAAGACTAAACTCATCTATAACAGATAACATATGTTTTTGTGGAAAAAGATATTCAGGTCGATCGCTATCGGATATATGGCTATAAAAATCTTCTGCGAAACTTACCGCCTTTTTAAGCACATCTTTATGATAGGATCCAGAAATATCAAATAGATAAAAAATGTCTGTTCCTGTTTGCGTAAAAGAAAAAGAACAAAATGAAATAAAAACGAATATTTTTTTAAGCATCAAATGATTCCTTTTTAGATCCTAATTTTTCAAAAATAAATTTTGCAATTATCATAATAAATTGAATGACCCATTTAAGACCAACTAGCATATAAGATGAAATGTAAAAAATACCAGTGATTAAAAATAAAATTAGAGATGCAAAGAAAAATCCAATTGACTGTATGTAGCTCGCAACTCTTGCAATTCCAGCCATAATATGAAGGCTTCCAAATTCTTCTCTATATTTTGCTTGGTAATAACCTAATACAAATTCAAAGAAGGTTAAAGAAGCTCCAGTAAGCATAAGGAAGCCGTCCAAAAATCCTTCCCATACACTACCTACAGCAGGATTAAACAACACTGAGTCTTCATCACCAGTAATCATGTACGAAAGCTGAAACCAGGTATACGTTTCAACAAACCATAAACTTGCAAAGAAAACTATACATAACCATTTAAAAAAAGTGTGCGCATTTCTTTCAGCTACATAATATCCCCATCCCAAAAATGTTTCTACAACTACGATAGCAAGAGCTACAATATGAGCAATTTTTATAAAATAAAGTGCTTCACTGTCGCCAAAAGCAGGAGTATTCATACTATCAGAGGCAGTTAAAAATTCTCCTAACATAAAAATATTGATAGGAATTAAGATGAATGTGAAAATAATGGCTGCAATATATCTTGATTTCGCTATAGTTTTATCAGATCCAAAGTCTATAGGCTTTTCATTATCTACACCAAAACCAAAAGCTTTTGTAGCCTTATTAAAAATTGATTTACATGTATCATAAATAACCAAAGAAGTTCTTTTAAGTACATTATGCAAACTGTCTAAATACGAAAATAATTGTTCTTTTATGATTATATAAATAGCTAGATATGCAAGAAAATAAATAAAAGACTCTAAAGGTCTTTCAATTACTGTGTTTACAGGATTTCGAAAAAATTCATTAAAAAATTCCATAGTCAAACAAAAATATGTAAAAATCTCGATAGAATGCAATTTTATTCTTTAGTAAATTTGAATATGATAAAAAAACATTTTATTTACTTTTTTGTATTTTTTATTAACATACTTTTTGCACAGAATGAACTACCTTCTCCGTCTAAAAATGAAGAAATAGTAAGACATTCAGGATTTACGTTATCGTACAATGAAACCTATGAACAAGCAAGCTGGGTTGCTTATGAATTAACTGCAGACGAATTAATAAAAAGAGTGAAACGATCAGATAACTTCAAAATAGATGATAAAGTGTCAACCGGTTCTGCTCTTCCATCTGACTATGCAAAATCGGGATATGATAGAGGTCATTTAGCTCCAGCTGCTGACTTATCTTGGTCAGAATTAAGCATGAAAGAATCATTTTTTATGAGCAATATGAGCCCCCAAAAACCTGGTTTTAATAGAGGAATTTGGAAAAAACTTGAAGGATATGTTCGACAATGGGCATCTGATAATGGTTCTATTTACGTTGTTACTGGTGGTGTTTTGAAAGACATTGATCAATATATTGGAAAATCAAATGTCGGTGTTCCTAAATATTTTTACAAAGTAATTTTAGATTACGAAGGTTTAGATATAAAAGGAATTGCATTTATAATACCAAATGATTCTTCTTCAAGAAAATTGCAGACTTATGCTACATCAATAGATGAAGTTGAACTTTTAACTGGTATTGATTTTTTTCATTCTTTACCAGACGATAAAGAATTTCTCCTTGAATCAAAATTTGATATTAATCAGTGGAGATTTAAGACATTTGAAAGTGAAACTAATATTATTTCATCTTCGACATCTTTAATTGAATCTTTAAAAGAAAATTCTAGAACTTTTTACCCCTCTGATCTTGTACAATGTAGTGGTATTACAAAGAAAGGATTAAGGTGCAAAAGAAAAACATCGAACTCTTCAGGATATTGTTTTCAGCATGATTAGCAAAAAATTGAAAAATATTCGTGTTATTTTCAATTTATTCTATAATCATTATCTTAATCTATCTGATTTAGACATGAATTCATAAAAAGAACTTTCATTTGTTTTTGCGTGAATTTCAAGAATTGCTGCGAATAATGCTTTCACTTCAACATACGACATTTTAGATAATTGAATCATAAAGTATTCAAAATCAACATGCCCAAATACTTGACTTTGATGAAGATAGTGTGTTCTTATATAAAGTATCATTCTTGAGTATTCTACCATTTCTAGTTCACCGCCATCTCCAAAAATGTTTTTTTCTACTTTTTCTTTATTTTTTTTCCATGTAAAGATTGATTTAATAAAAGAAAAAATATTTTTAATGAAATGACGTTTTTTAGGCATGAAGCTCTCTCCTTTTAAGTAAAGTATTAAGTTATTTGAATGGAAAAATTGAAAGATATCAATTTTGGCACTACTATATTAACGGCAATTTTTAATAAAAATACAAGTTATTTTAAAAGAATTAAAAAAAATACTACTGTAAAAGTCTTAAGCCTTTTTCTATTAATGATGTATTTTTAGGAAAAGATTTTAGGTACTTTAATAAGTGATCATTTTTGAATAACTCATAAATTTCCAAAGAAAGTAACCAATCGCTAGAATAATCAGATTTTAAAATAGTAAATATCTCTAATAATCGATTCTCGTCAATTTGACCTGAATCTCTCATCTCTTTAACCTCTTGATAATAACCATGCAATGTTAATTGTTTATCTGAATAGACTATCGCTGTGGGTTTTTCAGAGGAGAGTTCTCCTCCATCTTCAAAGGATTGATAGGAAGCAGGTCCTGCAAAACAGGAAATCACACTCTCTCCTACTGCCATATCATACATTCCCCATTCCGGCTGAAACAGAATTTGATCTTGGTAGGAAACGGTACAATTAGTAAAGCTTAATAAAAGTAGTTTTCCATCTTCAGTTCTAGTTTGAGAAGATAATTGTCCTTGCACTTGAATTCCGCTAGTAAAGACCAATTCTCCTGTTTGACCTTCTATGATACCAATTTCAGCTAAATCTGCAGTAGAACAAGCTTCTAAAGGCTTATTTAAGCCTTGAATATTCCCTACAGGACTACCAAATCCATCTTGATGATAAGAATGATGGTGTTCTTCTAATTCTTGATGAAAACATGAAAGTGAAGTTGGACCGGTAGATTGAAGATAAATGGGATCGTTTTCTTTGGTAATCAATTTGGTAAAAGTTCCTGAAATCTGCAATCCTGAAGATAATTCAATGGTGGCTAACTTTTGGGATTCAAGGACTTTTTGAACGCCAATTAATCCTCCCTGCTGAAAGGCCATGGTAGCTGCAAATTGCTTTAAGACGTGATTTAAATGTTCAAAATTAGGCGTAACAAATAATTGAGGTTGTGCAGTGGTAATATCAAAATTGACGTCCGCGGTTGATAAATCATAAGGGATTTTTAAAACTTCAGGTTGTAAGCACTCTTGCGACTCAGTAATGGATGATAATAAACCTGCTCCATAAATCTTGGGATTGCTTAAATCACCAATTAATCCATATTCAACTGTCCACCAATGCAGATTGCGCACTCGAGCCATTTCTGAAAGCTCTCCCATATTTTTTTGAAGAGTTTCCACTTTTTCAGTAGCAATAGAGATTTCTTCTTCTGAAGAATTTGGGTTTTCTTTTAAAATAGATAAGTGTCGGATAGCTTGAAATAACTGATCATCAATGGGTTTCGATAAGGCCTTAGCTCCAATTTCTCCAAAACGTTTTAAATAGTCTGAATATTCTTGATTGGCAATAATAGGAGCATGTCCTGCCGATTCATGGATAATATCCGGTGCCGGAGTGTATCCGATATGATCAATGGTACGAATATCTGCAGATATCACTAAGACGTTATTGGCTTGAAACTCCATAAACACCGCTGGTGGGATAAAACCATCTACGGCTACAGCTGCCCATCCAATATCTTTTAAAATACGATTCATACCCTCCATTTGAGGAATTTCATCAATGGTAATACCCGATTTGGCTAACCCTGGTACAAAGCTTTCATGGGCAACGTGCTGAAGATAATCGATGTTGGCTCTCATGACATAGCGCCAAATGGCTTGATCTTGAGCGGTATATTCAGCATAGGGTTGCTTGACGATATATTTTTGTAAATGCTTTGGAAGCTTACGGGTAATGGAATTGAGCTCTATGGTAAATTCAGACATCACTCATCCGTTAAAAGAATTAATGCAATGATTAATAACGAAAATGGATACATGGTTGAACTGGAAAAGAATGCATTTCCCGCTACCGCTACTTTCATATAGGTTGCACCCAGCATGACAATGGCAATCATTAGAGTGCCCAGAACATTGAAACGTTCATTTCTAATTCCTAGAAGAAGAAAAATAGGCCCAGTTAATTCAAATAAGACTACCATATAGCGGAGCCATTCTGGAAGTTTAGCTACCAGTCCTCCCACTTCACGGACAGGAAGTTTATTATATCCTGCTTTGAAAATAATGGCTGCAACAATGAGTCGTGCCAATAATAATACCATGGATCGGTAGCGATTAAAATTGCATTGACCTAAAAGGTTAAACATGCTTTCCTACCTCCCATCCTGCTTGATTTAAATACTGTTCAGCCGATTGTTTTGCTTCTTCTTCTAAGGTAGTGCCCATGACATCATTCCAGCGATTTAAAAAACCAAATAAGGCTATTACACTAACCATTTCTAAAATATCTTCCTCAGACCAATTGGCCTTGAGTTCTCGCTCAAAAAATTGTGTATTAGTGGGTGAAGTACTAGACGCAATCACAAAGCGAAGAGCAATTTTTTCTTTCATGGAAAATAATTTACTGTTTTCAAAATCCCAAGCTTGTTGTAAGCGCTTGTCGGAGCCTCCATACCGTTGAGCGGCTCGGATGGTGTGTGCTTGACAATAACGACATCCTGCGGTGTTACTACTGATATAGGCAATAATACGCTTGAATTCAGAGGAAATAGAACCTGCATTATCCATCACCGCTTTATTGAGATTGATAAAGGCATCAGCCATTAAAGGCTTTTTGTTCATGGTTAAGACAGAATTAGGGCAAAATCCTAAGGTTTCATTAAAAAAGGTGACAAGCTGTTTGGTTGATTCATCCTGAATCTCACTTATGGGATGAACTAACGGCATTATT